>Ga0070671_100000299_pt1 | contig 33542 bp, 33 predicted proteins | sample KBSS73metaG_FD_65341 | JGI IMG/M metagenome (GOLD analysis project Ga0070671, IMG submission 65341) | Switchgrass rhizosphere microbial communities from Kellogg Biological Station, Michigan, USA - KBS S7-3 metaG | ecosystem: Host-associated > Plants > Roots > Rhizosphere > Soil ...
GGTCTCAAGGACGGCGAGAGCTATCCGTCCAAGCTGGAGGCGGCCCTGCGCGCGCGGGGCGTCAACGCGCGTATCAGCAACGCCGGGGTCTCTGGCGACACGACCGCCGCCGCGCTCCAGCGCCTGGCCTTCACCCTCGACAACCAGCCGGCCAAGCCCGATCTCGCGATCATCAGCCTGGGCGGCAACGACATGCTGCGTGGGCTTCCCCCGGCGCAGGCGAGGGACAACCTTTCGAAGATCCTGCAGACCTTCAAGGATCGGAACATCCGCGTGGTCCTGCTCGGCATGCTGGCCGCGCCGAACCTGGGCAAGGACTATGCCGCCAACTTCAACCCGATCTATCCGACACTGGCGCGCCAGTATGGCGCGGTGCTGGTGCCGTTCTTTCTCCAGCCGGTGATCGGCAAGCCCGACCTGGTGCAGCCCGACCACGTGCATCCGACGGCGCTGGGCGTCGAGGAGATCGTCGCGGCCACCGTGGATGACGTGGCGGACGCGCTGCCCAAGAAGTAGCGGGCGTCAGACCCGGCTGAGCGTGCCGTCGCGCACTTGCCAGATCGCCGCTTCGTCGAGGATCGCGGCGAACGGCGCGGTTTCGGTGCCGGTCAGCCAAACTTGCGCGTCGCCTGCTCGCAGCCGCTCGAACAGCGCGGTGCGGCGCAGGGGATCGAGATGGGCGGCGACTTCATCGAGCAGCAGCACGCGCGGGCGGCGCTCGCCCTCGCTTTCGAGCAATTGCGAGTGGGCAAGGACGATGGCGATCAGCATCGCCTTCTGCTCTCCGGTGGAGCACTCGGCGGCCGGCTGGCGCTTGGCCGCCATGGTGACGGCAAGATCGTCGCGGTGCGGGCCAGTGAGGGTGCGCTGCGCCGCCCGGTCTCGCGCGCGGCTCTCGCGCAGGGCCGTGGCGAGCGCCTCGGCCTCGCGCGGGCCGCCGGCGCGGTAATCGAGCGAGGGCCGGGCGAAGGGCGTTTCCGGCAAGCGCGCCAGCACGGCTTCGAGCCGGGCGACGGTCTCGGCGCGGGCCCGTGCGACCTCGGCGCCGGTGGCGGCGATCTGCGCCTCGATCGCCTCGAACCAGCGCGGGTCGGGTTGAGTCTCCTCGGCAAGCAGGCGGTTGCGTTCGCGCAGGGCGCTTTCCAGCCGCGCGGCTTGCGTGGCGTGGCCGGGACGCAGCGCCAGCACCAGCCGGTCGAGGAAGCGCCGCCGCCCGCTTGCGCTCTCGCTGAACAGCCGGTCCATGGCCGGCGTCAGCCAGCCGATCGAAAGCCACTCGACGAGGCGCACCGCCGGCGCCTCGGCCCCGTTGATCTGCACCACCCGGCGCCCGAGGCGCTCGGCCAGAACCCCGGTACCGAGCTGCACCGGCTCGCCCGCTTCGGTCAGCGCGGCACTGACGGCGAAGCCGCCGCGTCCGGCTTGCGCGGGCATGTCGGCAAGGTTCGCACGGCGCAGGCCCCGCCCCGGCGCGAATAGCGAGATCGCTTCCAGGACATTGGTCTTGCCGGCGCCGTTCTCGCCAACCAGCAGGTTGAACCGGCGCGTGCCCTCCAGGACCGTCTCGCGATGGTTGCGGAAGTCGGAGAGGAGGACCCGGTCGAGCGCCATCGTGCGCGCCGGACTAGCCGCCCGGCTGCCGCGTGGTCAAATGGCGCCGGCTTGGAAGGCCCGCATCAAATCGCGCGCGTCTTCGCGAAAGGAGAGAAGTCGGTGTCGCTGTCGAACACGTCGACCCCCTCGCGGCGCTTGAGAAAGCCGACGACGGCGTAAGTGGCGGGCGTCAGCACGACTTCCCAGGCGACTTTCATCGTCCAGTTGGTCACCATCACCAACAGCACCGATTGCGTGGTCCAGGTGCCGAGGAAAGCGACGGGATAGAAGATCAGGCTGTCGACGCCTTCGCCGAAGATGGTCGAGCCGATGGTGCGGCTCCACAAGTGCTTGCCGCTGGTCCAGACCTTCATCTTGGCGAGCACGAACGAGTTGACGAACTCGCCCGCCCAGAACGCCAGCAGCGAGGCGAGGACGATGCGCCAGGTGCTGCCGAACACCGAGACGTACGTCGACTGGCAGACGGTGCCGGCGTCGGTCGCCTTGACCACGGCACCGTAGAGGGGATCGGCGCTGGCCGCGCAGCCCCAGTCGGCCGCGGGCGGCATGGCGACGACGACGAAGCTCATGAAGGCCATGAAGACCAGGGCGAAGAACCCCACCCAGACGCACCGGCGCGCGTTGGCATAGCCGTAGACCTCGGTCAGGACGTCGCCCAGCACGTAGCTGACCGGGAAGAACAGGATGCCCGCCCCGAACTCCACGCCGCCCACGTTCGACAGCTTGGCCGCGCCGATCAGGTTCGACAGCAGCAGGATCGCGACGAAGGCCGCCATGAGGTAGTCGAAGTAGCGGAAGTGGCGCCGGGCACCGGTGGTGCCGTCGATGCGAGAGGGGCCGGGTTCGCTCATGGCCCCTTGCGTACCGCGCCCCGCGTCGCTCGCCTAGCCGCAATCTAAGGGCGCCTGGGCGTGGACGGCATGGTGCAGAGGCGTTTGCGCGCGCCCGGAACCACGCTATGGCATCCCGGCGCGCGCCCGTAGCTCAGCTGGATAGAGCACGAGCCTTCTAAGCTTGGGGTCACAGGTTCGAACCCTGTCGGGCGCGCCATTTATCAATGACTTAGCTGCGAGTTTGGTAACAAAGCGGGAGCAGTAAGGTAACTCATAGGAAACAGTCACGTGAATCGGTTTGGCGATCCAAAGTCTATGACCGCTGCACAATTGGCTGCTGCTATCCAGCGTGCTGAGCTGTTTTCCGACCCAAGCGTCTATTCAGATCGCGAGGCGTTACACAGCGAAAAGGCCTCGCGCGAGGAGCGGCAGGCCAAAACCTTGCTCGGCGTGGCCATCGCTACACTTGTGATATCCGCAGTCGGTTGCGTAGCTGCAGTGATCGCGTTGTTTTAGGCTGCGCGGGGCAACCCTCCCTGCCGGGTGGAGGCCTGAGCGCATTCACCGCTCACACGTCGTCGTCTGTCATTCTTGAGCTGACCACGCCTCGTACTCGTAATGTTCCGGCCACGCGAGATTCCCTAGCGGACGCCAACGGGATTGTTAGTCACTTTCAACCATTCGTTGACATGTGGAGCTTTATCCACACATTAGGACACAGCGGGGTCGCGAGAAGCGGCATATTGCGGCGGGGCTCAGTCATCTAAGTGGCTGATGATGTTGGAGTAAGATATGAGTGACGCGGCCAAGCAGCTGCGTATCGTGGCGTTCCAGGAGGGTGACTCGTGGATTGCACAGTGCGTAGATTACGATCTTTGCGTGCAGGGCGCAGACCTTGCGCAGGTGAAGCGTCGTATGGAGGCGCTCATCATTCTTGAAGCGGATTACACATCCAAACACCTCGGGGCGCCGTTTGCCGGTATCGATGCTGCACCCGATTATTTCTCCGCCATGTTTGATGGCGCGGAAGAGTCGCTGTCTGGTGATTTGAATTTCCGTCTGGCTGCGTAAGTGGCGTTTCCGTTCGGCAACCATCCTACACTGCACGAGTATATCGGGTGGGCAAACGAACAAGGATGCACCACAAAAAGCGGCGTGATGTCGGTGCATGGGAAGATGGTCACGCACCATCTTCTCATAGCGCAGAGCGGTAAACACCTGATCATATCTGGCCCGTCGATGTCAGAGCGGCTACTCCCGCGAACGGTTGCCTACTATGATCGACGCCTAGGCCTCAATTCGCCATTCTCAAAGCTCGGTTCTGGTGTCGAGAACCCGGACCAATGAGATCTTATAGCCGTGGTCGCGGTAGCGCAGGCTAACAGTCGAAATGGCTGACATTCACGATCAATTCCTGTTCGATAAGCACATAGCTGAAGTTCAGCGCATGCCGGCAGTTTTGCTCGGTATTGCTTCCGCAGCTATCGGGTTCGCCTTCCATGAAACGAAGGATCAGCCGCTCAGCTTGCCGACTATCCTGCAGCTCCTAGCCGTCGTTGCATGGGCGGGTTCGTTCGCGTCAGGAGTCTATTTCTCTAGAAACACGGCAGCAGCGATAAAACAAAACATAGCGCGAAATTTCGCTATGCGGGCGCAGCAAGCCAAGTGGACGGCGGAAGCTGAAAGGAAATACAGCGCTAGCAACCGCCGCGCCGGATGGATCTACCAGGCGCAGCAGATCTGTTTGCTCGTCGGTGCGGTGGCCTACCTTGCCGGACACGTCTGGGGCATGGAGCGCAAGACCGCCGAACCAGTCCTTGCAGTTGTACAGAAGTCGCCCGCGGCCCAGCACTCGCCTTAGCCCTGATCGCGTTCGGTCACCTTGCCCGTCCTAACCCCCTCCCACCAGTCCGCCGCACTCTTAGGCTCCGCAGTTCCCGAGATCACGTCGACGAAGAACTGAGCCGTCGCGGCCGACTGACCAGGCACAAGCCCGGTGACATAGCCCGCGGCTTCCAAGGCGTTCCGTGTGGCGCGAGTGGTGCTCTTGCCCTCCCGCACCTTGCGGACATCACCGGCGACCCGCCCAAGCGATTCCCCGATGCCAGCGATCGGCGTGAAGCGGTATCCGTAGCTCCGATCGCCCGCGATCTTCTTAGTGACCAGCGGCACGAGGTCACGAATGAACGGAATAGGTGCCGCGATATTATACAGGGACTGCTTAGCTGCCCACTCGGTCCAACTTTCCTCATTGTCGTCATCAGGTCCGCCGCCGCCCAGGATCGCGCTCAGGACAGGTGCAACCAGCGTGATCATCGCTGCCCGTGCCGCCAGCTCCGGGATCATCTCAGGCTTGCGCGCGCGCCAGGCATCGCCGGCATCCCAGGCGATATCGACCATCCGGTTATAGTTGGCGCTCTGGAACGAGTAGAACATCGTCAGCGCCTTGCCGAGTTCGCCCGATGGCCCGCGCCCGCGCTGCACACCTGCTAGATCCTTGGCGGCGCCCGACCCCTGAGACTCGCGGATAGCGCTGTCTGCCTCATGGATCGCCTGAGCTTCTTCCATGCCGCCGGAGATCGCCTTGTTGTAAGCCCCGATCCACGTGGGCAGCGCCACGAGCTTGTCGAATGCGCCGATCCCCGCGAAGGCATAGCGGTGAATCAGAGCTGCCGCGTCGGTGCGCCCAGCATAGCGGCGAGCGTTCTCGCGGATGTCGCGATCAATCTGCTCGAATCTGCTCGGCAGTTCGTGGCTGCGCTCCATGGCGAAGGCATTGACCTCACGAGGGTTGCGCAGCGAAGCATTGATGCCCGCCGCCAGCCACTTCGGTCCGATCCGCTCGGCTGACTGGACGTAGCCGCCGACCTGGGCGATCATCGTGCCGACACGGTAAGCCATGCCAACGAAGGTGGTGTTCCGTCGCGCAGCCCGCACGAAGTTCTCAAGCTTGCCGACCCCCGCGCGGTCATAGCTCCACTCGTTCGCGATGTGCTGCAACCAGGGCCGGAACAGGCCGGAGATGTCTTTACCCATGGTCTCGTCGACAGCATCGAGTACGCGCTTGTCGGTCAAGAACCGATTAGCCTGCATGACCGGCTCCCGATGCGTCAGATCGTGGATCACCTCGGCAACGTGCCTGCTGATCACTTCGAGAGAGAGCAGGATAGGCCGCTCGACGTCGACGCGCTCTTTCGTGAAGCCGCGCGAGGTAGACGCCCGCGTATAGTTGTTCTCGAACAGCTTGCCCTCTGCCTTGCCGGCCTGCTCAGACGCCGTGCGGCTGCGCTCAGGGTCATAGACCACCGGGAAGTACCCGCCCTGCAGGACGCCCGCCGAAGTGGTCAGAACGCGTGGGCGCACCTTGTCTGGCACGATGCCGTTTACGCGGCGCTCCAGTGCCTCAATCTGCGGCCAAAACTTCTCAATCGTGTCCCAGACATTCTGGACATAGCGCCACTCCTCCGGCGCGAGGTGCTTGTCGAGCGCTTCCTGTATGCGCACCGGGTCCCAGCCATAGCCACCAGCCAGCTTCTGCGCGTTGCTGTCGTTACCGAAGTTCAGCGCGATCGAAATCAGTCGGCTGCGCGGCCCCTTCATCGGCATCTTCGTGCGAGGGTCGAACAGTTCCTTGATCTCGATCTGATCATGCCAGCTCGCGACCATTTTCTTCGGCACCGCCTGCACGTGAGCATCCAGTTCGCCCAGCACCTGCTTCATCATGGTATGCTCACGGGCCTGCGCCTCGGAGAGAGGCTGGAGTACCACGCGGTTGAAGGCACCGTGCTTGCCGCCATCGAGCCGCTTGAACACCTGCTCCATCTTCAGCAGCGCAGCCCCAACGCCGAGCACGCCCGACTTGATGTTGTCCCACTTGCTCGGGTCTTCAAACGAGCGCGTGGGCCGCGGCGGCAGGCGTTCAATCGTGGTCAGAGCCTCGCCGACAACCGCGTCGAGTTCCCGCTGCTCCTGGTTGTCCTGCAGGGTCTGTTTCAGCCGGCCCAGGTGCAGGATTTGCTTCACGGCATCATCAAGCCCGAGCAGGTTCTCAGCCGAAAGCTTGGTCCAGTTCGTCTTGCCGATCGTGCCAGCGAAGGACTTAGGCACCGCGATAGTGTGACCCTCATCCTCACGCGCGCTAGCCCAGGCCTCGAAGCTGGTCTGGCGATCCACCTGTTTACCCGAGCGCTGGCGAAGATCGACCTCCTCAAGCAGCGCGTGCGCCTGTTCGAGGTAGGACTGCGCAACCCCGTCGATCTTTCTGCGGTTTGCTGCGCGATCCAGGCGCTTAACCGCCGCCTCGACCTCACGCATTGCATCCCGCGCCTCGCGGACGAGGGCGTTGTTCACGAGCTGCGCCTGCTTGTGCTGGAAGGCCGCGAGGAAGTCGCCGTCCGAAACCGCCTGGAATGCAGCCCGCCCGTTCATAGCCGCCGCCCGCCGATACTGCTGCAGCGCCGCACCGCTGAGGTGGTCGCGAACCTCGCCAGCGCGAACATGCCGGCGCGCCCACTCGCGAGCCATCGAATAGGGCGTAGGACGTCGGCCCGTGCGCCGGGACAACGCGCGGACTTCAGCGGCCAGCACCTCGCCCTGCATGTCATTGTGAACCGCGGCGAGCGCTTCTTCCTCGATCTCGCCTGTTGCGAACGGATCGCCGTACCGCTCCGACATGACCTGATCGACTTCTGCTTCGATTGCCGCCTGGCGCACAGTGCGCTTATCGCCATCCTTGCGCATCTCGCGCCGACGCTTCTCCACCCCCATCAGGTGCTCGATCATATTACGACCGCTCGCAAACCCGGCGGCTTCAGCAACCGTGTCCGGATGAGCACCATTCTCCACTACCGTTGCGGGAACGCCGGCAGGCATCAGGCCGGGAGCATCGGCACCAAACCGGTCGACGATCCATTGCTTGTTGAGCGGCGAGGATCGCACGAGATCAAGGGCGCGGTACACCGGACGTCCATCGACTGCCCGGGTGACCTCACCACGAACTTCGGCTTCCTGATCGCGATAGCGCTGCGTCTCGGCGGCTTTCAGTCTGGCGATGGTCTTGCCCAGCAGCTCACTGTTCGCAGAGCTTTGCGCCGAGGCCACCAGATCCATGTAGGCGGCAAACTCGGCTTGCGTCATGCCCGCAGACGACGCCGAGCCGAACGCAGGGTTGAGGGCCTGGCTCTCCCGCTTTTCCGCAATCTGTTCGTCGGTTGCGAGCAGGCGATCCATGACGGCTCGCACGTCATCGCTGATTGGTGACCTGAGATTGCCAACCTTGCGGTACAGGCCAACCAACCAGGATCGCACCGTGTCGAACACCCGCCCGAGCGCATCCGAGGGCGCCTTGCCCTCCATCAGGTATCGCTCGAAGCCGCGTGCCCAAAGCTCATGCGCGTTGGTGTTGAGTTCGCCGGCCTTCAACGGCACTCCGCTGGCCGCAAACCAGGATTGGACGGCCTGCCAATCATCCTTCAGCTGCTGCGGTGCATCTGAGCGAGACGCGTCGTCGCGAAGCTCCTCCAGGTACAGGTGCGCGGTCTCATGCAGGAAGGTGCTGAGGTTCCGCGATCGGAACAGCTGGATGACGGCCCTGCCTTCCTCTTTGAACAGGATACGACCACGCTCACCGCTGCGATACGAACGCCCTTCTGCCTCACCCTGATCGAAGTGCTTCAGGAACTCGCGAACGTCCTGGTCGCTCATCGATGCCGGGTCATGGCCGGACTCGGCAAGCAGTTGCTCCAGCTCGGCCGCAGCTTCGCGCACGTGGTCAGGGATGGGCGCGTTGGCATAACGAGGCTTGCCCGCAAGCTCCTCGCTGATCGCATCGTGCAAGGCCTGAACATCGTGGCTGTCTTGGCCATAGGCTTGATCGGCCTGCCCTTCCAGTTCAGGAAAGAAACCTTCCGAGACCGCCGAGCGCAGCACCGAATCGGCGCCATAGTCTCCTGCACCAGTGATGCCGCCTGTGGACGCCGCAGGATCAAACGCGCGAATCGCCTTGCGCCGGAACGGTTTCTGACGGTGCCAATCGCCGAGGCCGAGCGCGGCTAGATCGCCGCCAGTGTCGTTGATTCCCCCACGCTGCACGATCCACTCGATGAGGCTAGGCCCAGCCTTCTGCATCGCGGGCTTACCAACGCGCATGGCGTTGATCACCAAGTCCGTCGCGTCCGTCTTGGCTGCTTCTCGTAGCTTCTCCGGTAGCACCTGCTCGATCGCCACATGGTCGAACTCTCGGCCAGTCACTGCCTGCCCAAGCCGGGACGCTCGCGCATGATAGCGCTGCGTGACGAGCTCGGCCTGGGTCCGCGCCGTGTCGCTGGTAAAGCCGGCATCAACCAGCTTTTCATAGGCGTTCGCGAACAGTGATGATCGCGGATCGCTGCTCCGCTCGCCCACGAGAGCGGCGAACTCTCCATCCATCGCACCTTGCTCATCCGCAAGGCCCTCAGCTTCGACACGCGAGAGACCACCAGGTGAAAGGCGCATGTCCTTGCGCAGGGCATCCCAGGCACCCTTGCCCGCCAAGTGGGTCATCGCGTCGGCCACGGGCAGAACGACGTCCCCGCCCGTCTGCTCGGCTATCTGAATCTCCGGCTCAAGGTCGCGCCAAAAGTCCGAGTCCTCGAAGCCTTCCGACTGCATGTAGGCGCGCACCGAATCCGCCGGGATATACACGCGGTCGTGCACCATGCCGTCGGTCAGTCGTGCTAGCATGGCGCGGAAGCCAGCGGGGTCGCGTTCGCGCAGCTTGGACTCTGCCGAACCCTCGGCAAGCGTGTCGAGCATGTGCCCTTCACCCTCAGCCTGAGCGCGGAACGCCTGACGTCGCGCCGCGCGGTTCGCGAGGCCGCTCGCGCCGGACATAATGCCTGAGCCGAACAGCACGGCTGCAGCCGTCTCCCGTGCTGCCGCAGGGCGCTCGGCCCAGAACTGGTCCCAGGTCTTGTCGGGATTGGCAATTGCAGTGTCCGCAGCATCCTGCACGATCGTGGTCAACTGCTCGGTCGCCATCTCTTTACCGAAGTACTCGACCGCGAACTTGCCAAGCTTCCCCTTGCCGAAACGGTTGGCAAGTGTGCCCATCGGCAGCAGCTCGAAGGCTCCTTCCGCGGCGCCCTCAATGCCAGCGCCGAGCGCAGCCTGGCCGGGAGTTCCGCCGCGCGCGCGATACTTGCCGTAAGCTTGGCCGCTAGTTTGAAGGCCTGCGATTGCCACACCCGGCAGGGGCGAGCCCGTCGCGATCGATGCGCCGATCGCCGGTATCGATTGCGCGAAAGACGCAGCCGCCCCGTACACGTCACTGCCCATCGTTGAACGGAACGCCGGCCGCGCCGCATCAATGCGAGCCTGTTGCGAGCGGAAGTCGCGGAGGCGAAGTTCTTGCACCGCAGCCATCCCGGCAGGCGAAGCATACTTCGGACGGCCAAGTAGATCGCCAAGGGCAGTCTCGGCTCCGATCTCAATCTGGTTTGTCGCCCCGACCAGGTTGGTCCAAACTCCCTTGAGGCTGTTCCAGAACGTCGGCTCGGGCGTTGGAGTGGCCTTGATCGACCACCCACGACTCAACGCATTGGGATCGAAAGCAGAGGCCACCTTGCCGAGGGCTCGTGCATCGTCAGTCGCGGCAGCAGCGGTTCGGGGGTCGGACTTCACCCACTTGCCAAAACGAGGATTCGCCCGTCCGACAGCCAGCAGATCGTCCACATGATCGAGCGCGCGAAGTGCTTTCAGATTGGTGTCGACAGTTGGCACCGGATCGCCCCGTTTGCGCGCGATCCGGTTGGCGTCTGCCACGTCCTGCGGATGCGGAGCCTCACTCAAGTAGGTTGCCGCAGCCTTGCCATCCTCCTCGTCGATGATCGCGCTGAAAGGGTTCTCGCCACTCATCGCTTCATAGCGGATCCACGCATCCCGAGTTGAAGGTAGAGCGACACGACAGCATCGTCGGTCACTTCGCGCCCCGCATCACGCAGAGCAGCTTCGGCCTGCTTCCGAAGGTCAGCAGGAACCTCATCAATCGTCACATCGTAACGGCGCTTGCTTTGCACGTTCTCGCCCCAGAGCATCCCAGGCGTGCGGACAGTCACATTGCGGGTAGCCGTGCCTAGCGCCTCGCGTAGCTCACCCGCAGTGGGCTGGCGCTTGCCGCCCGTCACCTGACGTAGGTAAGCCGCCATCGAGTCGTGGACACGGATACGGTCCCCTCGATCCAGCCCGGCGCCACTAATCTTGAGTTCCGGCAAGGCGAAGGTCGAAATGGTGCTCTCGATCGACTTGCTGAGTTCTACGCCGTCGCGCCCTTGGCGACGAAGAGCCTGCTGGTCCTTGTTCATCTGGACTAGCTCGCCCTGCGTGACTTTGCCGACCCACTCCCCCAGGTCCATGTCGACGAAAGCTTCCGGGTGCCCCTGGCGCACACCCGAGAGGTATAGATAGTCAGCGCCATTCGCCTTGGGCTGCTTTCCTGCGGCGTTCCGCTGCGCGGCACCGTCGAGTCGATCCAACGCGGCAACGCTCATGTTTGTGCGCAGGTTGGCCGGGATCTGCTCAAGCGAGGTGAATCGATCGCCCAAGTTGAAGACCTGTTCGGCAGCTGCCTTGTCGGCCTCGCGTTCCTCGCGCGCGTCTATGCGATCCCGCTCGCTGAAGTCCGCGTCGAGGGCGTCTTTCGCCATCTCTTTGCGTTCAAAAGACCAGTCTTGTTGGTCGATCCACGCGTGAGCGGCCCGCTGATCGCGGCGCGGCCCACCGTCAGAGGTGCCGCCACCACCTGCAGACTTGGCGCCCAGCAGAGAGACGGGATCGATCGGCTTGCCGTGCTTGCGAGCGACAACATGGACGTGGGGACCAGTGGTGTGACCCGTCAGGCCCACCGGACCGAGCACTGTCGAGCTATCGACAGACTGGCCGACCTGAACATCCTGCTTACCCAGGTGCGAGTAGCTAGTGGTGGTGCCGTCGCCGTGATCAACGACCACGAACTTGCCCGAGCGCGCGTCTTGGCTCACCGCCACAACCTTACCAGGCGCCATAGGGCGGACACCGGTCCCCTGCGGCGCTGCCCAGTCCACACCGTTGTGCATGTGGCCGGGGCGCGCAGCGCCATACGGGCTGGTCACGCGCCCGCCTGTGACGGGCATCGTGAACTTGCCACCGGTAGGTAAATCAGAAGCTGGGATGCCTGCGCCAAGCGCAGCCTCCTTGTCGCTGAACGCTTGGCGCTTCTCCTGGACCTTACGCAATGACGCCGCCGTCGCCGTTAGGTCCTCAGCTGTGAAGCGGTCGCGGTACGCGTCATGGTAGGCAATCGCGCCGTCGATATCGCCTTCCGCGACGCGGTTGTCATAGACCGACTTACGCGCGTCGGACTCGTACTCTGCAAGGGCGTTCGACGTAGCCTCAGGGGTCAAACCGAGCAGCTTGGCCCTGTCCGCAACTGCGGCGCGGCCGGTGTCTATGTGAGCCTGAGAGATCGCGGGATTGATGAAGTTCGCGACCGCCTGCGTGGTGGCGTTATTGGCCTGCGCCTTCAGCGTGTCATCCGCCGCCGCGCGTATCTCGCTCGCCTCGTGGTTGGCCATATCGACCCGAAAGGCCGTCAGGTACGGCTCTATCCTGGCCTTCGAAAGGTTCGCGACGCGCGGATTACTAGCCTCGGCAACCTGACGCTCTTGGAGCTTCAGCAGATCCTCTTCAGCCCTCTTGAACGCTGCGGGGACGTCAATTCCACGCGCCTGCTTCGCCTGGGCTATGACTTCAGCGGCGCCGTCCTGGAACCGCAGCGCGCGCTCGCGACTCTCGGTTTCGTTCTGGAGATCGATCTTCGCCGCATAGCCCTTCGCCATGTCGTCAGCGAACTCAGCGCCGACCTTAAGACCGCCAGCAAGCGCCGCGCCGATGCCGCCACCGTTGTCGGCAGGGCGGAAACGAGCGTTAGTGATCTCAACTGGGCTAACCTGACCCGACTGATAGTTGGGAACCCGCATCAGTAGATCCCATCATAGCCGCGGCTGTAGGTCTGAGGCTTGAGGTTCTTGTATTGCTGAGCACCCCCGAGGATCGAGGAGCCAGCATCAAACACGCCTTTCACGAGCGCCGCGGTGCCCTCTTGCCGCCTGGCCGAGGCTTCCCCGAGGAAGTTCGATGCTTGTATCTCGAAGCCGCGAACCTGCTGGGCGCCCTGATCATAGATGCGGCGCACATCCTCACGCCCGAGTAGCTGCGTATCGGCCTGCACCGCGGCTGCGGTGCCCCAGTCGACCGAAACGCCATTGGCAGCGGCGCGAGCACGCTGGGCGCCCTGAATAGCGCCCATCTTGCGGTACTGTTCTAGCGCAGCTTCCCGCGTGTTTAGCTGTGCCTGCTGCGCTGCCTCGCGCTCCATCCCTGCATTGCGCTCAGCAATGCGAGCCTGATATCGAGCCTGAGCGTTGGCGGACAGACCACCGGTGATAGCGCCAGCAGCGGCCATGCCAGCGGCAACCAACGGGAGCGCGGGGCCGCACATCAGATTGCACCCAGCTCAGCAAAACGCTTCTTGGCATCCTCCTCCGCCTGCCACCCCGAAGGCGGTCGGCCGAAGTTGTGCGGCAGAGGCACCATGCCTGGAGGAAGCACCCGGCCATCCGAGAAGCAGCCAGGGACCTCGCGCTTGATCACGACAAAGAGTTCACGATCGCTCATGCCATGTCACCCTCTGGCGCAACCTGCTCGACCGCGAAGCGGACATTGCGCGATTCCACTGCTTCGAAGTCGGAAAGTAGCTTCCCGTTGAGGGTGATACGGTCACGTCGCACAACGGCATCCACCAACGGCCGCAGGTCGTGATTGCGCGTCATTGCGGAAAGTACATTGTCCATGCGAGCTTTCGCGCGGACTCCGACCGCCGAGTTGTGAATGTAGTGGAGTCGATAGCTCGACGCAGCGGCGCGAAGTTCTGCGGTTAGTTTGTCGTACTGCTCGATTTGCGCGGCAACGTCTTGCGCCTTCGACTCGATCGACGCGATCAGTTCTTCTCGCGCTGATACGAGGCGTTCGGTTTCGGCTAACAGCTTCTTGTGCGCAGCCTTACGCGTCTTGCGCACCTCTACTGCCTGAAGCCGGGATACTTCGGCATAGGCGCTGCGAAGGGCGTCCATCCGATGGTCGACCGCGTCGAGATCATCCTTGGCCTTGCGAATGTCTGCTTCGGTGCCGTCGCCCATCTCAGCAGCGAGGTTCGCACTACGGTATGCCGCGAGCGCGCTATCCCTTGCGCTGGTCAGCTCAGCTTGGCGAGCCTCAAAATGCTCACGCGATAGCAGCTTCATGCCCATTCCTTTCGTCGGTGGTCGCAGGCTCGGGCACGACCGAGCGCAGGGCTATGGTACGGAGGAAGTCGCTGACCGTGACGCCAGCTAGCGCGGCGCGTTCATCGAGAGCGGCAACGAGGGCCGCGTCAGCCCTAAACGCCACATGCTTGGGGTGGTTTACCTCTCGCACCTTCGACTCCTTCGTGAAGTGTCCGCATTGGCGTGAAACGCGAGCAATTTGAATCGCAGGGTTTCGCCGCAGAATGCGGCTCAACCGCTCACGGCAATCCGTGCACGACGTCGCTATGAGCCAAGCCGCCGCAAATCTCGCGGCAATAGACATCAACCGGCCGGACGTCGCCGCGACGGGCGAGCTCGTCAGCCAAGAGCTTTTCGTGGTTCATCCCGTCCGAGCGTAGGCCATCGTTCAAAGCGGCGACACGAGCGCGGCCGGCGTTGATGGCGGCAGCGCGGTCAGTATCACCAGGGTCAGCAAACTTTGCCAGCACCAGGTCGATATTCGCCGTGAACGTGGCGTCACGCGGCCGGCCGGCAGCCCAGATGAATATCTCGCCTACCTCCCGGCATTCGTCCGGCGTCATGCGCTTCAGCATTTCCAGCGGGTGCATTTCAGGTTCCCTTTCGCTTGTTCGCTGCGTGAAAAATCGAGGCCAAGCGCACGGCGATATCCTCCGGGTTCATCTGCCGAGGCTCATCACCCAGGCCGCCAACCCTCAGCATTGCCGCCTCACCGTAGCGCTTGGGCGCGAGCTTGGCGGCTAACCACTTGCGGCTATCAACCCGCAGCCGAGACCGCTGCACGTGCTCGTGATCGAGCTGCTTACCGTTCTCTGCCTCGATCCAGTCCCCGGTTGAATCGTCGGCAATGTCGAGGATGTCCTCAGCTAGCGTCTCGGCACACAGCTGCTTGGCAAAGGCGTAGGCGGCGCGGAATGCAGGCTCGGCAGCAAGCCAGTTCAGGACCGTCGAGCGGGACGGCATAGCCTCGTCGCGGCAGATCGTGCGGACGCTAGCGCCTTCCATGATCCGGCGGCAGATTTCCTGCTGGACGTCAGTGAGGTCGGAAGCGTCGCGCGTGCGCGCGGGCGCGTCATGGCCCAGCGGGGGCGGCTTACTGCCAGTCATTTACAGCCCTCATACCGCGAGCAGACCCCTCGTCTTCCATGACGGGATATCCCTCATCCATGCGGCGCTGCATGAAGCCGATGAGCGAGCGATAGGCCTCCAGGGGGATCGCCTGACAGATCAGCTCCTCAAATGGCTCAGCACTCCACATCGCCAGCACGCTCCTGACCCCGGGCAGCATTACCGCCGCAGCAGGAGCTCCGCTGACAAAGCACATAGCCGGAAAAGGGGTGACCCAACGAACACCGCAGACAGTCCTTGTGCCGGGAACCAAGTTGACTTGCAGACGACCGCCGAGCGCCTCCCACCTCTTCGCCCAGAGCTCTGCATCCCAGAAGGACCGCGTGTTGTCCTCAGTCATTCTCTTGTCCTTCCATGGAGGGCGCGGCGGACCCAGAGGCCGCGCCCGGTATATCTTTAGATATATGCGAGTGTGTGGTGCGGGGTTGTGCTGCGGGTTGTGCGGGGTTGTGCGAAGGTGTTGTGCGGGGGTTGTGCGAGGCGTTGTGCACATCCTCGACGACCTCCGCGATTATCGTTTTGTCGCGGCCTGCCTTGCGGTCCCGAATGGTCTCGGACCTGATCTTTCCGATCTCATAGAGCCGATCCATAGCCCGCTTGAAGGCCGCTTTCTTGTAGCCCTTGGCCTGCGGCATCCCCTCGAATTGCGTCGGCGCGTAGCTCGGTCCTGGCGAGGGACCTACTTCGCGGCCATCCCCCTGCTCGGTGCGTGCGCGCAGGCAGGCCAAGAAGGCATCGTTCTCACCGCCGGCCTTGATGATCTCGCTAATCTGAGCGCGGGTATCCGGGGGCAAATCGCCCTCAAGCACGAATGCCCACTGGTGCCAGCGGAACCGCACGGCCTCGCCTTTGGCGGTATAGTTCGCCTTGCCCACCGTGAGCACGCGCATGTCGGGATCGGCAATGTTGCCCTCATCGTCCATGATGTGGTTGATCCAGACCTGCGAGCGCACGGCGTTGAGCCATGCCGTCGACCCTGAATAAGTGTCGCCCGCCTTGTTGGTGTGGCCCAGCAGGAGCACGGCCGCGCCTGTCTCGCCCGCCAGCTTGTTCAGCAGGTTTACGAAGCGCGTCACTTCGCCCCGGTCGTTCTCATTGCCAGTGAATAGGTGCGAGACGTTGTCCAGGAACACCAACTTGGCCCCATCGGCTCGGATCGTCGCGACCAACCGATGATACGCGGCAGTCGGCTTCAAGATGCTGTCAGGCCCGAATGTCGCCAACTCGTTGCCCAGGATGCCGCGCAGGCTTGCCAGGCGCAGCACCCCGGCGAGGCTTGCCATGTCGACGCCCAACGAGTCGCAAATGTGCTGCTGGCGCCAGTGCAACTGCTCGGCGTCGTCCTCGCAAGTGATATAGATCGCGCTGCAGGGCTTCACGGCGAGCCCGAGGCATGACCCTATGCCCGCCGCTGCCGCGGTTGCGAACTGCTGACCGAGGAGGCTCTTGCCGGCGCTGCCAGGGCCGGTGAACTTGGTGACTTCGCCGAGCGGCGCGATTTTCTCGATCGCGAACTCTTTGGCGTGCGCGCGGGTCTGAGCAAGAGCGGCAAGGTCGAGAGCCGGGAGCAAAGCAGCTTCGGAGTTGTCCGCCATAGCTGCCGATACCAGAGCCTGGAGCTCGGACGCGCTGCCGGTCCAGTCGACAATATCGCCCTTCGGCGGCAGGCCGGGCAGGTCTACTCTCACAACCCTGCAACCGGCCGCCTCTAGATCCGCGCCGGCACGCTCGGCGAACGTGGACCCTTCGTCATCGTTGTCTGGCAGAATGACGACGGTGCAGCCCGCCAGCACGTCTGCGTAGGCCTTGCGCCAACCCTTGCAGCCGAACGCAACCGCCGTAGCTGTTAGGCCCCAAGCGGCCAGCGTATCCGCTTTGCGCTCGCCCTCGACCAGGTAGATCGTCGGAAGCGGTTCGTCCTTCAGCGCCGCTTTGCCGATCGCCGCCTTGATCTCAGGAAGGCGGTACGGCACCCGGTTGACATCGCCGATGCCATTGATCCATCCACCGCGACCATCGGGCCGCTGCGCCTTGAACTTCTTGCGCTGGCCTGCCTGTTCAACGCGCACCGTGCGGTAGAGCACAGTACCGTCACCATCAGCATACTCGTAGTGACCGGTCTCACGAGGGCCATTGCAGTTGTCGTTCGCCCGCTCGCGCCGCGGAAGCAGGCCCAAGCGGCGGCACTCGTCCTTGATCTCGCGCCAGTCGCCACCGTTGAAGCTGTTGAACAGCACATCGCCGTCGGGAACATCCTTGACCGTCACGCCCCGGTCGTCCTTGCTGTGCCCTGGTGCCGGGAAGCTGCCGTAGCTGCCGTGCCAATCTCCCTTGAAGTGGCGCGTGATGTCCTGAGCATAGGTCATTGCGCACCGCCTTTCTGGTGCACGGCCTTGTGGTGCTTCCGGCACAGCCAGCGAACCGCCATGGGGCGATCGTAATCGTCATGGTGGCCGTCGGTCTGATCGGCACCGCAGACCTCGCAGGTTCCACGCTCCAGCAAATTACGGCGCAGAGCTGATGCCAGCGCCACATGGGCCCAGCGCTCTTTCGGGTGCGATGCCCGCCATTTGGCTTGCCGGCTCATGTGGCACCCCCGAACGCCAGCTCAGCCAGCATCGAAGCACGCTCAGGCCGAAGCCCAAGAACTCGCATGAGGTGGTTGGTGCGAAGATCCTCAAGACCGACTTGTAGGGGACCGCGCGATGCGGTATCTGCGTGATGTTTCCCAGCTGCCAGGCAAGAAACAGAGCCGCTCCTAACGGGGCGGCTTTTTCGTTCAGATTGAGCCATTGTGGGCCTCCCACAACTCAAGCTTCGGACCGGGCTGATCCGGCGCCAAGAGATGGAAGGCGCGATCCATCTCGTAGATCTCAGACGCGACCTCGTTGGCGTCCTCAGGCTTGAGCCGGAATGCGATTGCTCGCCTGCCGAGCACGCCATCACGCACGACCTCGTAGCCGAGGCCGTCACCGACTTCGCGAACGCGAACGACGGCGGTCATGCTGCCACCTTCGACTGCATCCACGCCTCGACCGCAGATGCGTTGTAGGCGAGCCGACGATCGGTAAGCTTGATGGGCTGCGGGAAGGATTGTGCTGCGACCAATCGGTCCAAGGTGGACCGGCTGAGGCTAGTCAGCTCGCAGACCTTTTTGGGAGTGAGAAATCTAGTTTGCATTGCCGCCTCCGAGTTCGATGGGCGACATGGGTAATATGCAGGCGTCTGAGTTGAATCGCGGGCAGAAATTATGGAGCTTTTGGAAAGGGCACTCTCATGTCGAGCAGCGAGCCTCCAAGTGCATCGTTGCATGCCATCCAAGCGTCGATACGGGCGCTTACCTCGACATCTCGCTCAGCTTCGCGCAACCGTTTACGCAGACGGCGTAGATTGCGATCGTCAGCATAGTCGAGCTCTCCGGCGACGATCTGGCGAAGGCGGTTGAGTGCGATAGCGGGGCGACCAACGCGGTCGAGCCGCCTTAGTGCTCCTTCAAACCGTGCCCGCGTCTTTAGAGTTGCCCGCGGCCAAGCTCGTCCACCCCCTATCGCGCACGGGTGCCGTAGCCTCACAAAAGTTTCGGCGATCTCGCGAGTTACATTGAAGTATCTTCTTCCAAGCATTTTCGTCTTCCGACGAGAAAACTTTTCAAGCTTCCCCGCGAGCAGGTTCAGGTGCACCAAGGTAATTGGATTGGTAGCTCCGCCTAAAAGAGTGGGTTCAGGAGGCACCCAATTTGCAAGCCATATGGCGACGTCTCGCGCCAAGTTCCGTGTGAGTACAACCGCCACGGTACCCTTAGCCGGCATTTGCAGTCTTGGTTACCTCGTTGGCCCAAAGGTTTAATGCATGCCGCTTCTCGGGTGCGTAGGAATGCAGGGCATAGACGCGGGCGGTTACTCCCTGCCGGGCATGGTTCAGCACCCGCGCGACTGTCGTCTCGGTCACACCTAGTCGCACCATATGGGTCGCCGCTGATCGGCGTAAGTCGTGCAGGGTCCAAGGTTCCAGAGCGCCACCCGTGGCAGCGAGGAACTGATCGAGTTGCGCCTTGCCCTTCGAATAGCCCTTGTAGTGCGTCTCGCCGTCCGTGGTGAAGACATAGTCTCCCAGGCGCGGCAGCGCCTCTAACAGCGAAACAGCGGGTGCAGACAGGGGCACAAGGTGCGTGCGCTCGCTCTTTGTCTCGGCTGCACTTAGCGTCCACGTCGCTGCCTCAAGGTCGATGTCCGACCAACGCATGCTTGCCACTTCGGTGCGGCGTTGAGCCGTGAGCAGTAGCAGCCGCAAGTAATGGCCGAACGGGAACCCCGATAGATCGGACGCAATCCAGATGCGCTTGATCTCGTCCATGGACAGCACGCGGTCGCGCTCGCTTTCGTCTTTCGGCTTGGCGATGCCCTCTATCGGTGACGCTTCGATCCAGTCGCGAGACAGTGCAAAGCGGAACACGGTTTTCACTACGGTCAGCACCCGGTTAGGCAGCACGTCGCCCTCAATGCCGTCAAGCAGCTCGCGCACGTCACCGCGGCGGATTCCAGCTATTCGGCGATCCCGCCATTTCGGCAGCACGTGCATTTCGAGCCGGCGCTCTTGGAGTCGCCAGCTATCGTTCTTTTCCTTGGCGACGTGCTTGATCCAATAATCGGCTACCTGGCCGAAAGTGCGATCAATCGCATCCGTCGTGCCCTCGCGCTCTAAGGCCTCGATCATCTTCTCGGCAGCGGCGCGAGCCGCAGCGAGGCTGGTGGCGGGATAGGTTCCAATCTTCTTGTTGATGACCTTGGCACCTACCCGGCGCCGAAGTGTCCACGTCTTCTTTCCGCCCGATCCGACACGAAGCCGCAGCCCCGTCACCTTGTGGTCAGCATGCTCTTCCTGGCCACTTGCTGGTGGCTTGATGGCTGCGATTTTCGTGTCGGTTAGCATCGGTCAGTTTACCGCTGTCAGTTCTACGGACGGTTCGCTGTCATGCAGCGAGCCCCGCGACCACTTGCCTCACCAGACGGCAGGCGACGGACTGACCTTGGTTCAAGTCCTCCATATCCCCTTCGCAGATCGACCAAACGGCCCGCGCCTTGAGCTTTGCGTTGCCTGCCGAGGGTGGCAGAGCTTCTATCTCGCGCCATACGCGGCTACTCCACGCCCCCAATCGATCCCATGAGGCTTGGTCGAAACTGCCCGCGTTGAGGCGCGCCGTTTCTCGGTCAATGGCGTCAAGCTCATCGAAGTAGGACGAGGTTGTGGGCACCGCCAACGCTGGCGCAGCAACTGCGACCGCAGCAGCGGGGATAGCGGCGAGAAGAGAGCGACGGTCCATCACGCCCTCCCTGCTGTCGAGGCATAGGTCACGCCATTGTGCGTCAGTGCCGTGCCAGCAGTGAGCGCGGCAAGCAGCGCCTCCGCCTTCTCCAGGTCCTTCGCGCGATCTGGCAACAGCTGTTCGGCCATGGTCACCGCTAGACTAGGAGACATCCGACCGGCGCCGAGTGTGTCGATGGTGTGCTGCGTGTAATCGACGACCATTTTGCAGCGACGAACTTCCGCCTGGGCGAGCCACAGCGCGGGGAACTCCAATATCTCTGCGGATTGCGGTTCGTTGCCTTCTTCTTCGGGCAAGGGTAAAAATGGGAAAGCCATGATCGATCTCCTAGGATCGGTTGCGGTCAGGGCCGGAGTGAGGCTGCAACCTCAATTCGGCCCACCTGTTACCTACTCGACATCAGGTAACGCGATAGGTAACATCATGCGAGTTTCCATGCAACACATGAAACCTATGGAACGGAGACAACCGCAGAAAAGCGTCTCTTGCGATCCAAAGGTAACTAATCTGCGAGCCTTCTAAGCTTGGGGTCACAGGTTCGAACCCTGTCGGGCGCGCCAACTCCTCGCGATCAGGAGATCGGGCGGAGCGTCTTGCGGGCCTGGAGCTGTTTGAGGCAGTTCAGCAGCTCGCCGGCGCGAAAGGGCTTGGCGAGGCGGGGCAGGGCGGCATCCACGCCTTCGCGATCGGCGTAGCCCGAGATCAGCAGCACCGGTGTCTCGGGCGAGCGGTCGACGATGACGCGGGCCAGTTCGGCGCCGGTCATGCCGGGCATCACGTGGTCGGTCACGAGCAAGTCGAAGGCGAGGCCGCGCTCGATCATGGCCAGCGCATCCTCGGCGCAGCTGGCCTCGGCGACGTCGTAGCCGAATTCGGTCAGCATGTCGGCGGTGCTGGCGCGCACCACGTCCTCGTCGTCGACCAGCAGTACGGTGCCGGGTGCCGCGAGCGGCGGGAAGGTATCGGCGGCGGCGCCCGCGTCGGCGGGGACCGCCTCGGTCTGCGGTAGCCACAGCTCGATGCGGGTGCCGTTTCCGGCCTCGCTGCGGATGCGCAGCGCGCCGCCGAGCTGCGAGGCGAGCCCGTGCACCATCGAGAGGCCAAGGCCCGTGCCCTTGCCGACGCCCTTGGTCGAGTAGAACGGCTCGACCGCGCGGGCGCGGGTCGCCTCGTCCATGCCGATGCCGGTGTCGGTGACCGAGAGGCGGATGTAGGCGCCCGCCTCCAGATCCTCGCGATCGCGCGTCAGCGTGCGCGGCTTGGCCGAGATGCGCAGCTCGCCGCCATCGGGCATGGCGTCGCGCGCGTTCACCGCGAGGTTGAGGAGCGCCATTTCGAGCTGGTTGGGGTCGACCTTGGCCGGCGGCAGGTCCGGCGGGGCGACGATCGCCAGCTTGATGGTCGGCCCGGTGGTGCTGGTGATGAGTTCGGACATACCCGCGATCAGCTTGCCGATGTCGACGGCGAAGGTCTGCAGCGGTTGGCGGCGGGCAAAGGCGAGCAGGCGCTGCACAAGGACCTTGGCGCGCTCGGCCGACTGGATCGCGCCCTCGATCAGGCGCTGTTCGCGCGGGCCGCCGATGCCCCGCCGCTTGAGCAAGTCGAGGCTGCCGACGATCGGCGTGAGCAGGTTGTTGAAATCGTGGGCGACGCCGCCGGTGAGCTGGCCCATCGCTTCCATCTTCTGGCTCTGGCGCAAGGCGGTCTGCGCGGCTTCGAGTTCCTCGGCGCGGAGTTTGTCGTTGGTGATGTCGCGCGCGACGCAGTAATATAAGCCTTCTTCCGGCGTCGCCGACCACGAGAACCAGCGATAGGTGCCATCGCGGGCGCGATAGCGGTTCTCGAACAGCATGGTGGATTGGCCGTTGGCCAACTCCTCCAGGATGCCCAGCGTCCGTTGGATATCGTCGGGATGGACGAGATCGAGGAAGGGGGTGGTGGCGATCTCCTCCTCGGTCCAGCCCAGGACGCGCTGCCATGCCGGATTGGTGCGGAAGAAGTATCCGCGCGCGTCGGCGATGCCGAACAGGTCCTGGCTGAGCTTCCAGGTGCGATCGCGCTCCGCCGAGCGCTCGGCCACTTGCGATTCCAAGGTTTCGTTAAGATCGCGCAGGCGCTGTTCGCTCGCGCGCCGATCCGACACGTCGTGGAACAGCACGGCCACGAGGTTTTCGTCCGGCCCGTCCAGACTGAACGAATAGACGTCGAACCAGCGGCCCAGGGCGGCCGAGCCCTCATCGAACCGCTCGGGCACGCCGGTACGGGCGATGCGTTCGTAGATCTCGTACCAATGTTCCTCGAGGTTCGGCGTCAGGCTGCGAAGCCATCTGCCCTGGGCGGCGGCAAGGCCGGTGTGCCGCTCGAAGGCCGGGTTCGCCTCGACCACCAGAAGATCGGTGCGTTCGTGGACCGGATCGTAGCGCGGCTCCAGGACGCAGAAGCCCTCGTCCATGGTGTCGAATAAGGTGCGGTAGCGCTCCTCGCTGTCGCGCAGGGCGACGAGCCGGGCGCGCGCCTCGTACTGGCGCTGGCGGCCGCGCAGGGCGGAACGGGCCAGGCTGATCAGCGTGGTGGGGTGGAACGGCCGTTCCAGGAAGGTGACGTTACCCAGCACCTCCAGGTGGCGCGCCGCGCCCGGATTGCGCTCCAGGCCGCCACCGCGCCGCGTCAGCAGGACGAAGGGCAAGTCGGACCATTCCTCCTGGTCGTCGAGCCAGGCGTGCAGGCGCGACAGGTCGGTCCCTTCGATCGCCTCCTCGGTCAGCAGCACGAATGCGGCGCCGGCATTCAGTTCTTCGAGCAGGTCCGGCACGTTGGCGCAGATGGTGGAACCAATTCCGCCCTCCTGCAGCATCGCCGCGGCGATGGGAGCGTCGCGGCCAAGCGGCGCCAGGACCAGTGCCCTTTCGGAGAGGGTCGTACGCTTCAAGCGTCCTCGCTGTCGAGCAGGTCCGCCTGACCGCCGAGCAGGGACGGAATTCCGCGCAGAATGCCTTGGAACTGCGCCAATGGCGGCCCGAGAGTCACGCCACGGCTGCCGATCTGGTACTCCCGGATCGTGTTCTCGTGCGCGCCGGTGCGCTTTTTCACCACCGAGATCGCCCGCCGGACCCGGCCAAGCGCTTCGAAATAGCGCAGCAGGATCACGGTGTCGGCCAAGTAGGTCACATCGACCGGGGTCTTCATGTCGCCGACGAGCCCGTGCTGGGCAACGGCGAGAAAAGTCGTGGCGCCGCGCCGGTTCAGATATTGCAGCAGCTCATGCAAGTGCAGGATGAGCGCATGCTCGCCGGGCATCGCCGCCTGGTAGCCGTTCAGGCTGTCGATCACCACGGTCTTAACCTCGTGGGTTTCCACGCAGGCGCGAACGCGCTCGGAGAACTCGCCGGGGGTCAGCTCGGCGGCGTCGACTTGCTGAAGGAAGAGCGCCTCGTCGTCGATCATCTTCTGCAGGTCGATCCCGAGATTCCTGGCACGGCCGATCAGCAGGCCGAGTTCCTCGTCGAAGACGAACATCGCGGCACGCTCGCCGCGTTCGACCGCGTTCTTCACGAACGTCAGGCCGATGGTCGACTTGCCGGTGCCCGCCGGCCCCAGGACCAGCACGCTCGAGCCGCGCTCGACCCCGCCGCCGAGCAAAGCGTCGAACTCGGGGGAGCCGGTGCCGATCACATCGCCCTTGAAGACGCTCTTGTGCTCAAGCGAGACGAGCCGCGGGAACACGCGCACGCCGCCGGTCTCGATCGCGAAGTCGTGATAGCCGCCGCGAAACCGCCGGCCGCGATACTTGGTCACGCGCAGGCGGCGCCGCTCCGCGCCATACTCCGGCGCGAGCTCGTCGAGGCGCACGACGCCATGCGCCACCGAATGCACCGTCTTGTCGTTGGCATCGCTGGTGAGGTCGTCGAGCATCAGCACCGTGGCGTTCTGCTTGGCGAAGTAATGCTTCAGGGCGAGGACCTGGCGGCGGTAGCGGAGCGAACTTTGCGCCAGCAGCCGGATCTCGGACAAGCTGTCGAGCACGACTCGGACCGGCCGATGGCGCTCGAACGCCTCGAAGATGCGCCGGGTCGACTCCCCGAGTTCCAGGTCGGAGGAGTAGAGCAGGCTTTGCTGCTGGTTTTCGTCGAGCAGGCTTTCGGGCGGCACCAGCTCGAAGATGTCGATGCCGGTCAGGTCCCATCCGTGCGACTTCGCGGTTGCCCGCAACTCGTCCTCGGTTTCGGACAGCGTGATGTACTGGCAGCGTTCGCCGCGCCGCGTGCCTGCGAGCAGGAACTGCAACGCCACGGTCGTCTTGCCCGCGCCCGGGCTGCCTTCGAGCAGGAAGACCCGGCCGCGCGCCAGACCGCCGCCAAGAATATCGTCGAGCCCCGCGATTCCGGTCTCGGCCTCCGCCAAGGAGGACTCCATCGCCGTCTCCTAAAGTTGGCTGGGTAAGGTCGGCTGGGGCGTAGCACGCTGGGAAGATGAGGAATAGCTCCGCGTTGCGCGGCTCGGGGGGCAGATCAGGGCAGGGCGGGCGTTCCTCGGTCGGACGAGTTAGGTCACGTTTTCGCCTTGACCCAAGGAGCGCCGCCGGAGAGAAGTGCGCCCCGCTCTCGGAGGCTTTGTGCCCCTTGCGCAGCGGCGGCAAAGCCCTTTCCAGCGGATCAAGTCCCGGACCTGCGCTGCACGGTTTGCGCAGGCGGCGCCGATTTCCTATGCTCGGGGCGCAGCAGCACTTTCGGCTGCCGGGGAGTCGGGAATGCACATTCGCTTGGGTCTGGCGGGGATGCGCGCGGCGGAGTCCGTGATCTCCCTTCGCGAGGCAACGATGCGCGCGTTCGGCGACATCGGCTATCCATCGGCGTACTTCGTCACTCCCATCACCTCGGATCGCCGCTTCGGCCGGGTCCACAGCTGCAACAACATGGCGGAGGCCTGGGCGCAGGCTTATCCCGAGCGCCTGCGGTTCGAGGATCCGCTACCCGAACTGGCCCTGCGCCTGTGCCGGCCCTTGCTCTGGAGCGAGGCGCGCGAGATCGATCCTCCGGGCAAGCAGGAGGATGGCTTCTACGCCTTTGTCGCCGAGCTCGGCTATCGCGACGGGCTCGCATTGCCCACGTATGGGCCCGGTGCGCGGACCGGTTTCGTGGGACTGCCCGACGCGGTCGGCCTCGATCCGGGCGAGGAGATCCTCGCCAGCGCGCACGCGATCGCGCAGATGTCGTTCCTGCGCTACTGCGAGTTGATCGACCACCAGACCGACGGCGAGATCCGCCTGTCCGAGCGCGAACTCGACGTGGTCTACTGGATCGCGATGGGCAAGAGCAACTCGGTCATCGCCGAGATCCTGGGCATCTCCGCCGAGACCGTCGACAGCTATGTGCGGCGCGCCTTCCGCAAGCTCGGCGTCTCCGATCGGACCTCGGCGGTGCTGCACTCGGTGCTCGCCGGCCACCTCTACACCGGCCCGTTCCGACCGGCCGCCGAACCCGATCCCGCGCGCGAGGACTGAGCCGGCCTCGGACGCAAAGACGAGGGGGGGGGGCGCCAGCCTGTCCCCCAAGACCGGGACTGCAAGGCGTGGCGATTATGGGCCACACGCTCTCGCGTTCCCCCCTTCGGCCGCGAGACTCCCCCTATCCCTCTCGTAGCGCGCGCCGTGGACATGTTCGGACACGGTGCAGCGCGCCGGCGTGGGCAGCGCCGGCAGGCCGCTGAGGGGTAATGCAAAGAGGTCGCACGCTCCCCCTCACCGCGTGCGGCTCACGATCTCTCGGGTCGCTCCCGGGGGTCTGGCGGGACCGGGTCGGACGTGGACCGGTCCCGCCATTTTTTTGCCCGCTGGGCATCTGCCGCCGGCCGCCTTAACGAAGTCGAGAGCATTGGCCGTTATGCCCGCGAGCCATGTCCCTCGACGAGACCCGACGCGCGGAACGCAAGGCGGTGACGCTGCCGGTGCAGTGCCGCACGGGGAGCGGCTTGCGCGACACCGGCGAGATTTCGGACATATCGGCGCAAGGATGCTGCGTGCGGACCAACAGCCTGTTCTTCCGGGTCGGCGCGCGCGTGGTGCTGCGGCCCGAAGGCATGGAAGGGCTGTCCGGCTCGGTCCGCTGGATCACGGGCGATTGCGCCGGTGTGGAATTCGACAGGCCGATCTACGGACCGATCGTCGATCATCTCGCCCAGCTGCACCGCTCCGGGCAACAGATCGCCCTCTCGCAAGGCTGAAGGGAGCGGGCCGGCCCGCCCGGCGATCCGCGCGACCTATCCCCGCAAAGCCGTCGACAAGGGCTGTCCGAGCACGGGGTAGCCGTGGCCATCGGGAATCTCGAGCCAGCTCTCGCCGTCGCGCTCGATGATGTCGGCCCAGATGCGCCGCACCGGGTGCCGTGCGATCTGGGCGAGCGCCTCGTCGAAGGTCGCGAACTGGGCGAGCCGCTCGAGATTGCGGCGGGTGGGGAAGATCACGCTGATCTCGCCCGCGTCCGCCATCTCCAGCGCGTGCGCCGCGCTGGTCCAGAACAGCCGCGTGTTCTCGGTCGCGTCGATGGCGATGTCGACCGTGCCGGTGCCAAGGTCGGTGACGAAGAAGTGCGTGTCGAACGCGCCGTCGCTCTGCGGGCACCAATGCGCGTAGAGCGTCAGGCGTTCGGGCTCCAGCGTCCAGCCGAACGCGGCCAGGACCGGCGCGAGCTTGCCCTCGGCCAGCAGCATCGCGCGGGCCCGCGCCGCCTCTTCGGCGGACACGGGCGCGGACAGGGCGATGGCAAGGCCGGTCTCCTCCAGCGTTTCGCGGATGGCGGCGATGCGCCCGGCGGCGATTGCCTGATCCGCTTCCGGCAAGAGCTCGGCCGCGAGCTCCCGGTCCGCCGCGTCGATGCGCCCGCCAGGGAAGACGGCGGCGCCGCCCGCGAAGCGCATCGCGCGCGCACGCTGGACCATCAGCAGTTCGGGCGCCGCGCCGTCGCGGCCGTGGCGGAAGATGACGACCGTGGCAGCGGGGATGACCCGCTTCACCGCGGGAGCCCGCACCGGGGAAGAATGATGCTCCATGCTGTCCATCTTGCTCGCTTGCCCGCGGCCCGCAAGCCCGCCGCGCAAAATCCGTGACTGTCGGCAGGCTTTACAGACGATGCCCGGCTGGTGTCCGCATCAGGGTGCAATATTTCGAAATTGCTGGGTTTCTTGCGGATTGGCACGCGACATGCTTTATCTGTCTGGTACCCTTCGAGAAGTCTCGACCGAGGCGGGGCCGAATGTCTCCCGGCCCCGCCTCCCCGAGCCGCTCTTTTTCCCACAGTTTAGCCACGCGCCCTTCCGCGGACTCGCCGATACGAAAACGGCGGGCACTCGGCCCGCCGTTCGTTCTTGTGCCGAGGGGCGGCTTTCAGGCGACGCGAGCGACACCCGACTGTTCCATCAACTGGTGCAGTTCGCCCGCCTCGTACATCTCCATCATGATGTCGCTGCCGCCCACGAACTCGCCCTTGACGTAGAGCTGCGGGATGGTCGGCCAGTCGGAAAAGGCCTTGATGCCCTGGCGGATCTCCATGTCCTGCAGCACGTCGACGCTTTCGTAGCCGACGCCCAGGTGATCGAGGATGGCGATCGCGCGGCTGGAAAAGCCGCACTGCGGGAACAGCGGCGTACCCTTCATGAAGAGCACGACATCGTTGGAGTTGACGATGTCGCCGATGCGGGAATTGACGTCGGACATGGCTGCGAGAAAACCTTTGTTCGCCACCGATAGTCAGCGGCGTTCGTACCGGGTGTCAGTTGGGAACAGCGGTGGTCAGTTGCAAGGCGTGGAGCACGCCGCCCATGCGTCCGCCGAGCGCTTCGTAGACCAATTTGTGCTGCGCAACCCGCGTCTTGCCGACAAAAGCGCCGGACACGACATGGGCGGCGTAATGGTCGCCGTCGCCGGCGAGATCGGTGATCGTGACCTGCGCGTCGGGCAGGGCCGCGCGGATGAGAGTCTCTATATCGTTTGCTGCCATGCCCATGCCGGTCGCTCCCTTACGCCTCGCCGATCAACGCGCGGCGCGCCTCGATCTGCTTGGCATCGAGCGCGGCGCGCACCTGGGCCTCGTCGGTCTCGACGCCGGCGCTGGTGAGGTCGCCCAGCAGCTTGCGGATCACGTCCTCGTCGCCTGCTTCCTCGAAGTCGGCCTGAACGACGGCCTTGGCATAAGCCTCGCGCTCGGCCTGCGACAGGCCCATGCGGTCGGCGGCCCACTCGCCGAGCAAGCGGTTGCGGCGCGCCTGGATGCGGAACTGCATTTCGGAGTCGTGGGCGAACTTGGCCTCTTCGGCGCGCTCACGGTCGGCGAAACTGGTCATTCACTCACCCCTAGTGTCACGAAGAAATCTCCTTGCGCCGATAGGGCGCGCGGTGCCGGGGGGCAATCGCTTTTGCATCGAACTCGTTTCAGGGTCCATCGTGGCGGGAGCCGGTACGCGGGAATGGCGAACCGCTCGGGCGGCGGGCATTCCACGCCGCCGGTCTCGGTCGAGAGATGGACCCTGAAACAAGTCCAGGGTGACGATGGGGTAGGGGGAGGGGGCGGGCAAGATGCACGCGCCTTATCGCCCGCTGGCGAGTGCGGGATTACGCCAAGGAAGAGAACACGGCGTTTACGGCCGGTGTTTGCCTGGGCACGACAGGCTTGGCTGGCCTTCCACGGTTTGCGAACGTCCGGGCGCAGGAGAAGCATAAGCGTCACCCGGATCGGCCCTGTCGCGATGAGCAGCCGGCGGGACGGGCTCGCAGCTTGCCGCCGGACCTTTCTAGAATCATCGCTACGGTGTGGTGGTCCCGTCGGAGCCGCCGGCCGCATGGTGCGGGGTTGGTAGCGCCGACGTCTCAACGCCTCCACACCCGCCGTGTGCTGGAGCGTATAACCGAATTGGCACAAGATGTCAAGCGCAATCGTCGTCCCGGACCTGATCCGGGACCGGTTCCGCCATGTCGCGACGCACGCGCCCCAACGTCTCAGCTTCGCATACGAGCGCGGACCCGGATCAAGCCCGGGTCGACGTCAGGCGCCGTGTTCCAGGGCGTGCATCTGTTCGTCGGAGAGGCCGAAGTGGTGGCCCACCTCATGCACCACCACGTGGGTGACGAGGTCTTGCAGGCTCACGCCCGTCTCGCACCATTCGGCGAGCAGCGGCTGGCGGTACAGGGTGATCACCGGCGGCATCTCGCCCGAGGACCAGATCGATTCCCGGTCCATCGAGCGCCCGTGGTAGAGCCCGGTCAGCTCCCAGGCATCCTCGATGCCGAGCGCATCGAGCGTCTCGTCATCGGCGAACTCCTCGATGGTGACGCGAATGCCTGCGAGGTGCTGGGCGAACGGCTCGGGTATGCGCGCGAAGGCGGCGTGCGCCAGCGCCTCGAATGCCGCTGCGTCGGGGGCTTTCATGTCGGAAGGAGTCCGGCCTGCGCGGTGACGCGCACGATCAGACGTCCAGGTTGGCGACGTTGAGCGCGTTCTCCTGGATGAAGTCGCGGCGCGGCTCGACGATGTCGCCCATGAGGCGAGTGAAGATCTCGTCGGTCACATCCGCGTCCTCGACCTTCACTTGCAGCAGCACGCGGTTGTCGGGATCGAGCGTGGTCTCCCACAATTGCTCCGCGTTCATTTCGCCCAGGCCCTTGTAGCGCGAGATCGACAGGCCCTTGCGGCCGGTCGCGAGCACCGCGTCGAGCAGCTGGGTCGGCCGGGTAATCGCGCCCTCGACGTTGACGGGGCGCGCCTGCACGCCCTCGGTCACGTCGCTTTCGCTGGCCGGTTCCGGCTCGGGCGCAACGGCTTCGGTCCCGGCGCGGGTGAACCGGGCAGGGCGCTCGTAGACCGAGGCCTGCTCGCCCGCGACCCGTGCGAGCTTGCGCGCCTCGGCGCTGGCCAGGAACGTGCCTTCGATGACGTGATGGTCGGTGACACCGCGCCACAGCCGTCGCACCACGTAGCTGCCTTCCTCGCCGCGCTGCGCGGTCCATGTCGCCTCGGGATCGCCGCGCCCGAGCCACTCGGCCGCGGCCTGCAGCGTCTCGCTCTTGCCGGCATCGGAGAGGTCGGGGGCAAGCGCGCCGGCGAGCGCCAGCGCCTCGATGATGCCGAGGTCGTACTTGCGCGGCACGTAGGTAAGCAGGTTGCGCATCGCCATCGCGTGCTCGACCAGCACGTTCAGCTCCTGGCCGCCGCGCGCGCCGCCAGCGGTTTCCAGCACCCGGCCCTGCAGCCCGGCGTCGACCAGGTAACGATCGAGCGCGCGATCGTCCTTCAGGTAGACCTCCGAGCGGCCCTTGCTCACCTTGTAGAGCGGCGGCTGGGCAATGAAGAGATGCCCGGACTTGATGATGTCGGGCATCTGGCGGTGGAAGAACGTCAGCAACAGCGTGCGGATGTGCGCGCCGTCGACGTCGGCGTCGGTCATGATGACGATCTTGTGGTAGCGCAGCTTCTTGAGATCGAAGTCCTCGCGAATGCCGGTGCCCATCGCCTGGATCAGCGTGCCGATTTCCTTGGACGAGATGATCCGGTCGAACCGCGCCCGCTCGACGTTGAGGATCTTGCCCTTCAAGGGCAGGATCGCCTGGATCTTGCGGTCGCGCCCCGACTTCGCCGAGCCGCCGGCCGAGTCGCCCTCGACCAGGAGCAACTCGCACTTGGAAGGATCGCGCTCCTGGCAGTCGGCGAGCTTGCCGGGCAGGCTGGCGATGTCCATCGCGCCCTTGCGCCGCGTCAGTTCGCGTGCCTTGCGGGCGGCCTCGCGCGCGGCGGCCGCGTCGATGATCTTCTGCACGATGGTCTTGGCGACCGCCGGGTTCTCTTCCAGCCACTCGGTCAGCTTGGCGCTCATCAGCGTCTCGAGCGGCTGGCGCACTTCGGAGCTGACCAGCTTGTCCTTGGTCTGGCTGGAGAACTTGGGGTCGGGCAGCTTGACCGAGACGATTGCGGTCAGTCCCTCGCGCATGTCCTCGCCCGAGAGCTGGACCTTCTCCTTCTTGAGCAGGCCCGAGCGCTCGGCGTAGTTGTTGAGCGTGCGGGTCAGCGCCGCGCGGAAGGCGGACGTGTGGGTGCCGCCGTCGCGCTGGGGGATGTTGTTGGTGAAGCTCAGCACGTTCTCGTAGTACGAGTCGTTCCACTCGAGCGCGACTTCGATGCCGATGCCGTCCTTCTCGGCCGAGATGGCGACCGGCTGGGGCAGCAGCGCCTGCTTGTTGCGGTCGAGGTACTTCACGAAGGCGGCGATCCCGCCCTCGTAGTACAAGTCGTGCTCCAGCGGCGTCTCGTGGCGCTTGTCGCGCAGCAGGATGTGCACGCCCGAGTTCAGGAACGCGAGTTCGCGGTAGCGGTGCTCCAGCTTCTCGAAGTCGTATTCGGTGACGTTCTTGAACGTCTCGGTCGAGGCCTGGAAGGTGACGCGGGTGCCCTTCTGCCCTTCCGCCGCTGTCCCCACGACCTTGAGCGGAGCGACGGCGTCGCCGTGCTCGAAGCGCATCCAGTGCTCCTGCCCGTCGCGCCAGACGGTCAGTTCCAGCCATTCGGACAGCGCGTTGACGACCGAGACGCCGACGCCGTGGAGGCCGCCCGACACCTTGTAGGCGTTGTCGTCGCTGGTGTTCTCGAACTTTCCGCCCGCGTGCAGCTGGGTCATGATGACCTCGGCCGCCGAGACGCCTTCCTCGGCGTGGATGTCGACCGGGATACCGCGGCCGTTGTCGGTGACGGAGACCGAATTGTCCGGGTTCAGCTCAATCAGCACGAGGTCGCAGTGGCCGGCGAGGGCCTCATCGATCGCGTTGTCGCTGACCTCGAAGACCATGTGGTGCAGGCCCGAGCCATCGTCGGTATCGCCGATGTACATGCCCGGCCGCTTGCGCACGGCATCGAGGCCCTTGAGGACCTTGATCGAATCCGCGCCGTACGCGTTGGTGTTCTTGACGGTTTCGGGACGAGAGTCAGGGGTGCTTGCCATATCGATTATATAGGGTCGGCAGGGGGGAAACTAAAGCGAAATGGGGCGGCGTTTCCACAGGGGGGCGCGAGCCGGCCGCGTTTGTCGCATCACGCGAGCAACTTGGCCGGGATGCCCAGCGCCGGGCCTGCGTCGGCAAGCCTTTGATCGAGTGTAAAGACTGTCGCACCGCTGTCCGAAGCGATCGCCAGATGCAGGGCATCGCCGGCTCGGAGAGCCAGGCCGTGCTGATCGGTGAAGCGCGCGCCTGTCCGGAAGTGGCTGCGAGCGATGGCGAGCACGGTAAGGCTCTCGGCGACGAGCTTGTGGAACATGGCGAGTGCTGCCGCGCGCTGGTCGAGGTCTATCTGGCCGGTCCGCAGCTTGATGGAGAAGGCGGAGGACACCTCGGTGATCGTCCAGTCGCTGATCAGCAGCGTGGCGGGATCCTGCTCTGCCAGCCATGACTGCACCGTTGTCGTGGCGGTCTCCCGAGAAAGCGCAGCCACGATCAGCGACGTGTCGAGATACTGCATCAGTATCGGTCACCATCGCGCATGGATCGCACCAGCTCCGCCGCGCTGCGGCTTGGTGGCATCGTGGCGGTGAGCTCGCCCAGCATCGCCGCATCGATTGGTTTGCGCGCCTTGGACACGGGCGAGAGGCGTGCGACCGGCTTGCCGCGGCGGGTAATATCGAAGGCGTCGCCGGCTTCCACCCGGTCGACCAACTCGCTGAGGTGCGCTTTGGCGTCTGCGAGATTGACGATGTCCATGGGCATCTCCTGACCAACCAAGTGGTCATATAGCATGTAAGCCGGGGATTAACCAATGGTGACACAGCAAGCCTGGCAGGAAAGCCTTGTGTCTCGTGGCTGCAGCGTCACTGTAGCGCATCGCCAACGGCTTAGGGGCAAAAGCTGATGAAGACCCTCCTTACCGCTCTCCTCGCGTCCGCTCTCGTGCTGCCTGGCATGGCGGCCGCGCAGAGCCGGCCCGACCAGCAGGCCTACTTCGGCCTCTACAAGGAGCTGGTCGAGACCAACACGACGCTGAGCCAGGGCAGCTGCACCGAGGCGGCGGCGAAGATGCAGGCGCGGCTCAAGGCAGCGGGCCTGAAGGACGACCAGCTCGTCGCGTTCAGCACGCCCGAGCATCCGAAGGACGGTGGCCTTGTCGCGATCTACCCCGGCACGACCAAGCAGAAACCGATCCTGCTGCTCGCCCATATCGATGTGGTCGAGGCCAAGCGCGAGGACTGGGAGCGCGATCCGTTCAAGCTGGTCGAGGAGAACGGCTACTATTACGCGCGCGGTACCGTCGACGACAAGGCGATGGCCTCGATCTGGGTCGA
>Ga0070671_100000300_pt1 | contig 33527 bp, 33 predicted proteins | sample KBSS73metaG_FD_65341 | JGI IMG/M metagenome (GOLD analysis project Ga0070671, IMG submission 65341) | Switchgrass rhizosphere microbial communities from Kellogg Biological Station, Michigan, USA - KBS S7-3 metaG | ecosystem: Host-associated > Plants > Roots > Rhizosphere > Soil ...
TTCTTACAGCGCAGATGATCGCCGATTACCGGCGCGTCGTAGACAATCCAGACGCAGCTTATCCAACGGTTGCCGCGCGCCATCCGGCCAATCTTTTCTATCGGAAGTATGCTGCCGTGATGCGGGTACCGAACATGGGCCACGATTCGGAGTATTACAACCCGCCGGTGGCGGATAAGCGCATCACGATCAGCGGACGCATTGCCGACAAGTACATCCGTCGCGGCAATGCGTACATCGTTGTAGAGGCGACGGCTGTTGATGAAGACGGCCGGCTGATCGAAAAAAGCCGCCTGGTGGGACTTGCGCGCGAGGTGGGCAAAGAGGCGGCACACGAAAACATTGCAAAGAAGTGGGGAACCTGATGGCGGCGGAAGTGAAGGTCGGCGATCGTTTGCAATCTGTCACGCACGAGGTGACGAACGACAAGATGGTCGAATTTGAAAAGGTGGTATGGGACCGCGGTCGAAATTCGCACAGTGACATCAATGTCGCGAAGGCGGATGGCATCTCGCGCACCATCGCGTCCGGCCAGAACCAGATGGCGTTTCTGCACGAAATGATGGAACGCAATTTCGGCGATGCGTGGGTGTATGGCGGACAGATTTCAGCGCGTTACATCCATCCGGTCTATGCGGGGGATCACATAACAGCCAATGGTCTTGTTACAGAAGTCGCGCCTGGCAATGACGGCAAGCCCCGCGTGAAACTGCAAATCTGGTGCGAGAACCAGGACGGACGCAAAACGTGCGCCGGCACTGCGAGTGCCGGACAGCCGTCGTCCATGCGCAACTGGATGGAAGCTCGAGCGAAATCGCGTGCACCAGGGGTTCCGTCATGACCGCCGGCGCATTGGAAGGCGTGCGCGTCATCGAATTAACGCATGCATGGGCCGGACCGTATTGCGGGATGATGTTGGGCGACATGGGCGCCGAGGTCATCAAGATCGAGAACCCACGGCAGAAAACAGAGGCACGCGGCGGTTATCCGTACGTCGGCAACGAGAGCGTGCTGTTCATGATGCTCCATCGCAACAAGAAGAGTGTCACGCTCGATCTGAAGAATCCTTCGAGCAAGGAAATATTTTTTGATCTCGTGCGGTCCGCCGACGTGCTGATTCAAAATTTTCGTCCGGGCTTGATGAAAAAGCTCGGGCTTACGTACGACACGCTGAAGGAAATCAATCCGGCACTTATTTATGCCTCACTCTCGGGCTATGGCAACACCGGTCCCAAGGCGGAAGATCCCGGCGTCAACATGATTGCGCTTGCGGAAAGCGGGCTCGCCGCAACCACCATCGACGGAGATCGTCCGCCGATCCCCATGGGGTATGCGCTTTGCGACGTCGTCGCCTCGATGTGGGCGAGCCACGGCATACTCTCCGCGTATATACGTCGGCTCAAAACGGGCAAGGGTCAGGAAGTCGACATGTCGCTCGTCGAAGCAGGCATATCGTTGATGGTGAGCCCGGTCGCGCAGCATTTCCACGTGAAGGGCGACTGGGTCGCACAGACCGGGCGCAATGACAGCAATGCGCCATCCGGCTTCTTTCGCTGCTCGGACGGAAGTTATCTCACGGTATTCGCGAGTTATCCCGCGTTGTGGGATCGCTTCGTCGAAACCATGAATCTGCAGCATCTTGCGACTGATCCGCGCTTCAGTACGCGCGATGCACGCACGGTGAATGCCGATGCGCTGCACGAGATCATTGCGAAGATCTACGCAACTAAACCGACGGATTACTGGGTCGATGTACTGGTCAAAGCCGGCATACCCGCATCGCCGGTCAACACGGTGGGACAGATGATTGCCGACAAGCAGGTCGTCGCCCGCGAAATGATAGTCGAGCAGGTACATCCGACTGCCGGCAGGATTAGTGTCGTAGGCGTGCCCGTCAAGCTGTCGGAAACACCGGGCAGTGTGCGCACACCGGCGCCGCTCCTGGGCGAGCACACGGCGGATATCCTTACCGCACTTGGCTATGGCGATCGACTCGGCGCGTTGAAAACGGCTGGTGTTATTTAATGCCGCGCTGTTACGGTAAACGGCATGAATAACCAACCGCGTCTACATCGAAGCGCGCGCCTCGCAACAGCGGCGCGGATTGCCGCATTGGCACTCGTGATAGCGTGGGGATCCGCGTCAGCTGCCGACGTTCGAAGTGCCGCAACGCTACCGGGTGATTATCCGAACCGCTACATCGAGCTGACCATACCGTTTGCGCCGGGCGGCGGCGTCGATTTATTCGGCCGCACTGTAGCGCAGCTCCTGAACGACCAGAAGCTCGTCAGCAAACCGATTCAGGTGGTCAACAAGCCGGGTGCCGGCGGCTCGGTCGGCATGGCGCTCATGGTTCAGCGCAGAGGCGATCCGTACAACCTGTTGGGCATCGCTATTCATGCGGTGGTCACGCCGCTCACACTCGGCACGCCGTATTCATATAAAGATATGACGCCGATTGCCAAGGTCTTTTCCGAATATGAAATGATGGTCGTGCGCGCGGAATCGCCGATCCGCAGTCTCAAAGACATCGAAGCGTCGCTGCGCAAGGATGCGGGCAGTCTGAGCTTTGGCGGCGCCTCGCTTGGAAATTCGGATCACATCACAGTCGCCACGTTTGCGAAATCGATCGGGGTCGATCCGACCAAGCTCACCTACATTCCCTATTCGGGCGGCGAATCGAATCCGGCCATCATCGGCGGTCACGTCGACGTCGGCATGGGCGGGCTCGATCTCATCACGCACGTCGAATCCGGCCGCATGCGCGTGCTTGCCATCAGTTCGCCGAAGCGGCTGGGCGGCCGTTTTCAGAAAATGCCGACGTTCGTCGAGCAAGGATACGACGTCGTGAATGAAAACTGGCGCGGCCTTTTCGGGCCGCCCGAGATGCCGCCGAGCGTCGTGCAGTACTGGAAAAATGCGCTCACACAGATGGTGCAAAGCCCGGCATGGCGGGCGGAGCTCGAAAAGAACCAGTGGGTCAATACATTCGAAGCGGATGGATTTCGCGCGTCTCTCGACCGGGACAACGCAAGCTACGCTGCGCTGCTCAAGCAGCTCGGCTTGACGAAGCAGTAAGGCGAACCATCAATTAAGCTGTATCCCGGTCGCCTTGATGACTTTGACCAGCCGTTCATAGTCTTCACGGATATTTATAGCCAACTGCTCCGGTGTGCCCGGTGCAGCGATCAGACCTTGTGCCAGGAGCTTTTCTTTGATGTCCGGCTGAGCGAGAGCACGCGCGACATCGGCATTCAAACGTACGATCGTTGCGCGCGGCGTGCCGCTCGGCGCCATCAATCCATACCAGGTTACGGAAATATAGCCGGGCAGACCCGACTCATTGATCGGCGGCACCGACGGTAACGGTTCATAGCGCTGCTCGCTCGAGACGCCGAGCGCTTTCAATCGTCCTGCTTTCACCTGTGGCACGACCGCCGGATCGAGAAAACCGACATCGGCATGACCGCCCATGATGTCGTTGATGGCAGGTGCGGTGCCTTTGTACGGCACGTGCGTCATGCGGGTGTGGGCCATCAGATTGAAGAGCTCGCCCGCGATATGCTGGCCCGAACCAGCGCCGCCCGATGCCATGTTGAGTTGACCGGCACGCGAACGAGCGAGCGCAATCAGCTCGCGCGCATTATTCGCAGGTACGGACAAATGCGCGACGACGATATATGGAAAGGTGACGAGATTGCTGACCGGCGTTAAATCGCGCGACGGCACGTACGGCAAGTGCGGATTCATGAGCGGCGCGGCGGCGATGGGTCCGCGTCCACCGACGAGCAGCGTGTAACCGTCCGGGGCAGCCTTCGCGACATGATCAGCCCCGATGGTACCGGTGGCGCCAGCCCTGTTATCGATAACGACCGGCTGAACGAGAAATTCCGCCAGCTTCTGTCCGATGATGCGGGCGGTGATATCAACGCCGCCGCCAGGCGGATAGGGCACGACGAGCCGCACTGGTTTTGCAGGATAAGCCTGCGCATTGGCGAGCGGCATCGTGAATGCCGCGATGAGCGCGCCGAGCGCAGCAAGCATTGATTCGGCGCCACACATCCTGCGCCTCATGATGCGACTAACGTACTGCAATGTTATGCGTCGTATCCGTATAGCGTTTTCGCTTCGTGTTTGGACACGATGCCGCTGCGTACATCGTTCGCAATCTTGTCTGGATCTCTGGTGGTCGGATCGCCGATGCCGCCGCCGCCGGGGGTTTCGACGATCACGCGATCACCCGCAGGAATGACCTGACGTCCGAAACCACGCAGCTTTGCGCCTGACTTGAGCGACAAGCGGCCCGCGCCGCCATTCTTGCCGCCTGCGCTACCGCGTGCCGGGTAAACAATCCGATCAAAGGTCGCGGAGATAATCATGGGCGCCGGCTCGCCGTTCGCAATTTCCATGATCTGCCCGAGACCGCCGCGGTATTTTCCAGCGCCGCCGGAGTCAGGACGATATTCTTTTTTCCAGTAGACGATCGGCGATAGCGTTTCCATGATTTCGACGGCGACATTGCGGATTCCGCTCGGAAATGAAGTGACCGACAAGCCGTCCTTGCCCGGGCGCGCGCCCGTACCGCCAGTGTTGAAGCCGACGGCGTTGAAGCGCGTCGCGCCTTTGAGTTGCTCAGGATCAACGCCCTTGAACGTCTGGCCGCCTGCCAGCCGCACATTCCACAGTGATGATGTTCCTTCGGCCGGCACCTGATCCGGACGAGCCTGCTGCAGACATCCGAACACGACATCCGGCAGCATTTGGCCGATAGTTGAACGCGCTGCGACTGCAAGCGGAAAAGGCGCGTTGACGATCGAGCCTTCCGGCGCAGCCACCCGCACCACAGAGAGCGACCCCGCGTTATTCGGAATGTGGCTGCCGATGACGCAACGCACGCCAAACGATGTGTACGCATCGGTATAGGGCTTCGGCACGTTAATGCCGTTGGTGACGCACGGGCTCGTGCCCGCGAAGTCGATATCGATGCCGGTCTTGGAAATTGTCAGCTTCGCCTTGAGCGTAATCGGCGCATCGTAGCCGTCGATGGTCATCGCATATGACCACGAACCTTGCGGCCAGTCGCGTGCGGCGGCCAGCATCGCTGCACGTGAACGCTCGATAACATGCGCGCTGAGTCGTTCGATACCGTTCAGCTTATATTCGTGCATCATTGCGAGCAGGCGGCGGCCGCCGATCTCGTTGCATGCAACGAGCGCGTACACGTCACCTTCCACCTGCACCGGCTCGCGCACGTTGGCGCGAATGACACGCATCACGGTGTCGCTCATGCGGCCGCGATCGACAAGCTTGAGCGGCGGCAAAAACAGTCCTTCGTGGTAGACCTGCGTGCCGTCAGCGGAAAGGCCCAGACCGCCAATGTCGACGACGTGCACCGTTGACGCGAAGAGCGCCACCATGCGCTTGCCTTTGAAAACCGGCGTGACCATCGTCAGATCGTTCAGGTGCCCGGTGCCTTTCCACGGGTCGTTGGTCAGAAAGACATCGCCCGGCGCCATGGTGTTCGGGGGATATTCACGCAGAAAAAACTTGACTGACTCGGCCATCGAATTCACGTGCCCCGGAGTGCCGGTGACCGCCTGCGCGACCATGCGGCCGTCGGGCAGGAACACGCCGGCAGACAGATCACCAGCTTCGCGCGTCGCTGCACCGAATGCTGTGCGCACCAGCGTCTGCGCCTGCTCTTCGACGACGGAAATAAGGCGGTTCCACATCACCTGCATGTGGATGTCGGCGAGTTTGCTCATGAATGTTTCCCTCTGGTGATGCGTTTGTCGAGCACGACATGGCCGACGCTGTTGACGGATGCGTCGAAATCCGCAGTCACTACGATCGTCGTCTGGTCTTCAACGATGAGTGCAGGCCCGCCGATGCGCGCGCCCGGAGTCAGCGCTGCGCGTTCGTAAACCGGTGCCGAACGCCACTGCGCGAGCTTCGGTTCGAACAGGCGCCGCTTCGCCGCGGCTGTGGCGGTCTTGCGCGAAAGCGTTCGTGCGCGCGGCGCACGTTTTACTTTCGTTGACACGGTGACCGACCAGCTCATGATTTCGACGTCCATGTTAGGGACGGTGCGCCCGTACAAGACGCGATAAGCAGCATCAAAGCTGTGCTTGAGGCGCGCGGCGTCTTTGGCTGCGAGCCGGCCGGCGGGCAGCGTCACTGCAATCTCATGTCCCTGACCGGCGTAGCGCATATATGCAATGCGCGTGTTCGTCAGCACGGCTTTTGCCGCCGCCGCCCGCACGACAACAGTCGCTTGCTCAGTCATCTCATCGAGCAGGCGATTCGCATGCGCAGTATCGAGGGTGGCCACGCGCTGGTACCAACTGCGCACCGCCTGGAACGCGACCGGTGCAGTAAGAAAGCCGAGCGCTGAGCCCACGCTCGCGCCAACTGGAATGACAACGCGGGCGACGCCCAGCTTGTCGGCGAGACGTGCCGCATGCAGCGGCGCAGCACCGCCGAATGCGATCACCGTATAGTTTTCGACCGTTTTGCCGAGTTCCATCGCGTGCACGCGCGCAGCATTCGCCATATTCTCGGTGACAATCTCCGTGATCGCGAGCGCGCCCAACGCCGCATCGACTTTGAGCGGCTTGGCGACATCGCGCATGACCGCGGCTTCCGCACGTGTGGATTGCAATGCGACCCTGCCGCCGGCAAATCGCTGCGGATCCAGCAGACCCATCGCGCAATCAGCATCGGTCACGGTCGCGCGGTCGCCGCCACGTCCGTAGCATGCAGGGCCGGGCTCGGACCCGGCACTATCCGGGCCGACCTGCACGCGCTCGAGATCATCCACGCGCGCGATGGAACCGCCGCCGGCGCCGATCTCGACCATTTCGATCACCGGTATGCGAATCGGCAGTCCGCTGCCTTTCATAAAGCGGTACATGCGCCCGAATTCGAAGCTGCGCGAAATCTCCGGCTCGTAATCGTCAATGAAACATATTTTGGCAGTGGTGCCGCCCATGTCGAATGACAGCGCACGCTCCGTCCCGCAGCTTTCCGCGACGGTGCGCGCGAGGATAGCGCCGCCGGCGGGACCGGATTCGACGAGCCGCACCGGCTCGGCAGCGCCCATTGCAAGCGTGCATAGCGCGCCGCCCGAAGTCATCAGGAAAGCCGGACACACGATACCCATCGCATGCAAACGCGTTTCGAGCCGGTTCAAATAGCCGGCCATCACCGGCTGCACGTAAGCATTCGCGCAGGTTGTGGAGATGCGCTCGTATTCGCGAATCTCAGGGCACACGTCGGATGAGAGCGTGATCCATAGATCCGGCAGCGCGCGCTTGAGTACATCCCGCGCGCGGCGTTCATGTTCTGTATTCGTGAAGCTCTGCAGAAATGCAATTGCAACGCTCTCGATTTTCTCCTGTTGCAGCGTCGGGACGAGGGCTTCGACGGCGGCTTCGTCAAGCGGAAGGAGCACGCGGCCTTTCGCATCGACGCGCTCCGGTACGGGCAGGCGCAGATGACGCGCCACCAGCGGCGCCGGCTTGTCCAGGAATATGTCGTACTGCGCAAAGCGATGCTCCCAGCCGATCTCGACCAGGTCACGGAATCCCTCAGTTGTTATGAGCGCTGTCCTAGCGCCCTTGCGCTCGATCAGCGCGTTCGTAGCGAGCGTCGTGCCGAGTATGAAGATGCTGAGTGATTGCGGCGCGATCTCCGCCTGCGCCAGAATTTCCTGCACGGCGCCGACGACGGCCTCTTCAGGTGCGCGCGGCGTAGTGAGCACCTTGCCGGTCCAGCGCCGATTGCGCGCTTCGAGCACGATGTCGGTGAACGTGCCGCCGATATCAACAGCGAGACGCGCGCCTGCTGCATTTACTGCGGACATGCGAGCCTTAGAGGGAATTGAGCCGCGGGCGATTCATGCCACGCTACGTGGCAATGCATTCGGCCGTTATCGCAATGATTATAATCAAACGATAAGATTGCGCATACGCGACCGGCTCTCATTCGAGCGTCAGCACTGAAAAGGGAAATCGTGTCATTCGTGAAAATGGTCGAAGTCTGGCGCGGCCCGCTGGTTGAAAGCGTGCATGTCGGCGCCGCCGCTGTCGCCAATGCAGCAGGCGAAATCGTCGCGGGATGGGGTGACATCAAGATAGTGACTTATCCGCGCTCGGCGTTGAAGCCGGTGCAGGCGATAGCCCTTGTAGAGACCGGCGCATATGAGACGCATGCGTTGAGCACACGGCACCTTGCGCTGGCCTGCGCTTCGCATCGCGGCGAACCGTTTCACACTGAGTTGGCTGCGGCGTGGCTGGCCCGCATTGGGCTTGACCAGAATGCGCTGGCGTGCGGTCCTGATCATCCGGCTGACGAAGCAAGCGCTGCGGCAGCCATGATCGAAGGGCATCCGAAACAACGCATCTATCACAACTGCTCGGGCAAGCATTGCGGATTCCTCACCGTTGCGCGGCATCGCGGTTGGGAAGTGCAAGGTTACGACCGCCTGCAACATCCCGCGCAGCAACTTTATCTCGAGGCGCTCTCCGAACTCATCGGGCATGATGCGCATGAATTACCGTTTGGCATTGATGGCTGCGCATTACCGGCTGCGGCGTTGCCCATTGAAGAAATGGCGATCGCCATGGCGCGCTTTGCCGCAGCGCGTGTGGCATCGCCAAAGCGGCGCGCGGCAATTCTGGCGATACACGAAGCGATGCGCCTCCACCCGGAATACGTTTCCGGCACGAATCAAGCCGGCGTGCAGCTCGCGCGCGTCACACAGGGTCGCATCATCATGAAGACGGGCGCTGAGGGCTTAATCATGGCGTACGTTCCTCGCGAAGGGCTCGCAGTAACGCTCAAGATCGCCGATGGCGAAGCGCGCGGACGCGTGCCGGCGCTGATTGCGCTCCTGTCTGCGCTTGGCTTACTCGATGCAGGCGAACAGCGTGAGCTCGCGCCACTGGCGGAGCCTCCGGTCTTGAACAGCGCCGGCGCGAAGGTTGGCACGGTGCGCGCATGCGGCTTCCATGTGGCGCAGCGGCCTGGAGCGGCCGTTCGTGCGTAAACGGCGGCGCCCATAACGTGCAGCACATGACTGCGAGCGACGGCCTCGGCATCGCGTACACGATCGACGATTACACCGATCCCTGGCGCACAGCACCGACGCTAATATTGCTGCATTCGGCGATGAGCAGCTCGCGACGGCTCTACGCGATGGTCCCGCATCTCGCGCGCCGGTACCGTGTAGTACGCATGGATCTGCGGGGACACGGCGAATCGACGGTTCCACGTGCTGACCAGCCACTGACGCTCGCCAGGCTAACGCAGGACGTGCTCGAGCTGATCGATCATCTCGAAGTCAAAGCGGCGCATTTACTCGGGGTGTCGGGCGGCGGCTATCTTGCGCAGCAGATCGCTATCCATCAGCCCGCGCGCGTGCTCAGCCTGTTGCTGTTCGCATCGCGGCCCGGCTTCAAGGACAGCAAGGGTGCAGCTTGGATTCCCGAAATGGAACGCATGGGATTGAGTGCATTCATTGCGTCGACGCTCGCAGAGCGGCTGCCCGTCGAGCAACTGAGCAAAGCGCAGATCGCATGGTTTCTCGATGAGATCGCACGCAATGACGAATCATTCGTGAAGCGCTTCGTGCTTTATATGACGACGCAGTATTGGATGGACGATATCGCCCGTATCCAGTGTCCGACTTTGATTGTCGCGCCCGCGGGCGACGCGATCGGCAATGCGAGCGCGTATGCTGACATGCATAAGCGCATTCGCGGCAGCGAACTCGTTACTTATGATGTCGCGAACCACAACATCTGCGATTACCTGCCGGACCGGTGTGCGAGCGACGCTCTCAACTTCCTGCAACGGCATTTTCCGCCGTAACCGTTAATCGATCGTAACGTTCGCTGTCTTCGCGACGCGAAACCACTTGTCCGACTCGGCCATCCAATAGCGGCTGAAATCGTCGGGTGTGTTGCCAACCGCAACGCCGCCAAGCTCGAGGATGCGGTTGGTCATGGCAGGTGTATGCAACGCTTTCGCAATATCCGTGCTGATGCGAACAACGATTTCGCGCGGAACACCGGCGGGCATCGCAACGCCTTGCCACGAGCTCGCATCGTAGCCTTTCAAGCCCGCTTCATTGATGGCCGGCACGTCGGGAAGAATCGGGAAGCGATCTCTTGTCGAAACGGCAATAGCGCGCAAGCGGCCTTCCTTCACGAATGGAACGACACCGACCGCAGGCGCGAATGCGAGCTCGACGCGCCCGGCCAGTTGGTCGACCATTTGGGCGCCGGCGCCTTTATAAGTAATCAGCGTGATGTCGAGGCCGGCCTGTTGCTTGAATAGCTCCATGGCGAGATGCGGACTGGCGCCGCCGCCGCTTGATGCGTAGTTGAGGGCGCCCGGCCTGCGCTTCGCGAGCGCGATCAGTTCGCCGACGTTTTTTACGGGCAGTGAAGGATGCACGAGCAGCAGCATCGGTACCGTAGCCACCAGCGTCACCTGCGACAGATCCTTGAGCGAGTCGTAGCCCGCATTCGCGGACAATCTGGAAGCGATCGTCTGCGCCGGCGACACCATGCACATCGTGTAACCGTCAGGCGGCGACTTCGCGCACAGACTGGTGCCGATGCTGCCGCTCGCGCCCGGGCGGTTGTCGGCGATAACGTTCACGCCCTCCGCATCGGAGACAACCTTGGCGACGATGCGACCCAGGGTGTCGGTCGACCCGCCGGGCGGATAAGAGAGAATGAATCGAATCGGCTTTGCGGGATACGTCTGCGCGTGTGCTTGCCGGCCGATCACGAGCTCGGTCAATAGGAGAATGCATAGGCCGCAAATCGACGCTGGTGAAGGAAGAGTGATGTTCAGGCCCGCTTGAATAAGAAGAGACCAGCTCTGCGTTTGGTTACGCCGCAATTTACGGAAGTTCGACAAGCTTGCCGCGTCCCCGCTTAGTCGCTTCCTGCAGCGCGTAAGCTGCAAAGGCGATATCGCCGATCGCCATCCCCTGAATGAGCGCAAGTATGCGATCGGCCTTTGAATCTCTGCCGCGTTTTTTACCGGCCACGACGTCACATGCAAGAGCGTCGATGCGTGAGGAGAACGCTTCGCGCGACAAGTGGCCCTGCGAAATCCAGGCGCCGCCGTCGCCGACTTCCGATGCAAAGTCGGCATCATCCACGATCAGGCGTTGGCATTCCGGCAGCACGCCATGGTCGATCTCGTTGCCGCCGCCCATCGAGCATACGACGGCACCGGCCTTGATCGTTCGAGGCAGGACCAGAGGGGCGGTAGAGTCAGTGAGCGTGATGATGAGATCTGCATCATGCACCGCACCGGCTTTATTCGGTTCCACATGCATGTCGAAAGCAAGTTTTGGTGCATGCGCGGCGACGAACGCAGACATGCTTTCAGTTCGGCGGGCATTGACCCGCAATTCTGATATGTCGAGCGTGCGCGCGAGCATAGGCACGATCTCGTTCGCAATTTTGCCGGTGCCGAAGAGCGCTACTATCAGCGGGCCGCGGTTGACAAGCGATTCTATGGTCGCTGCGCCGAACGCCGCAGTGCGAATGCGGCTGATCCATAGCTCGGGGACGAGGCCGGAAAGGGCGAGCCCGTCATGCTGATAGACGGCGCTGTAATTAAACGCGTCGGGATCGGTTGCGGACATCCTCGATATCAGCCGGATGCCGGATGCGCCTAAGTGACCGACGCTAGCCGCTTTGAACTTGAAACGTCCGGCGCCGAAGCGCCGCGCGTCAAGCGACATCGAAGAGGGCGTCGATAGCATGCTGTTGCCCTGCGCTTGATCCTTAAGCGTGCGCCGCGCGAGATCGAGCGCGCGCTCGCTGTCGATTGCCGCGCGCACATCGTCTTCGCCGAGTATGCGGATGCAGGACATTGTGCGATTAGATTGCGCCGGGCGTACGCTGCCGGCGTGACCTAACGCATCTCAAAGCCGTTCGCGCACCAGCGCGAGCACTTTGGCAACCTCTGCGGCGGTGTTGTAGAAATGAAACGAAAACCGCAGCCTCCCGTGCCGTATAGACAACTTCACTCGATTCTTCGCGAGATGATCATGTACGTCCTGCAGTTGCGCTTGCAGGGCTGCATCCGGATCGATTGCTCCAACGACTACGACATGCGAGAAGTGCGTCGGAACTTTTCCGCTCATAACCGGCAGCCCGAGCGCATTCAGGCCGGCAGTAAATTCGCGTGCAAGCGCAAGCACGTGCGCTTCGATTGCAGCAATACCGGTGCCGGCGAGCAGATCGAGCGAGACATCGGTCGCATTGGCACCGGCATAGTTATAGCTGCCGACCTCGAACCGCCGTGCCGCCGGCATCAGCTTGTATTCAGTGCCGCCTTTCTCGCCTTCATGGGCGTCGCCGAGGTCGATGCCGTAGCGTGCGAGATTGCCGGGCTGCATGCGTTCCGCGCGCTCGCGCCGCACATAGAGAAAACCGAATCCGTAAGGTCCGCATAAGTACTTCGATGCACCGACGGTCATTGCGTCGACGAGCGTCGTGCGCACATCCAAGTTCAAGGCCCCGACCGACTGCGCACCATCCACGAGAAGCATCACATCGCGATTCTGGCACAGCTTGGCGAGCGCATCGAGATCGCTGCGGGCGCCGGTCGTATAAGTAACTGTTGACGCGATGACGAGCCGGGTCTTGGCATCGATATTTCGTGCGATCGTTTCGACCGGAGTCGCGAAATCTGCAGTGGATGGCACTGCCCGCACTTCAATGCCATGGCGATCGCGCATGTTGTACAACGAATAAAGACTGTTCGGGTGCTCAATATCGGCGCAGAGCACCGCATTGTCGCCGGCCTTCCAGGGAATCGACGTTACGATCGCATTGATGCCCTCCGATACGTTTTTGACGATCGCAATTTCTTCCGGTTGGCCGCCTATCAGACGCGCAAATTTTTCGCGCACGCGCTCGAGCACGTCGAGCATCGACGAACGCTCGCCGCCTTCATAGATGCGTCCATCGAGGTAACGCATCACCGCATCGCGTGCGCCGATTGGCAGCAGACCGCGCGCTGACGTTTCGAAGTAGATCCACTTATCAGTGCCGGGGAATTGTTGCCGGACTGCGGTGATTTCTCTTAACGGCGTCGACAGATCATTCAAGGCGGTTCCCCGGGGAATTGTTTACTGCGTGTTGAGCACTGTAACTGAGTCGTGTGCGCCGGCTATTTTGCGCGTCGAGCATGGGCGGCGCAACTTCGTTGATGGGTCGCAACGCTTATGCGATCATCGGCGCCAGCATTTCTCTTCTGAATGGATACCGATCGATGTACGTGCAATTGCAGCGCGCAGCTGCCGCGCTGGTCATCATGTTGTCGTGTTGTGCCGGTGCCGCCGCTCAAACGTATCCCTCCAAGCCGGTCAGGATCATCATGGGGTTTCCGGCGGGCAGCACTGTCGACGTGCTCGTGCGCCCGCTTGCACAGCATCTAACGCAAACGTTCGGGCAGCAGTTCATCGTCGACAACCGTGCGGGCGCAACCGGTGTAATCGCGTCGGAACTCGTGGCGAAAGCGCCGGCTGACGGATATACGCTGCTTGGAACACCCAGCTCCGCGATCACAAGTACACCGCATTTAAGCCAGCATCTGCCGTTCGATCCATTGCGCGACTTCGTCAGCATCAACCAGATCAACTGGTTTTCGTACGTTCTCATTACGCATCCGTCGGTGCCAGCGAAGTCCGTCAGCGAGTTGATTGCTCTTGCGAAATCTAAACCGGGAGTACTAACGTACGGGTCGTCGGGCGTCGGCAGCGCGTTTCATCTCGCGGGCGAATTGTTTCGGCTGATGGCAAAGATCGACATCATCCATGTCCCTTACAAAGGCGGCCCGCCGGCGGTTACAGACATGATGGGCGGCCGTCTCGACTTGATGTTCTATTCGCTCGCAGTTGTGCGTCAACAGATCGAAGCAGGAAGATTGCGGGCGCTTGCTGTGACCGGCGACCATCGCGATCCGCTGCTGCCGCTCGTGCCGACGGTTGCAGAGTCCGGCTTGCGCGGATATGAGATGAGCGGCGGTCATATCATTCTGGCGCCTGCCGCTACGCCGCGTGACGTGCTCGTGAAGCTGAACGCCGCCATTCTCAAGGCGTTGTCGCTTCCGGAAATGAAGGAGTTATGGGCGCGACAGGGAATGGAAATAGCGCTGACGACGCTGGACCAGGCCGCGGCACGCCTGCGCGGCGATTACGATCGCTATGGCAAGCTGATCAAGGAAGCCGGTATTAAGCCGGAGTGATGGCGCTGTCGAGTTTTTCCATCGTCATCACCGACGCGCCGCAATCATTGCATCATCTTCTGAATAGTTAAGCACAAAGTGAGACAACAAAATATCAGTCATTGGTTTCAGTATTTCCCTGAGAGCTTCATGTGGTCGCAGGGCATCATGTCGGCGATCGAAATGAATCCCGGAGGGGCAGCGTCGTGACTCGTTAGCCGCAGGCCCGTTTGCGGGAACGACGCCCGCGCCCCATACCTTCATTCGCGATGTCTTAATCAATTCGCAGGTAAATCGAAAGTGACACAGCAAAATATCACTCATTGGTTTCAGTATTTCCCTAAGAGCTTCATGTGGTCGCAGGGCTTCATGTCGGCGATCGAGATGATCCCGGTAGGGGCAGCGTCGTGACTCGTTAGCCGCAGGCCCGTTTGCGGGAACGACGCCCGCGCCCCATACCTTCATTTGCCATCTCTTAATCAATTCGCAGGTAAATCGAAAGTGACACAACAAACTATCACTCATTGGTTTCAGTATTTCCCTGAGAGCTTCATGTGGTCGCAGGGCATCATGTCGGCGATCGAGATGATCCCGTATGGGGCGGCAGCGATGGGTGAGATCGATCAGGTCGGTCAGCGCCTGAAAGGTCGCGAGGGCGACAATGAAGCGTGGTGCGACGAATGGTCGAAGATGGCGGAAAAGATGGAGCGTCGCGCGGACGAAGCGGCGGCGGCCAATCACGCCCTCACTGCAGGCACGTACTACCTGCATGCATGGACGTACTATGGCTACGGCGAGCGCTTTCTGCATCTCGGCGAAAAGAAGCTCGATGTGTATCGGCGCAGTTTGCGTTGCTTCGAGAAGGGCATCCGGCGGCGATATCCAACCATAGAACGCGTCGAGGTGCCCTATGAGGGCAAGGTGCTGCCTGCCTGGTTTATGAAATCGCCGACCGCAAAAGGTAAAGCGCCGACCGTCGTATTCTTCAATGGCCTCGACGGGACAAAGGAAGTGGGCGTTCTGTACGGCGGCGTCGAGCTCGCTGCACGCGGCATCAACCTGCTGGCAATCGACGGTCCGGGGCAAGGGGAGGCGCTTCGACTGCACAATATTCCAAGCCGTTACGATTACGAGGTCGCTGGCACCGCGGCGTACGAAAGCGTGACGAAGCGCGCGGACGTCGATGCCACACGTGTCGCGATCATGGGAATCAGTATGGGCGGCTATTACGCGCCGCGCGTCGCCGCATTTGAAAAGCGCTATGCGGCGTGCGTCGCCTGGGGTGGGCACTTCGACTACCACGCTTCATGGATCCGCAGGCGCAAAGAAATTGAATCCGGGGGCACGAAGGTATCAGCACCGTACTTTCACTTGATGTGGGTACTCGGTGTGCCGGACATGGATGCGGCGATGGCGAAGTTGAAGCAATTCACGCTCGCCGGCGTGGCGGAAAAAATCACGTGTCCGTTTCTCGTAACCCACGGCGAGCATGACACGATCGTGCCCGCCGCATACGCGCAGCTTCTTTATGATGCCGTTGGATCGAACAACAAGACGATAAAGATATTCACGGCTGACGAAGGCGGCAGCGAACACGTGCAGGGTGACAATCGCGTGCTCGGCTCGAACTACGTCGCGGACTGGCTCGCGGATAATCTTTGAGGCGCGAGTCCCGCCCAGAGGTCGAACACGCCGTAAACGACGCGCTTATTTCCCGCGCACGAGCTTGTCCTCGAACCAGTTCCACATATCCGCCACCACCAGCGTCAGATAATCCCGCTGGCAGTGCTGCGATCCGCCTTCTTCAGCGGTGTAGACACGAAACGTCTTGTCCTTCGAACCGCATGCATCGAACTGTTTCTGCGCATCAGCAAGCGGGATCTGCTCATCTTCGGCGCCATGCACCAGCAGGAACGGGCAACGCATTTTCTGCATCACGCCGTCGAGCTTGAATGGCTCGAGCGCTTTGAGCGCCTGATCGAGCGTATCCACGCCGAGTATCCATGTAATGTGATGCCCCGGCACCGACAGTGAAGTCTTGAACTGCGCATCGATCCGTTTCTTCCACGTCGCGTGGTAATCCCATTGCGCGCCCCATGCGATGCACGCGGCATAGCGCGGGTCCATGGCAGCACAGCGCGGGGAATAATAGCCGCCGAGACTGATGGCGACGATGCCGATCTTTTTGGCATCGACATCGCTGCGCTTCTCGAGAAAATCGATGCACGCGCTGCCCGCGACTTCATAGTCGTAGCGCAGGTAATGACCGCGGAAGCGAATCGCCTCTCCAGTGCCCGGGCCATCCATGACCAGCACGGATATACCGCGCTTGATGAGATCGGGCACGCCGCGCATGTACTGGATTTCTTTCGTCACGTCCAAGCCGTCGAAGAACACGACGCAGGGGGCCTTGAGCGCCTTCGTGTTCTGCGCATGCACGAAGTAACCGGGCAAGCTGCCGTCCTTGAACGGCACTTCGACGATCTCGATTTTGACGTCGGTGAGAGCAACATGCCGGTGAAAGCAGTCCACGCCTTCGCGGAACGCAGTGAGCGCCTTGGTATCTTTCGGCGTACGAAAACGCTCGGCCATTTGATAGTAATTGCAGGCGCGCAAGTACGCGTGGGCTGCGGATACGGGGTGCCCGTCCTTATCGAACTTCTGGGCGTGCGCCCGCACGCCATCCGCAACTTTTACGCACGCGTCGAACCAGGCTTCATCGTCTTCCGCGGCCTTGCCTTTCAACATCGTGCCGATCTTGTGCAGCTCTCCGATTTCCGAGCCCCCGTACGGCGCGGAGCTCAACATGTTGATAAAGCCGGCCGACCAGCGGTAATTGCCGGGAAAGTACATAAAGTACGGAGGATCTTTTTTCTCTGCCATGGTCGCGCTCTTTCGGTTGATGGTACGGATTGTTAGAGAGTAGTCATATTATTCTTCGCGTATGCCGGCCGCCTTCGCGACGCGCGCCCATTTTTCGGTTTCGGCGCGTATAAACGCAGCGTACTCCTCCGGTGTATCACCGCCCGGCTCATGGCCCTGGCTAATGAACACTTCCTGGTTTTCAGGCGCGGCCAGTTGTTTAGCGAGTATTTCGTGTATGCGCGTGATGATCGGCCTGGGCGTTGCGGCCGGCGCCAGCATGCCATTCCAGTTGTAACTTTCAAAACCCGCGAGCCCCTGCTCAGCGACAGTCGCTAGATTGGGCAACAGCGGCGAGCGCTTGCGCGACGTCGCGCCGATCGCGCGCAGCTTGCCTTGGTTCAGCAGCGGCGCGCAGCCTGCGAATTGAATGATAGCGAATTCGATATGGCCGGCCAGCAGATCGATGGTGTACTGAGAGGCGCCCTTATAGGGCACATGATTCATCTTGATGCCCGCTTGTGTCGCAAAAAGCTCCGTCGCGAGATGACCGACGGTGCCGACGCCTGGCGAGCCATAGTTGATAGTGCCCGGCCGCGTGCGCGCGAGTGCAACGAAATCCTTCACGCCCTTCACGGGCAGACTCGGATGGATGCAGAGGCAGCTTGCGCTGCGAGCAATCAGCATGATGGGTGCCAGATCCCGCAGTGTTTGGTATGGCATGTTTGCGCGGACCGAAGGTGCGATCGTCAGCGGTCCAGGATTTCCGGCGAGCAGCGTATAGCCGTCGGGTGCGCTTTTCACCACCGCTTCAGTGCCGGGTACGCCGCCTGCGCCGCCGCGGTTATCGACGATGAAGCCCTGGCCGAGTGCCGCATTTAATTGCTGAGCGGCCCAGCGCGCCTGGATATCAGTCGGTCCGCCGGGCACGAACGGTACGATGATGCGCACGGGCCGTACCGGATAATTCTGCGCAACCGCAAGCGGAGCACAGGCACTCGCAGCGATGGCGAATAGTGCGATCACGTATTTACATGATGCAATCACGGGTGTCCTCCAGGCTTTCTCACGTGCAATACCAATTCAGGTAGACACGAGTTCGCGAAGATAGTTGAGTACTTCCATCAGTGTCAAACGGCGTGCGCGGACGAGGGCAACGCGAAACTTGCACACACGCAGTCTGCTAAACTCGCGGCTCAAATCGAGCGTCACATCAAGGTTTTTCCCGGAGAATAAGTCATGGCAGTCAAGCGCAAGAAAGCCGTCAAGGTGCGGGCATCGTCAAGAAAATACTCAGACATACTTTACGAGGTCAAGGATCAAGTGGCATGGGTCACCATCAACCGGCCGCGCGTTCTGAATTCATTCCGCGAGCAGACGCTCGACCAGATGATTGATGCGCTGAAATCGACGCGCGAAGATCCGTCGATCGTCTGCGCGGTCGTAACGGGTGCCGGCGACAAGTCATTCTCGGCAGGCGGCGATTTCTTCGCCATGAAGCGGCTCAACTTCGCGAATGCCTACATGTGGAACGACCGCATGCTCGGTCTGGCCATGACAATTCGCGGACTGCCGATACCGGTAATCGCGATGGTAAACGGCTGGTGCATGGGCGGCGGTCATGAGCTCGCGTTGTGGTGCGATGTCGTGATCGCTTCCGAGAACGCAGTGCTGGGACAGACGGGCGCAAAGGTGGGTGCATGCCCCACCGTCGGCGCAACGCAATATCTGCCGCGCATCATCGGCGAGCGGCTTGCGCGTGAAATGATATTTTGCGCGCGGCGCTTCACCGCGCACGAAGCGGTTGAAGTCGGCCTCATTAATAAATGCGTGCCGCAAAAAGACCTGCTCGCCGAGACCCTCAAATGGTGCGAGACCATGAAAGGCCACAGCGCGCTTACCATACGCATGACGAAGCGCTCGCTCAACTTCGAGTCCGACAATCTCTATTCATCGTGGCAGCACGGTATGGAGCTGCTCGCGCACGTGTGGGGCTCGCCTGAAGCCAATGAAGGCATGGATGCATTCCTGAAGGGCCGCAAACCGGACTTCAACCAGTTTCGCCAGCGCGACAAGCGCGAGCTCGAACGCTATATGGACGGCTTCAACAATGATTTGAATGAGCCGCCGTATATGCGCAATAAGCGCAAGCAAGGCTAGCGTCTGTCGGGCTTTCGAATACGAGTCGGTACGTGCAGTTGCGACTGAAGATATGACCGGCCAGGCAGACGCTCATTCCGGCGCGCTCGCTGGCGTGCGGGTGCTCGATCTCACGCGCATTCTCGCAGGTCCGTTGTGCGGCATGATGCTCGGCGACATGGGCGCCGACGTGATCAAGATCGAGCCGCCGAACGGCGACGACACGCGGACGTGGGGCCCGCCATTTGTCGAAGGCGAAGCCACTTATTTTCTCGGACTCAATCGCAACAAGCGCTCGCTCGTTCTCAACATGGGCGTCAAGCAGGGCCAACAAATATTGGCCGACCTCGCGAGGAAAAGCGATGTGCTGCTCGACAACTTCAAGCTCGGCACGCTGGCGAAGTGGGGCTTTACCGATGCGTGGTTCGATGAACATGCGCCACGTCTCGTGCGCTGCTCGATCACCGGTTACGGTTCGAGCGGACCGAAAGCCGCTCAGCCCGGGTACGATTTCATCCTGCAGGCGGAATCGGGCCTGATGAGCATCACCGGGCCGCAGGACGGCACGCCAACCAAGCATGGCGTTGCGCTCGTTGATGTCTGCACGGGCATGCTAGCATCGAACGCCGTACTGGCGGCGCTGAATGCACGGCATAAGACCGGCCGCGGTCAGAAAGTCGAAGTCTCGCTGTATGAATCTTCGCTCGCGATGCTCGTCAACGTCGCGTCCAATTATCTGATCGCAGGCAGGGATGGCGGACGCTTTGGCAACGGCCATCCGAGCATCGTGCCGTACACCACTTTCCAGACCGCGGACAGCATGCTGGCGCTTGCGGTCGGCAATGATGCGCAATTCGCGCGCTGTGCAACGGTGCTTGGTCATTCCGAGTGGGGCACGGACGAGCGCTACATGCGCAATCGCGATCGCGTTGCCCATCGCGATGAAGTCGAAGGCATGATCGCAAAGGCGCTGGCCGGCGACACTGCCGATGCATGGATCAAGAAGCTACAGGCGGCAGGCGTTCCGTGCGGCAAAATAAACTCCGTCAAGCAGGCGCTCGACGATCCTCAGACGGCCGCGCGCACCATGATTGAGACGATTGAGCACCCGGCGATCGGCGCGCTCAAAATGCTTGGCACGCCATTCAAGCTGAATGCAACGCCGACATCTGTGCGGCGTCCGCCGCCGCTGCTCGGTGAGCACACGGATGAGATATTGCGCAATGAGCTTGGTTACGGCGACGAACAACTTGCCGGTTTGCGCCGCGAGAAGGTCATATGACCATCAAAGGCTTGAGCCACGTTTCGATCGTCGTGCCGGATCTCGACGCCGCCGCGCGTGAGCTCGCTAGTAAGTATGGCTTGAAGACCGGCGCGATCAAAGTCAATGCCGAGCAGGGCGTGCGCATGGCTTATGTCGATCTTGGTAACGCGAAGATCGAGCTCATGCAGCCGACCAGCGCTGACTCGCCATCAGGAAAGTTCCTCGCGCGAAACCCTAAAGGCGGTATCCATCATTTCAGCCTCGAGGTCGACGATGTTGCTGATGCCGCGAGCGAATGGAAGAACAAAGGTGTGAACGTAATTGGGGACGGCGCGCAGAAAAATGTTCATGGTGCACCGATCGCGTTCGTGCATCCGCGCGATTTTCTCGGCGCGCTGGTGGAGATTGAAGAACACTAAGTGGGGCACGAAGACTCGAAGATCCGGCTGAACGCCCGGAATCTCGTCAGCTTCTATCTTCCCTCAAGCGGACTGCGCACCGCGCGGCCGCCTTTGTTGAGCACATGCGTGTAAATCATTGTCGTCGAGACATCCGCATGACCAATTGTAGTGCCGCGCTCCAATGACAACTCGAACTGCCTCAAACAATCGCGGAAGCGGCATTAAGTGATCTGACAAAGTTCAGATTGCCAATGTCATTCATTGTCATCTCCGCGGCGGGCCGCGCATTGCGCGGCTTTGTTAACAGGTGTAATGTGAGCTAAAAGAAAGCGACGACCGGCTAGAACATAAGTAATAAGCGCCGGAGATGGTCCGCTTCGTTACATCTGGGCAGATAAATTTCGTCACCTAAATTCTGGCAACGAATTTTTGGCAACCAATAATAGTTATGTTGCGAATGACTAGGCGCAGACAAATATTTCTCTGGGTCGGTTTGGTCCTGTCGTTGCCGGCCACCGGTTACGCGGCTGTGTGTGTCGCGTTCTATGCTTAACTTAATGCCGTCGAGCCGCAACGTTGGCCTTCAGAAAGGGCGGGGTGTGGGTGGCCGCCTCCTTGGTGTTGATGATTTGTTCTTAAGTACATTTGTATATTGCACGGTATCTCTGATCAAAGATGCAAACAGGCAGTATCGCGAAGAGCGGAAAATGCAACATAACCGCACGATCCACTGCGACGCGGGAAAGCGCTGCGCGCTTCCGGGCGCGCGTGATCGCGGACGTTAGCCTTCAACAATGAAGGTGTGCTATTTCGACGAGAGCGGCACGGGCGAGGAGCCCGTCGCGGTGGTCACCGGCGTCGTCGTTGATGCACAACGGATGCACGCGACGAAGGAGCATTGGAGCGAGCTTCTAGACGTGCTTTCGGGCCTTTGTGGAAGAAAGCTCGACGAGTTGCACACGAAGGACTTCTACGCGGGCAATAGTCCTTTCAAGAAAATGGATGGGCCGACTAGGGCTAAGTACATTTCTGAGATCATTTCGTGGTTCTGCGAACGCAAGCACGATTTTGTGTACAGCGCAGTGCACAAAGCAGAGTATGAGAAGTCCCGGGCTGCCGGGAAGCTGCACGCCGAACTATCAACGCCTTGGATTGCTGGTGCATTCCACTGCGTGCTCGCTCTCCAGCGAGCACATCAATGCGAAAAGAAGACGCGCGGCCATACGTTGTTGATATTCGACAACAAGGGTCATGACGAAGGGCCGCTCACAAATTTGGTGGTTAATCCTCCGCAGTGGAGCAACACTTACTATGGACGCGGCAATAGGGACGCTGCGCTATCTCACATGGTAGACGCGCCGTACTTCGCGGACTCAAAACAAGTACCAATGATCCAAGTTGCTGACTTTCTGGCTTATTTCCTCCGGCGTTACGTCGAAATCGCTGAGAATCTTGTTCCGCCGAAATACGAGGAGGAAGAACCGAGAATTCGGGAGTGGGTCGGGGCGCTATCCAAGCGGTGCATTGGGTTCAACCACATTTACCCGTCAAAGGGACGATGCGAAACTGCAGAGATGTTCTATGCACACTGTCCGGAGTCACTGCGCCGCGTTAAGGGCTAACCAAACGCTGCACCGGACCGCCGCGCGTCGTGGCCGCATCGTGCGCGTAATGACGTGCGCGCGGGCTGGTGCGGAATTGAGGATATGCTTGGCCGCTGAGATAAATCGTTACGCTGCACAAACGAGGCGATGGGTATGCATGAAGCAATCCTCGATCTGAAGCGAATACCGTGGTCGCCACAGAAAGAAGCCGTTCGTGTGTTCTACAAGGAGATGTGGGACAACGCGGACATATCTTTTGTGCCGCGGCTCTTTCATCCCGATTTCACGTTCCGTGGTTCTCTAGGGCCTGAGCTTGTCGGGTACGAGCAGTTCATTGGATACGTTCACCACGTAACTGCAGCACTTGACCATTACACGACGGACATACTTGCCTTGGTTGAAGAGGGCAATGAGGTCTTTGCGAAGGTCCGTTTTCATGGGTTCCACCGGGGCGAACTGCTCGACGTGCAGCCTACGGGGAGGCACGTTTGGTGGCATGGCACGCCCGTCTTCACGTTCGACGGACCTCGCATACGCGATCTTTGGGTGCTTGGCGACCTCCACAACCTTGTCGCACGGCTCCGTGATGAACGGACGAACAGCCCGGGGCCGTGTGAGAGTCGAGCCTGACCCTCCATCTAGGGGCATTTCCAGACGTCATCTCGAAAGTTAAGCGGCAAGGAAAGGTGATTGTCATCGTGCTCTCTTCCGCCGCATGACGGAGGACCATTTCACCGAGTATTTCGAAAAGGCGGTTCTTCAGTTCACGCAGGTTAGACGTCGATGATTCGACCAGCCACGCGCGATGATGACGATGCGATCTGGAGCATTTTCCATGCTGTCGTCGCTTCAGGCGATACGTACGTGTTTGATCCGCAGATGGCGCGCCATGAAGCGCTGTCATACTGGTTCCACCCCGACACGCACACCTATGTGGCAGAGCACGACGGACGGGTGGTCGGCACCTATATTCTCAAACCGAATCAGTCTGGATCGGGCTCTCACGTGGCGAACGCCGCCTTCATGGTCTCACCGAGCGCTCGCGGTTGCGGCATCGGCAGACGCATGGGCGAGCACTCTCTTATCGAAGCGCGCCGGCTTGGTTTCCGCGCGATGCAGTTCAATTTTGTCGTGTCGACCAACGAGCGAGCGGTGCGGCTGTGGCAAGCGCTCGGGTTTGAGATTGTCGGGACCTTGCCGGGCGCGTTTCGGCACTCCCAACACGGCTTCGTCGACGCGTATGTAATGTTCCGCGCGCTGCAATGAAGTCGTGCCAAAATCGAACGAATGACGAGACGCCGCGATTTCTTGATGCTCACGGGCGCAGCGGCCCTTTGGCCGCTGTCGGCTTATGCGCAGCAACGCAAGGTCGTGAAAATCGGATTCCTCACCGTCAAGCCGCAGGTGGAGCCGCACTGGGGCCTCGTGCGAAGTGCATTGCGCGACCTCGGATACGCCGAGGGTATGAATGTTCAGTTCGACCTGCGCGCGGCAGACACATTGGACCTCCTTGCGACGTTGGCCGCGGAGCTGGTCCGCATGAAGGTCGATGTCATAGTCGCGCTGCGCACGCCAGCGGCACACGCAGCGAAAGGCGCGACGTCTGTGACTCCGATCGTGATATTAAGCGTCGCGGATCCAGTCGGCGCCGGGATCATTTCGAGCCTTTCGCGACCGGGCTCGAACATAACCGGCGTCGGCTCGAGCGGGACGGACACCCACGTCAAGGCACTCGACTTTCTGTGCGAAATTATTCCAGGCGCTCGTCGCGTCGCCGCGATTCTCGATGCGCGTGACCCGTTTTCAAAGCCGCTGCGCACGCACTTGCAGGAGATGGCGCGCACACGCTCCCTGCAAATCGACGTGGCGTTAGTGCAGCGCGACGATCAGGTGGATCAAGTCGTCGCAGGCGTTGCCGCGCAAAAGCCCGACGCGGCAATCGTGCAAGGCGTCTTGCCGCCGCGAACAGTCGAGATGCTTCGCAAGTATCGGATCCCTACCTCGGGAACGAACATTTCTTACGCCGAAGCGGGGGCGGTGGTAATGTATTTCGCGGACGTTGGTGCAATGTGCCGCAAAGTCGCCGTTTATATTGATCGAATTGTGAAAGGCGCGAGCCCCGCTGATCTGCCAGTCGAAGAGCCGACCAAATTCAACCTCATCGTTAACGCGAGAGCGGCGAAAGCACTCGGCATCAAAATACCGCAAGAGCTGAGGCTCCGCGCGGACAAGGTGATCGAATAAACGGCGATCGCCGGCCGGCAACGCGCGCGATGCTAGCGGACTAGAACGACGCGATGACACGGGCGCTTTCTCAGGTGTGTTGTCACTGCTCGCAGTGAGCACGGCCGCTGAAACGCTCCTCGGGAGTAACATTAGCCGCCAAGTCTCGCAACAGCGCCCAACGCTTATGACCGCATGCAAAGAGCACTTCACGCCTGAAGTAGTGCGTACTGGAACCATTCGGTAATCACCTGAAGGAGGAGACATCATGCCCACGTATATCAGTCTGGTTCAATTCACCGACAATGGCATCCGTGCCGCAAAGGACACGACCCGGCGGGTAGCCGATTGGTCCGCCAAGGTCCAGTCGAGCGGAGTAAGCATCAAGCAGATGTATTGGACGCTGGGTCATTATGATCAGGTGTGCATCTTCGAGGCGCCGGACGACGAGACGGCCGCCAGCGTGTTGCTGGCCGCGGACATGATGGGCAGCATCCGCACGCAGACCATGCGCGCTTTCACAAGCGCCGAGATGGAAAAGATTCTGGCGAAGGTGCCTTGATCAGGCGGCGTTCCGCTGCACCGACATCGAGAAGCCGCAGTGTTGTTTCCGGTCGGGGCTCGGGCGGCACGTAGCATCGTGAAATAGCGGAGGTCGGGATTGCTCAGTGACAAGCAGCGAGGTGTACTGCTCGGCATGGCTGCAGGCCTTGTCGCTACGCTCGCCGCTCTTGCGCTAGCTATCACCGCGCGTCCGACGCTCCTCACACCGACGGACGACTATGCGGCCTCCGTAATGCATGCCCTGCGATGGGACGTGCTTATCGTTCTGTGTCTCACGGCGAACATCGGCCTGCTTGCGCGCCACCGGTTCTTCACGCCCGAGGACATCGACGGCGGCGGCCTTACGAAAGGCACCGCGCAAGCACAAGTACTTCAGGCCACGCTTCAGAACACGCTGGAGCAAACCGTGCTGGCACTATCGGTCCATGCAGTGTGGGCCGCAGAAATGCCTGCGAGCTGGCAAGCCGTCATTCCAGCTGCGGCCATTCTGTTTTTCATCGGTCGCGTGCTCTTCTGGCGCGGCTACGCTCGCGGCGCACCGGGCCGCGCGCTGGGGTTTGCGTTGACGTTCTATCCGACTGTCGCAATGCTGCTGTTAATCGTCGGCCGTCTGGTCGTAGCACTCTTCCAGTGAGGCGGACGAGCGTGCGGTCACAATCCGCGATGTGACTCAATTGGTTATGGCCATGACCGCTATCAAGCCACCGGCGCCGCAAGATTCGGTATTCACATACATTCGGGCCAAGGACGAGAATCGACCCTACCTGATGAGCCGCGCTTTCGCTGACACCGCGACGCTAGAGATTGTCGCAAAGGCGGGCACGCTCTCGTTCCCGCCAATGTGCCACGGGCTCGAATCGATCACTGATGTACTGGTTCGCGATTTCGCCAGAAAATTCGAAAATGTCCATACGCTTTGCCTGGGGATACCACCTTGCACAGATGACAAAGTGTTTTCTTGCCGGTGGCTCGTGGGCATGTCCGAAAAGGAAACGCGCGACGTCCGGGTTGGCAGCGGACGGTATGACTGGACGTTTCGCGCGGACTCACTGGTTGAGCACCTGAAGATCACTATTGACCTGATGCAGACGCTACCTCCCGCTGATGTTGCAGTCATAATGAAATGGCTTTCTCCACTGCCTTATCCATGGTGTCCCGTCGATAGGGCACTTGGCAGTGCTCCGAAATTAGATGCGCTCACCACCGTCTTTCGTTGCATTGCGGCCGCCTGACTTTTATCTGCGTGAGCGGTGAAGCGGCGCACCACCACAGGGATCTACGGCGACGTTGTGCCCCGGGGCGAGCGTTCATGGAGTGCGAGAGGTGATTGCTGATTCCGTTCGAAACGGGCGCACTGCGTGGCTTCTGTTTTCAATCGCAGCGCGGACAGTCAAGGCGCACCCAACAATGATGACCCCGATTTTATTGCTACGGATCGTTGCGGCGGCTTGGTTTTTCGCCGCACTTTGCCGGCCTGCGGTTGCCGATGACAACGAGCTGATATCGGAGCTCAATGAAGAAGTCGTGCAAATTCCTGTGACCGTCGGTAGCGCGACAGGCCAGCATGCAGTTTCTCTTACGGCGACAACATTTCACCCGAAAGGCAACGGGCCATTCCCGCTCATAGTGTTGAGCCACGGTAATCCGCCGAATGCAGCTGATCGCCCGGCGATCGGACGCTTTCGCAGGATTCCACAAGTCAAAGAATTTTTGAATCGCGGCTTCGCAGTTCTCGTGCCGATCAGGCGCGGCTACGGCGCGACCGGCGGCAACTATGCGGAGAGCTACGCGCGCTGTGATTACGCATCATTCACGCAGGCCGGCGCGGAGGCTGCCAGGGATCTGATCGCATCAATCGATTTCGCAAAAAAGCTGCCCTTCGTAAACCCGGCGGCGGTTATATTGGTTGGTCAGTCCGCCGGCGGCTTTGCATCGTTGGCTGCCGCCAGCCTCAAGCCCGCCGGTTTAATCGCAGTTGTCAACTTTTCAGGAGGACGTGGCGGAGATCCGCAGAAACATCCGGGAGTTCCATGCGGTGCCAGGGGCATGGCTGAAACGATCGGAAAGTTTGGAGAAACGATAGACGTGCCCGTACTTTGGCATTACGTCGAGAATGATCTCTTCTTTGGACCTGAGTATGCGAAATTGTGGTTTGCGGCATTCGAAAAATCCGGGGGTAAAGGCGTGCTTGTGATTCAGCCTGCTTTTGGCAAAAATGGACATTCGCTCTTCACAACCGACAGCGGCATTGCGATCTGGACAGTGCAGTTTGATAAGTTTTTAAAAGAAAATCGCCTGGTTCCTCACCAGACGTCCTTGAGCGCGAATCGCATGGCTGCAGGCGAACGCAAGGACGACGTGTTGGCTGTTCAATGACAGAGCTGTATGTCAGCACTGATGTCGAGACCGATGGTCCCATTCCCGGACCGCACTCGATGCTCAGCTTCGGGTCCGCCGCTTATGCGGAAGACAAGAAACTCATAGCAACATTCAGTGCAAATCTGCAAACGCTGGCGGGCGCATCTGCTCATCCCAAGACAGCGGAGTGGTGGGCAACGCAGCCGAAGGCATGGGAAGCATGCCGGCAAAATCTCGAGCCGCCCGCTGAGGCGATGCACCGGTACCTCGTTTGGTTGAAATCGTTGCCGGCGACGCCTGTATTCGTGGCGTATCCCGCGGGCTTCGACTTTCTATTTATTCAGTGGTATCTGCTCCGTTTCGTTGGAGAGAGTCCCTTCAGCCATTCCGCGCTTGATATCAAGTCATTTGCGATGGCGGTGTTGAAAACTGATTTCTACGCGAGCACCAAGCGCAATATGCCGAAACACTGGTTCGACCAGTTGCCGCATACCCACATCGCGCTGGACGATGCAATTGAGCAGGGTGCGCTATTCTGCAACATGCTACGAGAAAACCGCAGTGCCGGGCGGTGCTAAGGTTGCTTGCATGAGTCTAGCCAGATGCCCGCGAGTTCGCACGTCTGCTCGCAACATCGCATTGACTGTCGGTATGTCCCTTGCATTCTCGTTATCGGCCGCAGATCCCAAGCGCTTGACGGGCACATACGCACTTTCGCCCGCATCGCTGATCGATCCGGCCCCCGGCGAACAAAAGGACACACACTTGAGATTGCATCTAACAGGTGCTGCAGCAACTGACGTGTATCGCGCGTTAAGATCGAAGCCTAAAAGGGATGAGTGCCTCGATGACGGCAGTCTCAGCAAGACTCAAGGTGAGATCATGTGCACACGTCACGTCAAAGGCGATCATGAATGCTGGTTCGGTATCGAGCTCAAGACGCGCAAGGTTGTTGCTGCGTCCGTGTGCTGAGCCGGGGGAGCAGCGAGACGTACGACAATGCGCCTAACGACAAAGTGAGGGGTCGAGAGCATGGGTAGTCGGCCGATGCAAAAATACACGGGAAGCTGCCACTGCGGTTCAGTGCGCTTCGAAATTACGACTGACTTTCCCGAGCTCACAATGTGCGACTGCTCGATCTGCCGCCGCAAGAATGCATTGATGGTCAAGGTGCATGAGAGCATGTTCATACTTTTGAAGGGCGCGGAAGCGCTAACCGAATATCAGTTTCATACCAGGACTGCCCGCCATTTTTTTTGCAAAATCTGCGGCATTTATCCGTTTCACCGCAAGCGCGTTACGCCGGACTATGTTGGAATCAATGTGTTCTGCTTGCATTATTTCGATCCAAGCGGCATCCCGGTGCGCAACGCAGTCGGTGCAGCGATGCCATGATCGATATCCTGCGTTCGGCGACAGCGTCGTTGGAAGATGCGTAACGTGACGGTCGCGACAGCATTGGCGGCAGTGCGCGATATGCTCGCCGCGCAAACCGGTGACCAGGTTATCCTCGCTCGACCTGACGACACACTGGCGGCGATTTACGTTTGGCCATGGTTCGTTCAGGAAGATCCTCGCTTACGACAATCTTCAGCGCCGGCGAATTCGCCTGGCGGCATTGCGCTGACGCCCGCAAGTGCGAGCGTGCAGCTCCTGGTGCTGGTCTGGCCGGCGCTCACATCCGACGGGCTGACCCGGTTAGACGCGGCGCGTCAGGCGATACTCGACCATCCGATACTCCACGTAGCCGGTCGAAATGTTCAGCTGGTGATGAATTCGCTCAGCGCGGCGGATCTCGCAACCATTTTTGTGGCTGCATCCTTGCCGCTCACGATTTGTTTGAGTGCGACTGTGCGAGGAATCTGATCGTGAGCTGCTTCGTCGCTTCGGTTGCAAGACACTGAGGAAATGTCGCCTATGTCTTGTGGGTGGCCCGCGTGCGTTCGCGACCGGATAAAATGGGCTCATGAGTGAGCAGACACGCAGAATCAGTGCGACCGCGTTACAAGCATTCATAGCGCGCGCGTTTGAAGCCGTTGGCGTATCCACAGCTGAAGCAAAAGTAATCGCCGAACTGATGACGCGCGCAGATGTCAATGGCGCCGACGGGCACGGTGTGTTTCGCCTGCCGCAGTACATCCGGCGCATAAAGGGCGGGGCCGTCAATATCAAGCCAACGATTCGCGTCGAACGCGAAGCGGCCGGTATGGCGCTCGTGGACGGCGACAATGGCATGGGCCATCTCGTCATGCGCTTCGCCACCGAAAAAGCCATTGAAAAAGCAAAAACCGCCGGCACCGCATGGGTGGGCGTGAAGGCGAGCAACCATGCGGGACCCGCTTCGTTGTATGCGAGCATGCCGATCGAGCATGACATGATTGGTCTATATCTCGCTGTCGGCAATGCAAATCATCTCGCGGCGTGGGGTGGACTTGATATGCTGCTGTCGACGAATCCGATCGCGGTCGGTGTGCCGGCAGGTACAGAGCCGCCCATCGTGCTCGATATGGCGACCACCGTTGCTGCGTATGGCAAAGTGAAAACGTCTGCGCAACGCGGCGAGACGATGCCCGAAGGGTGGATGATCGATCGACAGGGGAAGCCGCTGACCGATCCCAAGCGTGCGGGCGAAGGCCTGCTGTTGCCGATCGGCGGCTACAAAGGGTACGGACTTGCGCTCGTCTTCGGGCTGCTTGCAGGCACGTTGAACGGTGCGGCGATGGGACGTGATGTCGTCGATTTCAACAACGATGATACGACGGCGACCAATACCGGACATGTGATCGTCGCGATTAACGTTGCCATGTTCCGCGACATCGCAAAGTTCAAAACGAGCGTTGATCAACTCGTGCGGGATATCCGAAGTTCCAAGCGGCTTCCCGGCGTAGACGCTATTCGCCTGCCGGGAGAGCAAAGCCATGCTAAACGCCTCGAGCGGACACGACTGGGGATCCCGCTGCCGCCGGCTCTCGCGACAGGTCTTGACCAGCTCGCGCACGAACTCAAGATACCGGCGCCCGGCTGACTGCAGCCCTCGCACCATTTTCCAAAGCATCACAGGAGCACACGCATGGTAAGGCTCGCTGACCTGCCCGATTGGGAACGTCAACATATGTTGAGCAAAGTGAAAGACTGCGCCGGTTTCGACGGGCGACCGTGGGTAAAGCCGCCGGCGCTCGACAAGTGCCGCGTCGCGATCATTTCGACCGCAGGGCTGCACGCGCGCGGCGACCGGCCATTCGGGCCCAGCACGAATGCAACGGACTATCGCATCATCCCCGGCGATACCGCAGCCGCCGATCTCGTGATGAGTCATCAATCGGTAAACTTCGATCGTTCAGGCTTTCAGGAAGATCATAACGTCGTTTTTCCGCTCGACAGGTTGAACGAGCTTGCGACCGACGGCGTCATCGGATCGGTAGCTGAGTTTCATTATTCGTTTATGGGCGCGGCGCCGATTCGCAAGCTCGAACCGAAGGCGCGAGAGCTCGCGGGACTGCTCAAGAGTGACCGCGTCGATGCGGTACTACTGAGTCCGGTCTGACCGAATTGCACGTGCGCCGTTGGCGCGCTCGGTCACTACCTCGAGACGGAAGGTATCGCGACGACGCAGATATCGCTCGTACGCGAGCACACTGCTGCAATCAAACCGCCGCGCGCGTTGTGGGTGCCGTTCATTCTGGGCCGTCCATTCGGTGTTCCGGGTGACAGTGCATTTCAACGTCGAGTCTTAACGACAGTACTGCGATTGCTCGATGCGCCATCCGGGCCGGTGCTTGAGGATTACGATCAGGAAGCACCCGCTCCGCGCGCCGAAGATGTCGAAGGCGTTGCGTGTCCAGTCAGTTTCGATGTTGAGACCAACCCAAACAATCTCGGTGCGCAATTGGCGAGAGAGATCGAGGAGCTGGCGCCCTGGCACGACCTCGCGGTCAAGCGTCGCGGGCGAACGACAACCGGCGTGAGCGGACTCGACATCGACGAACTAGCGCGGCTAATTGCCTCTTATCTGAACGGAAGCGCAGCGCACAAGTTTCAAGCGATGACCGCCGGCGAGACATTGAAAATCGTTTGCGACGATTTGCGCGCTTACTATTACGAGGCGGCTGCCGCGAAGCCAGGCAATCCCGATGCAAGCGCGATCCTGCAATGGTTCTGGCATGACACGGCAGCAGGACGGGCATTTCTTGCGCTGCAGAAAGTGTGCAACGCGAGCGACGACGCATCGCTGAAGGTCTTGGGCGGGAACTCCCTGGTACCACGCGCCATCCAACAGACCGTTCTATAACCGGATCACGAGATCATGCGGAGACTTTCATGCGCGATGTTGCTACTAATGTTAAGTGCATGTGCGACGCAAGTAGGCCAGCCACCGCCTGCTGAGGGGCAGCCGCCCGTGCAGTCGCAACCCCAGCCCGAGCAGCAACCGCCTGTGGTCACGAAGCCCAAGCCGCCGGCGCCCACGGTTAATCTCTCGGGATATCCGCCGGAGTTTCGCGACGGTTATACCGACGGTTGTACGAGTGCGAAACCGAATGCAACGCGTATAAGGGACGAAGCTCGCATCAAGTCCGATACGCGTTACGCCCAAGGCTGGCAGGACGGGTTTGATATTTGCAAGCGGCAGAGATGAGTCTGCGTGTCAAAGCGACGACTCCACTTCAGATACTATTGTCATTGAGCATTATCGCGAGTGCATCCAGTGCGTTGCCTTGATGCCCCGTTTTTCCGACACCGGCCCGCACTGCCGCGACGAGCTCTTGATGTCCTTCGCCGCTAATTCTTGACCCGCGCGATCCGAATCACTTCGGGCGTCCGCCGCAGCGTACGCATGATATGTGCGAGATGCAGCCGGTTCAATACCTGCAACGTGAAGGTAATCGTCGCATACGGGTCGCCCTGCGCCGGACCGATCGCGACGTTGTCGATATTTGACTCCGCTTCCGCGATTTGAGCGGCCAGCTTAGCAAGCACACCCCGCTGGTTCAACACCTCGAGCTTGATGGTCACAGCGAAAAGCTTGCGCGTCTCCGGCGCCCATTCCACATCGATCACTTTGTCGGGATCGGAGCGTGTTTTTGCGATCACCGGACAGTCATGCGTGTGAATTGCCATGCCCTGCCCCTTGTTAATCAGCCCGATGATGGGATCGCCGGGGATTGGTTTGCAGCACTGCGCAAACTGCACAGCCATACCCTCCGAGCCGCGAATCATCACGGGTGCGGCGGTCCTGCGATCGACGTCGGGCACGTCGCCCAACGATAAAAGCCGCCGGGCTACGACCACGGCGAGACGTTTGCCGAGGCCGATGTCCGCAAGTATGTCTTGTTGTGATTTCGCGCCGGTATCTTTGAGCAGCTTGTCCCATTGCGTCGGCTTGATCGCGCTGACACCGGATCTAAGCGTCGCCAGCGCCTGATTGAGCAAACGCTCGCCGAGCTGCGCCGATTCCTGCGACTGTACGGTCTTAAGGAAATGGCGGATGTGCGAGCGCGCTTTTGCGGTCACGACATAGTTCAGCCATAACGGATTGGGCTTGGCGTGAGACGCGGTGATGATCTCGACCCGCTCTCCGTTCTTGAGCTCCGTTCTGAGGGGCATCAGTTCATCGTTGATCTTCACCGCGACACAGCGATTGCCGATATCCGTATGAACGGCATACGCGAAGTCGACGGCCGTGGCGCCCCTCGGCAGCGAGAGAATTTTGCCTTTCGGGGTGAAGACGTAGACCGCATCGGGAAATAAATCGACTTTCAGGTGCTCGAGAAACTCGGTCGAGTCACCGCTGCCCGAATGGATCTCAAGCAGGCTTTGCAGCCACTGATGCGTCTTCTTCTGCAGCTCGTTCAG
>Ga0070671_100000301_pt1 | contig 33487 bp, 23 predicted proteins | sample KBSS73metaG_FD_65341 | JGI IMG/M metagenome (GOLD analysis project Ga0070671, IMG submission 65341) | Switchgrass rhizosphere microbial communities from Kellogg Biological Station, Michigan, USA - KBS S7-3 metaG | ecosystem: Host-associated > Plants > Roots > Rhizosphere > Soil ...
GTCCGCCGAAGACCCACCGTGCGGCGGCCCATGCCGACCGCGAAGACGACCCTGAACCCGGCATATGGTCAGCTCAAAATCTGCTTGCCAAACGAGCTGCGATTAGACGACACTATCAGGCTCCCGGTACCAAACAACTAGAACTCGACCATGACCTTGCCAGCATCGGCCGTGCCAGCGACACTCAAGGCCTCCATCACGCGTTCGAAGGGGAAGCGATGCGTAATCATAAGATCGAGCTTGTCAGTGAGCGAGGGTAGGAGGCCAATGACGGTTTCCAGTTCATCCGGATACCCCATTGATGTGCAAATGCTCATTTCGCTCAAGAGCATAGTCCCTAGGTCGAGCTCGACTGACTTCGTGTAGGCGGCAATGACCACAAGCCGGGCATGGCTGCGAGCCATCCGCACCACATCGGGCACAATATTCGGCGCACCGGCCGCATCGATATAGACATTTGTGCCCGGTGCAGGGCGGCCCATGACGTCGCAGGCGCCATGGATTTCGATCAGGCGCGCAGCCACATCCTCCAGATCCGCACGGACGGTCGCCGTGGCACCCATGGCGCGTGCGAGCTGGAGTCGTTGCTGGTGCACGTCAATGGCCACAACGTCGTCCACCCCAAAGTGGCGCAACCACAGGATCGCTCCCAGCCCAATGGGGCCGCAGCCGAAGACGACTGCCTTCTCGCCCGGCTTTGCATCGGATCTGTTAACCCCATGCATGGCTACGCCCAGCGGCTCGGCCAAAGCCCCGTATCGCGAGAGCAGTCCCGGCGGCGCTCTCAAAAGCGAACGGGTTCTGCCCACATCGCGGACGAAGAGTTCCTCGGTAAAAGCACCTTCGGACCCGCCGTTTCCGATTATCGCAGATGAGCCCATAGGGTTTACAATCACGTGATCGCCCAATTGCACGTTTTCGACTTTTGCGCCAATCGCAACGACCCGCCCACAGGCTTCGTGGCCAAGCGGCATCGGCTTGCTGCCCCATGACAACCCGCCCATTCGGATAAAAGAAAGATCGGTTCCACAGATGCCGCAGGCTTCTATGCGCACGGTTGCGTCGTAATCTCCAAGCGTCGGCGGTACGATGACATCGAGGCGCACGTCATTCGGGCCGTGGACGTTGACTACATGCATTGAGCTATTCCTCTGTAAAGTTGAGTGCCGGAGGCACAAATGCGGAGACGGGTCAGTTCCTTGTAGAACAAGAGATCACGGTAGGGCTTACAGCAAGCGACCAGGCGCCACTCGGAAAGTCCGCGATCGTCTGGTTCGCAGCCTGGCATCGTGACAACCCAGCGCCTGTATTGGGTGGCGCTGTTACATCGCCTCAGCGCCCACCGCGCACTTTTCCTGGCAACGCTGGGCCAACTGTTCTCCGAACAGACGTCTTATTCCTCTTCTCCGTTCTCAAAGTTGACTCATCTTGCCTGACCGCGCAACCTATCATGCTCGTCAAATGCAACATTTCGTCGGGAAACCGACCAATAGAACCTTGCTGCGTGCCGCTTGGGACCGGTCGGTTGTTGCATGGCCAGGCGTCATCGGCGCTTGAAGTGAGCCGGCAGGTCGTGGGAAGAACCCTGAATTCAAGCCTTTGGCAGCACTGGCATGGCACTCGTCGACGCGCCTCCCGCCATACCTACCACGCTACTCATATTCCGACCCGTGCGGGCCGAAGTGCATCGGGTTCCGTCATAGCGTATCTCACAGCGCACAGAGCTCCCGAAGCTAGCGTACGGCTGGCACTTATGTCACCGCCGCGAGATAAGCAGAGAGGGTCTTCGGCCCAGAATTCGGGTGTAAACGCAAGAGGCAACCAACCTGGATGAGCCACAGCAGACGGACCGGTTGACGAACCCGGCATGCGTTGTTCACGGTGCACCAGCCTCAACACGTATGATCCGGCGTGCGGTGTGGTAAGAGTCTCGCCAAAGAATAACGCCGGGGCAATTTACCCATAACCTACATGTGTGGTGGAGGATAAATGCGATTCGATCCTAGAGAGCTTCTCGCTAAATATGAAGAGGAGAAGCGGAAAAGGTTGCAAAACCACCCTGAGGGGAACGCTCAGTATATTGATGCATCCACAGTCCTTGCAGGTTACAATCAGGATCCTCTTGTCGGTGCAACTCCAAACCGGTCCCCTATCATCGAAGAAACCGACGTCTTGATAGTCGGTGCGGGATTTGGCGGGCTTTTGACAGCAGCCGCCCTTGCTCGTCGTGGTGTAAAAAACATCAAAATTATCGACAAAGCCGGGGATGTTGGTGGAACCTGGTATTGGAACCGCTATCCTGGCGCAGCTTGCGATATAGAATCCTACATTTACATGCCTCTTCTGGAGGAGACCGGTTATATTCCAAGCGAGAAGTACGCTAAAGGCGTCGAGATATTTGAACACTGCCAACGCATAGCTCGACATTTTGATCTCTACCCTCATGCCATTTTTCAGACTGAGGTAAAAGGCGTCAAATGGGATGATGGAGCTAAACGCTGGCAAGTGATCACTAGCCAGGATGACAGGATTTCTGCGCGCTATATAGTAATCGCTGGCGGCATCATGCACAAGCCGAAGCTTCCAGGCATCCCAAACATCGAAAAGTTCAAAGGGCACAGCTTCCATACGACGCGATGGGATTACTCCTATACCGGTGGGGCTCCAAGCGTGCCAATGGATAAGCTTGGCGACAAGCGTGTAGGGATTATCGGCACAGGCGCGACTGCGGTTCAGGTCGTCCCAAAATTGGCAGAATGCTCCAAGAAATTGTTCGTTTTCCAGCGCACGCCTTCGGGTGTCGCGGTTCGCAACAACAAGCCAACCAGCGAGGAATGGGCCAAGTCGCTCAAGCCGGGGTGGCAAGAGGCACGCATGGAGAATTTCGCCTCAATCATGGTAGGCGAGGCTTGGGGCGAGGATCTCGTTCAGGATGGTTGGACCGAGATTTTCGGTCGTAACAAGGGGGCTACCCTTTCATCGCAAGAGCAGCAACTCTACGACTTCAAGCTCATGGAAGAAATTCGCGCCAGGGTTGACGCAATTGTACCTGACAAGGCGACCGCCGAAGCGTTGAAGCCGTGGTACAACCGCATGTGCAAACGCCCTTGCTTCCACGATGAATACTTACAAGCATTTGCGCGGCCAAATGTGACGTTGGTGGATACCGCGGGAAAAGGTATTGATCGCATGACGGAAAACGGTCCTGTCGTAAATGGGACGGAGTTTCCACTCGATGTCCTCATCTACGCGTCCGGTTTTGAGATGAGTACATCATACAACAAGCGCCTCGGCTTCGAAATCTTTGGTCGGAATGGGCACTCGCTCACCGATGCATGGGTCAACGGCCCTCGGACGCTTCATGGGGCAATGACAAACGGCTTTCCAAACCTTATCATGCTTGGCACGACACAAGGCGGATATACCGTCAACTTCTCGCATCTCCTGACCAGAATTGCAGACCATGCCAGCTGGATTGTCAGCTATTGCCTCGAAAACAAAGTCGCCACCATAGAGCCTACTGTTGAGGCAGAAAAAAAGTGGTGGGAAGAAGTCCTTGGGCAAATAGCCAACTCTCCTGGATCCAGTGAATGCACCCCAGGGTATTACAATAATGAGGGTGCAGAGCCCGACCAATATACCCTAAAAAGTTCACCATATTCGGGGCGGTACTCAAGTTTCTTTGAGATCTTGCAGCATTGGCGGTCATCCGAGCCGTTAGATGGTGTCAAATTGACATTCCAGTAGCAGTTCAGACGAGATGCTGACGGCGCGCGGACTACCGGCAATCTGCCACGCCTCTTTTGCAATGGCTAAGCAGATGGATATCTCCTGCCGTCGTCCATTGGCGAGGCCGGGGCCTGCATAGCATTTTGCCACGTAACTTTGTGACGTGCATCAGAAAGACTGGAGAAGAAATGAACAACTTATCTCAGGTGCGCGTGCGGCAAGCCTTGGAAAAGGCAGATCTGGGCACACTTCGCATCGCTCTCTTTCAAGCCACGCGCGACCCCGAGATTGCGGCGATGGTGCCCGAACCTCAAGTTGTCCGCGGCGGTGCGGGCGTGACCTATCAGCTACCCGAAAAGTATCGGAGCGCCCTGGTGGACAAAGGCGTCGAGTTCTTAGCTAATGACTTAAATGAGTTTGAATGTCGTGTCCCTGATGATCAAGAACTGCGGGAGCTCATGGAAATGGCCGGGGATCCGCTTGATGACGCGGAGTTTCTTGCTCGCCGTGAGATCCCGGCGCTCGATCCATTTCCCTGGGCTGCTAAATGGCATAGAGGCCGACCCGCGCTCCAAGATGATTTTCTGGTCGTGATTGTCGGTGCTGGTTTCGGCGGTATCGGGATGGGTGTGCAACTCGAAAATCTCGGCATCCCCTATATCGTTCTCGAGCGTCGTGGCGAGGTCGGGGGGACTTGGAGTATCAATACTTACCCTGGAGCGCGGGTCGATACACCGAGCGCCGTGTATGAGTACAGTTTTGAAAAGTGTTATCCATGGAAAGAGTATTTTGCGCAGCAGGCTGAAGTGCGTCAATATTTGGAGTACGTTTCTGAAAAGTACGGAGTAGCAAAAAATTTGCGGTTGAATGTTGATGTAAAGGGCGCTGACTTTGATTCGGTGACGTCACGATGGCGGGTGAATGTTGTCGGGCCAGATGGTGCAAGCGAAACCATTACAGCAAACTTCATTATAAGCGCATCTGGACTCTTTGCCTCACCTCGGCAATTGGACGTTGAAGGTGTAGACGATTTTCGCGGCGAGATTTTTCACACGACCGAGTGGTCTGCAGAACGAGATGTCACTGGCAAGAACGTGGCCATCATCGGCAACGGATCGACTGGGATCCAGCTGCTGGGTCAAGTTGCGGCAAAGGCGAACAAAGTCAAGGTGTTTCAGCGTACACCACAATGGATTTCACCTCGAGAGCAATATGGCGCACTTGTTAGCGACGAGATGCAGTGGCTGATGAAGAACGTGCCTTATTATTGGAACTGGAGCCGTTACACAGGTGCATTATCGACGATGAATTTGTATGGTCTTTTGACGCCTGACCCTGACTGGCAAGCAAACGGCGGGTTGTTCAGCAAACAGAATGACGCAGTTCGTAATTTTCTACAGACATATATCAAGGATCAAGTTGATAACCGTCTAGATCTCGTTGCCAAGCTCACGCCACAATACCCTCCTTTTGCCAGGCGAATGGTCGTGGACAATGGATGGTATAAGGCACTGTTGAGGGACAATGTTGAATTGGTGACGGAACCGATTGCACGATTCACGCCAAGCGGGATCGAGTCATTGGCCGGCTCGCAATACAACGTTGATGTGGTGGTGACAGCTACCGGCTTCAGCGTGGAGAAATATGTTTGGCCGGCAGATTATGTGGGATTAAATGGCGTTCACCTTCAAGATAAATGGTCGGAAGAAGGTGCGAAAGCGTATTTGGGCATGATGGTGCCAATGTTCCCCAATTTCTTCATTTTGTATGGGCCTAACTCACAAAACACCAGTGGAGGAGGAGCAGGCCTGCCAACGCAGATCGAAATATGGTCAAAGTATGTGGGCACGGTCATTGTCGAGACAATCGAAAAGGGTTGTCGCTCCGTTGAGGTAGAGGCAGAAGCATTCGACAGATTCTACGAAAGGCTGGATGGAGTGTCCCGAAATACAATCTGGTTGGTTGATAAGATATCATCGGGATGCAATTATTACGTGAGCAATGGCCGTCTTTTGGTTAATCAGCCATGGCCCCATAATGACTGGCACAATATGATTACCCGCCCGGACTTCACAGATTTGCAGATGTCTGCCTAGAGACCGGTTAGATGTTTGGTCCCGGGATTTGATGGGGGGGCTGATGCCGTCGGAGATGAAGCGGCTGCGCCAGCTCGAGGAGGAGAATGCGAAGCTGAAGCGCCTGCTGGCGGATCTCAGCCTGGACAAGGTTATGCTGCAAAATGTCGTCTCGCGAAAGCGCTGAGGCCCGATCGCGGCGCCAGCTTGTCGATGACGTTCGCAGCACCTGGCAGGTCAGCATCCGGCGAGTCTGCAGTGCTTCGGGCAGAGCGATCGAGCTACCACTATCGTGGTCAAGGCACCGATCAGTCCGACCTCAAGAATCGGACCAAGGAAATCGCCGAAACGCGCGTGCGGTATGGCTATCGCCGTATTCATGTGTTGCTCCGGCGTGAAGGCTGGGTGATCAATGGCAAGCGGGTTTACAGGCTTTACAAGGAGTTGGGCTCGCAGTTGCGCAGGAAAGCACCTCGCCGGCGGGTCAAAGCCAAGCTGAGGGAAGGCCGCTGCGCGGCCTCCCGCGTCAATGATGTATGGGCCATGGACTTCGTCCATGACCAGCTCGCGACGGGACCGAAGCTGCGCATCCTGACGGTGGTCGATACCTACAGCCGGTTTTCGCCGGCGGTCGTTCCGCGGTTTCAGTTCCGTGCGCCGGACGTGACCGAAGTGCTGGAGCGGGTCTGTGCCGAGACGGGCTATCCGGCTTCGATCCGGGTCGACCAGGGCAGCGAATTCATCTCCCGCGAGCTCGACCTGTGGGCTTACATGAAAGGTGTGACGCTTGACTTCTCACGACCTGGCAAGCCGACCGACAATGCGTTCATCGAAAGCTTCAACGGCAAGTTCCGGCTCGAATGCCTGAACCAGCACTGGTTCATGAGCCTCGACGACGCCGTCCGAAAATGTGAGGTTTGGCGAAGAGGCTACAACGAGGTGCGACCACATAGCGCGATGGGTAACAAACCGCCGATATCGCTGGTGAACCAGTCAGCGGCACATGGCCCGCCGCTGCCGGTAGCAGCTGGATGACGGCTAGCCAGCCGGTCCGGGATCGGCGAGCAGGCCACATGCTGGACGGCACTCCCATGGCCGCATAGTTTAAGCCGCATGCTCCCCGACAATCGCTCGGCGGTTCACTGCCTGGAACGGCGGATTTCGTTCGGGCTCGATTCAAACGCTGTTGATCAATCGAATTCGCAACCAGTCTCGGCACCCTGACTATCTCCCGAGGCGTCGCCAACCGATCACGATGCCGCTCATCGCAACGATGAGCCCGGCAAGCGACATCATCCATAACAGGACGTCCCAGATTGGCCGCGCTCCCGTTAACCCGTTCAGATCCCATTTGTGCAGCAAGTCGAACGCCCACCGATAGGCGCGGCGGCGTGCGTCGGAATCGCCTACGAGCGAGCCGCTCACCGGATCGATGTATGCCCAACTGCGCGCCGCGTCGTCGTAGCGGATGCGTAGCACGGGAAGGAGTGGCCGCCCGTTGGTTTCATACCAATAGGAGTCGGGCATGGTCAGGCGGTCCACAGCGACGAGCCGGCCGTTAGGCACAAGAATCCCGGCCCGCTGCACTATGGCTTTCTGGTCAATGTGTAAGGGCGAGAGGGTCGCGCCGTCCAGAATGCGCAGCTGTCGCAGGCTGCGTTCGATGACAGCTTGTGGCTCGCCCATGCTCCAGAGGATGCTCACGCGTTTCCCCCCCGCCGCAGACCGTGCCAGAGCATCGACGGAGAGCGACAAGGGCTTGTCGACTCCCGCATAGCGGATCCTGGCAGCGGTGCCGAGGCCGGGGCTGGCGAACAGGTGACCCGGATCGACCGACAGCCAACCGCTGAAAATCCAGGTCACGAGGAACAGGCCGCCGGCGAGCCCGCCGAGATGGTGCCATTTCATCCAGCCGCGATAGGGCGTGACCTGCCCGGTGCCATAGCGACGACGGCCCCCGCGCACTCGCAACAATCCGATCCACACGCCGCTCACGGCACCAATGATGCAGGGCACGGACACCCACATGACGACCTGCCGCCATACCGAATTGTTCTGCCGAAGCACCGTGGGATAGATCCAGTGCGGCACCGACCCCACCCAGTTCCAGAAGCGTTCCCGGGCGCTGGTGTCGAGCACCACTTCACCGGTCCGTGACGATACATACAGAACCCTACCGCCCTCGCCCGACAACGCGGCTTTCCAGAGCGGTCGGTGGCGATTGAAGCTGCCCGCGACGGTCCATTGGTCGCGTTCGATCGATGTGAGGGTGCGGACCGGCGCGTGGCCGAAGTCACCGGCAATTCTACGCGCGGACGCAAGGTCGGTCCGGGGCAGGACCCGGCCCGAGACGGCGGAGATCGCTACCCGGTCGGCATTCCACAAGTCGATCCGCCAGACCGGCGTGCGATCTCGCATCTCCAGCGTCAGGCTTCGCACGGGGCTCCCGCGTGCAAAGCCTCGCGCGTCCTCGGGCGACACGCGCACGGTGGACCAGTGTATCGGCGCAAGCCCTTCCAGGCGCTCGGCCCTGCCGAGCGAGGGAAAGGGGACATAGATCATCACCAGCCCGGACAGGAGCCAGACGGTAAAGAGCAGGCACGTGACGATTCCGAGCCAGCGGTGAACCAGAAATAGCCACCGCTTGAAAGAGTGGCCGAGCCTGACGCGAGACATCTCAGAGGCGGACGCGAACCGAGAGATCGACCGAGCGCGGACGACCGAGGATCCATTGCTCGTCATTGTAGGTCGTCGCCGCATAATCCTTGTCGAAGATATTATAGAGCCGCAGGTCGACAGCAACATTGCGGGTCACCGCATAGCTCAGCCCGCCATCTACAACCGCATAAGCAGGAACCCGGAAGCTGTTGGCATTGTCGGAATAGGTCCTGCCCACATAACGTAGACCGATGCGCGACTGGACCTCGCTGGTGGCATCCCACCGCAACCAGACATTGGCGGCCTCCTCCGGCACGCCGGGAGGAGTCTTGCCGGTGTAGACCGCCGTGCCGCTGACGAAGTCGTCATATCGCGCATCGAGGATCGTGCCGTTGGCGTCGATGCCGAAGCCAAATGGCAGGGCGAGCGAGACCGCCGCCTCGATGCCCTTGGAGGATCGCTGGCCGACCTGCTCGATCGGGCTGGTAATGGTCCGCTGCGAAAGCAGGCCGTTCTTGACGATGCGATAGAGAGCGATTGAAGCCGTTCCCCGCCCTCCCAGGAAGCTGCCCTTGGCCCCGATCTCTACCTGATTGCCGGTCGCATTGCTGAACTGCGTCTGCGAACCCGAATAGGTGGTCAGGGTGCCAAGGGGATCGGTGCCGGTCGAATATTGCCCATAGATCGAGACCGTCGCGACCGGCTGGTAGACAGCGCCCACGCGCCAGGTCGTGTTGTGCAGTGATTTTGTGAAAAGGCGGGGGCCTACGACGCCAGCAGGGTCGATGTTCTGGCGATAGACCTTGTCATGCTCGTCGCGGATACCGGCGACGACCGAAAGGCGATCGCTGAAGCGCAGCCGGTTTTCGGCGAAGATGCTGTATTCGGTGGTGCGCGTGCGGTATCGCGGCGCTATTCCCTGGGTGTCGAAGAACAGGCCCGGATCGAACGCCCGCGGATTGACGAAATCCTCCTGCACATCCGAGCCGAAGTCGTTCGAGTAGGTCAGGTTGATCTTGTTGACGTCGAACCCGACGACGAGGTCGTTGCGGATGCCCCCGAAGGCCGCGCTCCACTTGACGCTGCCCTGGTCGCCGACCTGGGACTGATCGTGGAAAATGCCGAGATTGTCAGTGCGATAGATCGTGCCCGGCGGGCCGGACGTGGCGTTGTAGGCATTTGGACAATCGCCGCTGGCGCTGATCCAGCAATAGCTTTCCAGATCCTTGAACAGGCGCTTGCTGGTCAGCCAATATGCAGTGTTGGAGATGCTGATGGCCGTGCTGGGAGCCCACGCTGCTGTAATAGTCAGCCGGTTGTCGCGGTAATGCAGATTGGCGTCGGTGACATTGTAATTGCGGTGCCGGATGCTGGTGTCCAGCTTGCCGTCGATCAGTGGTGTGCCGAAATACTCCGTCGGTCGCTGGCCTGCATAGTCGTCACGCAGCGTCAGCGAGAATGTGTCGGATGCCGCAAAGCGCAGCGCTGCGGACAGGGCATAGCTGCTGGAATCCCCCCGATCGACATAACCATCGGACTGCCGGTAGCTGCCATCAATGCGATACGAGAGTCTTTCTCCGAGGGGGCCGCCAGCACCTGCCGCGACATGCCAGCTGCTCTGCGACCCATAGCTCGCCTCCCCCTCGACAACGGTTCTCGTGCTGTCCGGCTTCTTGGTGATGACATTGACTGCGCCACCTAGCGCGCCTTGGCCGTAGAGCACCGACGACGGACCATTGAGAACCTCTACTCTCTCGACGTTGTAAGGATCGGTGGGGAACGTGATCGTGCCTGCGACAGGGAACAGGCGAATATCATCGTAGAGCTGCAGAACCGAGCCCTGACCGCTGAAACCGCGCGCGACGAGAGCGGTGCCGCCATTACCTGGGTTGGCTGAGTTTGTGATGCCCGGCGCGCGAGTCACCGCGTCCACGATCGTCAGGTCACCGCGCCTGCGCAATGCGTCACCGTCGATGATTGATATCGACGCCGGGGTTTCCAGCGGCGTCAGGCCAAGGCGACTTCCGGTCGATGCCGGCACGGTCAGCGCGGTCTCTGGCCCGGCGACCACAAGAATATCGCTTTTGTCCGGCCCATCCTCTCCCGCTGCGTGTGCACCCGTCGCGCCGAATACCGCTGTCATCGACCAACCGGCCAACGCCAGTACACGCACATTGCAGTTCATTCTGCCCTCCTAATTTGGTCGCACGAAGCTGGGTGGAGAGCTTTGCAGGGACCAGACTTTTACCGTAACCAGCACGATAACTGCGCGTTACAGCGACGTTACGAGAGGGATCGAGGCGGAGAAGTTGGCGTACCGCGCGCCAATCGGCCGGTCGCATCACATTCAAGTCGCAAACGCTCTTTGTCCCCACCGGCGCGAGAGTTACGAGTATTCCGGCGGGCGGAGGCAACCAAGCAAGATATTGTCATATGCATAATCGACCGGGCGAATGACTCTCTTTCTAACTGTTTTCCCGATTATGACCGTGCTCACGGTGCCGGTCGCGCCGAGTTGGGATACCAGAATGTCAGGTGACAGGCTTCGCAGCGCTGGTCGAGGTCTCCGCCGACCCGGATAAGGGCGGCCGTGTCCTTGCTGTCGATCGCCTTCAGCGCGTCCTTTGCGCTGTCCTGCGCCGCTCCGGCGAACTGCTCGAACTCCTCCGGGTTCGCCTTGATCGCGGCGTCGATTTGCGCCGGCGTGTGCTCGCCCAGGCCCGGCTTGGTTCCGTTAGGAGCCGCATGACGGCCGGGCATCACGAGGAGATTCATCGACTCGATCAGCGTCATGGCGTGGCGTCGTACCGCGTGCCATTCCTCGGCCGTGCGGGGCTCCCGTTTGTCTACCCCGGCAGCGGTCGACACGATGACGACCGCATCCCAGATACCGTCGGCGGCCGGATCAACGGTCGAGTCCATCAGTTCCTTGATGGTCGCAACTGGCTTGGCTGTTTGCCCGGTATCGGAAGCGGGCGACGGCGCATCCTCCTTTTTCCCGCAGCCTGCCAGCGGCAGGGCGAACAGAGCCAGCATTGGCAGTGCGTGGCGCGCACAACGTCGGGCGAAATGTCCGGATCGTTCCGTGGCCCTTCTGACAGCCCTATCCTTCATCAGCCTTTGTCCTTGTATCCTGCGAAGCCTGCTCGGCGCTCAGCCAACGCGACGTGATTGGCCAGCCAATCACGGTTGTGTAACCGTTGCTGGCGCTCGCGGCACACAGTCGGGCGACTTCGCCGCACCCAAATTTGATGACGTTCCGGTAAAAAGGTTGCCGTCAGATACTGCGAGCCGACACCGGCGATGCCATCAGCAAGGGCTTATGCCGGCAAGGCGAGCGAGCTTTTCAGCGGACAAATGGCTGTCCAAGGTCGGACCGCGGAACGACGGAGCCTCGCCAGCTGTCCCAACTTGCCAAGGATATGGCCTGAACCGCCAATCCGATCCTGGCAGGACCGGTTACGATCAGAATGGATCGGAACGGCACTGGCCGGAGCAGTTGAATGAAGAGGGTCGACGAAGAAGGGATTAGGGCGGTTTCCAAGGTCAGGCTGGCCAAGCCATGGGCCATGCTGGCGGTTCTTCTCGGTGCCATGACGCCTGCTGGAGCCGAGGAACCGGAGGTCGGCGTTCCCGCTGAGCTTCCGGGACCAGGTCCTTTCATCATGCGCACGGCGGAGCAGCCTGTCATCCGCGCCGAGATTATCGCAAGCGGCCTTGTCCATGGTTATTCCCTGGCCTTCCTCCCGGGAGGCGACGCGCTTATCGTGGAGCGCGGCGCGCGCCTTCGTCTTCTGCGCGATGCCACCGGCCCGAAGCCGCAGTTGATGCCGGAGGCAGTCACCAATGTGCCCAACTATGAAAAGGCGGAGCATCTTAACGCGCTCGATGTGCTCGGCGTGCAGGACGTCAAACCCGATCCCGATTTCGCAACCAACCATCTAATCTATTTCACGTATAACCGGCCCGTTGGATACGATGCCGCTGTTGGGCGGATCACGGCAGCCACCGTCGTCGCGCGTGCGAAGCTCATGGGACTGCGGCTGGCGGGTATCAAGGACCTGCTGGTCGGTGAGGCACGGGTTGGCGTGGGCGGTTCCCGGCTTCTGATCGGTGGCGGTAGGCAGCTTTTCGTTTCCGTCGGGGCCCTGAGCGAGACGGACCACCAATCGGCGCAGCGCGTCGACAACATATATGGCAAGGTCTTGCGGATCGGGCTGGAAGGGCGTGTGCCTGCGGACAATCCCTTTGTGCGTAGCCAGGGAGCGCGACCGGAAATCTGGACCTATGGCCACCGTGATGCGCTCGGGCTGGCGCTCGATCCGCGCACCGGCCAGATCGTGGCATCGGAACATGGCCCTCAGGGGGGCGATGAGATCAACAATCTGCAGCCTGGTCGCAATTATGGCTGGCCGAATTCAACCTATGGAACCGAATATGGCGGTTCGCGCTTGCCGACCGCGCCTGTCGCGCCTCGAACGGAGGGACCCATTCTCATCTGGTCGCCCGGCATCGCGCCAGCCGGGATGACATTTTATACAGGCAGCGTCATGCCCGGTTGGGCCAACAATCTGTTTGTCACCAGTGCCCGGCGGGGCCAGATAAATGGCACGGGCGGCCTCGCAAGGGTCGTGCTGAACGCTCGCTTGGAGGAGGTTCGGCAGGAGTTTCTGCTCGCGGATCTGCATCAGCGGTTCAAGGATGTGCGGCAGGGGCCGGACGGTCTTCTTTATGCTCTGACCGACGAAGACAAGGCCGTCGTTGTCAGGATCGGGCCCGCACCCTCCGCACCCTGACGCTGTCCACACGATCAGGCCCCGAGTGTGCTGGCCGAACTTGCAACATCTTGGAGCGGGGAAGCAATTCTTTGTTCCCGGCGCTCTGTCATCTTCATGCAACAAAAGATCATCCGGCCCGGGGCGGGGCAAGGCCGCAGGTGCATTCACTAGGCGGCCTTTCGGCGGCTGGAAAAGTATTCGCTAAAATCTATTGGTCCTGCGTCGTCACTGGGGAAGTCGCGTTTGAACAATTCAGCGAGAGCCAAAGATATCTTTGTAAGGGTCCATCGATACCTTGGGGTTTGTCTCGCCTTTTTCCTCATCATGCTTGCTGCAACGGGCAGCAGTATTGCCTTCTACCACGACCTCGAACGCACGCTGAATGCCCACTTAAGGATTGTGGAGCCGCAGCCGAAAGGATGGACGGTCCACGATGCGCTCGCGATCCGCGCGCGGCTCGAGGCGGAGTACCCTCAGGCTATCCTCACCTCGCTTCAGTTCCCGCAACGGCCGGATGAGTCCCTGTTTTCCAGGGTCGCTCCGGCGATCGACCCGCGCACGGGCCAGCCATTTGCCTTTGCTTATGACGAAGTGTTCGCCAATCCCTATACCGGCGAGAGGCTGGGGCAGAGACTGATCGGGGCGGCAACGCTGCATCCGTCGGGATGGCCATCCTTTCTCTATTATCTCCATTATGCGCTGATCTTCCCCTTTGGCTTTGGCATCCTCGTGATCGGGATCATGGGGCTCGTTTGGGCGTTCGAAAGCGCCACCGGCCTGTACCTGACGCTTCCGCCGAAGGTTAAGGCAGCGCGGGCGGGTGCGGTGCGGCGCCCGTTCGTCAAACGCTGGGCGACGTCGTGGAAGATCAGTCGCGGCGGCAATACCAACCGCTTTCTCCTCGACCTTCATCGCGCGTCCGGGCTGTGGCTGTGGCCGCTACTCATGATCTTTGCGGTCACCGGCTTCGCGCTGAACCTCGGCGGTTATTATACGGCGTTCGTCAAGTCCTTCGCGTCCTATGAGCATTATCAGGAAGCGCCTCCGCGTCCGCCGCTGGCACAGCCGTTGCTCGATCCACCGATTGATTGGTTCAAGGCTGCTGACCTTGGCCAGCGCTATTTTGCCGAGCAGGCGCGGGTGCAGGGCTTTACCATCGGCAAGCCCGCAGCTCTCGAATATCGCAGCGACCTCGGCCTTTATTTCTTCCTGATGCACACCTCGCGCGACCTGGTGGACGCGCAAGGGACCCCGACAGAGACCGATTCCCCGGCGACCGCTGCGACGATCGCGATCGATGCCCGCGACGGGCGCTTTGTGGGATTGCAGTTGCCGACCGGGCAGCGCGCCGGAAACACGGTGACGAGCTGGCTCATCGCCCTGCACCTGACCGCCATTGGTGGCCGGCCGTGGCAGGTCGCTGTCGCCCTGCTGGGGCTGGCGGTGGTCATCATTTCTGCCAGCGGCCTGCTGCTCTGGTGCCGCCGACACAAGACACGGCAGCCGACGCGCCGTCCCGCGGCGCCAAGACAGCAGAACAATTTCAAACTGGTAAAACGTGAAGGGGAAGTATCGTGAGTTTTGTCAGCAGACGTTTCCGTCACCACGCCTGCCTGCCCATGTCCGGCGCCATATTGCTGGCCGCAACGGCCACGCCCGTGTGGGCCGAGAGCGACGAAAGCGGCGAAAACGGCGCATCGAAAGAGACGACGACCGAAATCGGGGAAATCATCGTCACCGCCCAGAAGCGCGAGGAAAAGCTGCGCGACGTGCCGGTGCCGGTCACGGCGGTGAGGGCCGCCGATTTGCTCGCGGTCAACCAGACCAAGGCGCAGGACTTTTTTGCCAGCGTGCCCGGGATCAACCTCCAGTTTCAGAACAACCGCGCACAGCTCGCCATTCGCGGCATTTCGACCGGCCCCGCGAGCGGCAACCCGGTGGTGGGCTTCACCATCGACGACGTGCCGTTCGGATCGTCGACGGGGCAGGGCGGCCTGTTCGGCTCCGCGCCCGACATTGATCCGTCCGAACTGCAGCGGGTGGAGGTGCTGCGCGGGCCGCAGGGTACGCTCTATGGCGCGGCGAGCATTGGCGGCCTCGTGAAATATGTAACCGTCGATCCGGACTTCGAGGGCATCAGTGGGTCGGTCGGCGCGGGCATCAATGCGGTCGAACATGGCGGTGAGCTGGGTTACAATGTGCGCGGCGCCGTGAACCTGCCGGTCGCCGAAACGGTGGCCATCCGCGCGAGCGCCTTCACGCGCAAGGAGGCTGGCTATATCGACAATATCCGCACCGGCGAGAGCGACGTCAATAATTCGCGCGTCAGCGGCGGACGGCTCGCGCTGCTGTGGAAGCCGTCGAGCGATTTCTCGCTGAAGCTCAGCGCGCTCTATCAGAAGCGTGATATTCATGGCTCATCCAATATCGATACCACGACCGGCTCTTATTATCAGCAGACCGACAATATCGGGTCGGGACACAGCCAGTCCGACGCACAAATGTATACCGCTAACATCAACGCCACTCTCGGCTCTGTGAAGCTGACCTCCATTTCGGCTTTTTCCCGAGCCACTAATTTTGACTATCTGGACTTTTCCGCCGCGCCGTTCGTGCCGATCCAGGTGGAACCGGCCTTTCCTGGTGTTGATCCGGTCGGCGATATTTTCCGCCAAGGCTACGATGTTGACAAATACACCCATGAAACCCGCCTCTCGGGCGGCATCGGCCAGAATATCGACTGGATTGTGGGCGCTTTCTACACCCGTGAAGATGCCAAATATGATCTCGACAATTATGCGACCGACCCGGGGACCGGTACTGTCCTGGGTAAGGTGATCAAGTGGCGCGATACCATCAAATATAAAGAATATGCCGGGTTTGCGAATCTGACGGCCCGGCTCTCGGACCGGTTCGATGTTCAGTTCGGGGGCCGCTATAGCCACAATGAGCAGAGCATGGTCCATCATCAGTGGACCCAGGACGCGCCGTTTCCGGCAGTGCCTACCGAATATATCAATACTCCGACCGCGAGCGGCAATGCCTTCACTTATCAGGTTTCGCCCCGATTCAAGCCAACACCCGATCACATGATCTATGGCCGCATTGCCTCGGGTTATCGCACTGGCGGCACCAATCCCGTATGCGGCCCGCAGCAGACCCAGGACGGCGGGACGCTCGACGTGCCCTGTCAGTTTAAGCCGGACCGGACCGTCAACTACGAGCTTGGTGCCAAGGGGGTGTTGGCAGGAGGGTTACTGTCGTATGACGCATCGCTGTTCATGATCGACTGGACGGACATCCAGATCATTCAGGTGCTCGGCGACTTCACCTATAACGGCAATGCTGGCAAGGCGCGCAGCCGAGGGGTTGAAATCTCCCTCGAGGCCAGACCGACCGACCGCCTGACGCTCAGCGCCTGGTGGTCCCATGTCGACGCCACCCTGCGACAGGATTTCACGGACGGCAGCCTCTTCAGCTTCTATGCGGCAAAAGGCGATCGACTTCCTTACACTGCGAAGAATTCAGGGCGCGTCTCCTTCGACTATCAGGTGCCTGCGTCCGACATCGTCGGCTTCTCCTTTGGAGGGGCGGCGACTTATGTTGGTGAGCGCCGGGGCGAGTTCGTGCCGTCGGCGGATGTCGCCAGCCTTCGGCAGGTCTACCCCGACTATGTCCAGTTCGACGTGAATGCCGGGATGGAGCTCCACAATCTGAAGATCGATGTCTATATCCAGAACCTCACCAACAAGCATGGCGTCATCGGCGGCGGTTTCTGGAACCAGACCAGCTTTAATGCGGATTGGCTGAACTATGCGCAGCCCCGCACTGTGGGCATGAACCTCCAGTACAGCTTCTGATATCTTCCCCGACCGCGGCGGACTGTCCGTCGCGGTCGGGCTTGCGGTTGCCGTGATCGTTACGGACTCCTCCACCGTCCGGAACTTGCTGCGAACCGTTTGTAACTTGGTTTGTGTGTCGGTCCTCTCACCTTTGCCTGCGCAGGCCGGATCAAGGGGACCGGTGTTGCGACCGAGGAGCGCATTGAGTGAGGAAACGCAGAAAATCGATCGAATGTGTCGTTGGCCTGCCGCTGCTGGCCATGGCAGCACTGGTGCCGTCGTTTCCCGCGCGCGCCGAGGATGCTTCCGCCGAGGCTCACCACGAGATCGTCGTGACCGCGCGTGGTGCGCACCGTATCGGCACTGCGGTCGCCGCCAGCGAAGGGGCGGTGGCGAGTGGTGACCTTAGGGACCGTCCGCTTCTTCGTCCGGCCGAATTGCTCGAGGCCGTACCAGGTCTCATCGCCACTCAGCATTCAGGTGGAGGAAAGGCGAACCAGTACTTTCTGCGTGGCTTCAACCTCGACCATGGCACCGATTTTTCACTGAGCATCGACGGCATGCCGATGAACTTTCGCACCCATGGGCATGGCCAGGGCTATCTGGACGTGGGCGGCCTGATCCCGGAATCGGTCGAGCGGATCGACTATCGCAAGGGACCCTACCGCGCCGAAGATGGCGATTTCGGCTTCGTCGCATCGGCGCGGATGACGACCAAGGATCGCATCGGGCCGTTCGCTGCGGCGGAGGTTGGCAGCTATGGCTATCGGCGGCTGGTCGCGGGCGGCTCCACGACCTTGGGGCAGGGTGACTTTCTGCTGCTGGGCCAGGCCAAGTTCAATGACGGGCCGTGGGCACTCGCCGAGCATCTGCGCAGCTATGCGGGCCTCGTCAAATATGGGGTCGACGTGCCAATCGGTCGCATCGAGCTGAGCGCCAGTCTCTACCGCGCGCGCTGGCGGCCGACCGAGCAGATACCCGAGCGGGCAGTCGGCACGCTGGTCCCCGACACCTACGGCACGCTCGACCCCTATCTCACCGGCAGTACCGACCGGCAGACATTGAACCTGGAGATCAAGGGCGCCAGCGACTGGAACTTGTCGCTGTGGGCGCAGCGCTATAGTTTCAGCCTGTTCTCCAACTTCACCTATTTCCTCGACGATCCGGTGAATGGCGACGAGCTGCGCCAGTTCGAGCGGATGTGGGACTATGGCGGCCGCATCGACAAGAGCATTGCCGTCACTGACCGGCTGAACCTTCTCTTCGGTGCGGAAGGCCGTGTCGACGATATCTCCCGCGTCGGCCTCGACCATAGCATCCGGGGGGGCGTTGACTTCAATCGCAGCACGTTCGCGGTGACCGAAAGCTCTGCGGCTGCCTATGGCGAACTCAGCTGGAAGCCGATCGAGCGCATCATGCTCATCGGCGGTCTGCGCGGGGACATCTACCGCTTCAATACGCGCGCGCTGGACGGCGGCGCATGGAGTGGCAATGTTACGGACAGCATCCTTTCGCCCAAGCTGGGCCTCAACATCCGGGCGGCGCACGGGCTGGCATTCTACGCCAATTACGGCCAGGGCTTTCACAGCAATGACGCGCGCGGCGTCACCGCGCCGACTGACCGAGCGCCGGGCCTCGTCAAGGGCAATTTTCGTGAACTGGGCGTGCGGTTCGAGTGGGGGCCCATGGTGCTGACCGGCAATTACTGGTGGAGCCGGATCGCCAGCGAACTGATCTATGTCGGCGATTCTGGTTCGGTCGAACCGAGCGGCGCCGGAAAACGGCAGGGTTATGAGCTGACCGCCTGGGTGAAGCTCAATCGCTGGCTGTCGCTCGATGCTGTCTGGACCGCGGCTAAGAGCCGCTACGTCGACTTGCCTGAGGGGGAGAACTCAATTCCTGGCGCGCTGCGCAACTCCGGCGAACTGGGCCTTGCCGCGCATTTCGATCGGGTGAATGTGACATTGCGTGTGCGGCACCTCGGCCCCCATGCTCTGATCGAAGACAATAGCGCGCGGGGGGAGGCGACCACGCTGGTCAATGGTCGCATCGCTTTCACGCCGGGCAAGTGGGAATTTTCGGTCGAACTGCTCAATATCCTCAACAGCCGGTCGCACGATGTCGATTACTTTTACGCAACCCGGCTGCCCGGCGAACCGGCGGAGGGTGTCGAGGGCTATAACGTCAAGATAGCCGAACCGAGGCAGATCCGCGTCGGCATCAAGCGCGTGTTCTGAGTGTCCCGCATGTCAGGCCGGACGCAGCGACAGCGTGACCGCCTTGATACCGTTCACATGGTTGCTGCGCAGGCGGTGCGGCGCCTGATGCAGTTCCACAGCCGTTACGCGCGGTGCCATTTCCTCGATCAGCACACGCAGCTGGAGCTGCGCGACGAAATTGCCGAGGCAGAAGTGCGGCCCGCCACCGCCAAAGGCCAGGTGCGGGTTCTTTTCCCGGTCGATGCGGAACTCATCGGGCCTGTCGAACGAGCCTTCCGCCCGATTTGCCGAGGCAAAATACATCGCCACCTTGTCACCGGCAGAGATGTTGGCACCGCCAAGTTCCATCGGCTCGAGCGCGACACGCCGGACGAAATGGACAGGTGTTGCCCAGCGTAGAGCTTCGCCCACGGCAAGCCGCGGATTGAGCGAGTTGCGGCGGAACCGGTCCCACTCCTGGGGATGCTCCGCGAGAGCGACGAGAAGATGCGACATCGTGTGCCGCGTCGTTTCATTGCCTGCGACGACCAGCATGAGGAAATAGTTCAGATACTCGTCGTCATTCAGGGGGCGGCCGTCCACTTGGCCCTGAGCAAGCAATGTCACGATGTCGTGGCGCGGATCGCGACGCCGTGCTTCCGCCAGTTCGCGGCCGAGCACGAAGGCGTCGAGAGCGGCAGGATGCCCGAAGGGAAGGAGGCGACGCTCCTCCTCGGGAAAGTCCGCATAGACCGGGTCGACGAATTCGGGATCATCCGAGCCGATCAAGAGGTCACTCCAGCGGATCATGTCGTCGCGCCGGCTGTCGTCCACACCCAGAAGGCTGCAAAGCGTTGCGATCGGAATCTGCTTGGTAAGGTGGCTGACGGCTTCGAAGGGGCCGGCACCTGCCAGCTCGTCAAGCAAGGCGATGGTACGGCGACGGATGTCGGCTTCGAGCCGGGCAACGGCGGTGGGGCCAAAGCCCTGTCCCGTGATACGGCGCATCGCCCCGTGCTGCGGCGGGTCCATTTCGAGCAGCGTGCGGCGCTTGTCGCTTTGGGCAGTGTCGAAATCGTCAAGGCTGATGACGCCCTCGCGCGATGAAAAACGCGCCGTATCGCGGGAGACGGCGACGATCTCGTTATAGCCCGCAACGACCCAGAAGCCCCGATGCCCATCGTGACGCTCGTTCCAAGCCACTGGCGCCTCGCGGCGCAGGCGCGCGAACTCGGCATGCGGCACGCCGGGATGCCAGATGCCGGCGTCGGACAGATCGATATGCGTGGTCGGCCCACGTGTCGTCACGCTGATGCTCATGGCTGTTCTCCCTTTGTGAGACCCTCGCGGAACGGCGCTGGCTTTGATCGGATGAAGTCGACGATCCATCGCGCGGCGAGATGTTCGTTGCGAGGCGCCGTCAGGCTGGCCTGGGCCGAGACCCATCGCGCCTCGCCCATGTCGGGACGATGCAGGTCATAAATTTTGGTCACCTGCTCCGGCGTCATTTCCGGGTGAGGCTGGAATGTGAGAATGTTCGTCCCGATGGTCGTGACGGCGAAGCGGCATTCGGGGCTGGACGCGAGTATCTGTGTCCCGGGCGCGGGAGCGGTCACCTGGTCCTGGTGTAACGCGATGAGGTGGAAGCGATCTGCGCCAAAGGCCTCGGCATCGTCGGCGAGCCACGTGGGTTTGGTAGCGATGTCATAGGTCGTGATGCCGACGCCCCAAGATGGCGCCTTTTCGACCGTGCCCCCCAAGGCGGCGTGGAGATGCTGATGGCCATAGCAGATGCCGACAATCGGACGATGCCTACGCGCTTCCGTGACGAAGCGGGTGAGGCCATGCTGCCAGGGGAGGTTCTGATAGGTGCTGGCGGGACTGCCGGTGAGCAGCCATGCATCGCAAAGGTCGGGCGCCGACGGCAGGTCCTCGTCGATGGCTCGCCACACCTTGAAGTCAATCGACGGATCCGCACCGTGCAGCAGCGGCGGGAACCAATCGGCGAAATCGCCATGGTCCTTGACCCAATCGGGCTTGTTACGGCCGCATTCCAGTATGCCGATCACTGTCATGGCGCGTTATCCCAGCTCGAAGAAGCGACGGCGTTCGTCGATCAGGGTCTTGTCCCTGAACTGTTCACGCTGGCACGCGCGGGACGCTGTGAACGTCTCGACAAAGCGCGGCCCCAGCCAGTCGGCAGCGAAGTGCGATGCGCGCATCGCGGTGATCGCGTCGTCCATGTTGCGCACCAGAGGGCGACCGCTTTCGACGAGAAAGCCATTGCCGACGACGGGTGCGTCGGGTTCCAATCGCGCCTCTATGCCAGCGAGACCCGCCGCAATCGTCGCCGCCGCAGTCAGGTGGGGATTGGCATCGGAGCAGGGCAGGCGGTTTTCGACCCGCAGCGAACTGGCGCTTTCGCCCACTACGCGCAGGCATGTTGTGCGGTTCTCGATCCCCCAGGTGAAGGCGGGCGGTGCAAAGGTGCTCTCCGCAAAGCGCCGCCAGCTGTTCACGGTCGGCGCGAAGATCAGCATCACCTCCGGGAGGAAGTGCTGGAGCCCACCCAGGAAATGCCGAAAGGTGTCGGACATATGGTGCTGCGCATCGGCAGCCCAGAAAACGGGACTGCCGCCAAGATCCTGCAGGGAAACGTGGATGTGTGAGGACTGGCTGTCCGCCTCCTCCGACCAGCGCGGCATGAAGCTGACCGTCTGACCGCGCCGCATGGCAAGGACGCGCACGAAATTGCGAAACAGAACCGCCTGATCGGCCGCCGACATGGCGGGAGCCGCGCGGATGCATGCTTCCATGAAGCCGGCACCGAATTCCTCGTGCATCTTGGCCAGGGTGATGCCGAGCCCGTCGCACATATCGGCGACCGCCCCATAAAAGTCGGCCTGCGCAGCCTGGTAGATGACGAGATCGTGGCTGCCATGCCGCGTCGCGGTAACAGGGTTTTCAAAGCCCTGTTGCTCCAGCGTCAGCGATGTTTCGTCGAACAGCGTGAACTCCAGTTCGATGCCGAGCGTCGCTGCAACGCCTGTCTCTTCGGCCCGACCCAAAATGCGCCTCAGTACGCTGCGGGGGCAGAACGCCGCCGCATCGCCGGTGAATTCGGCAAGATAGAGGCCGCTGTCCGATGGCGCCTCGAACGGAACGGTGGTGCGGCTCGTCCGATCGACGGCGAGGCGGCTGTCATGATAGCCCGCGTTGTCATCAGTCACGCCCGGCACGTCCAGGAATACATCGGTGGGATCGAGGGCGAGCTGGGCGGCAGACATGCCCATGCCGTTCGTCAATATGCCGGGAAGATCATGGCCGCACACCTTCTGCCCGCGAAGCAGGCCGTTGGTGTCGACTACCGCGATCGTTACGAACCTGTCCGTCGCCTCACCCATGCATGTTCTCCTGAATGGCGTCGAACGCTGTCGTCTTGCGCAGCCACGCATTTTCTCGTTCCGTTCCCACAATGTAGTTGGGGCGACATGTCCGTATTGATAGTTTCGGGTATCTGGTTGATAAATTCGAAGATGAACGGCGGCAAAATCTCTGGCGACCGGTCAGCGGACGACCGTGTTGTGTCGCGCGCGGTCATCCATGCCCGAGTGCTTCGTGCAATCCTCGGCGCTGTACCGATGAATGTGGGGCGCCGCGCGGCATTGCTGGACTCGGAAGGTCTGACTGCGAAAGACCTGCTGGGCGTCCAAGCCGCGATTCCACTGACGAGCTATATGCGGCTGTTTGATCGACTTGCCGAGGACCAGCAAAACCCGGCCCTGGGCCTTGATCTGTCCTTAACCATGGGGCCGGACCTGGTAGGCGCGATCGGCTATGTGTTCCTGCATTCGGCGACACTGGACGCGGCGCTTGCTGCTTTTGCCGCGGCCGTCTTCAGTATTCAGGGTGTGACCGCGCTTCAATATCAGCGCCTTTCGCAGCCGGTGGTGCGTTATGTGATCGCGGATGAGGCGCTGCGTCCCCGGCGGCAGGATGTCGAGTTTTCGCTGGGCTATGTCCATGTCCTGGTGAGGCGTTTCCTCGGCGCGGGATATGTGCCGCGGGAGGTCCATTTCGAGCATCCCCACGTCGGGCAACGGGGCCATTACGAACGCCTGTTCGGATGCCCCGTCTATTTCGAACAGGCCCAAAATGCGTTGCTGTTTCGGGCGGAAGACGTGAGCGCGGAAGGCCGGCTTCACGATCCGCACCTCATCGGTATCCTACAACATTATATCGAACTGGCGCGTCCGGGCGGACCGATGCCCGACATGCTGGGGGAGGAGGTCGATGCGCTGCTACCCGGCATGATCGAGGCGGGCAATGCATCCTGTCGGCTGGTCGCCGCACGGCTGGGTCTGACCGAGGAGACATTGCGCCGCCGCCTGAGGCAGGAGGGGGCGTCGTACCGGCATTTGCTGCGCCGTCGGCGATGCGCCATCGCGGCCCGTTACCTTGTTGAAACAAACCTTGGCATTTTGCAGGTCGCCCAGCAGGCCGGCTATGGCGAAACCGCCAGCTTCACGCGGGCATTCCTGGCGGAAACTGGAATGACGCCGTCCGACTTCCGGCGGCAGCGCCGCTGAGGTGTCCCCGGAGCCGGGCTCCGGGGGCCTTGTCCTGCCTCAGTTGGCGCCAATCGGCACGCGGAGGGTCGCGCCATAGGTGATCGGCGGCGCATAGACCGATGTCACGCCGAGCACGCCCAGATTGAGAGCGTAGGCGCGATAGGCCTTGTCGAACACGTTATGGACCCAGCCGGTGAAGGATATGCCGGATTTCTCAGCGCGGAACGTGATCGAGGCATTGCTGACATTATAGGCCTTTTGAAGCGAGCCAAGCCCGTTGGTCACCTCGAGGAACTGGTCATCATACCAGGCCCCATCCACCTGTGCCGCGATATTGCCGCCGTCGATGTCGTGATTGTAGCGCAGGAGGTAATTGATGCTGAAGCGCGGCGCGTTGGGCAGCTTGGCGTTCGTGATGTTCGCCTGCGGGAAGGTGCAGGTGAACACGTCGGCATTGTTCACGCAATACTGTGAGTTGGGTGCTCCCGGAAACGACGCCGGCACCGTCTGTTGTCCGGTGGCCGGGATGCTGTCGACCGACGAAGTTTGCCAGGTAGCACCCACGACGCCGTCAAAATTCTTGGACGGCGACCAGAAGGCTTCCAACTCGGCGCCGGTCGAGTGAGCGTCGCTATTGTACACATGCGGAACGCCGCCCGCGAGTGAGAAGGCCTGATAATCGGTGTAGAAATAATGGAACATCGTACCGTTGATGCGCAGGCTGTGGCCGAGCAGGCTGGTCTTGAAACCGCCCTCGATGCTGTTCAGTGTTTCTGGACGATGCTGGAAATCGCGCGCGTCGATCTTGGAGGACAGCGACCAGTTGCCGCCCTTGATGCCCCGGTTCCACGACGCGAATAGCAGCGTGTCCGGTGTCGCCTGGAAATTGAGCGAGACGCGCGCCGCCCAGTCGCCATGATCGATCCGGTTCACGCCCGGCAGTACTGCGGCCAAATCTTTGTCGGTGAAGAGGATTTTTGGCTCGAAGCCGGCCGCGGCATCAGTCAGGACATTGGTGTAGTCGATCGACTTGTCGTCCTTGGAATACCGCCCGCCCAGGGTGAGCGTGAGCCGGTCCGTGAGGGTGACGTCGCCCTGTGCGAAGATCGACCAGTTCTTCGACTTGATCTTGTACAGCTGGTCGACCGTGGGAAGAACGGCACTTCCGTTGGCGGCAAGCGCCAGGTCGATGATGGGTACGTTTGTGACCGCGTGATGGCCGTCATAATACATGTCGATATAATAGGCGCCGACCTGCCATTTCAGCCGCTCCGTGTCGCCCGCCAGCCGTACTTCCTGGGAAAACTGGTGGAATTTGACGCCACTATCGACATTGACGATGGTGAACGGGATGCCATCGCCATCCTCGGCATAGGTCTTGTCCATCGTCAGATAGTTGGTGATGGAGGTCAACTTCGCCCAACTAAAGCCCCAGTCGAGCTGGCCTTGATAGCTGTTGACGACACGGTTGAAGTCGCCGCGCCGCTCACCGAAATGTTCATAGGGGGATGCCGGGTCGCCGGTGATGCCGTTGATGACGCCGTTCTGCGCATCGCTGAGACCGGCGGCATTGGTGTCGCACAGGCCGTTGGGCAGGAAGTTGCAGTTTTCAAAAACATAGCCGCCAGTGGCGACATGGTTGTCCTCGGCATGCTTGTACCACAGGCTGACCGTCGCGTCGGCGGAGACATCCCATTGCAGGTTGAGGCGTGCCGCCCAGCCGTCCTTGCCGCCCAGATCCTGTCCGCTGCCTTTCAGAACGCCCAAGCCGATCGAAGTCGCATCGGTATCACGCGACTTGATGTAGCCATCCGCCTTTTCCACCCGAGCAGCGGCTCGGAAGCGGATGCCGGGCGCGATCGCGCCGCCCACCGCGCCTTCGACCGACCAGTCGTTGAACCGACCGATGTCGCCCTGAACATAGCCGTTAAGCTGTTCCTTGCTGGCATCCTCGCTCAGATAATGGATGAGGCCGCCGGTTGCGTTGCGGCCGAATAGCGTGCCCTGCGGCCCGCGTAGAACCTCGACACGCTTGATGTCGAACAGCTGACCCGAAATGGCGTTCATCGATGCGACATACGCATTGTCCTGATAGACAGCGACGGGCGCCTCGAAATTGTCGGTGAAGTTGTTCTGGGAAATTCCGCGCAGGCTGAAGATGGTCAGGTTGGGCGACCATGCGTTGACGTGCAACGATGGAATTTGCTGCGTGATCTGGGTGGTGTCGGTGATGCCCAGGCGATTGATCTGCTCGCCGCTGAAGGCGCTGACGGAAATCGGAACGCGCTGCAGACTTTCGTTGCGCTTGGTTGCAGTGACGACGATTTCTGCGGCCATGCCCTGTTTGGCGTCCTCGCTCCCGGAGGGGGGCGCTGCATCCTGCGCGAATGCGATGCCCGGCAGGTTTAGGGCGGTGACGGTGAGCAGCAAGCCCAGGGGCCGCGCCGCATGATAGCTCTTCTTCATAGCTGTTTCCCCGGATCCCTTGAGTATGCCGTCCTTGACATACGCCAGGCGCGGTGCGGACCGGCACCCCACACCGTTATTCCATAGGATACATTAGTTAGCAATACGGCATCATTGTTGCAAAAAAAGAACATATCCGTTTAAGCTTGATGTTGTTGCCAAAGGAGCAAAGTGGCCTTCTTCTCTCCTCATATCTAATTGAAAATAAATGTAAATATTCTAAACTGCCGCATTAAAGAGTTTCTCTTATCGAACAATCCTGGTGCAATGAGCACAATTGTTCATCTTTGACGAGCGCGCTAAAAGGGTGCCGGTGACTCGGCGAGTCGTTGCGTCAGAGGAGCATGAAATGTCGGAGGCAGTCGAAATGAGCATTGACGCAACCAACATGCGCGATGAGCCGTCCGCAGAGGCGCTGGTGGCACGCGCGAGGGCGCTGGTGCCGGTGTTGCGTGACCGGGAAAATGACGCGATCAGCAACTGCCAGGTGTCAAATGAAACGATCGCCGCGTTTCACGACGCGGGCTTTTTCAAGGTGCTCCAGCCCCAACGTTATGGCGGCTACGAAATGTCGCCGGCGGTCTATTGCGAGATCGCTAAGACCCTTGCCGAGGGCTGCATGGGCAGCGCGTGGGTTTACGGCGTGGTGGCGGTGCACAACTGGCAGCTCGCGCTGTTCGATCCGCAGGCTGCCGAGGATGTCTGGGCAGAGGATCCATCGGTGCTGATCAGCTCTTCCTATATGCCCACCGGCAAGGCAACCAAGATCGAAGGTGGCTATCGCTTCAGCGGCCGATGGACGTTTTCAAGCGGTTCCGGACATTGCCAGTGGGTCATCCTGGGTGCCAACATGGTCGCGGAGGATGGCGATGGACGGCCCGAGCCCTACAATTTCCTCGTGCCGCGCATCGACTATAGTATCATCGAGACATGGCGCACCATGGGTCTGTGCCCGACGGGCAGCAATGACATTGTCGTGGAGGATGTTTTCGTTCCCGATCATCGGGTGCTTCGGGAGCGCGACATGTTCAACCTTGCATGTCCCGGTCATGTCCTCAATAACGGCGCGCTGTATCGCATTCCGTTCGCGCAGCTCTTCAACCGCACGGTTTCCACGACTTCCCTTGGATCATTGCGTCGCGCGCTGGACGTGTTTGTGGAGATAACGCGCCAGAAGCGGACGACCTACACCGGTCTGCGCGTTGCCGAAGACAGCGCGGTCCAGGAAGCGGTGGCCGACGTGATGCTGGTTCTCACCGATCTGGAACTTCGTCTGGCGAACGATATCGCCGAGCTGGAACGCCGTGCGGTCGGCGGCGAGTGGCCGATTGAGCGCCGCGCGCAACTCGGCCACCACACGACGGCGATGGTGTCGCGCTGCGTCGAGGCTGTCGACAAGCTGATGATGTTCGCGGGAGGCAAGGCGATATATTCGGGCAATGTCATCCAGCGCGCCTTTCTGGACATCCATTGCGCGCGGGCACATGTTGCCAACAATCCGTTTCCCTATGCCCGGAACCTTGGCGGACTTGCGTTGGGCTTTGGCAACGACTGCATGGATTTGTGAGGCGAGGCTGGCCGCGTGCCAGCTGAATTCGGGGGTCAGATGGCGGTTGCCAGTCCCAGCACTGCTGGCCGGCGACTGTCAGCGCCGTCATGCATTTCCCCGCGGACGAAATCGACGAACGCTCGCACCTTTGACAGGGCGAAGTTGCCTCGCGGAAAGAGGATATGCAGCGGAATGCTCTCCGTGACGATGTCGGTGAGGAGCGGCACCAGCCGCCCCGCAGCGATATCTTCCTCGACCAGGAAGCGCGGTAGATAGCTGACCCCCAAACCCTCCAGCACCGCCTCGCGTGCCATCCGCACCGAATTGCTGGTCAACGGACCGCGATTGACCGCGACGGTCACATCTTCGCAAAGGCGCCATTCGCCGATTTTCGACAAATGAGTCTCGACGATGCAGGGGTGTTCCTTGAGGTCGTTGGGCGTGGAGGGCGACCCGGCGCGGTCCAGATATTGCGGGGCCGCCACCAGCGCCATCGGATAGGACCGAAGCTGCACGGATTCCAGGCTGGCGTCGAACGGCTCGCCCATCCAGAATGCAACGTCGAAGCGCCCCTTCAGCAGGTCGACCTTGCTGTCCGACAGGTTGAGGAACAATCGCACGTCGGGATAGGTGTGCAGGAAGCGCGGCATGATCGACGTAAGGTCGAACAGGGAGGAGACAACCGGCGCGTTGACGCGCAATTCCCCTCGCGGCTTGGACACCATGCCGGTGATGACTTGGTTGGCTTCGTTCACCTCGTCCACGATCCGTGCGCAGCGGGCGTACATTTCCCGCCCGGCCGGCGTCAGCGTTACGGATCGGGTCGTGCGGTCCAGCAGACGCACCCCGATGCTTTGCTCCAGCTTGGCAATCTGGCGGCTTACGGCGGCTTTGGAATATCCGAGCAGCTTGGCTGCGTTCGAGAAGCCTCCGCTGCTCACGACGGCAGCGAACGACATCATCGCCATCACATTGCCGAGATCCGGTCTTTCTTCCATGCCGCCTACGTGTTGCATGTGCCGCGCCGAGTCAATCGGAGCGGGCTTACGGCGTCGCTCCCCGAGAGTTCCACAGCCGGATGACATCCATCCATCATTGTTTCTAAATAGCAAAAATTATCGATTTTTCGAAAGCACTGTTGCAAAAAACATGACTCTGCGCAAAGATGGCAAGGTCCAGATATCTATGCTGCGATCCGAAGCGGCGATGCGGGAGTTTTCACATGTCCACTGAGATTTCAGAGGTCGCGCGCAAGGACCAGCGCAGCCAGTTCCATCCCTTTACCTCTATCAGCGATCTGAAGGCCGATGGGCCGACCGTCATGGCTTCCGGTTCGGGCGTGCGCGTTCGCGACGTCAACGGTAAGGAATATCTGGACGGCATGGCCGGCCTGTGGTGCGTGAACTTGGGCTATGGTCGCAAGGAGATCACCGACGCCATCGCGCAGCAGAGCGAGCGGCTCGCATTCTTCCACACCTTTAATGGCATGAGCACTGACGTGGTAGCAGAATGTGCCGAGGCGTTGCTGGCCCGCGCGCCTGTGCCCATGTCGCGCGTGTTTTTCGGCGTATCGGGCAGCGACGCCAATGAGACGCAGCTCAAGCTCATCTGGGTGTACAACAATCTGCGCGGCAAGCCGCAGAAGAAAAAGATCATTTCCCGCTGGAACGCCTATCACGGGTCGGGCATCGCCACCGCCAGTCTGACCGGCCTGCCGAGCATGCATAATCTGTTCGATCTACCGCAAGGGCCGATCCTCCACGTCAGCGCTCCGAATTATTATCGCAATGCGCCCGCCGGCATGTCCGAGCGCGATTTCTCCCGCCATCTCGCCAAGGAGCTGGAAGATCTGATCGAGCGCGAGGGCGCGGACACGATCGCGGCCTTTTTTGCCGAGGCCGTGATGGGAGCAGGGGGCCTAGTTCCGCCGCCGGAAGGCTATTTCGACGAGATCGGGCCGATCCTGAAGAAGCATGACATCCTCCTCGTTGCGGACGAGGTGGTTTCCGGCTTCGGTCGTCTTGGTACCTATTGGGGCAGCCAGACTTATGGCTATGAGCCCGACCTCATCACCTCGGCCAAGGGTGTCACCTCGGGTTATTTCCCCATGTCGGTGGTGTTCATATCGCCCAAGGTCTGGGACGTGATCGAGGGCGGAGCCGACAAAGTCGGCGTGTTCGGCCATGGCTATACCTACTCGGCGCACCCGGTAGGTGCGGCGGCGGCGCTGGCGGCGCTGAAGCTGACTGACGAACTGAAAGTTGTCGAGAATGTCGCCGATGTCGGCCCCTACATGATGCAGGCGCTGCGCGATCGTCTCGGTCAGCATCCGCATGTTGGTGATATTCGTGGCAAGGGCCTGATGCTCGGCATCGAGTTGATGAAGGATCGGGAGACGAAGGAAACCTTCGCGCCGGGCAATCGCACAGGGCGCCAGGTGCTAAAGGCGGCGGCGGAGCGCGGCCTCATTACCCGCGCGCTTGGCGATACGCTGGTCTTCGCGCCGCCGCTCGTGATCAACCGTGTCGAGGTTGACGAAATCGTCGACAAGTTCGCCCTGGCTGTCGGCGACGTGCTGACGGCTTAAGCGGCGCAGGGAAGGGTCAGCCCGTCCCGTCGTCACCGGGCCGAGCGGAGTAGGGGGTTGCGAATGGACTTTCACAGCGCGATCGACGGTATGGCCCTGGCGGAGCGAGGGACCAAGCGCCTGACCTCGGCGGGCCTGTTCAGCGCAATCCTTGTGGGATTGGTCGGGGCGGTGGTGATCTTCATCACCCCCGGATTCCTGGCGGTGGTGGCGCAGAAGACCGGCTTCGACAACGACCAGCTCGGCTACATCGCCGCTTGGGATATCAACGCCATGGGCGTGACCATCGGTCTCAGCACCTTTGCGCTGGCGAGGGTGCCCTGGCGGCTGGCCGTGGCGCTGGGCCTTGCTCTGATCATTGCCGGCAACCTCCTGACAGTCGGCGTGACCAGCTTTCCCGCCATGGCTGCGGCGCGCGTCATCGCTGGCGCTGGTGAAGGCATCGCTGTCGGTTTCTCTTTCGCGGCGCTCGGTCGGGCGACCCACCCCGATAGAGCTTTCTCCGTCTATCTTGTGGCCGGCGCGCTGCTGAGCGCCGCCTTTCTCTATGCGCTGCCTCAGATTCAGGCGTCGGCGCCACCAGCCAGCGTATTCATTGGTATCGCCGCTCTGACTGCGCTCGTCATGCTTTCCCTCAAGGCTTTCCCCGATGGCAGCAAGGACGAACCTGACATTTTCGCGGCGACGGGTAATCTCGATATGCGCTACGCGGCGGGAGCGTTGACCGGCGTGTTCCTTCTGTTCTTCGCTGTCGGCGCAGTGTGGAGCTATTCGGAGCGCATCGGTTTCGCCAGCGGACTGTCGCCCAACGTCATTGCGCAGGGGCTTTCCATCGGCACGATGGCCGGCGTTCTTGGCGCGGGGCTGGCCGGCGCGCTTCCCCGGCGGTGGGGCCGGACCGTGCCACTGATCATCAGCGGTCTCGCGGGCGTCATCGCCTTCATGATGTTCCGTGGGCATGTCGCCTCATCCGCCTTCATCATCGCCACGGTGCTTATGATGTTCAGCTGGAATTTTGCGCAGCCGCTGCTCTCCGGCATATGCTCCGAAGCATGCCAGCGCGGGCGGGTTGTGTGCGCCATGGGGTCGATCCAGACCTTCGGTACGGGCCTTGGTCCGGCTGCTGCCGCTGCCACATTGGTGACCGGCTCTTTTTCCGTGATGATCTATGCAGCTTCCGCGGTGCTGATCCTGAGCGTGATTGTCACTGTGGCAACGATCGCGAGCGCTCGCTCGTCCGCGTGACGCTGGGGAACGCCTTAGCGCAGCCGCTTGGCATAGCCGTATAGGGTCGTGTTGCGGGTCCAGCCCCGCGTCTCATAAAGCTGTTGCGCGCGATCGTTGGTGATCGCTGTCTGCAGGGTGATGCGGATGGCGCCGGTGCTGGCGGCAAAGGCTTCGGCCTCCGTCAGAAGAGCTGCGCCGACGCCTGCACCGCGCAGCCCCGGCAGCACGAACAGATCGTTCAATATGCAGATCGGGCCTGCGAAGACAGAACAGAAGCTGAAATAGATGGCAGAAGCCGACCGCCTCGCCATCGGGGACTCGGCAACAAAATCGCGGATTGTTTGGCCGGGAGGCGGTCCCGGATGAAGGCGCTGGCGCGCGATTCATCCAGGGGCATGTCATAAAATTGTCGATAGAGATCGAACAGCCGCGCCACCGCAGGAACGTCGACCAGCGACGCCCGCCGGATGGCGACGGCGTTCCGGTTCACAGGAATACGGCGCGGGACAGGCCGCCATCCACCGCGATCGACTCTCCGGTGATGCCGCTGCCGAGTTGCGAGCACAGAAAGACGATAGGGTCGGCGACTTCCTCCACCTCCAGCATGCGCTTCAGCGCCGCGGGGTCGCCCGCCTCGCGCGCAACAATCGCATCGAAGGTCGTGCCTTCCTTAGCGGCCATTTCGGCGAACCATTCCTCAATATGCTCCGTCCGAGTCACGCCCGGGTGGATGATATTGACCGTTATTCCATCCTTGCCCACCTCGTCCGACAGGGTCTTGGTGAAGTGAACGAGCGCGGTGTTGCGCATGCCTGAAAGCGCCTCCGTGCAGCGTGCCGTCAGGCCGCCCACGTTTACGATGCGACCCCACCCGGCCTTGCGCATGTGTGGCACGCACGCCTTGGCGGTGCGGAAATAGCCAAACAGCTTGGTGTTGAGGTCAAGCATCAGCGCGTCCTCGTCCGCCATCTCGATGGCGTTACGGACAAGGCCGCCCGGTGCCGCCGCGCAGTTCACCAGGATATGGACCGCACCGAATTTGGCGACTGTCGCGGCGACCAGCGCCTCGACCGATTCCTTGGACGTGGTGTCCGTCGGCACCGCGATGACCTCGCCGCCGGTTGCCGCCCGCAGTTCCTCGGCGGCCGCCTCAAGCTTTGACACCGTGCGCGCGGCAATCGCGACCTTAGCGCCCGCCAGCAGCAGCTTGCGCGCCGTTTCCTTTCCGATGCCCACGCCGCCGCCGGTGATCACGGCGACCTTGCCCTTCAAACCCAGTTCAAGACACATGATGGATTCCTCCTCTTATATCGCTGCTTCGAGCGTCACGCGGGCCGCTTCGGAGCCATCGAAGCAGACGCTGATTGTGTCGCCGGGGAAAATATCGGTGGCACCGGTGCATGTGCCCGATGCAATGAGCTGTTCGCGTTTCAGAGCATAGCCTTCATGCTGACGGAGCCAGTTGGCTAGCCAGACAAGCGCGTCGAGCGGATCGGCCATCACCCGCGCCGTCGAGCCCTCGACCGGCGCGCCGCTGTTGCGGATCAGGCTGACCGGCATGTCGCCGAAGCGCTCTTCCCACCCATCGGCCAGCTTTTTGCCCCACAGCAGACCGTGAGCCATCACATTGTCCGCGACCAGGCGGGGCAGCGTCAGATCGCTGCTCTCGAAGCGGGTTCGAACGATCTCTATGCCGGCATAAACCCCAGTTACAGCGCGGCACAGATCGTCGCGCGAATAGGGCTGTTCCTGCACGGGCAGGTCACGCCCCATTTCGAAGACAAGTTCGGCTTCCGCGAACATCTCG
>Ga0070671_100000302_pt1 | contig 33420 bp, 37 predicted proteins | sample KBSS73metaG_FD_65341 | JGI IMG/M metagenome (GOLD analysis project Ga0070671, IMG submission 65341) | Switchgrass rhizosphere microbial communities from Kellogg Biological Station, Michigan, USA - KBS S7-3 metaG | ecosystem: Host-associated > Plants > Roots > Rhizosphere > Soil ...
GCCTACGAGAAAATGGGGTTTCAATTCGTCAGCCGTCACGAGGAGGACGGCACGGTGACGCTGGCGAAATCCCTGTGAGCGTTGAGGTAAGACGCTACGGCCCGGATCTCGCCCAGGAGTGGGACCGGCTGGTCTACAACTCTCGCAACGGCTTGTTCCTCTTTCGCCGCGGCTACATGGATTATCACGCCGACCGGTTCGCGGACATGTCGGCAATGGCTTACGTAGACGGTGATCTAGCGGCCGTGCTGCCAGCCTCGTTCGATCGGGAAAGCGGACGTGCATCCAGTCATGGCGGACTGACATTTGGAGGTGTCCTGTTCAGGCGCGATCTTCGCGGCGACGTGGCGCTCCGGGTCATCGATGCCCTGCTCGACGCGTTAAAATCGTGGGGTGCGAGCGAACTGGAAGTCCGGCTTTTGCCGCAATTCCTGGCATCCTACCCCTCGGCCGAGCTCGATTATGCACTTTGGCGCAGGGGCTTTTCGCTCGTGCGGCGTGACCTTTCGAGTGCAATCCCGCTGGGCGACGGCCTGCCCTTCAATTCGTCGAAGAAGCAGGCCATCGCCAAGGCGGCGAAGGCCGGACTCGCCGTCGGCGAGGGTTCGTTCGCGGATTTTCACATGCTGTTGCAGGAGGTGCTCGAAGCGCGCCATGGGGTTGAGCCGGTTCACGCACTGGCCGAACTCCAGCTCTTGAGCTCTCGCTTTCCCGACGAGATCCTTCTTCGATCGGTCGAGAAGGACGGCCACATGCTCGCCGGTGCGGTTGTCTACCGATATCCGAAGGCCTGGCACACGCAGTACATGGCGGCATCCGGCGAAGGCCGAGGCATGGGAGCGCTCGATCTCGTAATCGCAGGCCTTATCGACGAAGCGCGTCACGCAGGCGCTCCCTGGTTCAGTTTCGGCACGTCGACGACGAACCAGGGAACCGAGCTGAACGAGGGGCTGCTCTGGCAGAAGGAAAGCTTTGGAGCGCGCTCCGTCACGCATGATTTCATGCGGGGAACGCTTTGACCGCGCTTACCTCCGGATCTTGAACAAGAGGTCTGCGAGATAGCCCACTGCGGCCTTCGCCGAAAAATGGGTGCCCAGCGATGCCTTGAGATAGGCGCGGTAATGGGCGCCGCCGTCTTGCCAGCGCTGCATGATCAAGAGCCTCGAAACGCGGTACCGGACCTCGCGAGCCATTTCCGGCCAGCGTCCGAGAATGATTGCGCACGACTGAAGGTGCTCGCGCATGAGGCCGATCGGCTGCGACCGGTCGGCCGAGCCGGTGACGTTGCGATCGATCTCCTTCGAATGCCGCCTCTGCCGCGCGTAGACGCCCGGGATCGGCTCGATCGTCCCTCCGTACGAGAGGCACTCCACATAATAGAGCCAGTCGGATGCGACGGCGATCGCGCGATTGAACGACCTTGGTGAATGCGTGGCCCTCACCAAGGATGAGATTGCGCTGTGAAAATGCCCGTCGCGGATGATGGTGGAGAGATCGCCCTTGCGAGGAGCATCGAGCTCGCTGCTGAGCCAGAGCTTCTCGCCGGTGTCGCTGTCGAACAGCTCCACGTCGTGGTAGCAGATCACGCACTGTGGGTTGGCCTGCATGTACGCGACCTGAGCGCTCAGCTTGCCGGGCAGCATCATGTCGTCGCCGCCGATCCACGAGATGTAATCGCCTCGGCAGCCGCTTAGCGCCAGATCGTGATTGGGCGTGACTCCCTGGTTCCTCTCGGAAATCAGGAGGACGAACTTGCCGGGATGCTCGGCATCAAATTGCCGCAGCAGCTCGGCCGTCCCGTCGGTCGAGCCATCATCGGCGACGACGATCTCGAAATTGGGGTAGTCCTGGGCGAGGATGCTCCGGAGGCATTCGTCCAGGAAATCGCGCTGATTGTAAGTAACCACCGCGACAGACACGAGCGGGGCGTCAGGCGAAGGCGACGTGTTCACTCGGACTCCTCGAGAATCGCGCGGAAGTCCTCGTAGCGGCGGATATAGTCCGCCTCGTCATACGGCTGCGCCGCAAGCACCATGAGGACCGCGTCCGGCGAGAGATCGTGAATCTCCCGCCAGATCATCGGTCCGAATTCCAGTGCTTTATCCGGACGATCGAGGACAACGCGGGCTTGTTGCTTCCCATCGTCGAGAAGCATGGTGCACGAACCCGCCAAAGCGATTGCCCATTGCCTTAGGTCGCGGTGCGCATGGAAGCCGCGGCTGACCCCCGGCTTGGTTCCGAAGATGTAGTAGACCCGCCGAATGTCGAACGGCACCGGATCGCCGGCCTTCAGCGTCACAACCGAGCCGGTCTCGCCCGCCAGCACGAGGAGGTCGATCATTCGGCAACCGGCGACTGGCAGAACGGACAATGCTTTCCCCACTTCGGATCGCGGGTCTTAGTTGCGCGCGGCTGTTTCGCAACTGCTCGAGGTTAAGGCGTGCGTCTCGCCATCTAAATCCACCTCTTCAGCTAGCACTGACTGACAATTCCACCTTGGTAAGAAATGGTCCGGCGCGATCGAAGTTACGGCTGTTTTCAAGAGTATAGGGTTGTTTTTAGCTACTGTCCCTAAACGAGACAGGATTGCAAATCCGGAACATTGACGTCATGGCGCCGTTGCGCGGTTGAAGCGGGTTCCCTGATCTCAGGTGTCGGAGACGCGTATGACTGGCAAGCCTCGTACGTTCGCAGTCCTTAGGACTTCACGCCAACTTGGCCTGATCGGCACGTTGGCAGCGGCATCACTCGCCGTGTCGTCTCCAGCCTTCGCGGCATCGACCTACAGCGAGAACGTCTCCGGGGACCTCTCCAGCAATGGGCTCAGTCCAACCGCGATCAATCTTGCGTTCGGCAACAACATGATCGAGGGGACGACTGGCCGGAGCGCGGCCGGGGCGATCGACCGCGACTATTTCACCTTCACCCTGGCAACTGGGCAGGCGCTCGACGCGATCCAGATCCTCATCGGCACGACGACGCTCGGCTTCTCCTTCATCGGCGTTCAGTCGGGCAACCAGCTCACGCTCGATCCGGCGGCCGCGGACGCAACGGGATTGCTCGGCTGGTACCATTATTCCGGCGCGGACGTCGGCTCCGACATCCTCGATAATATCGGGGTTGCAGCCAACGGATCGACAGGGTTCAACGGACCCCTTGGGCCCGGCACTTACACTTTCTGGATCCAGGAGGCATCCCCGGGCCCGCGCGTGCGGTACCGGTTCAACTTCGTCGTCGGCAATTTCGTCGGCGAGGTCCCCGAACCGGGCACCTGGGCGATGATGCTCCTTGGCTTCGGTGCGGTCGGCTATGCGATCCGGCGCCGCCGGCGCAGCCATCCACTCCTGTCGCAGATGGCTTAGGCGATATAAGCGGCTGGGCCGCTAACGGCGCCAATCATCCCGCGCGATCCGGGACAGGCGCTCCGCCCGCGGCTTTGCAGGTGGCTTCGTCCATGTCGACCACGATCGGAGAGCCATATTGGTCGACCGTATAGCAATAGCCGCGCGTGCCCCGGTCGATCGCTCGAGGGTTCATTATTGCGCCGGCCGCACCGCCCGCGACCGAGCCGATCGCCGCGCCGCTGATGGCACTGCCCGTGGCACCCCCGACAGCAGCGCCGAGAAGCCCACCAATCGCGATCCCCGCAACCGTTCGGTTGGCAGCATTGTACGACCCCCCCGGCCCGGCGACGCAGCCGCTGCTCGCCAAGCATACCAAGGCGGGAACCAATAGGAGTGGTGATTTCATCGTTCGGTCTCCTGCTGCGGCAATTACCGCTGTCCGCGACCCGAACTGCCTACGCTTAAAGCGTTCATAGAATTTTGCAAGTTATTCTGTATTTTCAGATACATACGGCTGTTCGACAAATCGGTGGGACTGCTTGAGAGTCGTCGAAGAGGAGGAGCGGCCCGGCCAGGGAGGCATCCCAAAAACCGGGCCGCCACTGCATCGGCGACACCGCGACAGGGGCGATACAGCGAACCGTTTGTGGAGCGTTGGAGCGGCGCGGTTCATCGCGCCTGTGCCGGCATCAATGGTTAGCGGACCCGACGCGCCGCGGCTCACACCGGTAGACGACGAAATTGCGTTCACGTCGCTCGCTATGCCCAGCCTTGCGCGGCCTGGTTCGATTTCGGTCGTCGTCACAGCTGCCTCGTAGACCCGGGCCCCATACCGAGCATTTTGTCGAGGTTTACCTTGGAGTGATCGTGGGCATGGTGACCTGCTGACCGGTATCAGCGACTTCTTTGGTTTGGTCGCATCCGCCGGATGAGGCGCGCGAGACAGCGGCCCATCTGAAAAACGAGACGCGTCCGTGGATAGTCCCTTTAGTCTCCCAGCATGCGGTCGGCGACGCTGTAGCAGTGGCTTGCCTGGTAGGCGTTCCGGCCGCGGTTCATGTGGGTGAGGTTGAAGTTGCGGATGGCGCGCAATGCTCGGGGGTTCGTCATGAACTGCCGGATCGAAGCGGCGCCGCGGATCTTGACGATGATGATGCCGTTTGTTCGCCAGAAGGCATGGCTGACGTCTTCCGGCCGATCGATGCATTGTTCGAGGAAGGCGTGGTCGAGATGGTCGGGCTCAGGCGATCCATCCAAGGTGAAATCCGATAGATGGAGTATGAAGCGCGAGCGAAGCTCGTCATCATCCGGCAGCAAGGTGAACAGCTCCATCCAGCTCGCATTGACGCGGACGAGCGGCTTGTCGGAGGTGGATGGCAGGCAGGACACCGACCAGTAATAGCGCTCGGTGCGGCGCGGGACGGGTAGGCAGCGTTCGCCGTACAGCTGCAGGAGGTCGAAGACGTCCTCCGCCTGCGGGCGACGCAGAAGCCTCTCGAACCGCGCGACATATTTGAACCTGTGTTCGAGAGTCTGCTGTTCCAGGGACTCCGGGCGCTCGTCAGCGTCGCGCAGCTGTATCTCGCCTTCCAGCCAGGCTCGCTGTTGGTCGGCATACAGGAACTGGCGCAGGCCCTTCGCGCCGCGCCCGCTGTGAGCATGTTCAGCGGGTGTGATGCTGCCCTTCATCCGGTCTCGCCTAATGCCTAACGACGCAAGTGTCTGCTTTCGACCATTGCAGACAGAGCGTCGTCGGACGGACGCGAGCGGTGGCTCCGCCATTAGACCCGTACTTAACCCGATAGGCGTGCCTGTCGAGGGTGCTAGGTGGCACTCAAATTGATCCGCCCATTGTTTCACGCAGAAAAAAGGGATCACTCGCATGAAAGGCAAAATCCGAGGACCATTGTTTTCCGCTGCAGCTTTGGCGCTGATCGTCGGTCCCGCCTTGGCGTCCTGTTCGAAGCCCGCTCAGGAAAATACGACGGCGCAAAATGCGACGGCGCAAGAGGCTACAACTCAAAACGCGAGCGAAAGTGCTTCGACCAACCAAGCTGGAACTGGGCAGGATGTGAGTGCCCAGAATGCGAAAGGCCTCCTGAAGGCCATGTCCGATTATATCGCAGCACAGAAATTCATTTCGCTGAGCTATGACTCGACTTTCGAGGTTGTCTCGAAGGATCAGCAGAAGCTGCAGATCGCGACTTCCGGGACCGTTGACCTCAACCGGCCGGACAAGCTCCGCGCGACCCGCAAAACCGGATTCTCCGATACGGAGACGGTCTATGACGGAAAGACCTTGTCGTTCCTGGGTAAGGGCAAGAACGTCTACATGCAGGCCCCAGTCACCGGCTCGATCGACTCTGTGATCGATCAGTTGCGTGACAAGTTCCACCGTCAGCTTCCGGGCGCCGATTTGCTGGTCTCCAACGTTTACGATGCGCTGATGACCGACGTAACGGATGTTAAGGACCTCGGCAGCGGTGTGATCGATGGCAAGGAGTGCGATCATCTCGCATTCCGGGCAAAGGACACCGACTGGCAAATCTGGATCGCACAGGGCGAGCAGCCCTATCCATGCCGCTATGTCATCACCAGCAAGACGGTCGACCAAAGCCCGCAATTCACACTTACGGTTCGTGACTGGAAAGCGAGCACGTCGGCAAGCGCTTCCGATTTCAGCTTCAAGCCGCCGGCCGGCGCCACGAAGATAGACATCAAGGATCTCGAGACCCTGAAGGAAACGAGCGACTTGCCTGAGAATTACAGGATTGGAGCAGAGAAATGATCGTATCCAGGAAGCTGAAGATCCTGCTGCTTGCGCCAATCATCGCAGTCCTGGGGTCGGAGGCCGCGAACGAAATCATGGCTACGGACTCGTTCAGTCTCATCTCTCCTGCCGAAGCGGTAGTGGGACGTCCCTTGACGCCGGTCAGCGTAGCGGGTGTGGCCCGCCGCACCACGCGGCGTTGCGCGGCCGGCGTTTATAACTGCTGACCGCCGGTCGCAGACCGGCAGCTCAAAATCGTGCTATGCTGCCCGCAAAGCACGGAGACGGGCATGACCGGAATACTCGACAAGTTTTACGTTGAGCATGGCATTCAGGGCGCAAAAGTCATGACGCGTTCGCTGCAGCTAACCGCTGGTTGCCGTTCCGACGATGAAATCGACGCCGCCATCGAGCTGCTCATCGACGACCTCGAGGCCTGCGCGAAAGAGATGAAGCGGCTGGTGAAAATCAATCATAGCGGGTCGTTGTTCGAGGGATGGCCGTCCGCCAATGACGACGTGCTTGAAGGGTAGGGACAGAAGCGCGTGACTCGCTAGGTCCGCTTTCACCGAAGCCGGCCATTACCGAGTGGCCCTCTCGCACCACCCCTGCTAAGCCTCACTGATCGTCGGCAATTCCCCCAGCCATTCGGCGACTGAGAGACAACAAGCTCCCGCTGAACCTGGGAGCATTGCATGCCGAAACCACCAGAAAACACGAAGCAGCGACCGGCGAGTCTGCCGTCGGATGTCGCCGCGCTCTTGGAGCACTACGGAATCACGACCGTCCCGAAGCCCGTCTACGAGTGGGGCGGTTATCGCTATACCAATGCCGGCGACGCGATTGCCGCGGCGAAGAGAGGAGAGGCCGCGTGAGCCGGGCCGTGTTCCTCGACATGAGCGAGAAATCTGTGATCGCCCACTGTGACGCGGAGAAGATCGGAGTCTCGTCCATCGGAAAAGTAGCCGGCGGCATCCGGCTGGTCTGCATGAGCGTCGATGGAGCCGCCCGGATACGGAGCCAGTTGAAGGCGAAGCTGATGAAGGACGATGCGGAGCGGGAGCAGCGCGGTCCTGGCTGGGGCTTCGTCCCGAGAGCGTAGATCAACCGAGCGAGAGGCGAGGCGCACATGCAGTTGCACGGAAGCACCGAGGGAAATCTCATGTCGGCAATACGCAGCGCCAGCCGTTTGCGTGGACATCCCGTACACACAGATACTTTGAAATACTGGTCGGACCTTGTTCGACACGCGAGAGACGAACTCTCGTCGAGCGCAGGCTTGCCGCCGGAGTCCCTGCCGCGCCTGGTCGCCGAGCTGGAGCAAGAGATCGGCCGCCGACCTCGTTGAATCCTAGCCGAGCACCTCGAGCACGGCCGCGTATGCGATGGCGTCGAACCTACTGGGTGGAAACCCCGGTTTGATCTTGTGATTGAGAATTCTTGGCGCGGTGCGCCGGCCGCGGACTTCGTTGTCCGCCGGCTTGGTAACATTGATCATACTTATGCGGGCGGCTGCGCCGCCCTTCTTTCCTGTTCTAAAGCGCGGAAATGCTCCGCGCGCTGAGCGCGATCCGCGAGCGCGGTCCACGCTGCCTCCGAGCGGCGGCACCGCTCGCGTACGTGCTCGAGCGTCGCTGCATCCGCCTCGACCCGCGCCTGTTCGGCACGGGCGAGGAAGAAGTCGATGTTCGAGATTCGGACGCTGGGAGCGGCCAAGCCTACTCGGCCTCGCCGTTCGGCGCTTCCGCGGGCTCGTCGTTCGCCGGTTCTGCGGGTGCAGGCGCATCTGCATCGACGGCTTTCAGGTTCGTCGCGCTCATCTTTCCGCGATTGTCCTGCTTGAGGTCGAAGCTGACGCGTTGATTCTCGCGCAGGCTGCGCATCCCGGAGCTTTCGACGTCGCTGATGTGCACGAATGCATCATTTCCCCCGCCCTCCGGGGCGATGAAACCATAGCCTTTGCTCTCGTTGAAGAACTTTACGGTTCCGATGGTCATTTGATCTTCCTTCTCTGGGAGGCCGCCAATCGGTCCTCTCGCGCTAGGAGAAGCGAAGCGAAGGAAGAAGGAGCCGCAAAGCGCCCAAAGACCGTCAGTCTGCGACTAGTAGCAGGTGTTAAATGGGGATCCCGCATGTCGATTATAAGGCACGACGTTTGCTTTCCATCCAAGCAGGCAGCGAGACGCGAAAACACAGTGACCCGATAAGCGCACACTTGGAACAAGTGCGGCACTGGCCGGAACTTCGCCTTCCGACTCTTGTTCGTGTTTGATGGAGAGCGAAGCGCGTCTGCTGCGAGACCATGCCACGCATTGCCGTCGACTTGCCAAGGGCCCGTGCACTGAGCGCACGCGAACCATCCTTTTGACGATGGCGAGCGAGTTCGAGGGCCAGGCCCACGACGTCGAAACGGCGGCCGGGCTGGCGCATGACTAAAGGCACGATCGAGCGCGCATTCGAACGCGCCAAGTGCAGGAACATCGAAGACATCCGAATAGCTCTCCCCCGCGAGGGAAATTCGAACGTCGATGCCCATCTCGCCGGACGAGTCATTCGCTACGATCTGACCAGACAGCTCCCGAGCGGGCTAATCCCCTTCATTAGGTCATCAACCGAGGGCGTGTTACAAGCCCTTCATCGCGCGACGATTTTCATCGTAAGCTCGCGCGGCTGAGAGACAGAGGTGCTCCCGCTTACGCGCCAGGAGCACAATCGTGGATCTCTCTTACTTTTCTCGGCGGCAACGAACCTCGCAGTCCAACGCGAGCAATGCCGCCTGCGAAAACTCGCGCAGGGCACATCAGGACATGGCGGATGCCTACGGCGCGCTGATGGTTACACGGCGGAAAGTAGCTGAAGTGGAGCTGCGACCATGATGCGCTTCCTCACTCGCGCAGAGGCGGGCGACGAGCTGCGCGAGCAGGCAGCCTCCTGCCGAAGCTTCGCACTGAGGGCGCGCACTCCAATCGGCTGCGAGGCTCTGCAAAGTGTGGCTTTGCAGTTCGACACGGACGCCGCGCGGATCAATCCTGTGGAAATCGACGGCGTGAAGAATGGTGAGGCAGCCGCTTTGGTTCGCGTTCGGCTCGCCTTGGAACGCCAAGCTCGCCAATGGCTTCAGCCGCGGACCGAGGCGTAAGATGGCCAAGGGTCAGCAAAGGTCGAACAAAGAACTCCGCAAGCGGAAGGCTGCGACATCGAAAAGGTCGCCTGGCCCCCAGCCAACCTCGAAACTTGGTCAGCTCTCAAAAATCGGCTGAGGTGGCGACAGTTGGAAGGGCTGCGGCGACGCCCACGCATTCTGGGTCTCTCGCGACGGCGCGCGGCCCTGGTGGCCGTTCCAGAGGACAACGCGCAAGGATGCCGCAAGCGTGTGGAAACTGACGTGCCCAAGGCCGCCGGTTCGGGAAGGAGAAAGAGATGCCAATCGGTACCGTGAAATTCTTCAATGCATCCAAGGGATACGGCTTCATCCAGCAGGAAGGCGGCGGGGAGGACGCGTTCGTGCACATCAGCACGGTCGAGAAAGCCGGCCTGCGGAGCCTGCTCGAAAATCAACGTGTCTCCTATGATCTCGAACAAGGAAATCGCGGGAAAACCGCTGCCGTGAATCTCCTGACACTGGAATATGGGGAACCGGTTCCGGCCTCCAAGGAACCAGCAAGTTCCAATGATCCGCACGACCAAGGTGGGGGTTGATCGATCAGCGCTCCAAATTGGAAAGACAATGCGAAGAACAGCGGAACATTATCATCAAGAGGCAGAGCGCTGCCGTGCTCAGGCGCTGAATACTCCGGACGGAGATGTGAAGGCGCACCTCCTTGATGTGGCGCGCCAGTACGACAAGCTTTCCGCGCACTCAAAGCTGAAATAGTCGGCGCAGCCCCACCGCACGTCTAGTCAAGAGAAGGGATCATTTTGACACCTACTCAAAAACGCTGGGAACGGGACTGCCCGACCTGCGGGCGCCGAGGTTCGATGGTTCTGGAAGAGCCTGAGATTCGAACGGATGTATCAAGCTCACGCTGGATCGCTGCAAGTGGCTGCTGGTGTGTCGAGGACGGAACCTTGAGCCACAAGTGCAGAGCTACTGGGTGAGCGTCGGGCTCGTCCGGAAGTCACCGACGAAGCGTGGCAGGCTGTGAGTGGCTAAGATGTCCAACGAGGATTCGTCCAATCGAAGCGTCGTCAAGTTCGGAGTGACCGACAGCGAGATTCTGCTTCGGAAGTTGCGCGCCCTCACAAAGGAGATCGCTGAAAACTGGGAGGAGCGCTCAGCGCGGCTAAACAATGTGGAGCGTTCTTCGCTTCGTCAGGAGATACACCGCGTGACGCGATTGCTCGAGAAACTCGGTCGACCTCGCTGAATATCCGCTATCGACCCAAAGCGGACCCTACCGGATGGTTGCTTAGGTAAGACTTCGCATCTGTGCTACTCTAACCCATCGCGCGAACTTATTTTTGTAGGCATGCGCGGCTGAGAGACCATCGTGCTCCCGCTTACCTGCTCGGGAGCTGACTGATGCCCAACGAAGTACCCTTAGGTGAAGCGGCGGCCGCGCCACAGCCGCCAGCGAGGACGTTTCGAAAATACGCTCCGCCCTCCTCACTCTCACCCGAGCAGTGCCGACGACAGACAGAAGTTCTTCGCGCAGCATGCGATAAGCTCTTCCCGCGGGGAACTGCGATCGCCTTCCTGAACTCTCACAACGCAAAGCTTGGCGGTAAGCCGCTCCAGCTGGCGCTTGATAGCGACGATGGCCTGCTTCGAGTGGAACAGCTGATCGCAAGGATGAGCAAGGCTGAAGCTGAGCGCGGTGCAAAGTCGTGAGATAGGTTTTGCTGCCAATCGACGTGGGAGGTCCGGCAGCCCGCGTGATGGTGTCGCTCCCTTGCTCGCTCGGAAGCAACCCGGAGCGGACACTAAACTCTATGCATCGATCACGTCATCATCGACCGCCGCGGCGCTGTTCTGAATGAACTTGAAGCGTTCCGCCGGATCCTTGCCCATCAGCCGCTCAACGAGGTCCTTCACCGGCTGCCGATCCTCATAGGGTCCCGGAAGCGTCACCTTCAGCAGGGACCGTGTCGCCGGGTCCATGGTCGTTTCCTTGAGCTGGTTCGGGTTCATTTCGCCGAGGCCCTTGAAGCGGCTGACCTCAACCTTCTTGCCCTTGAACTCGGTCGCTTCGAGCTCGGCGCGGTGGGCGTCGTCGCGGGCGTAGAGCGTCTTCGCACCCGCGGTCAGGCGGTAGAGTGGCGGCTGGGCGAGGAAGAGGTGGCCGCGGCGTACCATCTCCGGCATTTCCTGGAAGAAGAAGGTCATCAGAAGCGTCGCGATGTGGGCGCCGTCCACGTCAGCGTCGGTCATGATGATGATCTTTTCGTAGCGCAGCGAATCCTCGTCGAATTTGTCGCGCGTGCCGCAGCCCAACGCGAGGTTGAGGTCGGCGATTTCCTGATTGGCGCGGATCTTGTCCGCGGTCGCGCTGGCGACGTTGAGGATCTTGCCGCGGATGGGGAGGATGGCCTGCGTCTTGCGGTCGCGGGCCTGCTTGGCCGAGCCGCCGGCGCTGTCGCCCTCGACGATGAATAGCTCGGTGCCTTCGGGATCGTCGCTGGAGCAGTCGGTGAGCTTGCCGGGAAGGCGAAGCTTGCGGGCGGAGGTCGCGGTCTTGCGCTTGACCTCGCGCTCGGCACGGCGGCGGAGGCGCTCCTCCATGCGCTCGACGATCGAGCCGAGGAGCGCGCGGCCGCGGTCCATATTGTCGGCCAGGAAATGGTCGAAATGGTCACGGACGGCATTTTCGACGAAGCGCGCAGCCTCGAGGCTGGTGAGGCGGTCCTTGGTCTGGCTCTGGAAATGCGGGTTGCGGATGAACACCGACAACATCAGCTCGATGCCGTTGAAGACGTCGTCGGCGGTGATCTCCTTGGCCTTCTTGTTGCCGACCAGCTCTCCAAAGGCGCGCAGGCCCTTCGTCAAAGCGGCGCGAAGGCCCGCTTCGTGCGTGCCGCCGTCGGGCGTGGGGATGGTGTTGCAGTAATAGTCTTCCGACCCATCCGAATAGAGCGGCCAGGCAACCGCCCACTCGGCGCTGCCCTGCCCGGCGCCGTCGGCAGCCGGGAAATCCTGCTTGCCGGTGAAAGGCTGGTTCGTGACCGCGGGGCGATCGCCGAGTTGCTGCGCGAGATTGTCGGCGAGGCCGCCGGGGAACTGGAAGGTGGCGGATTCGGGGACGTCCGCGGAGGTGAGCGACGGGTCGCAGCGCCAGCGGATCTCGACTCCGGCGAAGAGGTAGGCCTTGGAGCGGACGAGCTTCAGGAGGCGACCGGGGTCGAAGTCGGACTCCGCGCCGAAGATCTCCGGGTCGGGCGTGAAGGTGACGGTTGTGCCGCGCTTGTTGGGTGCTGCGCCAACCTCTTCGAGCGGGGAGATTGCGACGCCCTTCGAGAAGGTTTGGCGATAGAGTTTCTTGTCGCGGGCAACCTCGATGATCGTCTCGGTCGATAGCGCGTTGACGACGCTGACGCCGACGCCGTGCAGGCCGCCGGAGGTGGAGTACGCCTTGCCCTCGAACTTACCGCCCGAGTGGAGCGTGGTCATGATGACCTCGAGCGCAGACTTGCCGGGATATTTGGGATGCGGGTCGACCGGGATGCCGCGGCCGTTGTCGAAGACCGTCAGGCGGTTGCCCGGCTCGAGCGTGACCTCGATGCGGCTGGCGTGGCCGGCGACGGCCTCGTCCATCGCGTTGTCGATGACCTCTGCGGCGAGGTGGTGAAGCGCGCGCGCGTCTGTGCCGCCGATGTACATACCGGGGCGGCGGCGGACGGGCTCCAGGCCTTCGAGCACCTCGATGGAGGAGGCGTCGTAGCTTTCGGGCGAAGACGGTGCGGAGGGGGAAGCGAACAGGTCGGCCATGATGTAGGGACAGCTATAGGGCGCTGATTCCGGCGCTATCAAGCAGAGGCGCCGAGGTTTTCCACAGCTAGAGGCGGTGACGCCTCACCCAATCGCGCCTCAGGATGCTCATGATGAGGGCATCGCGGATGCGGCCGTCGACCGAACGGTGATAGTCGCGCAAGCGGCCTTCGACCTCGAAGCCGAGCTTCTCATAGGTGTGGAGCGCGCGCTCATTCTCGACGAAAAGGTCGAGGTCGAAGCGGTTGGCCTTGGTCTCCGTGAATAGCCACAGGAGGACGCATTCAAGGAGGCGGCTTCCCGAGCCCCGGCCCGGCTCCGTGGCGGCGATGCGCTTCAGGTGGACGCGTAAGTCCGGGTTGTCGAGGTTCTGGATGATGGCGAAGGCCGTCACTTCACCGCCCCGGCGGAGAACGAAGTAGCGGGTGCCTTCCTTGGCCATTTCCGCGGCGTGCTGCTCTTCGGTCCAGCGACCGATGACCGTCTCGAACCCGGACGTGCGCTCGATCGCCATGATGGCCGGGATGTCGGCTTCGGTCGCCTGGTCCGCCGTGCTGTTTTTCATGCACGACGCTTAGCAGGAAGGGTCTTGAAAACGGTAGTTTCGAAACCATCTCGCGCTCGCCGGACGCCAGATGGGTCCGGTGACGGGGCTGCGGCCTCAAGCCTCGCCCCGCCTTGTTGCTCAAATGGAGGACAAGACATGCGTAGTGCTTTCGACTTTGCGCCGTTCCGGCGCTCCACCGTCGGCTTTGACCGGCTGTTCGACATGCTCGAGAACAGCAACACGGGTCAGGCCCAAGAGAACTATCCGCCATTCGACCTGATTAAGCTCGGCGACAATGATTATCGGATCGAGCTGGCGGTCGCCGGCTTCAAGCCCGGCGAGATCGACATCACCGCCCAGCAGAACGTGCTGATCGTCAGCGGCAAGAAGAAGGAAGATTCCGACAGCAAGGGCTCTGACTATATCTACCGCGGCATTGCGACCCGCTCGTTTGAGCGCCGGTTCGCACTTGCAGATCATATCCAGGTTCGCGGCGCGGACCTGAAGGATGGCCTGCTCGCGATCGAGCTAGTGCGCGAGATTCCCGAGGCGATGAAGCCGCGGAAGATCAGCATCGGCGGTTCCGAGCAGAGTGAGCAGCTTGCTTCGCGGCAGACTGTCGATGCCGAGGCGGAGCAGGCCTAAGCCGCTAGCCTTAGCGTGATCAAAAAGGCCCCGGGGCTCTTGCGAGCTCCGGGGCCTTCCCAATTGCACCGGCTGGGGAGTTGGGGGGAGAGTACCGGCCGGCACTTGGTTCGGGTTCACCAGAGGCGGGTTGCGGCCACCTCCATCTCGCGAACGATCTCGATCAGTTCCTCGGCGAGCTCGTCCGCCGTTCGATTGGCCCGGCGATCTCCGGTGAAGGAGACGCCCAGCACGGGCTCGTTCTTCCACTCGCCCTTTCCGACAAACGTCCATCCACGCTGGCGAAGACGCTGCCAGATATCGGCGGTCCGAGAACCGAAGCTGATCGTGACCACGTCGGGCATGAGGTCGTGCAGCATCGTCGTTCCGCCGATCGCTGCGCAGGTCTGGGCAAAGCGCGTCGCAGCCGCCGAATGGGGCGACGGAGGGTTGGAGTGAACGAGCCGGAGAAAGCCCGGTCGGCGTTGCCGCGGGGCAGGCTGCGGTGAGCGTCGCTCCGGCAGTTTGATGACGACATGTTCCACTTGTCTGTTCCTTGATCCGGTGGTTGCTCTCAAAGCTTGTTGACGGTGACCTTGAGGTAGGTCGCCGGGATGTCGGTGCTCGCGCCGCCGCGGTTTTGGGCGATGAAGAGCGCCTTCAATTCCCTTTCGAGATCGGCAGCACGGCCATCCTTTGCGGCCGCCTCGAAGGCGTTCATCGTCGGTCCGTAGAAGTCGCGGAAAATCTCGAAGAGCTCCGTCGGTGCACCGTCATGGCGGAAGTGCCAGCCGACGCGCTCGAACTCGATGTTCGCCGGGCGAACGCCCTGAACTGCAAAGCGGGCGCGGACCTGCTCTTCGTCGCCCCACAGCAGCGGGCTGATGAAGCCTGCTGGCGGCGCGGGCGTGTAGGCTGAGCTGATCCTCAGGATCTGCGCGACCAAAGTCGGGTCGCCGGCAATCCAGTTGCCCATGACGATCCGTCCACCGGGCTTCGTCACACGCAGCATCTCGCGGGCGACGTCGAACGGCTTCGGCGCGAACATGGCTCCGAACACGCTGATCACGAGGTCGAAGCTCTCGTCGGCGATGCCCTTGAGGTCGCTCGCGTCACCCTGCTGGAAACGCAGGTTGCCGAGCCCGGCGGAGCGGGCGCGTGCGTTGCCGGCTTCGACAAGGTTGGAGGCGATGTCGATGCCAAGCACGTCGGCGCAGAATTCAGCGGCCGGGAGAGCCGTCGTGCCGTCACCGCAGCCGAGGTCCAGGACCTTCATTTCCGGGCGGACCCCAAGCGCGTCGACGAAATCGTCTCCGCTCTGCCGCATCGTGTCCGCGATCCGGGTGAAGTCGCCCTTTTCCCAGAGCGCCCGGTTCGGATTGACCTTCTGGATCCCGAGATCCGCCATTTTCGAATACCCCTTTGAAGATCGGCGCCACGCCCAACGACGTGGCGCCGAGAGACGCGTCAACCGACGCGGAGCGAACCGTTCATTTTGATCGGACGGCTCATGTTGAAGTAGTTGGGCGAGGTCTTCATGACGGTCTCATGGATTTCAGCGAAATCCTCCGGCGATCCGTCACCCTTGATGCTCACCACATAATCGATGTTCGCGTAGCCCGGCAGCACGGAGTCGCTGAGACCGAGGAAGCCGCGCAGGTCGAGCTGACCCTTAGTCTTGATCTCGAGCGATTCGAGATTGATGCCCTTCAACGCTGCGCCGGCGACGTATCCGACCGTGATGCAGGCGTTGAACGCGGCCATAAGCAGCTCCTGCGGGTTCGGAGCGCCGTCGGCACCGAGCAGCTCGTGCGGCTCGTCCGCGACGATCTTGTGGCTGCGGTTGATGCGCTCACCTGCGATGGTGAAGCCGTCGACAGTCGTTTCGCTGCGGGTCTGGCCCTTCCAGCGCGTCGTCACGTCGAAGATGACGACGCCCTTCGAGCTGTCCTTCTCGATCGCTTCGACGACTTCGCCGAGCGCTTCCAGGTCGAGCCCATTCACAGGGGCGTTCTTGACGGTGTCCAACATACTATTTCTCCTTGGGTTGAATGGTTTCAGGCGAAGATCGGGGCCGCTTCGGCCATGCGCTCGGCGGCGCGCGCCGAGATGCTCAGAAGCGTCGCCTTGAAGCGCTCGTGCACCATGCCGGAGCCGATGTAGGTCCAGCGCGCGGCCTGATGCTGCTGGTCCAGGATCGCGGCGCGGTTCTCGACCTTGCGCCCGATCACCTTCTCGAGCGCGTCGAGGTTGAAAACAGCCTGCTGCTTGAGGCCGTTGTCGAGGAACTCGCCGATCTCGAAGAATTCGTCGATCGCCGACTGGATCTCTTCCTCAGTGCGCCCTTCGGCCAGCGCATCGACGATGAGGGTGTCGAGCTTGGCGTGCTGCGACTCCTCCATCCAATGATGCTTCATCAGGCTCTTGAAAAGCGGATCGAGGTCACCGTCGTCCTTGATGCTTCCGAGGTAATGCTGCTGAGTCATCCACTCGATCATCAAGATGACGAGGGCCACCGCGAGCGGATCGTGACGGAGGATTTCCGCGCCGATCGCCTCAGACGGACCGATCATCTCGCATTCGACCGGGAAGCCCCGCACGAAGGCAGCGTGATAGCGCTTGAAGAGATGGATATGCTTCGCTTCCTCGCCGGCAAAGTTGAGCAAGGCGCGAACTCGCCAGTCGTCTTCCAGCAGGTGCGGTCGGGCATGATCGAGGAGGAAGGGGAGAATCATTTCCTCCACCACCCCGAAGATGCACAGATACTGATGCGCCGAAATCTGGTTCAGCGTGCGCTGTTCGAAAGAATTGAGACTCGCGATTGCACCGGTACGTGCGAGGCTCTCCGGCATGAAGTTGCGGGAGAAATCTAGGTCCTGATCGGCGCGAAGGACGTCGTCGAGCTGCCACTGAGCGCGAAGTGACGACGCCAGAGTCGCCTCGTAATTGAAATCATGATACATGATGTTTCCTCTGTTTCCTGTGCTTAAGCGTGAACGGCCGGAAGTATTGCGACAGCAGCCGCTGACACACCGGAAAGAACAGCGAAGAACATAACGACCACTCTTCGCGAGCTGACGTTGCCGCCTGGTTCGAACATTTGTTTTCCCCTTGATTTATTCGCACACAGGAGGAGGCGTCTTCGGAAACTTGGGGTTCCCGAATCTACGAAGCTCCTCTAACTCGATGGCCCGCTGTCTAGTTGAACGACGCGTTTGCCAACATGACCGGCTTGCCGGATAATTTGACCGAAACGCCGCATTTGCGTGCGCAGCGGAGACGCCGATGGACGTTCTCGACGATATCCTGAGCTCACTTCGCCTGAGGGGAGGCGTCGTCGTCGACGGGGAGTTCAGCGGAGATTTCTGCGTGGCCGCGGAATTCACGCCGGGCCATTTCGCACCATTCTATCCGGTGCCGGACAAGCTCATCAGCTATCATTACGTCCGTTCGGGAAAGCTGATCGTGGAACTGGACGGCCTGAGTCCGGTCACCCTTGAAGCGGGCTCCGTCGCCATCCTGCCGCGAAACGACCCACACCGGTTGGCCAGCCGATCTGGCCTTCAGCCCGCACAGCCGAACGACATCAGCAAGATCACTGCGCAGGGAGTCCATCGAGTCACGACGGGGACCGATGGGGCGAAGGCCGAGGTCTGGTGCGGATTTCTGGAGACGGCGAACACGAGCGATCATCCGATTCTCGATGCGCTGCCGCCGCTGCTCACGTTGAAGATCGTCGGCGGAGAAGCTGAATGGCTTGAAACGTCGATGCGTTTCCTCGCCGAGCAGCAACCCTCCTCGGAAGTCGTCGCCAAGCTCGCCGAGCTATTCCTAACTCAGGCCGTTCGGGAATATGTCGAGCATCTTCCGCTCGGCGCGAGCGGCTGGCTTCGCGGCCTCACCGACCCTGCGGTCACCAAGGCGCTTTCGATCATCCATTCGCGCTACGCCGAGGAGCTGGACGTAGAAGGACTCGCGCGTGAGGCGGGCGTGTCGCGCACGGTGTTGGGCGAGAAGTTTGCCGCGCTGATCGGCGAGCCGCCGATGCGCTACTGCGCGCACTGGCGGATGCGGGTCGCGGCGAACATGCTTCGGGACGGCAAGCAGAGCGCGTCGAACGTGGCTTACTCCGTCGGGTTCAATTCCGAGGCCGCATTCACTCGGGCTTTCAAGAGGGAATACGGAATCCCTCCCGCGACATGGAGAAGGCAGTTCGAGGAGGAGGCGAAGGCGCGCGAGGAAGCGGAGCGGGTCGGCCTGCCGCAGCAGATTGTCCGTTACACGACGGCCAAGGACGGGACTCGCCTCGCCTACGCGGTCATGGGGCAGGGGCCGCCCCTGGTGAAGGCGGCAAACTGGCTCAACCACCTCGAGCACGACTGGAAGAGTCCCGTTTGGCGCCACTGGCTGCAGGAATTCACAAGCGGCCACACCCTCATCCGGTACGACGAGCGGGCGAACGGCATGTCCGACTGGGAGACACCCGACATATCCTTCGAAGCCTTCGTCGATGATCTTGAATGTGTTGTGGACGCGGCTGGCGTGGAGAGGTTCGACCTGCTTGGCATCAGTCAGGGCGCGTCGGTCGCGATCGCTTATGCGGTACGGCACCCGGAGCGGGTCCGGCGTTTGCTGATCGTCGGCGGCTATGCCGCGGGTTGGGCGACTCGGGGCGATCCGGAGGAGATCGCGCGCCGCGAGGCAATGATCACTCTGACGGAGATCGGTTGGGGAGCGGACCATCCGGCATATCGGCAGCTCTTCACCAATCTTTACATCCCTGAGGGGACGGCTGAGCAGGTCCAGTGGTTCAACGACGTGCAGAAGATGACGGCGTCAGCCGAGAATGCGGTGAAACTTCAGCGGGCTCTCGCGCTGATCGACGTTCGCGACCTGTTGCCGAAGGTCACGGTGCCGACGTTGATAGTGCATGTGAAGGACGACCAGGTCGTGCCGTTTGCGGCCGGCGAGTACCTTGCGAAGCATATTCCAGGCGCAGTTTTCATCGCCCTTGAAGGCGAAAATCACATCCTGCTCGAGAAAGAGAAGGCCTGGCAGGACTTCGTCCGGATCGGGCGAGAGTTCCTGAGCGGCGATGCAGGTATCGAGGTTTCAGCGCCGTTCGTGGCGAAAAGCGTGAAGGACGAGATCTGCAGCTGTTTGAGCCGCGACGGTACCAAGATCGCCTATGCCGTCAGTGGTGAGGGCCCCGCTTTAGTCAAGGCTCCGACCTGGATCACCAATCTAGAAACCGATCGCACGAACCCTTCGTACCGGCATTGGATCACCGAGCTGGAGAGGACCAACCGTTTCGTTCGCTCGGACATGCGCGGCTTCGGCCTGTCGGAGCTGGACCCCACACTCTTCACCTTCAATTCTATGGTCGAGGACCTTGGCGCCGTTATCGACGATCTTGAGCTTGAGAAATGCGACTTGATCGGAGTCGCTCACGGGGCGCCGATTGCAATGTCCTATGCTGCGCGCAATCCGGAACGCGTTCGTAAGCTCATCCTCGTCAACAGCTTCGCCGCCGGATGGAGGGTCCGCGCCAATCCGGAGGAGATTGCCTGGCGTAACTCGCTGATGGAAATGAACCAGCGTGAATGGGCCTTTCGCCGGAGCCTTCTAGGGGAGATGTTCCTGACCCTCTACTTCCCAGGCGCCGACCTGGAAGTGATCGACTGGCACAACCAGCACTTTCCGGAGTTCGGGCCGGTTCCGCGTCTCGAGGCCATGATTCAATTGGCCGCCGACATCGACGTCCGCGAAAAGCTTAAGAACATCCGCGCAGAAACTTTGGTGTGCCACTCGAGGCAGGACGGCAACGCGCCGCTTCACGAGGGCCAGGCAGTCGCGGACGCAATCAAAGGTGCGCGCTTCGTCGAGCTCGATAGCGCAAACCATGTCCTGTTGCAGTTTGAGCCGGCTTGGCCGGTGCTCGTCCGCGAGATGCGTGCGTTCCTTACAGCGCGCGACGAGATTGCGGCTTAGCGGCCGTTTTCAATCTGCAGCATTGCGGTGGTATTGCCGTTCCCAGCCGAATCGCTCGAACTGGGGAGGCGGACATGCCGTTCCTCGACGACGATATCGTCGACTTGCGACTCGACGACGGCAAGATTTGGCAATTGTATTGGGGCGATGAGGTGGAAGTCCTCGCTCCTGGCCCGAAGGATAGCCGGATCCGGGTGAAGGGTCTCAACGGCCCGATTGTGGAAGGGCGGATTTCGAGCAAGGCCAAATTCCGCAATGAGCGACTGCTCCGCTTATCGATGATCGACGTGCAGCAGGGTGACGGACTGATCGTCGAAACCCCCGGAGACAAGACGATTTTCATCGACGGCGGCGACAATCAGCTCTTCGCACGTCACGCGGCGGCACGCTTCGGTGGGACAACCGAGCAGAAGCCGCTGATCGTGGACCTCATGCTGGTCACGCACGGGGATGCGGACCACTTCGACGGTCTGACCGAGCTCCGCAAATCCGAGACCAGCGATGAGCCTCGCAAGCGAATCTTCGTCGCTCCGAAACGCTACTATCACAACGGGATCGTGAAGCGTCCGGGCAAAAAACCGGACGGCAAGACCCGCAGGGAAACGGAAATGCTGGGAGCGACGACGGACGTTGTCGGGGTGCCCTGCATTACCGGTCTTGTCGACGATCCAGGAGCGCTTGCGGCGAGCGAGCGGAACAAGCCGTTCGAGACATGGACCCAGACCCTCGCGGCCTGGGACCCGCGCACGAAGGCAGTGACCGGGAAGAAGATCGAACGACGTCGTATCGATCATCGCTCTACGAACGCGTTCGACTTCCTCAATGACGAGGAAGTGCGGATCGAGCTGTTCGGACCCATAGTCGTCGACACGCCGGCCGGCCCGGGCCTGCCCTTCATGCGCGACCCGCCGGACGACGCCTCATTGATGCTGGGCACGATCGCGACGGGCGGCGGAAGCTGGTCGGCCAGTCATACGATCAACGGCCATTCGATCGCCTTTCGAATGCGCTACCGGAATGTACGTTTCATGGTCACGGGCGACCTCAACCAGGAGTCAAGCCAGCGACTGCGGCAGACGTTCCCAAATGCGGCATTCCGCTCGGAAATCCTCAAGGCGCCACACCACGGTTCCGCGGACTTCGACATGGAGTTCCTGAAGGAGGTCGGGCCCGTCGTGTCCCTGATCTCGTCGGGCGATGAGAGCGAAGCGAAGGAATATATCCATCCCCGCGCGACCCTCATGTCGGGCCTGGGCAAAGCCGCGCGAGCGACGCCGGGCATCATCTTCTGCACGGAGCTGGCGGCGTTTTTCAAGACGATCGGCTACGTTCCGGTTGGCGACCGTCGCGTGTTCGTCTTCGAGCGGACGAACTTCGGAATCGTCCACGTCCGCACTGATGGCGAGCGCGTGCTGGCCCTGACACACTCAGGCAAGAAGGGCCTGAACGAGGCCTATCGATTCACGGTCGATCCGACGGGCAAGATAGATTTCGCGCCCGCGGTTTCGAAGGTGAGCGCGCCTGCGAAGACCTGACCGGTCAGCGGACGCGCGGGCCGCCGAACGGAAGCGGAGGCGGAGGACGCCGGTCACGGCGCGGGAGCTGCGCCTGATAGGCGACCCCGCAATGCTCGACGCAATAGGGGAAGCCTGGGTTAGCCTGCGCTCCGCAAAAATGGAAATCCGGCTCGCCCGGATGTCCCATCGGCCACTTGCAGATGCGGTCATTGAGATCGAGCAGGCTAGTCTTGTCCGCAACCTCCGGGCTCGGCTTCGCCGGGACGAGGCGCCGCGGCGGTGCCGGCGGGATCGGAGCCTGCTGCTCTCCCGGACCTTGCCGGATGAAGCCGCCGGGACCGATCGAACGATATTGCACCGCATCGGCCGACTGGGGACGGCGGGCTGACGTCGCCGGGGCTGCTGCGCCTGGTGCGGCCGGTGCAGGCGTGGGAGCGGCTGCCTTGGGAACGGCGCGCTCCACAGGCGCTGCCTTCGGGGCTGGAGCTGCGGCTGCGGGGGCGCGATGCTCCTTCTCCTCGCCGGGCTTCACCGGCGACGGACGCGCCTCGAGGCCAAGGCGGTGCGCCTTGCCGATCACTGCGTTGCGGCTGACTCCGCCGAGTTCTTCCGCGATCTGGCTGGCGGTCGAGCCGTCCTGCCACATCCTCTTCAGGCGATCGATCCGCTCTTCGGTCCAAGACATTCCGCTCAATCTCCAATTCGCTCGCTTGCGGGTGGTGGCGCCACTGTTTAGGCGCGCTTTGTGACCAATCCTGCCGAGCAATCTCCAGTCTGGGTTCAGACGCCGCCTGGCGAGCCGGTGTTATCCGGCGTCAACTGGGGCGGCCTCAAGACCCTTTATATCAAGGAGGTGCGCCGGTTCTTCAAGGTGCAGATGCAGACGGTGTGGGCTCCGGCCATCACGACGCTCCTGTATCTCGCGATTTTCACCGTCGCACTCGGCCGCGGCGGGCGCACCGTGCTGGGCATTCCCTTTGCCGATTTCATCGCTCCCGGCCTCATCGTCATGGCGATGATCCAGAACGCTTTCGCCAATGCGAGCTTCTCGCTGCTCGTCGGCAAGATGCAGGGAAACATCGTCGATTATCTAATGCCGCCGCTTTCTACAGGGGAATTGATTGCGGGTCTTGTCGGAGCAGCTGTCACCCGAGCGTTCCTTGTCGGCTTCGCTGTCTGGCTTGCGATGCTGCTCTGGCCGGGAGTGCACGTTCGGGTCGAGCATCCGCAATGGATTCTCTGGTTTGGCCTAATGGGCGCGCTGATGCTGAGCTTCATGGGCCTGCTCACATCGCTCTGGGCAGACAAGTTCGACCATGCGGCTGCGGTCACCAATTTCGTCGTGACGCCTTTGTCTCTCCTCTCGGGGACGTTCTACTCGATCCACCAGCTCGCGCCGTCATTCCAAGCGGTCAGTCATGCAAACCCGTTCTTCTACGTGATTTCGGGTTTCCGATTCGGTTTCCTAGGCATCAGCGATTCACCGATTGCCGTCGGCGCGATCGCGCTTTTGATCCTGAATATCCTTCTGGGGGCCGCTTGTTACGCACTGATCCGACGCGGCTGGAAGATCAAGAATTGAGGTTTAGCAGGTCCTTGGCTCGTTAAGCATCTTGAACGGCGGATAACGGCCGCGTTCAGCCTTCAAGCAACAGGAATGGGGCAGAACCATTCTCATCAACGGCTCGTAAGGAGGGCATGATGCGTAAGGTTCTGATTTCCGCCGCTGCCACAGTTTCCGCTCTGGCGTTCGCGGCGCCCGCCGCCGCACAGTACTATCCGGCGCCCGCGCCGCAGGCGTACGGTTACAACGGTTACAACGGTTACAACGGCTATGGCAGCGTCCGCAGCCTTCAGGTCCGGATCGACAACGTACAGCGCCAGATTAATCGTCTGGATCGCCAGAACCTGATGACCGATCGCGCTGCGGACCGCCTGCGCGCGGAGTCCGTGGGTCTTGAGCGTCGACTGCGCAGTGTCGCGCAGTACGGTTTGAATCCTCGCGAAGCGAACGACATCAATGTTCGCATCGCGAGGCTTGAAGAGCGGGTCCGCCACGATTCAGTCGGTCGGCCGTACCGGAACAGCCAATGGGGCTATAACGGTTACAATGACCGGAATGGCTGGGTCGATCGCGATCGCGACGGCCGCGACGACCGTTACGAAGACGATCACGGCTATCGCCACGACTAAGAGCGTCTTTCGAGGCTCAGAGCGAGGCGCTTCGGGAGCAATCCCGGAGCGCCTTTGCCTTATTTCGGGCCTCTGGCTATAGCCGCGACAATGGCCCCGGGGGGCCGATCTCGCCACCACAGAAGGACTCGCCGCACATGGCCATCACGCCGCTCATGCCCGTTTATCCGCGTTCGCCCGTGCGGCCGGTTCGAGGTGAGGGGACGTACCTCTACGGCGAGAGCGGCGAGAAGTATCTGGACTTCGCGGCGGGCATTGCGGTCAATATTCTTGGCCACGGCCACCCGCACGTAACGAAGGCAATCCAGGATCAGGCGGCGACGCTGATCCACGTGTCCAACCTGTACGGCAGCCCGCAGGGCGAGGCGTTTGCCCAGCGACTTTGCGACCTAACCTTCGCCGATACGGTCTTCTTCACTAACTCCGGCGTTGAGGCGATCGAATGCGCGATCAAGACGGCGCGCCGCTACCACTATGCGAAGGGCAATCCGCACAAGCACGACCTGATCACTTTCAAGAATGCGTTCCACGGTCGTTCGATGGGTGCCATCAGCGCGACCGACCAGGCGAAGATGATCGACGGTTTCGCGCCGCTGCTCCCCGGCTTCAAGGTCGTCGAGTTCGACAATCTCGACGCGGCTCTGGCCGCGGTCGACGAGAACACCGCCGGCTTCCTGATCGAGCCGATCCAGGGCGAAGGCGGCATTCGTCCGGCGAGCAGGGAGTTCCTTCAGGGTCTACGTCAAGTCTGCGACGAGAATGATCTCGTGCTGGTGTTCGACGAGGTCCAGTGCGGTGTCGCGCGCACCGGCTATCTCTATGCCTACGAGCATTACGGCGTTGTCCCCGACATCATGGCAAGCGCGAAGGGCATCGGAGGCGGTTTTCCGCTCGGTGCGTGCCTGGCGAGCGAGAAGGCGGCGGCCGGAATGGTCATCGGCACACATGGATCGACCTATGGCGGCAATCCGCTTGCAATGGCTGCCGGTCAGGCCGTGTTCGACATCGTCGCGACCGATGAATTCCTGGCTGACGTCCGCAGCAAGGGCGACCGCCTTCGGTCTGCCCTGGAGCAGATGATCCCCAACCACGATCATTTGTTTGAAAGCGTTCGCGGCGTCGGGCTGATGCTTGGCATCAAGATGAAGACGGATAGCCGCGCTTTCGTCACTTACCTGCGCGACCGCGGATTACTGACGGTCGCGGGCGGCGAGAATGTCGTTCGCGTGCTTCCGCCGCTGAACATCGAGGAAGAGCATATCCGGGAGTTCGTCGAGACTCTCTCGGCTGCTGCGGCGGAATATGAGGTTCCCGCAGCGGCCGCTTGAGCGGCGGTTGAGGGGAGCGCTCCAGCCCCCTATCTAGGCGCAATGCCACAAGTCGGCCTATCCCTGGACGTCGCCATCGGCGTCACAATTCCTTCGCGCGATGCGCGTGGCCGAGCCGCGCGAATCGGCCCGGTGCTCGATTCGATCCTGTCCGCGCACAACTACCCGCCCGTCGTTGAGCGGCTGCTGGCGGAAGCATTGATCCTAACGGCTCTTTTGGGTTCGCTGCTCAAGGATCCGCAGGGGCAGATGACGTTGCAGGCGCAGACCGAGAATGGCGCGATCGATCTCTTGGTTTGCGACTATCTCGCTGGCGAGCTCCGCGGATACGTTCGCCATGATCCGGAGCGCATTGCCGACCTGGGGCCCAACCCCTCGCTCTTCGCTTTGTTCGGCAAGGGCTATCTGGCCATTACGTTCGACCAGCCTGTCAGCGACGAACGTTATCAGGGGATCGTGCCGCTTGAAGGCGATAGCCTGGCCCAGGCAGCCCAAAGTTATTTCGCGCAGTCAGAGCAGATCCCGAGTCTCGTTCGGCTGGTTGCCGAGAAGAAGGATGGTCACTGGGTAGCAGGGGGCCTCCTGTTCCAGCATTTGCCGGAAGGCGAGGAGGGCCGGGAACGGCTTCATACCCAGCTCGACCATCCGGACTGGCCACATGTGGCGATTCTGGGGGGGTCGGTGAAAACGGAAGAGCTCGTCGATCCCGCACTTCCGCTGGACGATCTCATCTGGCGCCTGTTTCACGAGGAAGCCGAGGTACGCACCTTCACACCGGTCCACTTGTCCCGCGGCTGCCGCTGCGATCCTGAGTACGTTCGTTCGGTGATCGCCCGGTTCCCGGAGGAAGAGAGGCAGGCGATGGTCGGGCCTGACGGGTTGATTACGGTCGACTGCGCCTTTTGCTCGACCAGCTTTCCGATTACGCTGGAAGAGATTTCTTAACCGTCTGGGTTCTCCCCGCGGTAAGAAATTCATGTTAAATGGCCGCGATGAGGCGAACATTTAGAGCGATGAGTCGATGCGCTGCAGCAGCAGCGGCGCTCTTTTCTCTTGCGGCTGTCGTGCGTCCCGCGGTTTTTTCGCAGACCTCGGGTGGCCTGTGGGAAGTCAGCCGTTCCGACGGCGGCCGTCGCAATATCTGCATCCCCGATCCTGTCCTCCTTGCCCAGTACGAACACTTGAAATCGCGATGCAGCCGCGACATCCTTCGCGACCAGAATGGACGCGCGGAAATTAGCTACAGCTGCAGCGCCGGAGGTTTTGGGCAATCCAAGATTGAGCAACTCACGCCGAGGTCGCTCCGGATCGAGACGCAGGGAATTTCAGGGGATGCGCCGTTTCACTACGTGCTCCAGGCGCGACGGCTTGGAGACTGCTGAGCGACCTTCGGCAGTCCATTAAGCAAGGGTTTAGCCAAGATACGCTAGGAAGGAGTCGTGCCGGATTTGGCACGCTTTCCTCCCAACGGGCTTCGGCCCGGAACTGGGCCGCCTTTCCAGCCGGATGGGCGGCCCTTCTTTTTTCATGGACCATGCGCGCCTAGATGCGCCTCGATGACGAATCCAAAGGTAAATCGAGGTCACGCGGTCGTGCTCCTTTCAGGAGGGCTCGACTCCATGGTCTGCGCAGCGCTTGCGCGGGAGCGGGGTTTCGAGGTGCTGGCGCTGACGGTCGACTATAACCAGCGCCATCGCGTCGAAATCGACGCCGCACGGCAAATAGCATCGTCCGTGGCGGCCAAGCATATCGTCCTTCCGCTGGATCTACGGGCATTTGGAGGGTCGGCCCTGACCAGCGAGGCGGCCGTGCCCAAGGGCGGAGTGCAACCGGGCATTCCCATCACGTACGTTCCAGCCCGAAACCTGGTTTTCCTGAGTGTGGCCCTCGCCTGGGCGGAAGCTGAAGGGGCTCGCGATTTATTTATCGGTGTGAATGCCCTGGACTATTCCGGCTATCCCGACTGCCGCCCTGAGTTCGTCGCGGGCTTCGAAGCGCTTGCACGGCTTGCAACGAAGGCTGGAACCGAGGGACGTGAGTTCCAGATCCACGCGCCCCTGCAGCACATGACGAAGGCGGACATAGCCCGTGAGGCACAGCGGCTCGGGCTCGACGCGGCGCTCAGCCACAGCTGCTATGATCCGCGGCCAGGCGGCGACCATTGCGGCCTTTGCGATGCATGCCGCCTGCGGGCCAAGGGCTTTGCGGAGGCCGGGATCGCGGATCCAACGCGGTACGCGGTTCAAGCGGACGCCGGCTGATGGCTTATGCTGTGAAGGAATGCTTCCTCACGCTTCAAGGGGAGGGGATGCAGACAGGCCGCCGCGCGGTCTTCCTGCGCTTCGCAGGCTGCAACCTTTGGTCCGGGCGCGAACAGGATCGAGCAACAGCTCAGTGCAGTTTCTGCGACACCGATTTTGTTGGCACGGATGGGGAAGGCGGCGGAAAGTTCTCCGATCCTGGCGCGCTCGCCGACCACGTGCTGAAGACGTGGGGCGAGGGGAGCGAACGACTGGTGGTCGTCACCGGGGGAGAGCCCATGCTCCAACTCGACCAGGCCCTCGTCGAGGCCTTGCACGAGCGAGCATTCCGTGTCGCTGTCGAGAGCAATGGCACGCTGACCGCGGCTGAGGGGATCGACTGGCTGTGCGTCAGTCCCAAGGCAGGCACCGATGTCGTTCAGCGCAGCGGAGATGAGCTCAAGCTCGTCTGGCCCCAGACGGGGATCGAGCCTGCGGAGCTCGAAGGCTGGGATTTCCGCAATTTCCTCGTCCAGCCGATGGACTGCGACGCGCGTGAAGAAGCGCTGGAGGCGGCCATCAAGCTTGTGATGAATCGTCCGCGTTGGCGCCTTTCGCTGCAGACGCACAAGATACTGGGGCTGCCTTAGTCGGAGTTCGCAGTCGAATTAGCGGCTGTGTTCGAGCTTTCCTCGTTCGTCGGGATTTCAGAGTCGGCGGCCATGTTTGCATCGGCGCCCGTGGCTGCGTCGATCGCAGTCGTGTCACCGGCCGGAGGAGTCTCGGCGGTCAGGTTCTGGGCTGCGACATCGGTGTTCTCGACGGTCCGATCCTTTCCGCCGCAACCGCTGGCCAAGAGAGCCGCGCATCCGATCAAGACAAGCTTCCTCAAGAAATCCTCCACGTGCAGAAATGAAAAAGGGCTGCCGAGTTAGACCCGGCAGCCCTAAAACGAACAATGCCTCCCGAAGGAGGCACTGATTACATCGCGTTGTTGGCTGCTGCGTTGGCAGAGTCAGCTGCGCTGTTCGCGGCGTCAGCAGCGCTGTTCGCGGCGTCAGCAGCGTTCGCGGCCATGTTCGCGTCAGTCGTCGCGTTCATGTCCATCGCATTGGCATCCATCGTCGTATCGTTGACGATGAGGTTGTCCGTCGCGAGGTTGTCAACGTTCATGGTGTTGTCAGCGGATTCATTGCTGCTGCAAGCCGAAACCGCCAGGGCCGCACCGGCGACCAGGATAAGAGCACGCATTCAAAACTCCCTAGATTATCCGATCTGGATGAGGCGAAACCCCTCTCTCAAATCGCGCGCACAATAGTCTGAAGCATCCGCCGCCTTCAAGAGACTTTGCAACTGACCTCCAAGCTATTGAGAAAGCCTAGAAAATTACGACTTAGTGCCTCATCCAGATCAGCTTTCGTCGCCCTGATACCCAGTGCCAACAGGCTGGTGACGCCGAATTCGCTTATGCCGCACGGCACGATCCCGCCGAAGTGCGCGAGCTCGGGCGATAGATTTATGGCGATGCCGTGAAGGGTCACCCAGCGCTTTATGCGAATGCCCAGTGCGGCGATCTTCTTCTCAGCAGCGCCTTCACCTACCCATATCCCGATGCGGCCCTCGGCGCGATGTGCGGTGACCCCAAGATCAGCGAGGGTCGAGATGATCCAGCCTTCCAGGGAGTGCACCAAGCGGCGCACGTCACGGCCGCGCCGATCGAGGTCGAGCATCACATAGACGACCCGCTGACCCGGCCCATGATAAGTGTAGCGTCCGCCGCGTCCGGCTTCATAAACGGGGAACCCGAGCGGATTAAACAGCTCTGCAGGGTCCGCGCTCGTTCCCGCAGTGAACAAGGGCGGGTGTTCGAGCATCCAGACGCACTCTCGCGCCGTCCCCGCGCGAATGGCGGCGGCGCGCTCCTCCATAAAGGCGAGCGCTTCTTCATAGGGAACGAGTCGGTCGCTGGTGCGCCATTCGATGTCATTTGCGGTGGACACGGCTGGGACATGGCCCCGTCAATGGTCCGCCGCAAGCGTTGCAAGGCTGAGCAGGGGCACGCATAACGCGCCAAAGCGATTCAGGTGGGGGGACGCGTGGCAAGCAAACTGTCTATCTCTCGGGCGTGGGACGAAAGTCTCGAAATCTTCCGCCGGGACGGTGGATTGCTCGTTTCCGTCGCGCTCGCTCTCATTGTCCTTCCGGCAATCGTCGTCGGGATCGTCGCACCCCCCGAACCGGGGGCGACGACGTCCGGATCGGCCCAGCTTCTTCGGCTCGTGGCGGGACTGATCGCCGTGGTCGGGCAGCTCGCATTGATCCGCCTTGCGCTCGGACCGAGCACGACGGTTGGCGACGCGATCAGTCACGGTGCTCGTCGGTTTCCGTCTGCACTAGGGGCGATCATCCTCCTGATCCTCATAATGGCCGTGGTGACCATCCCGATAATGGGCGTGCTTGCCGTCCTAGCCGGAATCGATCCTGCGACGATGGAATCGAACCCAACCCGACAGGTCGGGTTCCTGGTCATCATCATGTGCCTTATCGCGCTTGCGATCTCTGTCCGTTTCACACTTATTTCCTCGGTCGCGAGCGCGGAGGCGATAGGGCCGTTCGCGATCATCAAGCGCTCCTGGGATCTGACTAAAGGCCATTATTGGCGCGTGCTTGGACTGGTACTCCTCCTGTTGATAGCGGCCGTGGTCCTGTTGATGACTGCGGGCCTCCTCGGCGGCCTCTTCGCTAGGCTTGTCAGCTCCGGTATCGAGCCTTTTTCCATCGCAGCGCTGATCGTGGCCGTGGTTGCGGGAGCTGCCCAGGGTGCCTTTTCGGTCCTTGCGTCGGTGATGCTCGCGCGCGTCTACGCCGAACTGGCCGGCGGCGGCGCTGAAGCTACGGTGCCGAGCAGCGGCACCTGAGGAGCAGAACCCTTCGGCAAGATGCCGAGCAGCCGCGGATCGGCGAAACGTTCGATCGCGCGCTTGTAAGCAACGAAGCCGGCGCGACGGTAAGCGCTAAGCGCGGCCGGATGGTCTAGCGTACAGGTATGGACGTGCACACGTTCGATGCCGTGGCGCCACGCGAGCCGCAGCGTTTCGCTGAGGAGCCAGCGGCCGTAGCCCTGGCCGGCAAGCTCAGGCAGCAGACCGATATAGGCAAGCTCGCACTCGCGCGCTTGGCGCAGGTCCAACTCAACCATGCCAATCTCGGCGCCGATTTCGTCGACGACCACGTAAAGTTCGACAGCCGGGTCCTGGACGATCTGCGCAAGCCGCTCGTCGCTCATGAGCAGCCGCGAGAACCACAGCCAATGTTTCCCTATCTTGCGGAAGAGTTGGCGATACTCGTCGACGTCGGGGTTGGACACGCGGCGGAGCGACAGACTGGACACGGGAATCTGCCCGGCCGGCGGCTCGTGCATCTCAAGGAAGGTGACGACGGCTGCCAGGTCGCCGTCCTTGACCGGCTCGTAGCTCATTTCCCGGACCTCACTTCCATGCCGCCAACGGCGGAAGGCTCATGAGGATCGCGTCGATGTTCCCGCCCGTCTTGAGCCCGAACAATGTCCCGCGGTCATAGAGCAGGTTGAATTCCACATAGCGCCCACGGAATTCGAGCAGGCGTTCGAAATCCGCTTGATCGAAAGGCGTGTCCATTTGCTTGCGGACGATCTTCGGGAAGATGTCGAGAAAGGCTTCGCCGACATCCCGCGTGAAGGCGAAATTGGCGTCGAATGTCGGTCCATTCCCAAGCTCGAAACAGTCGAGATGGTCGTAGAAGATGCCGCCGACGCCCCGATCGACGCCGCGGTGGGGCAGGAAGAAATAGTCCTTCGCCCACTTGGAGAAGCGCGGATAGAAGGTCGCATCATGCGCCGCGCAGGCTGCGCGAAGGCGCGCATGAAAAGCTTCGGTGTCTTCTTCGTACGGGATTGCCGGATTGAGGTCGGCGCCCCCGCCAAACCAGCGCTTGGTCGTTGTCAGGAAGCGAGTGTTCATGTGGACCGCGGGCACGTGCGGATTGGTCATGTGGGCGACCAGGCTGATTCCCGTTGCGAAGAAGCTTGGGTCTTCGGCGGCTCCGTGGATACTCGCGGCAAACTCGGGCGAGAAGCTTCCACCGACGGTCGACACATTGACGCCGACCTTTTCGAACACCCTTCCGTTCATTTGGCCGCGAACGCCGCCTCCGCCCGGCTCGCCGGAAGGTTCCGTCCGGTCCCAAGGCGTGAAGACGAAGGAAGCTTCGCTACCCGCCTCGCGCTCGATTGTCTCGAACTCGGCGCAAATGCGGTCGCGCAGACCTTCGAACCAGGCGCGCGCGGCTTGTTGCTGTTCGTCGAGGGCGATCATGGTCGGCCCTGTAGCCGCCGCTGATGCGTTCATCTACACAGTCGTTCAGGCGGAGGTGGCGGAGGGGACGGCCATGCTGATTGCGCTTCTGATCCCGGTCACGCTGGCGATGATCCTGTTCAGCTTCGTCCTGCTGCGGGCCGCCATTGCGCAGCGGGCGAAGCCCAACGGTGAAGCTCTCGTTGTCGGCGCGATCGTCAATTTCTTCGATACGCTCGGCATCGGGTCGTTTGCCACCACCACGGCGTGGCTCAAGTTCCGCAAGCTCGTACCGGACCGGCTGCTTCCGCAAACGATGCTCGTCGGGCTTACTCCGCCGTCTATCCTGGAGGGTCTGATCTTTCTCGTCCTTCTCGGGGTTCAGGTCGACGCGCTGTTGCTGATCGGTTGCGCGATGACGCTTCTTGTTGGCGGCCTCCTCGGCGCTCCGTTGGTCCACCGGACGAACGTCTGGATCGTTCAATTCGTCGTCGGGTGCGCTCTCGTGCTGGCGGCCACTGCATACGCAATGTCCAACCTCGACCTCTTCCCGGCGGGCGGCACGGCGGCCGCACTCCCGCTCACCTTGACGGTCATCGCCATAAGCGCCTGCTTCGTCTTCGGCATTCTCCTGAATTTTGGAGTGGGGAACTATGCCCCGACGCTGGTGATGCTGAGCCTGATGGGGATGGATCCGCGGCTCTGCTTCCCGATCATGGCTGGCGGAGCGGCGCTGACCGGTGCGGGCGCCAGTATCCGTCACGTGCAGATCGGCCAAATCGACCTCCGGATCGTTCTTGGCCTCGCAATCGGGGGGCTTCCCGCGGTGCTGCTTGCGGCCTTCGTTGTGAAGTCGATGCCGCTGGAGTTCCTGCGCTGGCTGGTGATCTTCATCGTGCTGTACGCGGCCGCAGTCATGTTTCGATCGGCATGGCATGGCCGCAAGGCCCATAGGGCCGAAGGCGCGACCGCCGCAGTCGCGCTCGACTGACATAGCAAATCCGCCCCTTGGCAGTCCCGAAAGCGCTCGCTATCAGGCCCGCCAATCGCTCCCGGGGTCCCTCGGGATCGGCGTCGCTCATGTGCTCATTTCCGGGCACGGCGGGCACCACAAGCGTCAAGGGTGAGTATGGCCACGAAGGCATCCGCTGAGGTTACAGATCACACCGAGGGGAGCGATGGAGTCCGCCGTCGCGACTTCCTGAATGTCGCTGCCGTCAGCTTCGCCGGCGTCGGCGTCGTAGCTGTGGCGCTGCCGCTGATCGGTCAGATGAATCCGCCCGCGGACGTGCTTGCCCTCGCTTCGACCGAAGTCGACATTTCCAAGATCGCTCCAGGACAGGCGATCAAGACCGTCTGGCGCAAGCAGCCGGTGTTCGTCCGCAATCTTACGCCGCAAGAAATCAAGGCGGCAAACGCCGTGCCGTTGAGCGAGCTCCGCGACCCGCAGTCGCTCGCCGATCGTACGAAGCCGGGCAAGTCCAACTGGCTGATCACGCTGGGCGTCTGCACGCATCTGGGCTGCGTCCCGCTCGGCACGGGCGAGGGCGAGAACCGCGGTCCGTACGGTGGTTACTTCTGCCCCTGCCATGGCTCTGCTTACGACACGG
>Ga0070671_100000306_pt1 | contig 33339 bp, 27 predicted proteins | sample KBSS73metaG_FD_65341 | JGI IMG/M metagenome (GOLD analysis project Ga0070671, IMG submission 65341) | Switchgrass rhizosphere microbial communities from Kellogg Biological Station, Michigan, USA - KBS S7-3 metaG | ecosystem: Host-associated > Plants > Roots > Rhizosphere > Soil ...
GCGCGTAGTCCTCGCGCAGGTCGACGCCCTCGTGCTCGTGGGTCAGCACGAGCTCGCCGCGGTTCGCGTAGTTCATGTCCGTCGCGCAGATGACGGGGCTGCCGAAGTTCGCGAGCTGGAACAGCAGCGAGTCCTTGATGGTCTTGAACTCGCGGCTCTGGAGGGTCCAGGCGCTGCGCTTCGCCTCGTAGCCGAAGGTGAAGAGCTTGTGGCGGCGGCAGAACTCCTCGGTCAGGAAGGTGTCGATGAAGGTGACGTCGCTGTAGAGCTTGCGGACCTCGAAGACCTTTTCGCGCCCGAGGCCGGTGTGCTGGTCCCACTTCTCCTTGGCGTCGATGTCCTCGCACGCGTCGTATTCGGGGCCGAACTGGCCGCGGTTCCAGCGGCTCTCGATGTCGCGGTAGAGCTCGACGCCGATCTTGTAGGGGTTCAGGCGCCCGGGAGAGGAGTGCACGGTGCCCGCGTGGTGGTCGGCGTAGTCGATGACCTCGGAATCGCGCAGCGCCCGCTCGGTCATGATCCGGGAGTGCCAGAAGGTGGCCCATCCCTCGTTCATGATCTTGGTCTGGCGCTGCGGAAGGAAGTAGTACGCCTCTTCGCGGATGATGCTGAGCGTTTCGTTTTGCCAGGCCTCGAGCGGCGCGTGGTCCAGAAGGAACTTGAGGACGTCGCGGACGGGATGCTCGGGCGTCCGGCGCGCGCGTCGCGCCTCCTGGTCGATCTTGTCCTGCTGCGCCTGCATGAACTCCGGCGGGTTCACGAAGGACTGCATGTACGACTTGCTCTTGAGCCGCTTCGGCACCGGAGCGCTGTCCTCTTCGTCGCCGTCCTGCGAGGGGCTCGGCCGCTGCGAGCCCTCCTCGCGGCGAAACGCGGCCCCGTGCGCGTCGATCAGGTCCTCGATCGACAGGCACGCGTCGATGAACGTCTCCACCGGCTCGAGGCCGTAGCGCTCGATGTAGCGCCGGATGCGCGTCGCGTGGTTCGCCATGCGGTCGACCATCTTCCGGTCGGTCGCCGCGAAGTAGAGGTTGTTCTTGAAGAAGTCGCAGTGCGCGTAGACGTGGCCCATGACGAGCTTCTGGTCCACGGGGCCGTTGTTCTCGAGCAGGTACGCGTAGCACGGGTTGTTGTTGATGACCATCTCGTAGATCTTGTGCAGCCCGTACTCGTAGGACTTGGAGAGCTGCTCGTACTCCATCCCGTGGCGCCAGTGCGGATACCGCGTCGGGAAGCCGCTGTAGGCGGCGACCTGGTTCATCTGCTCGTAGTCGAGCACCTCGAAGATCACCGGGAAGAAGTCGAGCCCGTATTCGCGCGCGTAGACCTCGATCTCGGCGCGCATCGACTCGAGCTCGGCCGGCAGGCTGCGGGACATCTGGGATTCGAAGGACACGACGCTTAGCGCCCCTTTCCCAGAAACGCGCGGATGGAGTCGTAGATCCCTTCCGCGTCCTTGATCTCGGAGGTGACGACCCGCTCGTCCTCGCGGAACGCCTCGTCCACATCGTGGAGGAACTGGCCCGTGCCGTAGGGGCTCTCGACCTGGCCGTAGCCGAACAGGTTGATCCCGTTGAGGAGCTTCGCCCGCAGCAGCTCGACGCACTCGTCCGTGTCCCCCTGCGACCAGTTGTCGCCGTCGGAGAAGTGGAAGAGGTAGAGGTTCCACGAATCCGTGGGGTAGGACTCCCCGATCATCTGCTCGGCGAGACGGTAGGCCGACGAGATGACGGTCCCGCCGCTCTCGCGCGTCCGGTAGAAGGTCTCCTGGTCGACCTCGCGGGCCTCCGCGTCGTGCACGATGTAGCGCACGTGGATCCCACCGTACTGGTGGCGCAGCCACGCGTCGATCCAGAAGGCCTCGCTGCGGACGATCTTCTTCTGGTCCTCGCCCATCGAGCCCGAGACGTCCATCATGTAGATGATGGCAGCGTTCGTCTCTTTCTTCACGACGATTCTCTTGGTGCGGTAGCGCTTGTCCTCGCGGATGGGGACGACGCGCGGGTCCGACGGATCGTAGACCCCGGCGGAGATCTGGCGCTTCAGCGCGGCCCTGTAGGTGCGCTTGAAGTGGCGCAGCGACTCGGGGCCCGTGCGGGAGATCCCGGTGTAGCGCTCCTTCTCGGACTCGACCTGGTCCTTGCCCTTGGGCTTGATGCGGGGGAGGGCGAGCTCCTCGCCGAGGATCTCCGCGAGCTCCTCGATGGGGACGTCGACCTCCATGATGTGGCGCCCCGGATCTTCCCCGGCCTTCCCTTCGCCGTCCCCTTCGCCCTCGTCCGGCGCGAGCACGGAGCCCACCTCGCCCTCGCCCTGTCCGACGCCCGGCTTCTGCTTGGGGGAGAAGATGAAGTGCGGGATGTCGATGCGGGGGAGGGGGATCGAGACGAGGTCCTTCCCCTGACGGCCGATCAGCTCGCCCTGGGACATGAAGCGCCGGAGCTCTTTCCGGATGCGCCCCCGCACGATCTGGCGGAAGCGCGTGTGGTCGGTGTCTATTCTCATCGCAGGGGCCCGGGGACGCGGACTCGTGTGGAACCCGCCGCCGCCCCGCGCGTCCTCAGGCCTTGGCGTCCCCGCGGGCGAAGATGCTCGCGACGAAGTGCAGGACGTCCGTCGCGCAGACGTCGCAGTACGCGTAGTCCTTGATGAGCCGCGACTTCACGACGTCGATCTTCTCCTGGGTGTCGCGGTCGACGACGCTGGAGACCAGGCTCGTGAGCTTGATCGAGTCCTTCTGGTCCTCGAAGAGCTTCAGCTCCAGGGCCTTGTGCAGGCGCTCGTTCGTCTTGTAGGAGAACCGCTTCCCTTCGAGCGCGAGCGCGCCGATGTAGTTCATGATCTCGCGGCGGAAGTCGTCCTTGCGCGACTCGGGGATGTCGATCTTCTCCTCGATCGAGCGCATCAGCCGCTCGTCGGGATCCTCGTCCTGGCCGGTGTACTTGTTGCGCACGCGCTCCTTCTGCGTGTAGGCCTTGACGTTGTCCACGTAGTTCGAGCAGAGGCGCGAGATCGAGTCCTCGTCGGCGGAGATCGCCCGCTGGACCTCGTTCTTGACGACGTCCTCGTACTCCTGCTTCACGACGGAGAGCAGGTCGCGGTAGCGCTTGCGCAGGTCCTCGGAGTTGATCAGCGAGTGATGCTTGAGCCCGCCGGCCAGCTCGTTCAGGACCATGAAGGGATTGATGCAGCGCTCCTCGCGCTCGGAGACGAGGGCGTTGCTGATCTTGTCCTGGATGTAGCGCGGGGAGATCCCCTCCATGCCCTCGCGCTCGGCCTCCTTGCGCAGCTCCTTGACGTTGTCCTCGGTCATGCCGGGGAGCGTCTTGCCGTTGTAGAGCTTCAGCTTCTGCAGGAGGGTGAGCTCGGCCTTCTTGGGCTCTTCGAGCCGCGTGAGGCAGGCCCACATCGCCGCCATCTCGATCGTGTGCGGGGCGATGTGCTTGCCGCGGATCTTGTAGCGGTTGTAATCCTTCTCGTAGATCTTGATCTCTTCGGACAGCCGCGTGATGTACGGGATGTCGATCTTCACCGTGCGGTCGCGCAGCGCTTCCATGAACTCGTTCGACTGAAGGCGGCGGTACTCGGGCTCGTTCGTGTGCCCGATGATGACCTCGTCGATGTCCGTCTGCGGGAACTTCTTGGGCTTGATCTTGTGCTCCTGCGACGCGCCGAGCAGATCGTAGAGGAAGGCGACGTCCAGCTTGAGCACCTCGACGAACTCGATGATGCCGCGGTTCGCGATGTTGAACTCGCCGTCGAAGTTGAAGGCGCGCGGATCGGAGTCCGACCCGTACTCCGCGATCTTGCGGTAGTTGATGTCGCCCGTCAGCTCGGTGGAGTCCTGGTTCTTCTCGTCCTTGGGCTGGAAGGTGCCGATCCCGACGCGGTCCTTCTCGGAGAGGATCAGCCGCCGCACGACGACGTGGCGGATGATCTTCTCCCAGTCCCCGTCGTAGCGCATGTTGAAGTCCTTGTAATGCTGGCGGCACGCGGGACAGAGGTCCCCCTCGATCTGGATCCACTCGTCCTCGGGACGGCCCTCGTTGAGCCGCGCGAGGAGCGCCTCGCGGAACTCGGCGGGCACGAGGTGGAGCGGCTCCTCGTGCATCGGGCAGTTCAGGACTTCCTGGGGCTTGGCGAGGTCCGGGATCCACGAGTAGGTGTAGACGGCGCCCTCGGGCAGCTTCGAGTATTCCTCGATGCCCTTCTTGAGGACGCGCACGATGGTGCTCTTCGCGGAGCCCACCGGCCCGTGCAGCAGGAGCACGCGCTTCTCGGTGCCGTAGCGCTGAGCGGCGGACTTGAAGATGTTCACCATCTTCATCAGCGGGATGTCGAGACCGAACACGGCGTCGCGCCCGCCGTGCGCGGCGTCGTCGAAGAAGTGGTAGTGGATGATCTTCTTGCGGCTGTCGAAGTACTCGGTGGATCCCGCGCCGAGCACCATGTCGTAGATGCGCTGGAACGCCGTGCGCGTCACGCGCGGGTTCTGCTGCACCAGCGTGAGGTACTCCTCGAACGCGCCCTTCCAGTGCTGCTCGCGGAAGTTGTCGAGGTTCTGATTTCTGGTGATGAGGTTGATGAGAGAGCTCGGTTGGCCGAGTACGCCACGGGAATCAGACGACTTTGAGTAATCCATCCGGCCCTCCGGAATGCGTCCGCGCCATCGGGGAACGCGACCAAAATCAATATAAATCTCGTAACCGGACCTGTCAAACGACAAGGCCCAATCGCAAGTATTTGATTCTAAATGAGTTAGTTTGTCGGTGAGGGGGAATGCCGCCGCTCTCGGGCATGCGCGGAGGCGCTGCGCCAGAACGCGAGGCCCGCGCCGAGAACCATCGCGCCGGCCAGCATCAGGGCGGGAACGGCCTCGGCGGTGACCGTGATCCCCGCCGCCTGGAAGGAATGTCCGTGAAGGACGAGCGGGGATTCCTGGAGCGCGGCCCGCGCGGAGGACGCGAGATCGAGCGCGGCATTGAGAAACGCCGCGAGCGCGGACGCCGCGGCCTCGAAGGGCCCGCGGGCCATCTCGGCGAGCTGGAGCCCGAAGCTCAGCGCGGCATGCGCGGGTCCCCGTCCTGCGAGCGCCGCGAGGACGACGATGCCGCTGGCGCCGCCGAGCTTGCGCGGGAGCGCGCGCAGGACGCGCCGCGTGAACGACGGAGGCACTTCTTCGTCGGGAAGCCTGTCGAGAAGGCCGTTCAGCTCCCGAAGCCGGAGCAGGCGCTCGGCGCAAAGGGCGCACGTCGCGAGATGCTTCGCCGCCGCGAAGGCGACCCTGGGGGTCCCTTCCCGCTCGGCGAGGGCCGGGAGGACGGCCTGCATCTCGACACAGTTCATGCGTCCGCCAAGGCCTCGAAGACACCGCCGCGGCGCGGCTGGGGCCGGTCGATCTCGCGCCGCAGGATCGCACGCGCGCGGAAGATCCGGTTCTTGACCGTGCCGAGCGGAAGGCCCGTCACGGCCGCGATCTGCTCGTAGCGGAGCGAGTTCACGTGACGCAGCACGATGAGCCTTCGATATCCCCCCGGCAGCCTGCGGATCGCCGTTTCGAGCCGCTTCATCGTCTCCTTCGACTCCAGACGCTCGGACGGATCCTGATCGGTCGATGCGATCTGGATGCGCCGGACGTTGTCGCCCGCCGGTTGCGGCGCGTCGAGCGAAACGGTCGGCGGCTGATGGCGGCGCAGCCGGTCGATCGCGCAGTTCGACGCGATGCGGTAGATCCAGGTTGTGAACTTGAAGCGGGGATCGAACCGGTCGAGCGCTTGATGGACCCGGATGAAGACATCCTGGGACATATCGAGCGCGAGATCGAAGTCTCCGACCATCCGGTAGATGAAGTTCACGATCTGCCTCTGGTGCCTCTTCACCAGCTCCTCGAACAGGACGTCCTTTCCCTCGAGGATCTCCTGGACCATCTGCTCGTCGGTCAGGACGATCGCCGGGACAGGGTGCTGTACGGCGGGGCTGGTTGCGGCCGAAGCCGCGCGGGACTTTCTCACGTCTGGCTCCCGCGGCGCTCATCGGATCTCCCGAGGTCGCCGCTCATTCCTACGCTGGAATCCTCTCCAGGTTTCTGAGGTGAAGCCTAGCACCAGGCCCCCCCCGTTGAGCGGCGCGCGGGTACCGTCCGGCCGGTTCCTTCGACCGCTCGACCGGCTGTAGCGCCGGGGCTCGAAAGAGGCCCGTTTTTCCGGAAAAACCGACACTCCCGGCGGCGAATGGGCCGCCCGGGCGCACCGGTGCGCCGCCGGAGGCCGATCCCCAGGGGATGTTTTCGAGCGGCCCTTCGATCACCGGGCCGGGCTTTTCGAAAGCGTATGAATATTGGTAGGCTCAACACCAATGAGCGGCGACGCGATCTCACCTCATGCAGGGGTTCGAGTTCCGCTCCGGAGGCCGATCGTCCTCAACGGTCATCTCACGCAGGGACGCCGCTGCGAGCCGGCCCGCCGAGGGCTTCATGGGTGACCCGTCCCGGCCGGAGGACGGCCGGCGGCTCCTGGGCTCCCTGCTCGAACGGGACGATCTCGACGATGCGTCCTGGCTCAATCTCGCACGGGAGCGTCGCGATCTCAGCGGTTATCCGGTCTTCTCCGAGCTCGTGAGGCTTCTCACGCACGTGCGGATGACCGAGAGTGAAGCGGAGGAGCTCTGGCCGATGCTCCTCGCGCACAGAGCGGAGATGGCCGTGCGGCTGGGGCGCGATCCCGGCATTCGCATCGCCGTCTTCGACTGGCTCGTGAACGTGCAGCCGCGCGTGAAGGACCCGACGCTCGTCGAGCAGGCGGTCCTGGACCGCACCGAGCGCTCCGCGATGACGGACTGGCTGACGGGTCTCTACAATCGGGGCGCCTTCCGGGCCTCGGCGCTGCGCGAGCTGCGCCGGGCGCAGCGCTACCGCCAGCGCCTGAGCCTTCTCCTGTTCGATCTCGACGACTTCAAGGTCGTCAACGACCGGTACGGCCACGAGCGCGGAGACCTGGTGCTGCGCGAGACGAGCCGCCTGGTCGGCAAGCTGGTCCGCGACGTCGATGTCGCGGGGCGCTACGGCGGCGAGGAGTTCGCGATCCTGCTCCCCGAGACGGGGCGAGACGGCGCGGCGGCGGTCGCGGAGAGGATCCGGTCCGCGGTCGCGCAGCAGACCTGGGTGCGCGGGCCTCTGGACGATCCCTTCCGGATGACGATCTCCGGCGGTGTGGCCGTCTACCCCGAGGACGGCGGCGAGCTCGGCGACCTCTTCCGTCAGGCCGATGCGGCTCTCTATCGCGCGAAGGCCATGGGGAAGGACCGGATCGTCTGGGAGTACATGGAGCGGCGGCAGTCCCGCCGCCATCCGCTCGCGGGGATCCGGATGCGGGTCTCGGTCCGGAAGGGGCGGGACGGGCGGCTCCTCGAAGCGGTCGCCCGCGAGATGAGCCGCACGGGGGTCGGCCTGACGGTCGCCGAAAAGTTCGAGGTCGGCGAGAGGATCGAGATGGCGCTCGAGGGGGTGGGCCCCAACGGGGCGCTGGCGCTCGAGGGGCGTGTGGTTCACCATGTCGAAAGGCACGGGGACGACGGGATCCCCGCCTTCGATCTCGGCGTCGGACTGGACGAGCGGAGCTATCCCGCCGCCGCCGCCGCCATCGAGACGATCTTCTCGGCAGGGCCGGGCGCCGAAGGCGCCGGGCTCATCGACAGGAGTCCCAGCCACTGAAGGTTCTGGCGCTCGATACCGCATCGAGAACCCAGAGCGTGGCGCTGCTCGACGAGGACCGGACCCTCGTGATGCTCGGCGTGGGCGGCGCGCGTGGGGGGTCGGATCGCGTGCTCGCGCTCGCGCAGCGGGCGCTCGAGCTGGCGGGGATCGACCTCGCCGCCTGCGACGTGGTCGCGGTCTCGCGCGGGCCGGGCTCCTTGACGGGCCTTCGCGTGGGGATCGGCACGGCGCGCGGTCTCGCCGCGGGCGCCGGCAAGCCCCTCGTCGGCGTCTCGACTCTCCAGGCTCTCGCCGCGGGGGCGGGGGGGCGATCCCCCGTGCTCGCGCTGCTCGACGCGGGCCGGGGCGAGCTCTACGGCGGACTCTTCCGGCCCGGCGCGCCGCCCGTGCTCCTCGGTGAGGAGCGCGTGGGCGCTCCGCAGGACTTCGCGAGCGCGGCGCTCGGACGCGACCTGCGGATTGCGGGGACGGGCGCCGAGCGATTTCGCGAGCTCTTCCCGAGCTGCGAGGCGCTCCCGCCGCCGGGCGAAGAGTTCCTCGCGGTGGGCGTGGGGCGCGTCGCTTCGGCGCTCGTCCGCACGGACGGCGATCGGGATCCCGCGCCCCGCTATCTCCGGCGTCAGACCGCGCCGATCCGCTTCGAGGCCTAGACCATGGCGACCGCGAAAGCCGGGCAGGAAGATCCCGTCTTCGAGCCCATGAAAGACACCGACCTGGCCGAGGTCCTGGCGATCGAGCGCATCGCCTTCGCCTCACCCTGGACGCGCCAGTCGTTCCTGTTCGACCTCCACGACAACCCGTTCGCGCGCTCGATCGTCGCGCGCCCCGCTCCCGGGGGGGCCGTCATCGGCTACGGCTGCACGTGGCTCGTCCACGAGGAGCTTCGGATCAACAACATCGCTGTGCATCCGGACTGGCGCGGCCGCGCGATCGGCCGCGCCATGCTGCGGCGCATGCTCGCCGAAGGACGGGAGGCCGGCTGCCGCATCGCGCTGCTCGAAGTGCGTCCGAGCAACGCGGCCGCCCGGTCGCTCTACGAGAGCGAAGGCTTCGTCCAGATCGGGCGGCGCAAGAACTACTACCGCGCCGAGCGCGAGGACGCGCTGATCCTGGCCCTCGAGATGGAGGGTCCGCCGTCGTGACCAGGCGCGCTACACTTGGTTCCTCAAGGGTCGCCCGCCGGGCGGGCACAGGCAACCATCGTCGGCTCTCATGCGCGGTCCAAGGAGGCTTTCGATGACCGATCGGCACATGCCCGAAACCATCGCCGGCAACGAAAGCGCGGAGCTGGAGAGGCTCTTCGAGAAGCACCGGAAATGCGATGCGCGGCTCGACGAGCTGCGCTCGCGCCTGTTCCTCTCGGAAGCCGAGAAGGTCGAAGAGGTCGTGCTGAAGAAACAGAAGCTGATGCTCAAGGACAAGATGGAGGCGATCGCGCGGGTCACGGTCGGCCGCCCGGGCGGACCGGGATGAAGATCGCCCGTGAGGGGATCCCGTTCATCGCCGCCTTCCTCGGAGCGGGGATCGTGCTGGCCCTGCTGGCGGGAGCGCTGTCGGGAGTCCTCGTGTGGATTCTCGGGGCGGGGAGCGCGATCTTCTTCGGGCTCGGGATCTTCAGCCTCTGGTTCTTCCGCGATCCGGAGCGCGCGATCCCGGACGGGCCGGGGATCGTCGTATCTCCCGCGGACGGCACCGTCGTCGCGGTGACGGAGGATCCGCAGGGGCCCAGCGTCGCGATCTTCCTCAGCGTCCTCAACGTCCACGTGAACCGCTCGCCCATCGCGGGCCGCGTCACGGACGTCTCCTATCGCAAGGGCCGCTTCCTCGCCGCGTTCGACGAGCGCGCGGGGGAGATGAACGAGCGCAGCGAGATCCTCGTCATGGGCGAGGACGGCGCGGTCCGCGTGCGTCAGATCGCGGGGGTCCTGGCGCGGCGGATCATCTGCAAGGTGAAGCCGGGGGACCGACTCTCGGCCGGAGAGCGCTTCGGTCTCATCCGTTTCGGGTCGCGCACGGACCTGAGGATGCCGCCGGGATCGACCGTGGCCGTTAAGGTCGGGGACAAGGTCCAGGGGGGCGCGAGCGTGATCGGGCGCATGGCGTCCGCCGCCGCGCAGACGCCGGCCGCTCTCGCAGGGACGGCGTCCGCCCTTCGTGGAGACCGCGCGTGAGGGAGAGCATCTCCAGCCGCCGGCACCGTTTCCCGCCCCTGCGGCGCGGCGTCTATCTCCTTCCGAGCCTCTTCACGACCGCGAACATCTTCTGCGGCTTCAACGCCATCATGATGAGCTTCCAGCGGGAGTTTCAGCTGGCGGCGATCCTCATCCTCATCGCCGCGGTGCTCGACGGCCTCGACGGCCGCGTCGCACGCATGACGGGCGGGACGAGCGACTTCGGCGGCGAGTTCGATTCGCTCGCGGACGTCGTGTCCTTCGGGATGGCGCCGACGTTTCTGGCCTTCGTCTGGGGCCTCGCGCCGCTGCGCCGCTACGGCCTCGTCCTCGCCTTCCTGTTCCTGATCTGCGGGGCCGTGCGGCTCGCGCGCTTCAACATCCAGCACGGGGCGAGCGACCGGCGCTGGTTCGTGGGCCTTCCCATCCCCATGGCGGCGTCCACGGTCGCGGGGGCGATCCTCTGCTTCCGGGTGCCCATCCAGGAGAAGCCCACGAGCTGGCTCTTCGCGCTGCCGATGCTGGCGCTCTCGGTCCTCATGGTCAGCCGGGTCCGCTACCGCTCCTTCAAGGACATCGACCTGCGGCACCGGCTTCCGTTCCGGACGGTCCTGCTCATCGCAGCGTTCATCGCGGCCATCGCGCTCAATCCCCACATCGCGATCTTCGCGCTCGCGCTGCTCTACGTGATCTCGGGTCCCGTGGGACAGATCCTCGCCATGCGCCGCGGCACTCCGAAGCGCCCGCGCGGCGAGGACGCCAGCGGCACGTCGCCTCGGGGCGGCGGCGCGGAAGGCTCGGATCCCCCCGCGGAGGTGCCTCTTGGCGTTCGCTGATCTCAAGATCGCGGTGACCGGCGCGACCGGACGGGCGGGGCAGGCCGTGCGGACGATCCTGGCCGACGATCACCGCGTGCGGGCCGACAACGTGCGCCTGCTCGAGCACGGAGGCGAGGAAGCCATCATCAGCGAGTACGCCGGACAGGCGACCCTGATCGGCGCCCTGGATCCGGAGGCGCTCGAAGACCGCGACCTCGTCTTCCTCTGCGGCACGGCCTCGGAGAGCGCGAGCTGTCTGCTCTGGCACCGCAAGCGGGGATCGCTCTTCGTGGATCTGTCGGGCGCCGCCGCCGCGCGCGGGGAATCGCCCGTCGTGAACCTCGCCGTGTCAGGCGCCGCGCTCGACGGGCGGCCGCCCACCGTGGCCGCGCCGCACGCTCTGAGCTATGCGCTGTCGACGCTGCTCGCACCCCTCGAGGGCGCGGCGGGGGTCGTGAGCACCGTCGCCGTCGTCCACCGGCCGGCCGCCGACTTCGGCGAAGCGGGGCTCGAAGAGCTCCACAAGCAGACGGTCTCTCTGCTGAACTTCGGCGAGGTGCCCAAGCAGACGTACGGCCGGCAGATCGCCTTCAATCTCGTTCCGCAGACGCTGCTCGATGAAGGCGACGGCGGCGAGCCGGGACTGGACGAGCGCGTGAGCGCGGAGATCCGCCGGATCCTCGGATGGCCCGACTCCCGCGCCGCCGTGCGCGTGCTCATCGCGCCGGTCTTTCACGGCCATACGGGGCTGCTCCACGTGAAGCCCGCCAGGAAGATGTCCATGCGCGAGGTCGCGGAAGCCCTCAAGAGCGTGAAAGGGGTGGCGGTGACCGCGTCGGCGCGAGCGGCGCCCACTCCCGTGGAGATCGCCGAGAGGCCGGAGCTGGTCGTCGTGAGCATCGCCCCGGACGGTGGCGAGGCCGGCGACTTCTGGATCTGGCTCGCCGGGGGGGACCTCCCCACCCACGCCGCCAGGAACGCCGTGGAAATTGCCGCCCGCGTGCTGGGGGGGTAACATTCGCGCCAGCATGCGGGTCCTCGCACGAGCCTCGATCGTCCTCCTTGCGGCGGGCCTTGCCCTGCCGGCGGGCACGGGCGCTGGCGCAGGCGCGCTGCTCGCGCAGCCCCTCACGATGGACTCCGACGCCAACGCGGCGGCCTCGACCGCCCTCGGGGCGTCGCTCGACGTCGAGCGCGACATCCTCCTCGGACAGCAGGAGGTCTACCGCCAGGCGGCGGCGGACCGCGACGCGGCGTCGCGCCGGCTCACCATGCTCCTCGCGGAGTTCGACGCGATCGTTCAGGGCACGGGCCCCGTCTCGTCCGAGACGACGGGAGCCAAGGAGAAGGAGATCTCCGAGGCCGAGTCGCGCCGCTCGGCGGCGATCGCGCGCTGCCACGAGGTGCTCGGCCGGATCCTCGCCGCGCAGGAGCGCGTCGCGGGGCTGGAGAAGAAGCTGGCGTCTCTTCGGGGCGGTCAGCCGCGGCTCGCGAAGGACACCGTGAGCGGAAGCTGGCGCGTGCTCTACCTTCCCGGCAACTACAAGGGCCTTTTCGCGCTGCGCCAGTCGGGCACGATCCTGCAGGGCGTCTATCAGCTCGACGGCGGCTGGAAGGGGTCGCTGCAGGGGACCTTCATCGACGGGAGGGTCTACCTCCAGCGGATCGACTCCAAGCTGGGCCGCTCCTCCGAGCTCGACGGGTATCTCTCCTCCGACGGAGGCTCGATCCGCGGGACCTGGCGCAACTACAACCTCACGGACGGAGGCACGTCCGCGGGGTCGTGGACGGCCAGCCGGCAGCAGGAGGATTAGTTGTCCCGTAGTGACGCATACCGCGGCGCTCCCGCTTGACGCTTCCCTACGAGCTCTTCATCGCGCTGCGCTATCTCCGTGCCAAGAGAAAGCAGACCTTCGTTTCCCTGATCACCTTCATCTCCGTCGCGGGGGTCGCGGTGGGGGTCATGGCGCTGACGATCTCCCTCGCGCTCATGACAGGCTTCGAGGAGGACATCCAGAACAGGATCCTCAACGGCAGCGCGCACATCACGGTCATCCCCGCGCGCCATCAGGACGAGCTCGAGGACCCCGCCGCGACGGTCGCGCGGCTGCGGGCGGTGCCGGGGGTCGCGGCGGCGTCGGCGATCGTGCAGGGGTCGGGGGTGCTCACCAACGAATACGGCACGGTCGTGCGGGTCGCGATCGTGAGCGGGATCGATCCCAAGGAGCACGAGCCCGTCGTGGCCCTCGACCGCCACATGCTGGAGGGGAAGGCCTCGGCGATCGCCTCGGTCCCCGAGGGCGACCGCCCGCCCATCCTGCTCGGGCGCGATCTCGCGGCGGATCTCGGGGTCGCGCCCGGCGAGCTGGTGCGGCTGTTCGTCCAGACGACGACCCTGACGCCGATGGGCCCCATGCCGCGGCCGATCTGGATGCGCGTCGCCGGCACGCTGGACGCGGGCTTCTACGAATACAACGCGATCCGCGCGTACGTGCCTCTCGAGACAGGACGGCGCCTCTTCCATGTCGCCGGCACCAACGAGATCGAGATCCGCGTCCGCTCGCTCCCCGACATCGACGAGACCGAAGCGGGCGTCGCGAAGGCGCTGGGAGAGGGCTATCTCGTCGACAACCTCGTGCGGCAGAACAAGAGCCTGCTCTCGGCCCTGAGGTGGGAAAAGCTCCTGATGTTCATCGTCATCAGCCTGATCGTCCTCGTCGCGGCGCTGAACATCGTCTCCACCCTGATCCTCATGGTGATGGAGAAGGTCCGCGACATCGGCACGCTGGTCGCACTGGGCGCGACGTCGAAGGGGATCCTCGGCCTCTTCGTCCTGCAGGGGGTGATCATCGGAGTGTTCGGGACCTTCCTGGGGCTCGCCGGGGGCGTGACGACGAGCCTGGTCATGGATCACTACCGTCTCATCCAGCTCGACCCCAACGTCTACTTCGTGCCCTTCGTGCCGTTCCGCGTCAAGGTCATCGACTCGGCGGCGATCGCGCTGCTCGCCGTCGCGATCTCCTTCGTCGCGACGATCTATCCCGCGTGGCGCGCCTCGCGCCTCGATCCCGTGGAGGCCCTGCGCCATGGCTGAGTCGGACAGCCGGGCCGTCGCGGCGGCCCTGGTCGCGAAGGAGGTCTGGAAATCCTACCGGACGGAAGGAGGCGAGCTCCCCGTCCTGCAGGGGCTCGATCTCACGGTGGAGAAGGGGGAGATCGTCGGGATCGTCGGGGTCTCGGGCGTGGGCAAGAGCACGCTCCTCCACGTGCTCGGCGCGCTCGACAAGCCCGACCGGGGAGAGGTCCTGATCGGCGGAGTGCCGGTCGCGGGACTTTCCCCGGAAGACCTCGCGGCGGTCCGCAACCGCGGCGTGGGATTCGTCTTCCAGTTCCATTACCTGCTACCGGAGTTCACCGCCCTCGAGAACGTGATGATGCCCCTCCTGATCCGGCGCGAGCCGCCCGCGAAGGCCCGCGAGCGGGCGCGAGGCCTGCTGACGGAACTCGGCCTCGAGCACCGGCTGAGCCACCCTCCCAGCCGCCTCTCGGGGGGGGAGCAGCAGCGCGTGGCGATCGCGAGAGCCCTGTGCACGGAGCCTTCGGTGCTTCTTGCGGACGAGCCTACGGGGAACCTGGACCCCCATACAGGGGCGACCGTATTCGAACGATTAAGAACCCTTGCGAAGCTTCACGGTATGGCATGTGTCGTAGCGACGCACAACGAGACCCTCGCGGGGGCGTGTGATAGAATTGTGCAACTTTGCGAGGGGACGCTTCGCGAAGTAACGTTCAGGTCAGGTGGGGCGGTGAACCGGGATCGCCCGGTCCCGGGCCCCTCGGCCTGAACCCGTCCTGGGTTGTACGGACGGAGGACCTGGAGTCGACCTTGTTCGAGAAGTTCACCGAGAAGGCAAAGCGCGTCCTTTTCCTCGCCCGATACGAAGCCAGTCAGGCCGGAAGCAAAGTCATCGGGACCGAGCACATCCTCCTCGGCCTTCTGAAGGAAGGCGAGGAGATCACGCGCGAGCTGTTCTCGCGCGCGAACATCTCGATCGAGCTGATGCAGGCCGAGCTCGAACAGAAGGGCCCCTCCCGCGAGAAGATCTCCTCGTCGGTCGAGATCCCGTTCAGCGAAGAGACCAAGCGCGTTCTGACGTACGCCGAGGAGGAGGCCGAGCGCCTGCTCCATCCCTACATCGGCACCGAGCACGTCCTGCTGGGTCTGCTGCGGGTCGAAGACTCCGCGGCGGGACACCTCCTCGCCGAGCGCGGCATGCGGCTCTACTCGGTGCGCGAGGACGCGCTCAACATCGCCAAGCGCAAGACGCTTCCGAAGAAGAAAAAAGAAACCCCGTTCCTCAACGAGTTCAGCAGGGATCTCACGGAGATGGCCCTGCGCGGCGTTTTCGATCCTCTCATCGGCCGCGAGGACGAGCTCGAGCGCGTCATCCAGGTGCTCTCGCGTCGGCGCAAGAACAACCCGGTGCTGCTCGGTGATCCCGGCGTCGGCAAGACCGCGATCGTCGAAGGGCTCGCGAGCCGGATCGTGGACGGACAGGTGCCGCCGAACCTGCTCGGCAAGCGCATCCTCGCGCTGGACCTGTCCCTGATCGTCGCCGGCACCAAGTACCGCGGCCAGTTCGAGGAGCGCCTCAAGGGAATCATCTCCGAGCTCACGGGCTCGGACGACGTGATCATCTTCATCGACGAGATCCACTCGCTCATCGGCGCGGGATCCGCGGAAGGCTCGCTCGATGCGGCGAACATCCTCAAGCCGCCGCTCTCGCGCGGCGAGGTCCAGTGCATCGGCGCCACGACGCCGCGCGACTATCACAAGTACATCGAGAAGGACCGTGCGCTCGTGCGCCGCTTCCAGGCGATCAAGATCGTGCCTCCCACCGAGGAGGAGACGCTCTCGATCCTCTCGGGCGTCAAGGAGCGCTACGAGCGCTTCCACGGCGTGTCGTACGCCGATGACGCGCTGCGCGCGTCCGTCTACCAGTCGAACCGCTACATCACCGACCGCTTCCTTCCGGACAAGGCCATCGACGTCATCGACGAGGCCGGCGCCTGGGTCAAGCTGCGCAAGCGCACGGCGTTCCAGGAGATGAAGAAGGTCGAGCGCGAGATCAAGCGCGCGGTCGAGGGGATGAAGGGCGCGCTGTCGCGCAAGGACTTCGACCAGGCCGTCGGCTTCCACGACGAAGAGATCTCGCTGCGTCGCCGGGCCGAGGAGCTGAAGGCCAAGTACGAGGAAGAGAACCAGACCATCCTCGAGGTCACGCGCAACGACGTCGAGGAAGTCATCTCGAAGTGGACCGGCATCCCGCTCTCTTCCGTCATGGAGGAGGAGAAGGACAAGCTCCTCAACATGGAGGAGCACCTCCACCGGCGGATCGTCGGACAGGAGGAGGCGATCTCGGCCCTCGCGCGCGCCATCCGCCGCTCGCGGGCCGGGCTCAAGAGCCCGCTGCGTCCGGTGGGGTCGTTCATCTTCCTGGGCCCGACGGGCGTCGGGAAGACCGAGGTGGCGAGGACCCTCGCCGAGTTCCTGTTCGGCAACGAGCGGGCGCTCCTGCGCTTCGATATGTCCGAGTACATGGAGAAGCACGCGATCGCGAAGATGATCGGCTCGCCTCCGGGCTACATCGGGCACGAAGAGGGCGGCCAGCTCACCGAGCGCGTGAAGCGCAAGCCCTACAGCGTCATCCTCCTCGACGAGATCGAGAAGGCGCACCCGGACATCCTGAACATCCTGCTGCAGGTGCTCGACGACGGGATGATCACGGACGCCTACGGAGACGTCGTCGATTTCAAGAACTGCATCATCATCATGACCTCGAACATCGGCTCGACCCATATCCAGAAGGGCGGGAAGATGGGCTTCAAGTCGGAGAACCGCGACTCCGCCTACCGCGGCCGCCGCGAGCTCGTGATGACCGAGGTGAAGCGCACGCTCTCACCCGAGTTCATCAACCGCATCGACGAGATCATCGTGTTCGACGCGCTCGGCGAGAACGACCTGCTGCAGGTGTCGAAGCTCATGATCGACCAGCTCAACCTGACGCTCGTCGATCGCAAGATCCGGCTGGTGCCGAGCGACGAGGTCTACAAGTGGCTCGTCGAGACGACGTGCCTGGACCGGTCGTACGGGGCCCGTCCGCTGCGCCGGGCGATCCAGCGTCACATCGAGGACGCTCTGTCGGAGAGCCTGATCCAGGGGAAGCTACCGGAGGTGGGCGACGTCGAAGTCGTCCTCGCCGACGGGCGCTTGCTCTTCCGCACCCCCGTCGAGCTAGCGACGTAGCTCACGGGCGTAGCGAAAAGATCTAGCCCATCCGCGCTATCGGTAGGTTTCCCCCACCGGGACCTCCGGTCGAAGTCGGTCCTCCGGGACCCGGCTCGGTCCGCGCTGGAGCGCGTCCTCTCGCCACCCCTCGGACCGATCTTCGAGCCGTCGGCCCCGGTGCCCACCCCCCCGACTTCGGCAATCCGCTCTTTCCCATAGTTTTTTGAACCCAGCGTTGGGCAAGGACGCCAAGGGCGCACTCCGCGCGTCGGTGTGGTTAGTTAATTAATCAAAATACTCGTGCCACGCCGACCTCGGGTATCGGATTCGGGGCTTCTCCTTTTTCCGGTCATCAAGGGGGGAAGGGTTGCCACCGAGGCCGGCGGCTCGAAGATCGGTCTGAGGGGTGGCGAGAGGACGCGCTCCAGCGCGGACCGAGCCGGGTCCCGGAGGACCGACTTCGAACGCCGGACTCGGTGAGGGCGCGCGAGCGATTGAGACGCAACGATGGGCAAGGAGGCAGGCCCGGCTGCGAATTCGAGCGGGACGGCCACCGCAGAAAAGGGGTGGGGTGGGGGGCGCGGCTCGGCCGGAGGCGGGGGACGGGTTAGAATCCACGGTCGTAACTGGTAACGCGTGAAGGGCTTCGGTCCTCAGGACCCCAGGCCCCTGCCCACGGCTTGTCGAGCCGCGGAAAGTGGATGCTCAGAACCCCGGGTCGAAGAGCCCGCTTCGCACATGTGCTCACCCTGCTCACGCTGCTGCTGGCCGCGGCCGTCGGAAACGCGCGCGCCCAGGAGTCCGAGGAGCCCCCTGCCCTGGAGGCGCCGCCGGCTCCCCCCGCGGCGCCCGGGGTCCTCATCGAGCGCGTCGAGGTCACCGGCAACCACCGCCTGACGGCCGACGCGTTCGTCTTCGCCTCCGGCCTGAAGGCCGGTGACCATTACGATCCGGCCGAGGTCCGCAAGGCGTTCAAGCGGCTCTGGGCCAAGGACCTGTTCGTGGACCTTTCCGTCGAAGCGAACGACGGCGAGCACGGCGGGAAGGTCGTCACGTTCCACGTGAAGGAGCGGCCGATCCTCGTTTCGGTCGAGTTCGACAACGTGCGCGCGATCACCAAGTCCAACATCGAGGACGCGTTCAAGCAGCGCGGCCTCGATCTGAGCATCGGCAAGCCGGTGAGCCAGAAGAGCCTCTGGAAGGGGACCGAGTACATCAAGGACCTCCTCGCGAGCAAGGGCTACCTCGACTCGTCCGTGAGCTTCCACGCGGAATCAGTCTCCGAGTCCAGCCAGTCGGTGCGCTTCACGATCCGGCAGGGGCCGCGCACGCGCATCAAGAAGATCGAGTTCGTCGGCAACGAGGTGATCTCCGACCACAAGCTCAAGGGGACTCTCAAGCAGACGCGCGAGAGCAGCCTCTACAACCACATCGGAGGAAAGGACCTCTGGCGCCCGGCGCTCTACGATCAGGACGTCCAGAAGATCTTCGAGCTGTACAAGTCGCGCGGCTATCTCGACGTCGAGATCAAGCCGCCGGTCGTCGACGTGCGCGAGCCCGGAAAGCCGGTCGACGAGGAGAAGGAGCGCAAGAAGGCGGAGAAGGAGAAGCTCGAGGACCAGAAGCGCGCCGAGAAGGAGGCGAAGGCCGAGGCCAAGCGCAAGAAGCGCCCGCCTCGCCCCGGCGCGCCTCCCCCGACGGTCAAGGAAGCCAAGGTCCGCCGGTGGGTCTACCTGACCGTGAAGGTCAAGGAAGGCCCCCAGTACAAGACGGGGACGATGACCGTGAAGGGAAGCTCCGTCTTCACCGAGCCGCAGGTCCTGTCGCGGTTCCCGCTGCTGCCGGGCATGATCCTGAACGACTCCGCCCTTCAGTACGGGATCGAGCGTCTGAAAGCGGACTACGGCGCGAGGGGCTACATCTACGCGACGGCGACCCGCTCCGTCGTGCGCCGCGAAGGGAACATCGCCGACGTCACGATCGAGATCAACGAGGACAAGGCCTACAACGTCGCGCAGATCGAGTTCCAGGGGAACACCGTCACGCGCGACGTGGTTCTGCGGCGCGAGATGCGCCTCTACGAAGGGGAGCTGCTGAGCCGCCCGGCCCTCGACCTCTCCTCGTTCAAGATCCAGCAGCTCGGATTCGTGAAGCCCGATCCCGACCCGCAGATCGAGCCCGTCGAGGGAGCGGACGCCGCGCGCATCCACCTCAGGCTCGAAGAGCAGGGCCGGAACGAAGTGCAGGTGGGCGGAGGCTACTCGGGGCTCGAGGGCTTCTTCTTCACCGGCTCGTACTCGACGCGCAACTTCCTCGGGCGCGGCGAGATCCTCTCGGCCTACGCGCAGCTCGGAGGCAGCCGCACGCTCTACCAGCTCTCTTTCCGCGAGCCCTGGTTCATGGGCAAGCCCTACCAGCTCGGCTTCTCGATCTACAAGCAGGACACGCAGTTCGCGCAGGACCAGACCCAGGCCGGCCACGGAGGAAGCATCCTCCTGGGACGGCAGATTGGCGCGTTCACGAACGTCCAGGCCGTCTACCGGTACGAGGCCGTCGACTACACGGACAATTCCTCGAACCTGCAGAGCACGCAGCTCACGGCGAGCCACACCGTGATCGGGAGCATCACGCCGTCCTACTCGTACGACCGGGTGGACGATCCCTACCGCCCATCGAAGGGATCCATCCTCAACGTCTCGGTCCAGGTCGCGGGCCAGGTGATCGCCGGTCAGAACAGCTTCATCAAGTCGCTCGTGCAGTTCACCCATTACTTCCCCTTCTTCCGCAAGACCTTCTTCGGCCTGCACCTCGAGGGGGGCTTCGTCGGGCCCTACGGCCCGGGGACCGTCGAAGGGGGCGCAATCCTGGACGTCCCCCGCTTCGAGAGGTTCTACGTCGGGGGCGATCAGATCGGGCCGCGCATCTTCGAGTCGCGCAGCCTCAGCCCGGTGGCCTTCGTCTCCCGGGACGGGTCGGCGGTCACCACCGACAAGCACGACATCATCCACACGAACGGGAAAGACATCCTCGGCAACCCGATCTACACTTTCTGCGACCCCGCCTTCGACTTCGATTCCGACCCCGGGTGCAAGCACGACCAGCACTTCACGCCAGGGCGGGACCAGCTCGGAGGCAACCGTTACCTGGTGGGGCAGTTCGAATACGCGATCCCCATCGCCAATCCCTTCATCCTGGCGTTCTTCATCGACGCGGGGAACACGTACCTGGAAGGGGAGGGCCCCAACCCCGACACGCTGCGCGTCGCGGGAGGGATCGAGGCGCGCATCTTCCTGCCCGTCTTCCAGGCGCCTCTTCGTTTCATTCTCGGCAAGCCGATCAAAGAGGTTACCGGCGACCGCACCAACGCGTTCCAGTTTTCCATCGGCACCAGCTTCTAAAGAGGGAGAACACAGTGACCAGATACCGAACGATCATCGTCCTCGCCGCCGCGATCGCGCTGGCGGCGGGCAGCGTCTTCGCCGCCGACGTCAAGATCGGCGTCTTCGACTTCCAGAGGGTGTCCGAAGAAACCGCGCGCGGCCAGGAGCTGCGCGCGAACCTCGAGAAGTTCGGAGACAAGAAGAAGGGGGAGATCACCTCCAAGGAGAACGAGCTCAAGGCGATGGAGGACAAGTACAAGGCGGAGGCGTTCTCCCTGACCGCCGAGAAGCGCTCGCAGATGGAAAAGGACATCCAGAAGAAGCAGCTCGACCTGCAGAGCTTCCGCGACAGCGCGCAGAAGGAGATGCAGATCGAGGTGAACGAGGCGCAGGGCAAGTTCAACGACCAGCTCCTGTCGGTCATCAACGCGCTGGGCAAGGAGCGCGGCTACACGCTCGTGTTCGCGAAGGAGCAGGTCGCCTTCGCGTCCGACACCGCGGACATGACGAGCGAGCTGATCGAGCGCTTCAACCAGGAGACCGCGAAGGCTCCGGCGGCGGGCGCGGCGACGGCCCCCGCGGCGGGGACCGCGAAGCCCCCCGCGGCGCCGGCGGGAGGAACCGCGAAGCCGCCCGCGCCTCCGGCGAAGCCTCCGGCGGGCGAACCGAAGAAGCCCTGAGGCCGCCCACGATGGCCGATCCAGCAAGAGCGATGAGCCTGCGCGAGGTGGCGGAGCTCGTCGGCGGACGCATCGTCGGCGACCCGCACCGCGCCGTCGCGCGCATGGCGCCGCTCGACGAGGCCGGTCCCTCGGACCTTTCGCTGCTCGCGGATCCGCGCTACCGCGCTCAGGCGGGGCTCTCCGCGGCGGGGGCCCTTCTCGTGAAGGAAGGGCTCGAGGTCGAGGGGCGGGACCAGGTCGTCGTGAAGGACCCGCATCTCGGTCTGACGCAGCTCCTGCCCGCGCTCCATCCCGTGCCGGACCCCGCGCCGGGGATCTCGTCCGCGGCCTTCGTGGACACGGAGGCCCGGATCGGAGAGGGGGCGAGCGTGGGCGCCTTCGCCGTGATCGAGAAGGGCGCGGCGATCGGCCGGGGCGCGACGATCGGCGCGGGATGCTACGTCGGCGAGGGGAGCGTCATCGGGGACGGGACGCGGCTGCATCCCAATACGACCGTGGCCCGCCAGTGCCGGCTGGGCGATCGCGTGATCGTCCATTCGGGGACGGTGATCGGCAGCGACGGGTTCGGCTACGCGACGAGCGGAGGCGAGCACCGCAAGGTGCCGCAGGTGGGCTCGGTCGTGATCGAGGACGACGTCGAGATCGGCGCGGGCGTCACCATCGACCGGGGCTCGATCGGAACCACCGTCGTGGGCCGCGGGACCAAGATCGACAACCTCGTGCAGATCGGCCACAACGTGCACATCGGCCGGGGATGCCTGATCGTCGCGCAGGTGGGCATCTCCGGAAGCACGAGGATCGGCGACGGAACGGTCTTCGCGGGACAGTCCGGCGCGGCGGGACACCTCTCGATCGGCGCGGGGGTCGTCGTGGCCTCGAAGAGCGCCGTCTACGGGGATCTTCCGGACAAGGCCTTCGTCGCGGGGATCCCCGCGACGGACCACCGCATCTGGAAGAAGGCGCAGGCGCTCTACGCGCGCCTTCCCGAGATGCGGCGGCGCCTCATGGATCTCGAGGAGCGCGTCGCATCGATGGAGCGCCGCGGGGACGGCGCGCAGAAGGGGAAGAAGAAATGATGGAGATCGGAGAGATCCTGGACATCTTGCCGCACCGCTATCCGTTCCTTCTCGTCGATCGCATCCTGGAGGTCGAGAAGGGGAAGCGGGCCGTGGGCCTGAAGAACGTCACCGTGAACGAGCCCTTCTTCCAGGGGCACTTTCCGGGCCGTCCGATCATGCCGGGCGTCCTGATCCTGGAGGCGATGGCGCAGGTCGGCGGGATCCTGCTGCTGCACGACTTCGAGGACCGCCACAAGAAGCTCATCTACTTCACGGGCATCGATCACGCCAAGTTCCGCCGCCCCGTCGTCCCCGGCGATCAGCTTCGGATGGAAGTGGAGATCCTGAAGCTGCGCTCGTGGACCTGCAAGCTGAGGGCGACGGCCACGGTCGAGGGCCAGCTCGCCGCCGAGGCGGAGATCCTCTCCGCCATGGTCGATCGCGAGGCGGCACGATGAAGGACGCGGGCGCGCTGGTCGATCCGCGCGCGGCGGTCGACCCCGGGGCCGTCCTCGGAGAAGGGACGACCGTGGGCCCCTTCTCCGTCGTGGGCCCCAAGGTGATCGTCGGGGCGCGCGTGCGGATCTCCCCGAATGCGGTCGTAATGGGCCCGACGACGATCGGCGACGACTGCGAGATCCATCCGTTCGCCTCCCTCGGCGGTCCGCCCCAGGACCTGAAGTACCGCGGCGAGGAGACCCGCCTCACGATCGGGACGAAGAACGTATTCCGGGAGTCGTGCACGATCAACCGCGGCACCGCCGCCGGAGGCGGGATCACCACGATCGGCGACGGCAACCTCTTCATGGCCGGGGCGCACGTGGCGCACGACTGCCACGTCGGCAACGGAACGATCTTCGCGAACGCCGCCACCCTGGCCGGACACGTCACCGTCGGCGACCACTCGACGATCGGCGCCTACTCGGGGGTCCACCAGTTCTGCCGCATCGGCGACCATGCCTTCATCGGCGGCTACTCGGTCATCACGCAGGACGCGATGCCGTACGTCCTCACCGTCGGCAACCGCGCGAAGGCGATGGGGATCAACGTGCTCGGCCTGAAGCGCCGCCAGTTCCCCGAGGAAGTCGTGACCGCGCTGCGGCGGGCCTACCGCACGCTGTTCCGCTCCAAGCTTCCGCTCGGCGACGCGATCGCGGAGGTCGAGCGCGGCATGAGCGGCATCAAGGAAGTCGCGTACTTCATCGAGTTCGTGAAAAGCTCCGAGCGGGGCGTCGTGAGATGACCATTCAGCCTGTGAAGGAGCTGCGCACGGCGGTCGTCGGCGCGGGCTATCTCGGCAAGCACCACGCGCGGATCCACGGCTCGCTCGCGGGGGCGCGGCTGGTGGCGGTCGTGGACTCCGACGCGGCGCGCGCGGGGACGGTCGCGCGCGAGCACGGCGGCGCGCCGATGACCGACTACCGCGAGCTCGCGGGAATGGTCGACGCCGTGAGCCTGGCCGTCCCCACGATCGCGCACGCCTCGATCGGATGCGATCTCCTGAAGATGGGGATCGACCTGCTGGTCGAGAAGCCCATCGCGTCCACCGTGCAGGAGGCCGACGCCCTGATCGCGGCCGCGGCGGCGGGAAACCGGATCCTCCAGGTCGGGCATACCGAGCGCTACAACCCGGCCGTGATGGCGCTCGCGGCGTCCATCGGCCGTCCCCGCTTCATCGAAGTGCACCGGCTCGGGGTCTTCTCCCCGCGCAGCACGGACATCGACGTGGTCCTCGACCTCATGATCCACGACCTGGATATCCTCCTGCAGCTCACCGGATCCGAGCCTGAGCGCGTGGACGCGATCGGCGTCTCGGCGCTCACAGAGCGCGTGGACATCGCCAATGCGCGCCTCGCCTTTCCCGGCGGGATCGTCGCGAACCTCACGGCGAGCCGCATCAGCGCCCAGAAGGTCCGCAAGCTGCGCGTCTTCGAGTCCTCCGCCTACCATTCGCTAGACTACAGCGATCAGCAGGTCGAGCGGTACGCGCTCGTCGAGAAGGATGGGGAGAGGGTGATCGAGCACGGGACGCTCCCCGTGACCCGGGACGAGCCCCTGCGCCTCGAGATTGCGGAGTTCCTGGACTGCGCGCGCGCGCGCCGCGCCCCCCGCGTCACCGGGGAGGACGGCCGCCGCGCGCTCGCGCTCGCGATGCGGATCGCCCAGGCGGCTGCCGATGCCAGCCGCGCCTGAGACCTCCGGGACGCCCGGCTGCGGCGGGGGCGGCGATGCTCGTGATCCCGTCGCCTTGTACCTCGAGGAGCGGACGCGTGAAGGGGTCTGGCCGGGCGCCGCATGGGTCGTCGAGCAGGGGGGGCGGACCCTCTCCGCGGGGGTCGTCGGCTCCCGCGCGCTGATCCCCGAGCGCGCGCCCGCCGCGATGGACGCGCTGTACGACCTGGCCTCCCTGACCAAGCCCCTCGCGACGGGCGCGCTCCTCGCGCTGCTCGAGGAAGAGGGGACCCTCGATCCGCGCGCCCCGGCATCGGAGCTTCTGCCGGGACTCGCCTGCGATCGGGAGGGTGCGCCGACGCTTCTCGACCTCTCTCTGCACCGCGCGGGACTTCCCGCATGGCGGCCCCTCTACCTCTTTGCGAAAACCCCGGAAGGGGTTCTCAATGCTGTGATGCAGCTACCCTGCGAAGCGCCCTGCGGCGCTCGGGTCCTCTATTCCGACCCGTCCTACATCCTGCTCGGCGAGGCCCTGCGCCGGGCGAGCGGACGGGGGCTCGACGCGCTCTTCGCGGAAAGGATCGCCCGCCCCGCGGCCGTCCCCTCGATCGCCTTCGGGCCGGTCCCGGGGCCGAAAGACCGAGTCGCGCCGACCGAGAACGGCAACCGGTTCGAGCGCGAGAAGGCGGCGGAGTTCGTACCGCCCGGCGCGACGGTCGATCCCTCGCGCTTTCGCGGGGCGCTGATCCACGGGGAGGTCCACGACGGGAACGCGCACGCGCTCGGGGGCGTCGCGGGCCACGCCGGACTCTTCGGCGACGCGGTCTCCGTCGCGCGGCTCGCGCGCGAGTTCGTGGGGTCCGGGACGGGACTCTTCGGGGCAGGGGCGCTCGCCCGCTTCCGCGAGAACCTCACGCCGGCAAGGGAGGAGGGGCGCACGCTCGGGTGGAAGCTGGCGGTCTCCGGCGCGCGCGAGGCGGAGGGCGTCCTCTCACCCCGGGCGTTCGGCCACACGGGCTTCACGGGAACCTCGGTCTGGATCGAGCCCGATACGGCGCGGATCCACGTGCTCCTCACGAACCGGGTTCATCCCGAGGTCCGCCCGATCGACATGAACGGTCTGCGCCGCGGTTTCCACGCGGCCGCGAAGGGCCTCGCGTGAGCTCGCAATCGCTGCGCCTCTTCGAGCCGGGCGAGGCGGCGCACGTCGCCGCCGAGCAGGCGGCCGCGCCGCGCGCGCGGGAAATGCCGGGACCACGGCCCGCTCCGATGCATCGCCAGGGCGCCGCCTCGCCGGCGGCGATGCGCCTCTTCGAGCCCGGTGAAGCGGTGGACATCGCCATCGCCCAGGCCGCCGCGGCGCCGGCGGAGCGGCCCGCGCCGAAGCCCGCCGGTCCCGTCCCCCTGGACGGAGGGGCCTTCTCCCTGAGCACGATGCGGCTCTTCGAGCCGGGCGAAGCGGCGGACGTCGCGGCCGCCCAGAACGCCGCGCATCCCGCGCCCGCGCGCCCCTCGATCGCCCGGGCGCGCGCCGCCGGCCCGGCACGAGAGGCCGAAGCGCGCGACCTGGGCGCGTGGGCCTATCCGTCCGAGCTGGGCGAGCCGCCGCGCGCCTCCACGGGGGGACTCGCGGCGCTCCCGCGGATCGCGACGGCGCCTCCGGACTATCCCGACCCGCTCCTTCCCGAGCTGCCCCGCGAAAAGCGCGGGCCGTACAGTGTCTCGATCGTGGCCCACGCGCTCATCATCGCGGTCGTCATCGCGCGCACGAGCTGGCTCGCCGCGCACCTGGAGGCATCGCCCGCTCCCGATCCCGGTCTCATGGTCGCGCTCCAGCAGCCGCAGCCTGAGCCCCAGCCCCCCCAGCCTCCGATCCAGGCGCCCCCCAAGTCACCCCGTCCCGCCCCCGAGCCGGAGGCCCAGCGACCGCAGCCGCAGGCGCAGGAGCTGACGCCCCCTCTCGCGCCCAAGCAGCTGCCTCCGCAAACCCCGCTCCCCGAGCCCACGCGCATGGGCGAGCAGGTCCCGGTTCCGCACTATCCGGTCCCCGGCACCGTTCCACCCGAGGAGCAGAAGACGGGCAAGGCGGGGGCCCCCGGGGAAAAGGCGCCGCCTCCCGAACCGATCGGGTCGGCGAACGGGACGAACGACACCGATCCGGGCGCGGGCGCTCTGAAAGGCCCCGGATCTCCGGCGGAGGGGGAGGACGATTCGCGCGACAGCGGGCTGATCACGGAGAAGTTCCTCGGCGGGCTCGACATCCGGAGCCACCGCTCCGGGAGAGGCAAGCAGGGCTCCGGCGAATCGGAGGGGGGAGGTTCCCGGCGGGGGTTCGATTTCCGCCTGCCGGGGGGCAACCTGGGCGATTTCGTCTTCGAGGACAAGGACTACGACTGGAACGACTATCGCAGCCAGATGTACTACGCGATCCTGCGCGCCTGGTACAACCGGCTCTACCTGATGACGGGGAATTTCGAGCGCTGGAGCTTCCTCAAGAGCACCCGGGCCCTTCGCGGCACGGTCCTGATCCGCTTCGTCATCGAGCGCAGCGGGGCCGTCTCGACGATCGAGGTCCTCGAGCCCTCCGTCATGACGCCCCTGGACGAATCCGCGAAGGGCGCCCTGAAAGAAGTCATTCTTCCCCGGCTTCCGGCCGATTTCAAGAAGGATCACGAAGCGGTCACGGGCCGGTTTATCATGGATGTCGACGATGTGGGAGACTTCAAGCAAGGGCTTGCCTGGGGCAAGCGCCAAGGCGAATTCTGAGCGCGGTCCGGTAGAGCGCCGGAACTCGCTGGGGCGCTCCTGAGGGAGCGCGAGAATCGGAGCCATACCTTAGACCCTTCCCGAAGCATCACCGGCACGGCTGCCATCGAAGGAGCGTATTGATCGAACGTTTCAAGGATCTCGATCTCCGCTCCGACCTCCAGCAGAGTCTGGCCGACGCGGGCTACGTGACCTGCACGCCCATCCAGGGGCTGGCCCTCCCCGACACGCTCTCGGGACACGACGTCATCGGGGTCGCCAAGACCGGCACCGGGAAGACGGTCGCGTTCCTCCTGCCCATCTTCCAGAACCTCGAGCCCGGCGCGGACGTTCAGGCGCTGGTCATCTGCCCCACACGGGAGCTCGCGCAGCAGGTCGGGGGGGAGGCGGAGAAGCTCGGCAAGCCGATCGGCGTGCGCACCGCGGTCCTCTACGGAGGCACCTCTCTCGGACCGCAGAAGCAGCAGCTCCTGGCGGGCGTGGACCTCGTCGTCGGCACGCCGGGGCGCGTCCAGGACTTCATCACGTCCGCCTACCTGCCCACGCGCCGGATCCGCTGGCTCGTCCTCGACGAGGCGGACCGCATGCTCGACATGGGGTTCATCGACGACGTGGACCGGATCATCCGGCGTCTGCCGATGAGCCGGCAGACGATGCTCTTCTCGGCGACGCTTCCCGCCCCGGTGCTGACGCTCGCGCATCGTTACATGCTCTACCCGAAAGAGTTCCGCGTGGACGCCGAGACGCGGGTCCCCGACGCCATCGCGCAGACCTTCTATGCGTGCCCGCGCGGCCGGCGCATCGACATGCTCCGCGCGATCCTCGCCGCCGAGAAGCCCACCAAGGCGCTCGTCTTCACCGCCCGCAAGATCGCGACCAGCGAGATCGCCAGACGACTGCGCTCGGACGGGCACGAGGTCTATCCGATCTCCAGCAACCTGCGCCAGTCCGATCGCGAGCGCGTCCTGGAGGGATTCCGCCAGGGAACGATCCACCTCCTCGTTGCGACCGACGTGGCCGCGCGCGGGATCGACATCGACGACATCTCGCACGTCATCAACTTCGAGCTGCCGATGGAGCCGCAGGACTACGTCCACCGGATCGGAAGGACGGGGCGTGTCGGGCGCAGCGGCCGCGCCATCTCCCTGGTCGAGCCCGGCGATCGCGGCGCCGTGGCCGACATCGAGAAGCTTCTGTCGCACCCGATCCAGATCGAGACGCTCCCCGGCTTCGAAGGGGCCGGAGCGGCCGTGGCCGCGGGGGAGAGCCGTTCTTCGGGACGAAGATCATCCGGCGGGGGTGGACGCCCGCACGGCGGCCACAGCGGCCACAGCGGCCACAGCGGCCACAGCGGACACGGCGGGCACGGCGGGCACGGCGGGCACGGCAGCGGCGGCGGCGGCGGAGGCGGCGGAACGCGCCCATCCTCTGGGGGCAGCAAGCCGCATGGATCCGAAGCGCGGGAGGGCGCGCGCGAAGGAGCCCGCGAAGGCTCGCCGAGGCCCCGGCGCCGCGGTGGCAAGGGACGTCCGAGACGGGGGGCGGGAGGCGGCTCGAGGGGAGGCTCGGGCGCCTGAGAGTGATCTCGGGATCGCTCAGGGGCCGCCGGCTCGACGCGCCGGCCGGCCTTCGCGTCCGTCCCACTTCCGATCGGGCGCGCGAGGCGCTCTACGACATCCTGGGACCCCGGGTCCGAGGGGTCCGTTTCCTGGATCTGTTCTCCGGCTCCGGTGCGGTCGGGATCGAGGCGCACTCGCGCGGCGCGGCGAAGGTCGTCCTCGTGGAGAGCGACCGGACGGCCCTCGGCGTCCTGGCCAAGAACCTGGAATCGCTCGGCCTTGCAGGCGAGGTCGAGGTCGTCAGCGCGCCCTGGCCCCGGGCGCTTCCCCAGGCAGAGCGGCGCGGAGGCCCCTTCGACATCGTTTTCGCCGACCCTCCCTACGCTCAGGCCGACTATCCCGCGATCCTGGAGAGCCTTTCGGCGCCGTCCGCGCCCGCCGGGCTCCTCTCCCGCGACCCCCTGGTCGTCCTCGAGCACGAGGACCGGGCCGAGATCCCCTCCGAAAGCACACATTTCCGGCTCCAGCGCCGGGCTGTCTATGGGCGGATGGCCTTTGGTTTCTACCGTCCCAAGGCCTGAATTTGCATTTCCCGGCCCCGGAAACTAGATTGCGCTCCGGGCCGCCCTGGGTGGCTCTGTGTCGCGACTTGTAGGTTGACCTCTACCTCCGTGAGAATAAGGGCTGCCCGGAAAATGAGTCCGGTGAATCAGGAGAGGACGATGAAGAAGCGCGGTGCTCCGAAATTCCTGTCCGTGCTGGTGATCGCGATCGCCCTCGCGCCGCTTGCTGCGGCCGATGAGGCCGCGAAGGACGCCCCCAAGGCGACCTACGACCCCCATTCCCGGCCTCCCAAGAATCTCCATCAGATGCCGGACGGACACTGGACCCCCTGGGATCCGCCCACGGCGCCGGAGGGCTCGAAGGTCCACGTCGTCGTGAAGGGGGACACGCTCTGGGGCCTCTCTCAGCAGTACCTGAACAACCCCTATCTCTGGCCGCAGATCTGGGACCAGAACCGCTACGTCCTCGACTCGCACTGGATCTATCCGGGCGACTCGATGATCATCCCGTCGCCCGAGGTCGTTCCCGCCGGGGTGCCGCAGACGCCAACGGCCGCCGAGCAGCCGATGCGGGTTGGCGAGGGCGAGACCAAGCGCGCGGAAGCGCCCGCTCCAGCCCCCAAGCCGCACGTCTATCCCATCGGCGACTACCAGGACGCCTACTGCGTCGCCTTCGTCCAGGAGGCCCCCATTCAGGCTCCCTGGATCGTCGCCCCCGACGAGGACGATCTGCAGGGGATCGCCACCGGGCACGTGGTCTACCTCAACGCCGGCAGCGCCGAAGGCCTCAACCCCGGCGACAAGTTCACGATCGTGCGCGACAGCGGCGAGCTTCAGCATCCGGTGACCCACGCCAGGCTCGGCCATCGCATCGATTGGAGGGGCCAGCTCATGCTGATCGCGGTCCAGGAGCACACCTCGACCGCCGAAGTCACCTTCGCCTGCGAGGACATCCGGCGCGGCGATCAGGTGATCCCCTTCAAGGAAGTCTCGATCCTGACGCGGAACACGCGCATCAACGGGAACCTCGAGCACCGCTACACGAACACGGGATCGGGCAAGAGCGAGGGTTACGTCATTCTCGCCCGAGACGAGCAGATCGCCCTGGGCCAGGGGAACATCGTCGGAGTCGATCTCGGCCCTTCGGACGTCAAGGCCGGTGACATGCTCACCATCTACCGCGACAACCGCAGCGGCCCCACGCTTCCCCGCCAGAACCTCGGCGAGGGGGTCGTCCTGCGCACCGAAGGACAGACCGCGATCGTGAGGATCTCCGCCTCCGTGCGCGAGATCTACGTCGGCGACCGCGCCGAGGTCCGCTAGAAACCGCTCTCCAAGCGCCGCTGTCAAGGGCGCTCTCCCTTCCCATCTCGCCCCCCGTGCCCTCCCAAGGGCACGGGTCTGTCTGGGTACTAGATCCATCGCACAGTGGACCTTCACGCGCGGGGGCTATGCCGTAGGGCCGCCGTCGCGGGATGTGCCCCTCGAGGGGATCGCTCGCGGGCACGCGCGGAGGCTCAGCCACAAGGGCCGCCGTCGCGGGATGTGCCCCTCGAGGGGATCGCTCGCGGGCAGGTGAAGCCCGAAGGGCCCGCTCGCTTCGATCGGGCTGAGCGAGTGATCGTGGTGGATGCGGGCCAACGCTCAGCCCTCACGCCCCTCTACGGGGCACATCCCGCGCCGCCGGCCCGCGGTACCCGGGCTCACGCGCGGAGGTCGACAGAGAAGCAAGTAGGTCCGATTGTGCCGACATCCACGTGCCTGGGGTCGGCTCGGTCCGGACAAGCCGTCCTCTCGCAGACCCCGCCCCCCCCCGCGCCTCATGCGTTACCGCGCGTCAGCCCATTCCAATTAGTAAGACAAAGAAGCGTCTGATCGCTTCCGGAATTTCACCAATAGTGGGGCGGGGGTCGCGACCCCAAGCACATTCCTACAGGCACGGCTTTTTGTTATTAATTTTTTACAGACCGCGCGTGAGTCCCGGTACCGCGGGCCGACGGCGTGGGATGTGCCCCGTAGAGGGGCGTGAGGGCTGAGCGGTGGCCCGCACGCACCACGAGCACTCGCTCAGCCCGATCGAAGCGAGCGGGCCCTTCAGGCTCTACCTGCCCGCGAGCGATCCCCTCGAGGGGCACATCCCGCGACGGCGGCCCAAATGGCACTATCGCGGCGCGTGCTCTCACGCAGCGCCAGGCACGCCCGGCAGGCCCTACATTTTGCGCATCTTGTTCTTGAGGATGAGGATCTCGAGCGACATCGCGATCATTTGCGCGAGACGCTTCCAGATGGCCATGTCGATCGCGCCGAGGGCCTCGTTCAGGTTGTCGGCGTACAGGATCGCCACCAGACGGTCGCGCAGGACCACGGGGACGAGCAGGAGGTTCGGAGGCGCGTTCGCGCCCAGACGCTCGTAGAACGCCTGGCTGCGCGGACCCGGAACGGGAAGCCCGACGAAGACGCTCTGCGATGCCTGGACCGGGGAGAAGATCGAGGGCTCCTTCAGCGGGATCGCGAGCGAGAGCAGCTGGTCGAGGTCGAGGCCCGGTCCGGACCCCGACCATCCGGTGGCGAGGTCCTGTCGCACGGCGAACAGGGCGACCCGGCGGTAGCGGGCCGCCATGAACCCGACGACCTCCTCCGCGAGCTGCTCGCGCGTGACGGCGGCGGCGATCCGCCCGCCGAGCTGCTCGAGCGAGCGCTCGTCGGTCGGAGGCGGTGCGAAGCGGCCGGAAGGACGCAGGGGCGCTTTCGGCCGAGCGGGCTCTGGGATGGAGGGACGCCGCGCGGGGACTTCGCGCACGAGCGTCCGTCCCGGCGCGGGGGCGGCGGGCCTTGCGGTCCCCGCAGGCTGTCCCGGGCGGCGCGTGAGGGGGAACTCGTCCTCCTCGCTGTAGCGCAGGGCCGTGGGCTCCGGCGGCGCGGCGGGCGCCCGCGCGGGCGTGCGCCGTCGGGAGCGCCCGGCCCCGGGATCGAGCCGGCCGAGAGCCTCCTCGACTTCGCTGTCGCGCCACTCTTCGAGGGAGCGGGGCATGATCTCGTCCTGATGCGCCGGTCGGACCGTCCCGCCGAGCTCCGGCATCACGACGGCATCGATCGGATGACCGTCGAAGCCGATGTTCTGCGGCTCGCCGGAGCGCGGGGCCCGCGGGCGCGGCGGCGGAGGCGTTGGGGCTTCCTCGGGGGGCTCTGCGGGCGCAGGGGATTCCGCCGCGATCTTCATCGTGATCGGGCCGCGTCCCTGGCGGCGCACCTTGTAGTGCTTCTCGAGCGCCTGCACGATCCGGAACTCGGGCGCCACCCAGGGCGCCACGGTCAGCCCCGTGGACATCGACACCTCGTTCGCAGCGACGGTGTCGCGCGGGTTCAGCATCGCGAGGTGGATGCGGTTGCCTTCGATCTGGAGCGGGATGACCCGGTAGCGCTGCGCGAGCGCGGCGGGGACCTTCTGGATGACGTCAGGGCGCGCCAGACGGATGGACTCGAAGGGCGCGAAGGGGACGCGGTAGATCTCCGACAGGGTCTCGCCGAGAGCCGCCTCGTCGATGAAGCCGAGGTTGATCAGATGGCTGCCGAGGTAGCCACCGAAGAACTGCTGCGTCCGCAGGGCCTCCCGCAGCTGCGCGGGTGTGATCTTGCCCTTCCGGATGAGGATCTGGCCGATCTTCTCCGCCAAAGGACCTCCGCGTCAGGACTTCTTGGCCCCCTCCTTCATGGCGGCCTTGCGGCTCAGGCGAACGCGTCCCTGGGCATCGATGTCGATGACCTTCACAAGGACCTCTTCACCCTCGTTGATCTCGTCCTTCACCTCTTTGATCCTCTGATCGGAGATCTCCGAGATGTGGACGAGGCCCTCGACGCCCGGAAGGATCTCGACGAATGCACCGAAGTTCACGACCCGGACGACCTTGCCGACATAGATCTTCCCGAGCTCCGCCTCGGCGGTGAGCTCGCGGATGATCTCGACGGCCTTCTGGGCCGAGGTCTCGTCGATGGACGCGATGTCCACGCGCCCGTCGTCGTCGATGTCGATCTTGGCGCCGGTGCGCTCCACGATCGAGCGGATCGTCTTTCCGCCCGGTCCGATGACTTCACGGATCTTGTCTTTGGGAATGCGGATCGTGATGATGCGCGGGGCGAAGTTGGAGATCTCGCCGCGATGCGTGGCGAGG
>Ga0070671_100000307_pt1 | contig 33302 bp, 29 predicted proteins | sample KBSS73metaG_FD_65341 | JGI IMG/M metagenome (GOLD analysis project Ga0070671, IMG submission 65341) | Switchgrass rhizosphere microbial communities from Kellogg Biological Station, Michigan, USA - KBS S7-3 metaG | ecosystem: Host-associated > Plants > Roots > Rhizosphere > Soil ...
CGGCGGCGACGGTCGGGCTGTCCGGATGCTTTTCCGGGTAGGCAGAAACCGACACTTCAACCGGCGCGATGCGCTTGATGCCGGCGACGAGTTCGGCGGCATTGCCGTAGCCGCCGGGATGCGGCGCGTAGCGGTCGCCGACGCCGCCGGTCGGATCACCACGCAGCGCCACGATATGGCGCACGCCGGCCTCGGCGTAGGCGGCGATCACCGCGTCGACGTCGGGGCGGGTCGCGGCGACGCAGGTGAGATGCGCCGCCGGGGTCAGCATCGTCTCCGCCAGGATGCGCTTGACCGTCGCGTGCGTGCGCTCGCGGGTCGAGCCGCCGGCGCCGTAGGTCACCGAGACGAAGTTCGGGCTGAGCGGGGCAAGCCGGCTGATCGCCTCCCACAGCGTCTGTTCCATCTCCGCGGTCTTCGGCGGAAAGAACTCGAACGAGACGCGCACGCCGCGCGGCGCATCACCTCGGACAAAGCGGCTGGCGCGGGGAGCGTTCATCAGACCACCTCGAGTGTTGCCGGCGCGGCAACCGCCATGCGCGGGTCGCGGGCGAGCCAGAGCGAGACTGCGATCTTGCCTTGCGGTCCGGGCGGCAGCGTCTGCTGGCGGACCATGTCGAGCCCTGCGGATTCGAGCCATTGCGTCACCGTTTCGGCGGCAAAGCCGAGCCGGCGATGCGCATGCTCGTCGCGCAGGAATTCAAGGTCGTGCGGCGCGAAATCGACGATCAGGAGGCGTCCGCCGGGCCGCAGCACGCGCGCCGCCTCGCGGATGGCGCGGGCGCTGTCGTCGAGGAAGTGCAGGACCTGATGGATGATGACGACGTCGAAGGAATCGCGCGGCCCGGCGAGGTCGTAGATGTCGCCGTGGCGCACGCTGCAATGTTCGAAACCGGCGCGGTCAAGCCGGGCGCGCGCGAGCGCCAGCATGTCGCGCGAGAGATCAAGGCCAAGGCCACGCTCGATGTCGCCGGCGAAAAGCTCCAGCATCCGCCCAGTGCCGGTGCCGAGGTCGAGAAGGGTGCGCATTGGCTTGTCGCCGAGCGCTGCGCGGATCGCCGCTTCAACCGCGGCGTCGGCCACATGAAGCTGGCGGATGCGATCCCACTCGGCGGCATGCCGCCGGAAATAGTTCTGCGCGGCGGCCGCGCGCGCGGCGCGCACCGCTGCGAGCCGCTCCCGATCGCGCGCCACGGCCGGGTCGTTCGGATCGAGGCGGGCGATCAGCGCGCGGGCGATGTCGGCGGCGCTGCCGCGCTCGCCGAGGCGGAAGAATACCCATGACCCCTCACGGTAGCGCTCGACCAGCCCGGCCTCAGCGAGGAGCCGCAGATGGCGCGAGAGGCGCGGCTGCGACTGGCGTACGATCGCGGTCAGGTCGGAAACGGTGAGTTCGGCCTCGGCGATGAGCATGAGCAGACGCAGGCGCGTCGCTTCGCCTGCAGCCTTGAGGGTCGCAGTAAGGGCCGGAAAGCTCAGCTGGGCTGAATCCATGGTGGTTGTGGTGCCTCAAGCCGAATGGACATAAAGATATCTTTATGCGCTTAACTTGGCAAGAGTGGGAAATCGCCCACTAGCACGGCCGGGCTACAAGGCCCCCGAAGGCTATTGGCGGCGCCGGCAGGCGCGTGCGAATTTGCGGCCGTGAGCGAAGTCGATCACAGCGCCTACGGCCTGCGCGAGGGCGAAGTCGCGGTCGAATTGCCGGAGCAGTTCGACGCCTCGCTCTATTTCATCGGGCGTATCCGCACCCCATGGAAACGGCGCGAAGATTGCCCCAAGAACCCGCGTGAATCCGAAGCCGAGTGCACGATCGAGGTTGATCCGCGTTGGGTGGGCGGGCTGAGCGGCCTTGAGACCGTGAGCCATGTGGTGGTGCTCTATTGGATGGACCGCGCCCGGCGCGATCTCGTGCTGCAAGCGCCGCACCATTACACCGAGCGCCGCGGCACGTTTGCGCTGCGTTCGCCGGTGCGTCCGAATCCGATTGCCGTTTCGGTGGCGCGGCTCGTTCGCGTCGACGGCGACAGGCTGTCAGTCGTCGGCCTCGATTGCGTCGACGACACGCCGCTCCTCGACCTCAAGCCTTATTTCGCCTCGACCGATTCCGTTCCCGACGCGTCGGTGGGCTGGCACGCCGGGCGTCCGCGCTGAAGATCAAAACAGCGCCGGCGCATCGCCGAGCGGAACCATGCCGAGATAGATCGCGCCGTCCGAGAAGCGCAGCGGCAGCAAGATTGCCGGCTTGTGGTCGATCTCCGTGGGCTCTCCCATTTTCTTGAGGTTCTCGATCACACTCGCATTCGCGGTGTCACGGAGCGCGCCGCCGAGTCCCGGCATCAGCCGATCGAGTGCCGCAAGTCCCTGGCGCGAGCCGCTGTCGGCACCGGTGATGCGGTCAACCCCGCGCCCGATCAACTGGTCGATGCCGAGAAGCGGCACAATGCGTTCGATGCCGACGACCGCGATGCGGATGAGGCCGTCGAGCTTGCCATGCGGGTTCACATTGAGCGTTCCCGTGCCGACCACAATGGCATCGCTGCGCGCGATCCGCAGACGCTTGACTTCGATGTTGCCGCCGGCCGCCTCCATCTCGCGGAAGCGCGCCGCCAGGGATTTGGGGCCAAGATCCTTGAAGCCGCGCAGCACGATCTCGATCTCGGCCTTGATTGGCTCGGCGACAACCGGGTGCAGCGTCGGTGCGGTGGCTGCGGTCAAGCGCAGCACGGTCTCGATCACCGGGTTGTTGCGCGGCGATCCGGCGATAAGGCGCCCCTGAAGTTCCGCACGCTCGGCCTTGAACAGCGGATCCCCGCCGGCGTCCGCGGTGGCGTTGTCCTTGCCGGTCCGATCGAGGCGCGGCCGGTCGAGCGTGAATGACACGCTCTCGGGATCCGTCGGCAGCCCGCGGACGCTCACATTCGCACGCGACCAATTCGCGACAAGCCGCGACGCGTCGTTCGCTCCGACAAGACTGAGCGGCGCGGTCACGTCGCCCACCAGCAAAGTCGGGTGGTAGACCGCGGCGGTGAAAGTCGCGTCCTTCGCCTTGACGACAAACGGCGGCTGATAATTGTTGATCTGAGCTTCCGCATCGGCGCAGCGCACTTCGATGCGCAGCGGAAAGCCGCCGATGCCCTGTGACCCGCACGAATAGATGCGGCCGACCGTTGCTTCCCGCTCGATCCAGCCGGCCAAGGTCCGGTTCGCGACCGCCGCGGAATAGTACCAGCCCCAGACCCAGGCGGGGACGAGGGCAACGACAATCGCCGCCGGCACTAGGATCCACCACAACGGCCAGCGCCGCGCCGGAACCACGACGGGCGTCGTTCGATCCGGGTCAAGCCTCGCGGCCGCAGGCCTACTGAGCCGCTGGCGCGAAGGCTGCATCATGCTAAGGGGAGATTCGCCCGGCATTGTTACTGTTCTCCCGTACAGTGCGGCGTTTCGAAGACCAGACGAGTTCCATTTGCGGTCGCGTCTTCCTTAGGCCAAGCGAAAATCGGGCCGGCAGTCAACGTGAGGAATCGATCCGATTGAAAACGAGGGGGATAAAACCAGCGGAGTCGGAGGACGCCGGTGACCTGTGGGTCTTCGGCTACGGCTCGCTGATGTGGCGGCCGGGTTTCGCGTTTCACGAGCGCGTGCCGGCGCGGCTTATCGGGCTGCACCGCGCGCTCTGCGTCTACTCGTTTGTCCATCGCGGCACACCGGAGCGTCCCGGCCTGGTGCTCGGCCTTGACCGCGGCGGCATGTGCCGCGGCATCGCCTTTCGCGTGGCTGCCGCCGCGCGCGCCGAGACCGTCGCCTATCTGCGCGGGCGCGAGCAGGTCACGACCGTCTACCTCGAAACGGTGCGGCGGATCGAGTTGGAGGAGCCGGCGCGCCGGCAGGTCAGAGCGCTCTGCTTCATCGTCGACCGCAGCCACGTGCAATATGCCGGCCGGCTCACGCTGTCGGAGTGCGTGCACCACGTGCGGCAAGGCCACGGCCGATCGGGCGCCAATCGCGACTACGTGGTCGAAACGGTGCAGGCGCTGGAAGCCCTCGGCTATCGCGAGACCGACCTGCACCTCGTCGCCGCGCGGCTGCAGTCGGAAGCCGGTGCTCGGAAATTGGATGCCAGCGCCCTCAAGCCAGAGACCACAGAGGCGAGATAACTGAGCCCTGGTTTCGACGATCGCCGTTCGATCTCAGCCGCCTTGCTTCCGGCCTTCTGCGACAAGCCGAGTGGTCGCTTCCTCGATGACGCTCCGGAGCCGCGCCAGAAACACCCGCTTGTCGAGGCCGGGCGGGATCGGATCGAGCACTTCGACCAGAACGGTGCCGGGAAAGCGGAGCAGCGAGCGGCGCGGCCAGAACAGGCCGGAATTGAGGGCCACCGGCACGCAAGGGAGTCCAATCTCGCTGTAGAGATAGGCGACGCCAGGCATGTAGCGCGGCGAGGCGCCGGGTGCTTGGCGCGTGCCTTCGGGAAAGATCACGATCTGACGCGCGTCCGCGATTTCCCGACGCGTCGCCGCCGTCATTCGCGCCAGCGAAGTGACCCGCGCGCCGCGGTCGATCGGAATCATCCGCGCCTTGCGCGCGAGCCAGCCGAACAACGGCAACCACATCAGTTCGCGCTTGAGCACATAGGTCGGATCGCGCAGCACCTCGAAAAGGGCGAATGTTTCCCAGAACGACTGGTGCTTGCAGGCGACGATGCAGGCCCCTTCGGGGATCTTTTCGCGCCCGCGCCACTCGACGGTGACGCCGCAGGTCACACGCAGCAGCCAAAGGCTGCTGCGTGAATAGCGGCGGAGCACGCCAAGCAGAAAACGGCGAGGCAGCAGGATGGTCGGCAATGCCACCGTCATGCGCGCGATGATGTTCACGTAGAACAGGACGTTGAACAGCAGCGAGCGGACGAGCAGGGCAGGGGAACGAGACAAGGGTTGCTCGATCTGCTGGATCCGTGACCGGCGGCGCCGACGCCTCAGCGATGCGCGTCAGAAACGCGATTGTCGGTGGCCTCCGCCGTTCCGGAGTCGAACCGCATGCGCACCTTGGCGAAAAGGTATTTGAAATACTCCGACAGCACCAGCCGCGTGGTCGTGCTGTTCGACCACCACGGCTCGACCCGCAGCCGGTCGGAGACGACCGGGAAGGGGATAAGAACGACGTTGGGAAGCTGGTGCGCGATCTCGGCGAGCGCGCGCGGCATGTGATAGGCCGATGTGACGATGATGAGCGAATGAAAGCCGCGGTCGATGACCCAGCGGCGCGTCTCCACCGCATTGCCTAGCGTGTTGAGGGCCGAGTAGTCGAGATCGACGCAGCAGGAGAGTATGCGGCCATATTCGGAAACCTGATGGGCGATGTCGTTCGTCGTGGTGCCGGGATTGACGCCGCTGATAAGGAGCCGCTTGCCGTGTCCGGACGCCAGCAATTCGAGCGCGTCGGTGACCCGCGAAGTGCCGCCGGTGAGCACGACGATACCGTCGGCGTTGCGGTCGAGTTCGATCTCCTCGTTCGGCAGCAGGGAGACGAAACCGACGAAGCCGAGAATAATGGCCAATCCGCAGAGCACGGAGAACCTGACGGCAAAGGACCGCAGGCGCCGCGTGGTGACGGCGGAGTTAAGGCTGAGCATCGCCGCGCGTGTCCCCCGCGCCAAGATTTTCTGCGCCGGCCCGTTTCGGCATCCGGTCCACGATCATAGCCGCGATTCCGGCGGCAAGTTGATGCCGTTTTTCCGCCTCAGTCCATACTCGCCAGGGTACGGTTAACCGTCCGGCGCGACGTGAGCGCCGTTACCATCGCCATCAATACGACCTGGGTGAGGATCGCCAGATAACCGGAAACGCCGACGGACATGGTGCCGAACAAGGCCGCGGCCTCGTCGCCGCCGGCGGTGCCGACCAGCCAGGCATTCGCCGCTTCCATGGCGCCGAAGAAGAAAATCGCTCCGCCGCCGCCGATTGTGCCGCCCTTGAAGCCAAGCAGCAGGAAATGGCGCTGAAACTGCCCGGCGATGAAGTTATCGGTGGCGCCGACATAGTGCAGCACCTCGATGATCGGCCGATTGGTTGCCATGGCGCCGCGCGTTGCAAAGGTGACCGAGAGCACGGTGACCGCGAGAACAAGCGCGAGCACGCCGATGCCGGCAACCACTGCTGTCCCGGCCATGGTGCGCATGCGGTCGATCCAGCGGCGGTGGTCGTCCAGGGTGGCGCCCGCAACCTGCGCCGCGAGCGTCCGCCGCAATGCGCCGAAGTCGGGCAGCATGCCGGAGGCGAGCTTCACCACGATGAGACGCGGGATCGGGAGGTCATCGAGCGACAGCCCGCCGCCCAGCCAGGGCTCGACCAATTGCGCCGATTCCTGCTTCGTGAAAGCGCGAACATCGGCGACGCCCGGCGTCGCCCGTGCAATATCCGCCGCCTTGCGCACGTCCGCTTCAAGGTCACGCCCCGGCGCGGGACGAACCTGGATCGTCACCTCGCGGCCGACATCCGCTTGCCAGTCGCTTGCCGCGCTGACGATTAGCATCACCGCCCCGGTCGTCAGCGCCGCGAGAAACGTCATGATGGCGACGACAGCGGCGAGCGAGCGGCCGGCGATCGAGGTATTGGGAACGATCGGTGTCGCCGCCGGCGGCGCCAGCGCGAGCGGGGTCACCGCTTCGAAATCGTCCCATGGCTCCGCCATGGTCTCGACGGGCTTAGTCATAGACATGCAGGCGGCCTTCGTGCAGCACCAGCCGGCGCGCGTCGTATTCGTCCATCAAGGCGATGTCGTGAGTGGCGATGACGACTGCCGTCCCCGACTTGTTGAGTTCGATGAACAGTCGCAGCAGGCGCTGCCCGAGATTGGGATCGACGTTGCCGGTCGGCTCGTCGGCGAGCAGCAGCTGCGGGCGCGCTATGACGGCGCGCGCAATTGCGGTGCGCTGCTTCTCGCCGCCGGAAAGAACCGGCGGCAGCGCGCCCATGCACTCGCCGAGCCCCACCCATTGCAGCAATTCGACGACCTCCGGCCGGTATTGCACCTCCTCCTTGCCGAGGACGCGCAGCGGCAGCGATACGTTCTCGTAGGTGGTCAGATGGTCAAGAAGCCGGAAGTCCTGGAAGACGATGCCGATCCGGCGCCGCAAGGTCGCACGCCCGTCCTTGCTGAGCGTAGCGGCATCGTGATCGAACATGCTGATCAGGCCGCGCGTCGGCCGCAGCGATAGAAACATCATGCGCAGGAGCGAGGTCTTGCCCGCCCCGGAGGGGCCGGTCAGGAATTGAAACGAACGCCCCTCGATGCCGAAGGTGACGTCGCGCAGGACCTCCGGACCGAGCCCGTAGCGCAAGCCGACATTCTCGAACCGGATCACGCCGTCCTCCGAAGGCTCCTGCCGCGAGGGCAAACCGGCGGCAGGAGCCGTCCCCTGATTCGAGCCCCCAGCAAACTTACCACGACGCCGCAATTACTTTCGCGGGCGGCTTGGTTTCCAATCCGTTAACGGATCGCCTGATAGGGTCGGCGGAAGGTGCCGCGCTGCTGATTCGCCGATGCTGATCGTCTGCCCGTCCTGCGCTACCTCCTACGACGTGGAGCTGGCAAGCCTGGGGCCACAGGGACGCCAGGTTCGCTGCTCGCGTTGCCACACGACTTGGCACGCGGCGCCGGCCCACGCCGACCAGCTCCTCGCCGCGGCGCAGGCGATCGCGCCGGCGCTTGCCACCGAATTGGCGGTGGATAGGGGCGGCGCGGAGCCGCCCGGCGAGCCCGCCGTCGAGGCTCCCAGTGAAGAGGCGAGCGAAGTCAGGCGTCGCATCGCCGCGGTGGATGAACCTCCTGACGAGGAGGCTTCCGAAGGCGAAGCAATCACTGCGCCCGGCGACGAACTCGGGGACGGAGCGGCAAGCGCTGGCGCCGGTTTGTCCGAAGAGTCCCTCGAAGCGGCGGAAGTCGAATCGCCGCCCATCGCGCCGGTCGACCTCGATGAGGGCCGGCCGCCGATCGACATCGATGCCGCCGATTTCGCTGAACGCAGCATCGGGCCGGCCATGGATGTCGAGAGCGTCGCCACCCGCCGCTTCCGGCTGGACCTGGGAAGCCGGGCACGCTGGCCGTTGTCCCACCTGCAGACCCTTATCCTGGCGCTGGTGATCGTCGACGCCATTGTCGTCGGTTGGCGCAACGACTTCGTCCGCCTGCTCCCGCATACCGCCGCGTTCTACGCCCTGACCGGCCTGTCGGTGAACCTGCGTGGCCTCGATTTCGACGACGTGGCCACGACTGCCGAACAGCACGAGGGCGTGCCGATCCTCGTCGTCCAGGGCAGCGTCCTGAATACGGCGCGCAAGGCCGTCGAAGTGCCCCGGATCAAATTCATCGCCCGCAACGCAGCCCGACAGGAAATCTATTCCTGGACAGTCGCACCCTCGCGCAACGTATTGTCGCCGGGCGAAGCCGTTGCATTCCGCAGCCGGCTCGCTTCGCCGCCGCCGGACGCCCAGGACGTGCTGGTGCGCTTCGTCAATCGGCGCGACGTGTTCGCCGGAACGCGGTGAGGTCGCCCATGGCGCGCATTCTCATAGCTGAAGACGAGGAAGCGTTGCGAGCGCTGTGCGCGCGGGCGCTCGCGGCCGAGGGCCATGAGGTCAACTCTGCTTGCGACGGGGGCGAAGCGCTCGATCTGCTGGCGCGCGAGCAGGGCCGCTTCGATCTTCTTCTCACCGATATCCGTATGCCGATCATGGACGGCATCGCACTGGCGCTGGCGGCAGCACGCGATTTTCCCGAGCTCACGATCCTGCTGATGACCGGCTATGCCGATCAGCGCGAGCGCGCCCAAGGCCTCGACGCGATCATCCACGATGTCATCGCCAAGCCGTTTACGGTCGCCGCGCTACGCGACACCGTCAGCGAAGCGTTGACCGTGCGGGCGCGCTCGTAAGGCGCGCCTGATTGGTAGCCGCAGCAGCAGCGCACGACGCTTGCGTCACCCATCGTCGGACAGCGCATAAGGCCGCGGCAACGGCTCGACCGGCAGGTCCGGATGCGAGCGGCCGAAGTCGGGTGTGGCTGAATCCTGGCCGATCTCGACGATGCCGCGGCGGATCGCGCGGGTGCGGGTGAAATGATCAAACAGAACCTCGCCGTCGCCGCGACGGATCGCGCGCGTCAGCTGCGACAAGTCTTCGTTGAAGGTGCCGAGCATCTCCAGCACCGCGTCCTTGTTGGCGAGGAAGACGTCGCGCCACATGGTCGGATCCGAAGCGGCGATGCGGGTGAAGTCACGAAAGCCGCCGGCCGAGAATTTGAGCACCTCGGAGCGCGTCACCTCGGCAAGCTCGTCGGCAGTGCCGACGATCGTGTAGGCGATAAGGTGCGGCAGATGGCTCGTTATTGCCAGGACGAGGTCGTGATGCGCAGCCGGCATGGTCTCGACATGGGCGCCGAGCGCGCGCCAGAACGCGGCGAGCTTCTCGACCGCGGCGGGATCGGCGCCGTCGGGGGGCGTGAGAATGCACCAGCGGCCGACGAACAGGGTGGCGAAGCCGGCGTCCGGGCCGGAATTCTCGGTGCCGGCGACCGGATGCGCCGGCACGAAATGAACGCCCTCAGCGAGATGTGGAGCGACGTCGCGCAGCACCGCGGCCTTGACCGAGCCCACGTCGGAGACGGTGGCGCCGCGCTTGAGGTGCGGGCCGATTTCCTCGGCAACGCCGCCGCAGGCGCCGACTGGAATGCAAAGGATGACGAGGTCGGCCCTGGCGGCGGCCGCGGCGTTGGTGTCGACGACCTGGTCGGCGAGACCAAGCTCGGCGACGCGGCGCCGCGTCGCCGCAGAGCGCGCGGTCGCCACGATCTCGCGCACCACGCCCTGCGCGCGCGCTGCGCGCGCAATCGACGAGCCGATGAGGCCGACGCCGATCAAGGCCAGGCGTCCGAACAGCGGGGTGGGTTTGGTCACAGCCGTCACGCCGCCTTTGCCAGGAATTCCTTGAGCGACGCCACCGCCAGGAGGTTCGCCTCCTCGCTGCCGACGCTCATGCGCAGCGCGTTCGGCAGCTTGTAGGCGCCGACCTGGCGCAGGATCAATCCGCGCGCGGTGAGAAAGGCGTTCGCCTCCCCGGCGGTGCGGCCCTTGGCATCGGGAAAATGGATCAGCACAAAATTGGCGACGCTCGGGGTCACCTTCAGCCCGAGCTTGCCAATTTCCTGCGTCAGCCACGTGAGCCAGTGCGCATTGTGCTCTCTCGCGTGCTCCTGGTGCTCCATGTCTTCGATCGCCGCGATGCCGGCGGCAATCGCCGGCGCATTGACGTTGAACGGTCCGCGCACGCGGTTGACGGCGGCGATGACATGCGCGGGCCCGAACATCCATCCGAGCCGAAGGGCGGCAAGGCCGTGGATCTTCGAGAACGTGCGGGTCATGACAACGTTCTCGCTGGTGGCGACAAGCTCGATGCCGGCCTCGTAGTCGTTGCGCCGGACATATTCGGCGTAGGCGGCGTCGAGCACGAGCAGCACCTGCGGCGGCAGGCTGCGGTGCAGCCGCTTGACCTCGTCGAAGGAGACATAGGTGCCGGTCGGATTGTTTGGATTGGCGAGGAAGACCACTTTTGTCTTTTTGGTCACGCGGGCGAGGATCGCGTCGACGCTCGCCGTATAGGCGGTCTCCGGCGCGACCACCGGTGTCGCCCCGGTGCCGAGCGTCGCGATCGGGTAGACGAGAAAGCCGTGCGTGGTGTGGATCGCTTCGTCGCCGTCGGCGAGATAGGTGCGCGCCAGCAGATTCAGCAGATCGTCCGAACCGGCGCCGCAGATGATGCGCTCGGGGTCAAGACCGAAGGCGCGCCCGATGGCTTCGCGCAACTCGGACGCCGAGCCGTCCGGATAGTCCTGGAGGTGAGCGCCCGCCGCCTTGTACGCCTCGATGGCATGCGGGCTCGGCCCGAGCGGCGTCTCGTTCGACGACAGCTTGAACACCTTGGCGACGCCGGGCGCGGTGCTCTTGCCGGGCACATACGCCTCGATGTCAAGCACGCCGGGCCGCGGCTTTGGGTATGCGTTCATTGTCATTCGCTCTTGTGTTCAGCTCTCGTCTTCGCTGTGCCTCTGCCAAGCGGGGGCGGTCCATCCGGCGGTCCGCACTGAACCTGCCAACGCTGACTGACAAACCCGGCGGCCCGTGCCCACGCGGGCGGCGGAGGGAATTATTGTTTCAGCGGCACCGTATAGCGGGTCGCGTGGCTGCCGACGAGGGCTCTCGAGCGGATCGAGGCGCCGGTGCCGACGAGAGCCTCCGCAGCGGGGTCGATCCCGCCCTGCGGTACCGAGATCAACAATGCTGCGCCGTCAAAGGCGCGGTCGGGGACCGCGATCGCGTCTGCGAGCCCAGCCAGGCTTTCCAGGGAGGCTGCGCTCCAGCCGGAGACGCGCACGCTCCACACCTCGGTCTCGGTCACCATGGCATCAGCAGCGACGCGCGAGACCACGAACACCGGCATCCCGGCCGGATGATCGGAGCGCTCGACGAACGGCAGCCGTGCGATGATTTTCGGCGCGGCATCGAATTCGAGCACCGTCCACCACGGACCCGCGCCGGCGATGGCGAAGGCGGGAACGAGGCCGAGATCGCCTTTCGATTCAGTGACTGAAGCGACGACGCTCGCGGCTCCCATGTGCGGGACGAACGGCGCCGTGAAGCCGAAATGGAAGCGCGCCGTATCGCGCATCAGCGCGTCGCCGGCGGACAGGTCGGCGTGCACCGCGAACGGCGCCTGCACGTAGGTGAAGGTCGAGATGATCACGCGCCAGATGCCTTCGACAGTGTCGAGCGGCAGGCTGCCTTGGTGGCGCTGCACGAGGCGACGCATCATGTCGGCCTCGCGCGCGGGGCGAAACGCCGAGCCCGACTCCTGGGTCTTCTTCACCGCGATCAGACGGTCGATGATCGCGCCGCGCTCCATCAGCAGCGCATGCATCGCCTCATCGATGCGGTCGATCTCGCGGCGCAGATCCGTGAGCGAAAATGGCTGCTGGTGCGGCGGTTTCGGCATTTCTCTTGCTCGACGCGTCTCCGGCGCGCGCTGATTGATAGGTTTCGTCAGGCTTGAAAGCAAAGGAAAATCAAAGACCAATCCAGTAAATCGTTGACTCCGCTGGTGAGCGGCCTATTTACCCCCTTCCACCGCCAAAGCGGCGGGGCACCACGACGCCGGGAAAGCGCTATGGTTGAAGCCTACGCCATGCTCGATCGCGCCGATCGCAAGCGCGAGGCGGACCATCCGCATTCGCTGGTCGTGCGTTTTCCCGCCAGCAATCCGCTGCGGCTCGACGCCGGGGTCGATTTCGCTCCGCTGCAGATCGCTTATCAGACCTACGGCACGCTCAACGACGCGCGCAGCAACGCTGTTCTCGTCTGCCACGCGCTCACCGGCGACCAGCACGTCCTCAACAAGCATCCGGTGACCGGCAAACCCGGCTGGTGGGATACCATGGTGGGCCCCGGCCTGCCGATCGACACCGAGCGCTATTTCGTCATCTCCCCCAATGTCGTCGGCGGCTGCATGGGCTCGTCCGGCCCCGCCTCCACCAACCCCGCGACGGGCATGCAGTGGGGCCTCGACTTTCCGGTCATCACCGTGCGCGACATGGTGCGGGCGCAGGCGATGTTGCTCGATCATCTGGGCATCGACTCGTTGTTCGCGGTGGCCGGCGGTTCGATGGGCGGCATGCAGGTGCTGCAATGGGCGGCGAGCTATCCGCGCCGGGTCTTCGCGGCGCTGCCGATTGCCGCCTCGACCAGGCACTCGGCGCAGAACATCGCCTTCCACGAGGTCGGACGCCAGGCGGTGATGGCCGACCCCGATTGGCGCGGCGGCCGCTATTTTGCCGAGGGCACCAACCCGCGCCGCGGGCTTGCCGTCGCGCGCATGGGCGCGCACATCACATACCTTTCCGATGCCGCGCTGCACCGGAAGTTCGGCCGCCGTTTTCAGGACCGCGATAACCCCACGTTCTCGTTCGACGCCGACTTTCAGGTCGAATCCTATTTGCGCCACCAGGGCATCACCTTCGTCGAGCGCTTCGACGCCAATTCCTATCTCTATCTCACCCGCGCCATGGATTATTTCGATCTGGCCGCGGACTACGAAGGCGTCGTCGCCAACGCATTCCGTGGCGCGCCGACGCGCTTCTGCGTCATCTCCTTCACCAGCGACTGGCTGTTCCCGACCACGGAATCGCGCGCCATCGTCCGCGCCCTCAACGCCGCCGGCGCCCGCGTCTCCTTTGCCGAGATCACGACCGACAAGGGGCACGACGCATTTTTGCTCGATGAGCCGGAATTGTTCGCTACCGTCCGCGGCTTTCTGGAAGGGGCCGCCAAGGCGCGCGGCCTGCCGCCGGCGCGGAGGTGAGCGATGCTCACGCGCGTCGATCACGATCTCACCATGGCGGAGGCGGCACGCGGCCCGGGCGGCTCGCGCGTCGACCTGCTCGCGGTCGCCGACATGGTGCAGCCCGGCGCCCGCGTGCTCGACGTTGGCTGCGGCGACGGCGAGTTGCTGCGGCTGCTGGAAACGCGTGGCGTCGACGGCCGCGGCATCGAACTCTCGCGCGAAGGTGTGAACCAGTGTGTCGCCAAGGGCCTCGCCGTGATCCAGGGTGACGCCGACACCGACCTCGCGGACTATCCCGACGACGCCTTCGACTTCGTCATCCTGTCGCAGACGCTGCAGGCGACGCGGCAGCCGCGGGTCGTCCTTGAGCACATGCTGCGCATCGGCCGCTACGCCATCGTCTCGTTTCCGAACTTCGGCCACTGGCGCATCCGGCTGCAGATCGCGCTTGGCGGCCACATGCCGCACACCGACAATCTGCCCTATGCCTGGTACGAAACGCCCAACATCCATTTCTGCAGCATCAAGGATTTCCGCCAGCTGTGCGGCGTCGCCGGTGCCGAGATGGAAGAGGCGGTGGCGCTCAACGCCTGGGGGCGGCGCATGCGGCTGAAAATGCCGTGGTGGTTTTGGAATCTGTTCGGCGAGCAGGCCGTGTTCTTGCTCAGCCGCCGCGGCTGAGGCGCAGCATATGGTGGTCCGCCCTTCATCTTCGCGACGGCTTTGTGCTTAAGTGTGTGTGTAGTGCCGCGCAGCGCCGCTGATACGAAGGTGGCGCGGGCCCGTAGCTCAATGGTCAGAGCTAGCGGCTCATAACCGCTTGGTTGGAGGTTCGAGTCCTCCCGGGCCCACCATGATTTGACTCCCGCCGCGGCTTCGCCCGCACAGCGATCTCCGCTCTTTTTTTGACCCCGGAGGCGTGCTGGTGAACCCGCACGATCGAGCGGTCGATCATCTGCACCTCGCCGCCATGCGCCTTGGTGATACGTCCATCAGCCGGTCCCAGACCCCAGCCTTCGCCAGCGGTTGAAGCGATTGTAGGCCGTCGTATTTGGCCCATAGCGTTCTGAGACTTCGCCGTCATCATAGTTGCTGTGATGCTTCATCATCCTCGCGTCTGCGCAAAGCGTCGCTCATGAGATCGCGGAGCGTGGGACGAGACAAGCCGGTGAACGGCAGTGGGCGAATGACCTCGATCGCAGCGAGACCCAATCGTGCGGTCAAAAGGCCGTTGAGCATGCCCTCGCCGAGCCGCGCCGACAACTTGGCCGCTATGCCATGCCCAAGTATCTGCTGAATTAAGGCATCGCTAGCCGCCAGCCCGCCAGTCATCGCCAGATGGGAAATTACGAGACGCAGTAAACGAATGAGACCAAGTGTGCCCGGTCGTACTCCGTACAATAACGAAAGTCGGCGTACCAAGACCAAGGCAGAGCCGAACACAACCAACATGTCGATGGCCGCCCGAGAGCTTATCGCGGTGACCACAGACACGCGCTTGGCCGCTGCGCCGACAAGGCGGCGCGCCTCCTGATCAAGAGGCATCATGAGTTCGCGCTCAGCGAGCCGAACCAGGTCGGCACCATCGATCAGATCGTCGAGGTGGCCTTGCAAGCTTGTCCGAGCGCGGGCTAAACGCGGGATGCCGCGCGTGTGGGTAATGAGGTCTTGCGCAAGCGCCCGCCCTTCAGTGCGATCGTCACTCAAAATCGTGTCAGCGGCGCGCCGATGCAGATTTTCCATGGTTGCGAGCCGCAAGAGGCCGAAAGCCTCGCGAACACCGACGGCGAGCAAGGAGATTGTGGCTACGATCGCAAGCGCAAGACCGATCCAGCCGAGCCCGCGGCTTCGCGAGAATAGGTCCTCGATCAAATTAGTTACAGCGAGGCCGAGGGAAACCAAAACCAAACCACCCGCGGCGCACCAAAACAACGTCCCCCAACGGAAGCTACGTCGCGGCAACTGGATTGGACTATCGATTGACGTCACGGGTGTGGAGGGCCACGGTTCCGGAGTTACGAGCACCGCGCTTCCTCTCGGCGGTCGACCAACGCCCTCGGCCGGACCGATGATCACCTGAGTGTCATCAAGCCGGAAGGCTGCGGGTGGGCGGTGTTGCGGTCTGCTCATATAAGCCGGTCTCCGATCAAGAATTGCAACGCGCGGTCGAGGCGTATGTGAGGCAGAGCGGGAGTGCCACTTTCGGTCAACTCCAGAATTGGCGGCCGCATGCGCGGAAAGCGAAAGTCGGCCTGTTGCGGAGATGTTGCGCCAAGTCCGCGAAAGGCATGTTCATCGTTGCGGAAAAGTTCATTGGGGTCAGCGGGCAGGTCCCCGGGGAACAGTGCGGCCTCGGCTTCTCCATCGAAAGTCTCTTCCGCTACGGTTTCACCGGCAATCGGCACCCCAACTATGGCAGGTAGAAGCTCGCGCCCTCGCCGTATCGTTGCCTCGCGCGTGGCCCGCACGGTCGCAAGTGCGACGACATTGACGGTCGCTCCGGCAAATTCGGCTTTGGACACCGCGGGACCGGCCAGGCGTTTCAGAATCGCTTCAAGGCGATCATGACTCGTGTGGTGTAGACGGTCCGCTTTGCTGGCCGCTAAAAGGATCCTGTCAATCCGCGGACGAAGTAGTGCGCTCAACAACGTTTTCCGACCGGTCTCGAAACAATCGAGAACCGCGGCGAGCGCACCTTCGAGGTCAAGAACAGCATCGGGCCCGGCGTTAATCGCGGCCAACAAATCCACCAATACAATCTGACGATCAAGGCGGGCGAAATGATCACGGAAAAACGGGCGGACCACAACCTCCTTATACGCCTCATATCTGCGCCGCATCATCGCCCATAAAGATCCGGTCGGCGCGGGACCCTCGTTCGATAGCTCGAGCGGCGTGAAGGTCAGTGCTGGCGTGCCCGCGAGGTCGCCCGGCATAAGAAACCGGCCGGGTGGCAGCAAGCTCATCGCATAGTGTTCGTCACGACAGCCCTTGAGGTACTCAGTGAAGAGCCGCGACGCATGTAATGCCGCTTGCTCGTCCTCAGCATGCTCCGGACTAAGCGTTGCCAGATATGAATGCCAGTCAGCAGCGAGGCGAGCGCGCGGGCTCTGCCGAGATAGACGCAGACTTTCGGCTGCCCAGGTTTCGTAGCTCTTGGTCAGCAGAGGCAGGTCGAGAAGCCACTCGCCCGGATAATCGACAATATCGAGCGTGAGCCGACGCTGATAGCCGTTCTGCGATTGGTATTCGATGATGACGCGCAACTCGCTGATCTGTCGCGTCGATGCGGGCCACCGACGCTCGGTCAGCAGAGCGTTGACATGGCTCTCATAGTCAAACCGCGGCACCGCATCATCGGGCTGTGGCGCAAGGTCAGCACTCGCGATGCGACCCGTCGCCAGCGCCTCAAACACCGGAAAGCGGCCACCGCGCAGCAAGCCATGGACGAGCGCGGTGATAAACACAGTTTTGCCGGCTTGCGAAAGCCCCGTGACGCCAAGCCGGATCGTCGGATCGAACAAATGGCCGCTGAACTCGAAAAATGCGCGAGCGGCGAGTCGGGCTTGTTCAATGAACTCTAACATGACAAGAATTCTCGGCTGCCTCACGGGCTCGTCAAGATCGCAATACGCTACTATGAAATTGTCCTCAGCCAGCGCTCCGGTTTGGTGACTGCATTGGGATGGCCTCGGGTCCTGTCCCTCCAAAAAGGCGGTCTTACTCCAACAGAGTCGGAGATCGGACGGTCAGGATCGGACTGTCGCCTTGAGCATGTTGCGATCGTTCAGGCCGGTGTTGCGATCACGACCGGAATGTCCCGCGTGGTGCGTTTTTGATAGTCCTCATAAGTCGGGTACATGGCGACGAGGCGGGGCCAGAGCTGCGCCTTTTCCTCGACGCTTGCGCGCCGGGCTGTGGCAGCGAAGTGCCGGCTTCGCACCTGCAGCCTTACCAGCGGATTTGCCTCGAGATTAAGAAACCAAGCTGGATGCCGCGGCGCGCCAGCGAGTGAGGCCACGATTACGAAACGGCCGCCGTCCTCTAGATAAAGGACCGGTGTGGTCCGCTCGCGTCCTGACCTGCGCCCGGTCGTCGTGAGCAGAAGGATCGGCGCAGCGCCCATCCTTCCCATCATCCGCCCGCCGCTTAGGCGGTACAGCCACACATTCAATGCAATGAATGCACTCGTGAGCAGTTTCATGACGCATTTCCCGTTAGCGGCGCATCGGCGCCACCTCGCATGGCCAGGGTGTTCTGCCAGCCTCAGATCATAGACAGGCGCGCGACCGTCCCGCCCTGGCCTCGATTTCGACGGTGAATCCCGCGAGGGCCGAAGCGGGCCGGCATCCCACTCCGGCAGCCCGGGACCCGACCTTGACCCTGTGACTTAGTGCCTCGAAAGTCGTCTGGCCACCTTTCTAGGCGCGATCATGCTCAAGAGGCCGCGAAACGGCAAAGGGAAGGAACCATGACGGCGGGCGCCACTTCGGGCAATCGCTTCCGCAGTTGGCCGGAGATCCTGGCCAATGCCGCGCGCGCCGCCGGGGGCCTGCGCGCACTGGGCGTCGCTGAGGACGACAGCGTGGCGCTGATGCTGCGCAACGACTTCGCGACCTTCGAGGTCAACATCGCCGCGGGCCAACTGGGCGCCTATGCCGTGCCGATCAACTGGCATTTCACGCCTGAGGAGGCGGGTTACATCCTGGCCGACAGCCGCGCCAAGGTGCTCGTGATCCATGCTGATCTGCTGGCGCAGATCGCCTCCGGTATTCCTCTCGAAATGAAGGTTCTCGTCGTGCCGACGCCGCCGGAGATCGGCGACGCCTATAGTGTGCCCGCCGAGCGCCGTTCAGCGCCCGGCGCGGAGACCTGGGACGAGTTCGTTGCCGCGAGCGCTGCCAATCCCGAGCCACCCAAGCTCTCGCGCGGCAGCATGATCTACACCTCGGGTACTACCGGACGGCCGAAGGGCGTGCGCCGCCAGCCCTCGACGCCCGAAGTGCAGGCAAAACTGGCCGACGAGGTCGGCAAGTACTGGGGCCTGGTGGCTGACCCCTCGATCGTGGTGATGATGAACGGCCCGATGTATCACTCCGCGCCCGCCGCCTACGGCATGAGCAGCGCTCGGCTTGGGCTCTCGATCGTGCTGCAGCCGCGCTTCGACGCCGAAGACATGCTGCGGCTGATCGAAAAGCACCATGTCAGCCACATGCACATCGTGCCCACCATGTTCGTGCGACTGTTGCGCCTGCCCGCCGAGGTGAAGAAAAAGTACGATCTCTCCTCGCTGCGCTGGATCACCCACGGAGCCGCACCCTGCGCGCCGGCGGTCAAACGACAGATGATCGATTGGTGGGGACCGCTGATCAACGAGTACTACGGCGCCACCGAGACCGGCATCGTGGTCTGGCACAACTCGGCCGAGGCACTAAGGAAGCCAGGCACCGTGGGCCGCGTGGTCGAGGGCGCGATCATGCGCATCGTCGACGAGCAAGGCCGTGACGTGAAGCAAGGCGAGGTCGGCGAGATCTATCTGCGCGGACCGCTGCTGTCCGATTTCACCTACAACAACGACGACGCCAAGCGGCGTGAGATAGCGCTCGGCGCGCTGGTGACGGTGGGTGATGTCGGCTATCAGGACCCGGACGGGTACGTGTTTCTGTGCGATCGCAAGCGCGACATGATCATCTCGGGCGGCGTGAACGTCTATCCGGCCGAGATCGAATCGGTGCTGATCCAGATGCCGGGCGTGCGCGACTGCGCCGTGTTCGGCATTCCCGACGAGGAATTCGGCGAGCAGATCTGCGCCCATGTCGAGCCGTTACCCGGTGCGCCGATCGATGCCATGGCCGTGCGCAGCTATCTCGGCCAGCACCTGGCGCGCTACAAGGTGCCGAAGGTGGTCGAGCTCAGCGCGGCACTTCCGCGCGAAGACTCGGGCAAGATCTTCAAGCGCAAGCTACGCGCGCCGTATTGGGAGAAGGCAGGGCGCAGCATCTGAGGGCGCATCGCAGGCCGTTGAGGTGTCGCCTGAGGGCAGGAAATGACGACGATCGGCAAAAATGTCCACGTAGCCCTGACATTCGACTACGACGCCTACTCGGTGTGGATCGGTACATTCGCGGCGAAATCGCCGAGCATGATCTCGCGCGGCGAGTTCGGGCCGCAGGGCGTTCGCCGCATTCTCCAGTTGCTCGGCGAGTACCGGATCACCGGAACATTCTTCGTTCCTGGCCATACTGCGCTTGCCTTCCCACGGACAGTGGTCGACATCGCTGCAGCGGGACACGAGATTGGCCATCACGGTTGGATCCATGAGAACCCCGCCACCGCTGCACCGGCTCAGGAGCGCTGGATCATGGAGAAGGGGTTGGAGGCCCTCGACAAGGTAGCGGGCGTGCGACCAGTCGGCTATCGCTCGCCAGCGTGGGACAACAGCCCTCAAACCGTGCCGCTCTTGCTCGAATACGGATTTGCCTATGAGAGCAGCCTGATGGGCTCTGAATACGAACCCTACTGGTGCCGCGTCGGCGATGAATGGTCCAAGACTGAGCCGTGGAAGTTCGGGACGCCGGTTGATCTGGTAGAGTTGCCGGTGTCATGGCTGCTCGACGATTTCCCACATTTCGAATTTGTCGCAGGCAGCGCCCTTCCCGGCGTCAAAGGTCCCCGCGAGCTGCTGCAGACTTGGATCGACGAATTCGACTATCTCTACGACAAGATCGGAAGCGGCATCTTCAACGTAACCATGCACCCTCAGGTCATCGGCCGCGGCGCACGCATGCTGCTGCTGCAAGGGCTGATCGAGCATATCAAGGACAAGCCAGGCGTGACCTTTGGCACATGTGCCGAGTACGTCGCCAGGTGGCGGCTTGGCAAGACACCGAGCCTCCCAGCGGATGCCGCTATCTGAGCTAGTGGACCAAATCTGACCTTTCCATTCGCTGCCGGACTCGTGTGACGAATCCACGAGCGAAGGAACATCCCGATTGAGCGCTGCCCGCCGCTCCAAATTTAAAGCAAGTTTGGCAGGCAAACATCATTCTTCTGATGCCCGATGGCTGTGGCACCCATGATCGATGCGGGTCGCGCACGGGTGGTGGAAATAGCCTTTTGTTACGACGGATTTGGCGGCGGACGCGCGCAAACGTCAGTTCGCGCGGGCTCCGGCGACGACGATGGCGCGGCGGTCCTTGACCACCCCGATGACGACGCCGAGCCGCTTGATGGTCGCGACCACCCGTCCGTCGAGGGCGCGGTCGCAATGCATGTGCGTCGGCGCGATGAAGAATTCAGCTCGGCCGACATCGCGCGTCCATTGCAAGCGTGTGTCGGCCGCTTTCTCGAACGGCAGCCGCTCGCCGCAGACCGCGACCAGATAGCGACGGCGGCTGCGGGTTGCGTTTGATGCCACGTCGGTGCGGTCGAGGAAGCGTTCGAGATCGCTCACCGCTTCCGGCATGATATTGACCCAGTAGTCGGTCGCGTAGCGGTCCGCGGCGCCCGCGAGGCCGCCGACCAACGGGTTGTAGAACAGGTACTCGTGGGGATGCAGGCGGTAGAGCGTGACCGCACTGACGCCAAGGTCGAGGAACACCAGCGCCGCTGCTGCCGCAGCAAAAATCGAAGTTCTGGCCTGCAGCCGTGAGAGCGCGCCATCAACGCCCAGGCCGGCAAGCACGGCGATCGGCGGGATGATGAACAGAAAGTGCCGCATGCCGGTGAATGCCGGCCCGCCGGTCACCACTTCGCAGGCCAGCGGGAAAAAGGCGGCAAACGCGATCAACGCCGTCTCCCGCCACGATACATGGCGGCCTGCGGCAGCCGCGCGCTGCGGCAGCAGCGTCAGCCCGAGCGCGAGCGCGGCGCCGACAAGAAGCAACAGCGTGAGCTTGATGACAACGTAGGTGGGCACGTACCAGCGCGGCACATCGGCCATGTAGTATACTTGGCCATCGAGCACGGTGCGGATCCGGTAGTGAAAATCGGCGAAGGCCGAAGCCGCGCGCAGCGGATTGAGCGGCTCAAGCGCTGCCCACGGCCATGCCGCGAGCATGATCGCGTAGGCAAGCACGAAGGCTGCGGCGAGCGGCAGCGCCGAGCGGGCGGCGAAGGTGAGGGTCGCCCGCCACGCGCCGCGGCGCGGCGCCGGCGCGTAGAGCAACACCGCGCCCGCCGCGTAGACGATCAGCAGCAGGCCGAGCACGCGGATGCCGAGCGCACAGCCGCAGCACAGTCCGAACAGCAGCACCAAGCGCCAGCGCGGCCGTGGCAGTTCCCGCGCGATCTTGAGGAGCAAATAGGTCGCAGCCATCATCGCGGCGGCGAACGGGATGTCCTTGGTGTGATTGAACATCGCCCCGTACCAGATGCCGCAGGCGGCGAGCGCTGCCGCCGTCACGAGCGCCGCGCGCGCGCCGCCGATCGCCCGCGCCGTCGCCCACGCGGCGGCGATGCCGCCGACGCCGGTCACCGCGGTCAACAGGTGGCGAACGGCGTAGGTGTCGAGCGGCAGAAGCTTTTCCGATCCGACGGCGATGAGATCGAACAGCCCGCCATACAGATAAAGATCGCGGAAATGAAACAACGCCTGGTCGGCAAAGCCGGACGCGTAGTAGGCGACGATCATCTCGCCGTAGCGCTGCTGTACCTCCTCGTCGTTCGAGATCGCGTAGTCCCTGAAGGTGAGGAACACGAGTGCCGCCAGCGCGGCGAAGAGCAGCGCCGCGACCAGGTCGAATTTGTCCGCGCGCGCGAACCGGCGCAGCAGCGCGCCGCGCCGCCGGCTGTATGCCCCGACGAATCGCCGGATGCCTGGATTTTGGACGAAAGATGTTGCGCCTGCGGCGCGCGCAGGCATCACCGACATCGCGAAATGCCCCCCAGCGTTCTCGTTAGAATACCCAGTCGAATATCCCGATCAGTGAGGCACCCTGGCAGGCGCCGCGGCAATGCAAAAATAGGTTGGCACGCATAGCATAAACTCGCTCGCGGTCCGTCCGGGCGGGCTGCGTCATCACGTCACGCGCTGGCACGAAGAACCAAGCGCATCGGTATGTGTTCGCCGCCTGCGTACGAACCGCTAGCCGACGACACTAGGCTCGCTCGTGCGAGATATCCTTGTTGGTGTGGTCGGGCATCAGCATTGTCGCGATGATGCTGACGATAGCGCAGAAGGCGATGTAGCCGGCGATGACGTAGCCCGATGCGGGCACGGCCCCAGTCCAGGCCAGCAGTGCGGTGGCGATGAGCGGCGCTGGTCCCCCGGCGGTGATCGAAGCGAGCTGATAGCCGATGGAGGAGCCGCTGTAGCGCAGGCGCGGCGTGAAGCATTCGGCGATCAACGCCGCCTGCGGGCCGTACATCATGTCGTGTGGCACCCAGGAAAGCATGATGGCAAGGAATATCAGCGCCGGCACCATCGAGTTCAGCATGCCGAAATAGATGAAGCCGTAGATGCCGGTGGCCACGGCTCCGATTATGTACATGCGCTTGCGTCCGATTCGATCGGACACATGGCCGGAAAGCGGAATGGTGATGAGTGACAACAGGCCCATGGCGACCAGCGCAGTAAGCAGAAAGTCGCGCGGCTGATGCAGCACCTTGTCCCCGTAGGTAAAGATGAACGCCAGAGTGATGTAGGCCGGCGCCTGCTCACCGGTGCGCGCCAGAGCCGACAGGATGATCTCCTTGGGCTGCCGCTTGATCACCTCCAGGACCGGCACCCGCTCGATCCGATTCTCCGCCAGCAGGCGCTGGAAGGCCGGCGTTTCCAGGATGCCCAGCCGAATGTAAAGCCCCACGCCCACCATCACGATGCTGAGCATGAACGGTATTCTCCAGCCCCAGACGAGGAACTCGTCACCGGAAATTCGGCTAAAGACCAGCACCGCCAGATTGGCGAGCAGTAGACCGCCGGGGCCGCCCAATTGCGGCCAGGAGCAGATGAAGCCGCGATGCTGATTGGTGCGCGCCCACTCCATCGACAGCAGCACCGAGCCGCCCCATTCGCCGCCGACGCCAATCCCCTGGATGAAGCGGATCACGGTCAGAATGACGGCGCCCCAGGCGCCGATCGACTCGTATGTCGGAACAAAGCCCACGGCGAAGGTGGCAAGCCCGGTAAGCAGCAGGGTCGCAATCAGCGCGCCCTTGCGGCCGATGCGATCGCCGTAATGACCAAAGATTGCCGCGCCGATCGGGCGCGCGATGAAACCGACAAAATAGACGGCGAACGCTTCCAGGACGCCAACCAGCGGGTCGGATTTCGGGAAGAACAGCTTGGCGAAGACGAGGCCGGTGACAACGCTGTAGAGGAGGAAGTCGTACCATTCGATGGTGGTGCCGATCGTGCTGGCGATGACGGCGCGGCGCAACTGCTTGCGATGGATTGACTCGGGTATGTCACCCGACAAGACGTCGGCGACTGCCATGGTGAACCTCCCATTTTCAGTACTTCGAGCCGTTGTCGGGCAAAGTTGTCGCAGCCTAGCACTTCTTTGGCCGCTGCCTAGCCTTCAAGATCGCGATCGCGGCCGCTCGTCCAAAATTCTCGGGATCGGCAGCCGCCCGTGGGGTGCGTTGTCGGCGGCTTGTCCTACGTCAAAGCCCAGTCCGGCCGTCCGCATCGCGGTGAGGCCGAACGGCATTGCAACATGACAGGTTCGCGTTGAACCTCGTTGCAACGCAACAAACAAAGCTTCTTGCTCTGCCGGGAGGTGAATTTCTTGCTGCTACGTGCAGGACATGTTCCGCGTCGACATGAAACGGATCGTCGATGCCATCGCCGACGCTTGGTCGATATCACAATTGCTTTGCAACAATTTTAATCGCGCAGGCTAGGCGATCTGCTAGACGCGATACGTAGCCGCGGCGCACGGTCATCCCAACCGCTCGCGGCTCGCCGCCGCGCAGAAGCCGCGACGATCATGGCCCGCTTGGCTTTAGCTTTTACTCGACGAAGCGGAGGGCGAAAAGAATACCCAATGAGGTTTGTTGGGTTCGCACGTTGGCTTTAGGCTAGGAGCCTTCACGCCACGGTTTCCTCCATGCCGATGTCCGCCAGGCTAGCGACCCAAGGATCTTGTTTGGGCATCTCTTGCACGACGCCGGCGACCAAGGATGATTTTACCATATTGCTACCAGGGCAGGTCTTGTGTGTGGTCGCTTTGTCTTCTTTGTGGAAGTGCAGCCCTCGTGTACCCAACGTATAGGGCTTAGGTGTCAAACCAGCAACCTCGTGCAGGATCGCCAGCAGTTTGACAAGAGCCACCGAAATAGGCGGCCCAAACTCGTCAGTCTCAAAATCCCCTACCGTCTCGACGCCCCATGATATTTTGTTCCACGAAGGCGTGTGCACGCCTGCATAGTTGGGCGGATTGAGAACGACACAGCCCTTCGGCGTTGCGGCGAAGTGGGGACCGCCGCTCCATTTTTTTTTGTAGAAACCTTCGAGGTTGTGCGCCCATTGCTCGTCCGACACCGGGCCATGCTTTGGCGTCGGCTTTTGCCAATTGGCATAGTCTTTGAGCGTAGGAGGTGCAGTGTTGTGCACAACAATGAACTTGGGTACAAACAAGTGATTGTACTCCAGCGTCTTGAGGTACGTTGTCAAATCGCCGTATTGATCGACGGTGTATGCTTTGCAAACGAATGGGAACATGTTCAACCCCTCCACAAGTGCGGCTAAGTCGCTTAGATCATTTGACGCTGCCCCTCTGCGACCAACGCGAGGATCCTTTTCATTTGACGGGACGACGCAAGACGCGAACGGAGCGATTCGATTTAAGCTTCCATGAGTTCCGTATCCCCTATACAAACAATCGATGCATTCTATGCTTCCAGTTGGCTCACAGGGGATGAGCGTTCTTCCATTGCGCTGGCTCAACTGACGCGAGAAGTGAGACCTAATCCGACGCAAACTAAAACCATTTGCTGTATCTATCCCCAAGCTGGCGCGCCTAGGGAACGTCCGACACAAACTCTCTTTGCGCCGCCTTCTGATGCTCGTCTCAATCTTAACGAGCGACGATGTAATCAGTCAACCCGATGGCAACCCCGGCCAGTCCGAACCACCGATGAAATCCCGGGAGCGCCTATAGGTCGTTGCCGGCATGGACCGTCCCACCGGGCGAGACGCCGCGGCACGCGCTGATCGTCGACTGCAAACCGTAAGCGACCTTGATAGTTTCGGGCGCGTTCCTTGTGTGCGCCGGCGGCGAATCCATTGTGCGTCGCAGAGGTCCCGGATAGGCTTGTTCTTGGCCGGAGTTTGTTTGGCGAGATCGTCAGGCGCGCCGCAACATTCCAGCAAAAAGGAGAATGGGCCTTGAAGGCCGTCGTGATTCACGCGCCGGGCGCGCCGGAGCAGCTCGTCATGGCCGACGTCGCCGAGCCGGCTCCAGGCCCGGGCGAAGTGCTGGTCGATGTCGCGTTCGCCGGCTGCAACTGGGCCGATACGCAAATCCGCACTGGCATCTATCCGCACCCTTTCACCTATCCACTGGTCCTCGGTTTTGAGATTTCCGGCACGGTCGCCAAACTCGGTCCCGGCGTCAGCGGCGCGAAGGTCGGCGACCGCGTCGCGGCCTTTGTTGAAAAAGGGGGCGCCTACGCCGAAAAGGTGGTCGCTCCCGCCAATATTTTAGTGCCGCTGCCCGACCCTGTTCCGTTCGATGTCGGCGCCGCCCTCGTAGTCCAGCCGATGACCGGCTATCACATGCTGCACACGCTGCATCGGCTCGAGCCGCGAGAAACAGTTCTCGTCAACGCCATCGGCGGCGGCGTCGGGCTGTTCACCACGCAGCTTGCCGTCAAAGCGGGCGCGCGCGTCGTCGGCACTGTGGGCACGCCGGGGAAGGAGAAGCGCGCGCTTGAATACGGCGCCGAGCGCGTTGTGGTCACGACCAACGAGGATTTCGAGAAGGCTGTGCTCGACTTCACCGGCGGCCGCGGCGTCGACCTTGCCATTGATTCACTCGGCGCGACGATGCTCGATCGCACCTTCAACGTGGTGCGCAAGCTCGGGCATATCATCAGCATCGGCGAAGCCGAGGGGCAGCCGTTCAAGAACATCCGCGAACGCATTCTGCCGCGCTCGCAGACCTTCACCCGATTTCATATCGGCCACATCGATCCCGGTTCGGCGGCCTGGGACAAAGGCGTCGAGCGTGTGCTGGGCGGCGTTCGCGACGGCTGGCTGAAGGTGCCGATCGCCGGCATCTTCCCGATGTCGGCGGCCGCCGAGATGCATCGGCGCATCGAGTCGCGCCAAGCCGCGGGAAAGCTTCTGCTCGCCATCGGCTAGCTTTTGTCCGGCTCGGCACGTGTGAGGCGGTTGTCGCGATGCAGGCTTACGAGTTCATCGTGATCGGGGCGGGCATCGCCGGCGCATCCGCCGCCTACGAACTCGCAAAGCTCGGATCGACAATCATCCTCGAACGCGAATCTCAGCCGGGATATCACACGACCGGACGGTCCGCGGCCGTGTTCTCCGAGATCTACGGCAACGCCACCATTCGCGGGCTGACCGTGGGGTCGCGCAGTTTCTTTGCCTCGCCTCCGGCGGGATTCTGTGAGTATCCGCTGTGGAAGCAGCGGTGTTCGGTCATGATTGGGCGCAGCGACCAACTCGCCAAACTAAAACGCGCACACGACGAATGGGTCAAGCTGGTGCCGTCCGTTCGCTGGCTCAAAGGCGATGAAGTGCGTGACGTCACGCCCATGCTCAAGCGTGACTATGTCGCCGGCGGCGTGCTCGAACCTGCCGCGAACGATCTCGACGTCCATGAAATTCACCGCGGCTTTCTGCGCGGCGCGGCGCGGGCTGGTGCGACCCTGATGTGCGATGCCGAGGTTCTCGAGCTTTCGCGCCAAGGGGCGGCGTGGCGGGTACGCACCAAGACCGGCGAGTTCTGCGGCGATTTCATCATCAATGCAGCGGGCGCCTGGGGCGATACCGTTGCGGCTCTCGCCGGCGCTCGTCCGGTCGGGCTGGCGCCGAAGCGGCGCACCGCCATCCTGTTCGATCCGGCACCGTCCGCAGATGTGAACAGTTGGCCGACCATCATCGACGCCGACGAGCAATTCTATTTCAAACCCGATGCCGGCCGTGTCCTGGGCTCGCCCGCCGACGAGACCGTTTCGCCGCCCTGCGATGCGCAGCCGGAAGAAATCGACGTGGCGCTGGCGGTCGACCGCATCGAGCAGGCGGCCACGTTCCGCGTGCAGCGCCTGGTGCGCAAATGGGCCGGATTGCGCAATTTCGTCGCCGACAAGTCGCCGGTGGTCGGGCTCGACCGAGGCGTCCCGGGCTTCTTCTGGCTCGTAGCGCAAGGCGGCTACGGCATACAGACCTCTCCAGCGCTCGCGCGCGTTGTCGCCGCGCTCATTCGCGGCGGCGATGTGCCCGAGGACCTGCAGAGCCTCGGAGTTCGAGCCGACGATCTTTCGCCGGCGCGGCTGAAGTAGCGCATGGTCTGATTGAATTGAAACGCGCCTCTTCCCCCGTCTTTGCCGGGCTTGACCCGGCAATCCATGCTGCGCTGTCGATTTGCGGCCAATCAGCATGGATGCGCGGGTCAGCCCGCGCACGACGAGGAAAGAATGTTTCAATCTCACAGGAGTTTGCTCTAAAGCCCGAGCCCGCGTTGCCGATGCGCAAGCCGGCCGCCTTTCCTTAGTCGCGCCCAAGCGCCTTGATCTCGGCCTCGACCGCGCGCTCGTGGATTACGCTCACCCGGGCGTCGCCGATGTTTTCGTGATCAACCGGGCCGCGGCCGCGCGCAATGCTGTCGGGGTAGGCCTCGGCGAACGCTGGCGGCGCAAGAATTATGACAACATTGGGGCAATGGCATCAATCGTGGGCAACGCGATCAAGGGACGCGCCGTCGCCGCGATCACGGCGAATCAGAGATTCGGATAACGCGACCGGCCGTTTTCATTCGTGACATGACTAAGACGAAGCGCCTTTTATTCCCGCAACGCAGCATCGCGTTTTTTGCACTGCACAGCGGTCCGACAAAGACCATATCCGCGGTCCAACGCACCGTATGAGAGGACTTGGGGATATGAAGAAATCACTTGCCGCTGCTTTGCTTTTCGTCGGCGTTGTTGCCGCCGGCGCTGCTCTTGCGGTCGCTCACCCCACGCACAACTCGGCCGGTCAGGGATCGAGCCGGCCAGCGCACACCAAGAGCGCGCAGATCAAGGGCACGATCCCGATCGAGCGTCAGAACGCTCCGCGGCGGTCGCCATTCGAGACCTGCCAACATCAAGATCCGAGCACGCCAGCAGTACGACTCGGGACTTCCGGGTGCTTTCCACTGCCTTATTGATGGGAAGACTGAGAGTCTGATCGCCGAGGCAAAAGCGCGGGAACGCAAATCCGTGGAAGCGAAGATGTGATCGGCGACTTTGCCGCGCCGGCGGCACGGCCGCTTGGTGGTGGCCGCGCGTTGCGGCCGCCTACACCGCCCATTTGCGAATGACGGACTGCTCGATCGCCGCCAATTGCTGATCGAGTTCGTGTCGGCGCAACAGACCGGTTTGGGTGTCGATGTAGCGCACGACCGACGCCGAATTGGCCGTGGCCGCCCGCAACGCTTCGTCGATCGGACGCCCGATCGCGACGAATGCAACAAAAGTGGCAGCGAAAGCATCGCCGGCGCCGGCGGTGCTCGCGGCCTTTGACGCCAGCGCCGGCGCGAACAGAATCTCCTCCGCTGATCCGACATAGGCGCCGTGCGACCCGTCGGTGATCACCACATATTTGGGGCCGAGCCGGGTGAGGGCGCGGATGTAGGGAGCGACCGCCATCTCGAAACCGCCTGCAGCGAGCCCGCGCGCCAGCAGTGCCGGCATCTCCTCTCCCGAGGGAAGCGCGACAATCGGATTTGCCTCGTCGGATCGGCTGGCCAAACTCGGCACCAGAAGATCGGCTTCCTCGCGATTGAGCGCGAGAATGTCGATAGAGGAAAGGGATTCAAGAAAGGCGTGCCCGCGGGCCGACAACTGACGCGGGCCGGGATTTGCCGCCACGAGCGCACGGTGAGCGCGAGCGCGGCTGACGATCGTCGGAAAGCAGTCGGCCGATCTATTGCTCAGATTGGCGATGTAAACGACGTCGACAGCGAACGCGTCGTCGCGAAGGTCCGCCACCTCGAGATGCGTGTTGGCGCCGCGGAAGGTGAAGACGGCAGCGTTGCGCTCATGCGAGGAGAGGAGGACGGACGCGCCGGTCGGCGCTCGGTCGTCGCGGATGATCCACCGGCCGGAAACGCCTTCTTGCGCGAGCCGCGCCAGGATTGCGTCGGCCCGCAGGTCCTTTCCCACTTTCGCGAGGACCGCGACATCGAGCCCGAGGCGCGCCATGGCGACAGCGGCATTGACCGCTCCGCCGCCTGGATGGGTCGACACTTCTTCGGCTTCGGTTTTGCGGCCTTCCTCCAGGAGCAGAAACGAGCTGTCGGCATGATGCAAGGTCAAGCGCTCGATGCGCTTGCTTTCGATCACTGCAATCGTGTCCATCATTGCGCCGCCGACGGTCAGGACTTTCATTTGCGCTCCAGTGCAGAGAAGCTGCCGGGTTTTGACTCACACAGTTCCGGCGCCGGCCGCATCCAAGTGTGACATGCCTTACTATTTGGTGCCGGTCGAGGCGGCCGATAAGCGGGCGGCGAGCGGCATTGACGGAGGGTTGGTCGGGGTGTTGACGTATCGGGTTGCGTTCTCCGCCTCGGGTATTGCCTATCCGGCGGGAACTCCAGGTAAAATCGGAGCTGCAGGTTGCGTTCGCACCAAAATGGTAGATTGACAGAATGTTGAGTGCGTCCGGGCAGTCCACTTTGTTGGGAGACATCGGTGCTACAAACGCGCGATTTGCGCTTGTTGCGAATGGTGTACTCGGTCCGGTCAGAAACCTCGAAGTCGCAAAGTTCCCGAGATTCGCCGATGCGGTGACGCACTTTCTCGAAGGCCATCCTGGTCAGGCCCGAGTCACTCGTGCGCTGCTTGCCATCGCTGGTCCCGTCGAAGGCGAGCGCTGCGCGCTCACCAACTGCTCCTGGGTCATCGACGCCGGTGAAATGCGCCGGACCCTCAGCCTGGAGGCCAAGCTCGTCAATGACTTCGAGGCGACCGCATCCTCGTTGTCGGCACTCTCGCCGCAAGACCTGTTCAAGGTCGGCGGAGGTCGGGCGCTCGCCAACGCCCCGATGGCGGTGCTTGGGCCGGGGAGCGGTCTCGGCGTGGCCTGCCTAACTCGGTTGGGCGGCAGCCCCGTCGTCATCTCCGGCGAAGGCGGGCACGTGACGCTCGCGGGTGCGAACAATCGCGAAGACGCCATCCTCGAGCACTTGCGCAAGCGGTTCGGGCATGCGTCGGCCGAGCGCGCGATTTCCGGCCCCGGTTTGGAGAATATCCATCAGGCGATCGCCGCAATAGACGGCAAGGACATTGCGGTCCGCAATGCGGGCGAGATCACAGAGAGTGCAATCAGAGGCGAAAGCGAGCCGGCTCGCGAGGCGCTAGAGATATTTTGCGCCCTGCTGGGATCGCTCGCGGGAAATGTTGCGCTGACCTTCGGCGCGCGCGGCGGTGTGTACATCGCCGGAGGCATAGCGCCGCGGATGGTCGACTTCATCGCCCAGTCGAAATTCCGCCAGCGCTTCGAAGCCAAGGGTCGTTTTCAGACGTATCTCGAGACGATCCCCTCGCACGTGATCATGCATCCGGCCGCCGCATTCATCGGGCTGAAATCGATGGCCCAAAGAGCGGATTTCAGCTGAAGCGGTTGCGAAGATTGCAACCGCGTAGCGCAACGACCGATCAGCCGTTTCAGGCAGCGTTCACCTGCGGCCGCTCGACCGCGCGCTTCGCTTCCGCCACTCTATACTTGCGCAGTTCAAGCTTTGCGATCTGATTGCGATGCACCTCGTCCGGGCCATCGACGATGCGTAGCGCGCGCGCGCTTGCGTAAGCCGCGGCAAGGCCGAAGTCTTCGGTGACGCCGGCGCCGCCGTGCGCCTGGATGGCGAGATCGAGCACGCGGCACAGCATGTTGGGCGCAGCGACCTTGATCATGGCAATATCGGCGAGCGCCGCCTTGTTGCCGAGCTTGTCCATCGCGTCAGCGGCCTTGAGCACCAGCAGACGCGCCTGGTCGATCGCGATCCGCGCTTCGGCGACGCGTTCGAGCATCACCGACTGCTCGCTCAGCGGCTTACCGAAGGCCACCCGCGTATTGAGACGACGGCACATCTTCTCGATCGCCACCTCGGCCTGGCCGATCGCGCGCATGCAGTGATGGATGCGTCCGGGCCCAAGCCGGCCCTGCGCAATCTCGAAGCCGCGGCCTTCGCCGAGCAGGATGTTCGCAACCGGAACCTTGACGTTCTCGAAGAGGACTTCGCCGTGCCCGTGGGGCGCATGGTCGTAGCCGAAGACCGGCAGCCAGCGCAGGATCGTCACGCCTGGAGCGTCGCGGGGAATGAGGATCGTTGACTGCTGCTTGTGCCGGTCAGGATTGCGGGGATCGGTCTTGCCGACGAAAATGAAAAGCTTGCACCGCCGATCGGGCCCTCCGGTCGCCCACCACTTGCGGCCGTTGATGACGTAGTGGTCGCCCTGCCGTTCGATGCGGCTTTCGATATTGGTGGCGTCGGATGAGGCCACGGCGGGCTCGGTCATCGCGAAGCAGGAACGGATTTTGCCCTCGAGCAGCGGGTCGAGCCATTCGCGCTTCTGCGCCTCGGTCCCGTACCGCTCCAGCGTCTCCATATTGCCGCTGTCGGGCGCGGAGCAGTTGAACACCTCGGCCGCCCATTCGACGCGACCCATGATCTCGCAAAGCGGCGCGTATTCGAGGTTGGTCAACCCAGCCCCGTAGCGGGAGTCGGGGAGGAACAGGTTCCACAGGCCGGCCGCCCGCGCCTTTTGTTTCAACTCTTCGATGAGCGTTGACGGCTGCCAGCGATCCCCGCTTTGAATCTCCTCCTCATACTGCCGCTCATTGGGGTAGACGTGTTCGTCCATGAACGCGATCAGTCGCTTCTCGAGCGTCTTCACCTTCGCCGAGTAGTCAAAATCCATGGCTGTCCTCGATCGTTCGCGATCCGAATGACGTCAAAGGGCAACGCGGAGCCGCCGCGATTTGCGCGAGGCACTCCTTCCGAAACATTGCCGCGCCTTCTGTTGCGCAGCGTAGGCCCCGCAGGTACCATTCAGCAAATGCATTGATTGAATTTCGTGATATAAACACCATGCATATCTCGCGGATCGACCTCAATCTGCTCGCCGTCTTCGACACCATCTATGCCGAGGGCAGCATCACGCGGGCGAGCCGCCGCCTGAACCTGTCGCAGCCGGCCATCAGCCACGCGCTCGGCCGCCTCCGCCAACTGGTCGACGATCCGCTGTTCATGCGGCAGGGCCGGCTCATGACGCCAACGCCGCTGGCGCGACGGATCATCGAGCCGGTCCGTCAGTCGCTGCGGACGATCGAGGCGACCCTTGCCAAACGCGATCCGTTCGCGCCCGCGAGCGCCGCCAAGCATTTCACCATTGGGACGCGTGATGTGCTCGAGGCAGTGGTGCTCGGCGCACTGATGCGCAACGTCGCGGCGGCTGCTCCCCGCATCACCCTCAGCAGCGTCAGGGCCGAGCGCCGCGAACTCGAGCGCGAACTTTCCGCCGGCACCCTGGATGCGGCGATCGACGTGCTGCTGCCGCTGCCGGAGGAGATCCGGCGGGAGAGGCTTGGCACGGAATGGCTCACAGTGGTGGCGCGCCGGCGGCATCCGACCGTCGGCCCGCGGCTGACGCTCAAGACCTACCTCGCGCAGGAGCACATCTCCGTCTCGTCGCGCCGCCGCGGCCTCAGCGCCGAGGATTTCGAGCTTGCGCGCCACA
>Ga0070671_100000311_pt1 | contig 33051 bp, 40 predicted proteins | sample KBSS73metaG_FD_65341 | JGI IMG/M metagenome (GOLD analysis project Ga0070671, IMG submission 65341) | Switchgrass rhizosphere microbial communities from Kellogg Biological Station, Michigan, USA - KBS S7-3 metaG | ecosystem: Host-associated > Plants > Roots > Rhizosphere > Soil ...
GTCGTGAGCTTCGAGCGGGTGTTCGAGGTGCTGGACCTGGAGCCGATGATCGCCGAGCCCACCGTCGCGCGCGACCTCCCGGACGGCCCGCTCGACGTCCGGTTCTCCGCCGTCGACTTCGCCTACCCCGCCGCGGACACGGTGTCGCTGGCCTCGCTGGAGGAGGTCGCCACGCTGGACACCCGGGGCGGTGACACGGTGCTGCACGACGTGTCGTTCACGGTGCCCGCCGGGACGATGACCGCGCTCGTCGGCAGCTCCGGGGCGGGCAAGTCGACCATCGCCCAGCTGCTGGCCCGGCTCTACGACGTGGACTCCGGGGCGGTGCGGCTCGGCGGGGTGGACGTCCGCGACCTGCGGTCGGCGGACCTGCACGGTGGCGTCGGGTTCGTGACGCAGGACGGGCACCTGTTCCACGACACGATCCGCGCCAACCTGGTGCTGGCGGCGCCGGGGTCGACGGAGGCGGACCTGTGGGACGCACTGCGTCGCGCCCGGTTGGAGCCGCTGGTCAGAAGCCTGGCGGACGGGTTGGACACGGTCGTCGGCGAGCGCGGGTACCGGCTCTCCGGCGGGGAGCGGCAGCGGCTGACGATCGCCAGGCTGCTGCTGGCCAAGCCGCGGGTGGTGGTACTCGACGAGGCCACCGCCAGCCTCGACTCCACCTCCGAGGCCGCGGTGCAGGCGGCGCTGGCGGAGGCGCTGCAGGGGCGGACGGCACTGGTGATCGCGCACCGCCTCTCGACGATCAGGGACGCCGACCAGATCCTCGTGCTGGAGCAGGGCCGGATCATCGAACAGGGCACCCACCAGGAGCTCCTGGCGCACCGGTCGAGGTACGCCGACCTCCACCGCACCCAGTTCGCCGCCGCCTGACCCCAACGCATTCTGGAGCCACAACTGTCGAATCGGGCGTCGAAAACGACAGTTATGGCTCCATAATGCGGGGGGTGAGGCCGTCGAGCATCGTTTTCAGGCCTGTTTCGAAGATGTCGTCCTGGTCGAAGTCGATGTCCTGCCGCAGGAAGACTCTCGCCGAATGCGGGAAAGTGCCGCTGTCCATGATCGCGCGGGTCGCGTCCTCCCGGGCGACCAGCCACTCGTCGAGGGTCACGCCCGTCTCGGACTCCTCGCGACGCTCGGCCTCCAGGCTGCCCGCGGAGCCGTGCACGTAGACGAACAACGACAGGTGCAGGCGGAAGATGGTCGCGTCGTCGAAGCCCAGCTCACCCAGGGCGCGGATGTTCCACTCCGAGTACGGCATCTGGTTCGGGCCGGCGTACGGCCTGGTCAGCGACGTCATGGTGGCGAGCCAGGGATGCCGGCGGTACATCGCCCAGAGCCTGCGGCCGGAGAGCTCCAACTGGGCACGCCACCCCGACGGCGGGACGGCGGGCAGCGGGAACTCGCCGAACGCCGCATCCCGCATGAGCAACAGCAACTCCTCCTTGCCGGGGACGTGCCGGTAGAGCGACATCGCCCCCGTGCCGAGGTCGGAGGCGACCCGGCGCATGGACAGCGCGTCGACGCCCTCGGCGTCGGCGATGCGCATGGCCGCGCGGACGATCCGGGTGCGGCCGAGTTCGGGTTCGGGCTCTCGCACCCCGCCCGCGACGACCGTCCCCACCCCGGGGAGCACCCGCACCAGACCCTGCTGCCGCAGGGCCGCCAGGACCTTGCTCGCCGTGGCCATCGCGATCCCGAACTCGGCGACGATCTGGCGCGTGGAGGGGATGCGCTCCCCCGGCCTCAGCTCGCCCGCCTCGATCCGGGCCCGGATCACCTCGGCGACCTCCCGGTACGCCATGCCGCCACCTCCGCACTAGTGCACCCGTGGTGCACCTCGAACGCGCACTAGAGCGCGTTACTACGGTCGATCGTATCTCCTGGTGATTCCCTTGCGAACACCTGCGTACTTCGTACGCTCAGTGCATCACCACTCAGGAGGACACACCATGACGCGCACCGCCCTCGTCTCTGGCGCCGGCATCGCAGGCCCGACCCTCGCGTACTGGCTGCGCAGGCAGGGGTTCGCGGTGACCGTCGTCGAGTCGGCACCCGGTCCCCGGCCCGGCGGCCAGACCGTCGACCTGCGCGGCGCGGGCCGGACGATCATCGAGCGGATGGGCCTGATGCCCGCCGTCCGCGCCGCCTGCATGGCCCAGGAGGGTCTCGCCCACGTCGACGCCGAGGGGAGGCACCTCGCCGAGATGCGGGTCGACGACCTCGGCGGCGACGGCATCGTCAGCGAGTTCGAGATCCTGCGCGGCGACCTCGCGCAGATCCTGCTCGACACCACCTCCGACTGCGAGTACCTCTTCGGCACCCGGGTCACCGCCGTCGACGACAGCACCGTCACCGTCTCCGACGGCAGCGTCCGCGAGTTCGACGTCATCGTCGGCGCGGACGGACCGCACTCCGGGATCCGCAGGCTGGTGTTCGGGCCCGAGGAGGAGTTCGTGCGGCCCATCGGCGGCTACATGGCGTGGTTCACCGCGCCCGATCCGGTGGGGCTCGCCGGCTGGTACGAGATGTACAACGAGCCGGGCCGGGTCGCCTCGGCCCGTCCGGACAGCGTGCCCGGACGGGCGAAGGCCGGCCTGGCGTTCCTGTCCGAGCCGCTGGAGTACGACCGCCGGGACGTCGCCGCACAGAAGGCGCTCGTCGCGTCACGCATGGCGGGCATGGGATGGAGGACCTCGGACCTGGTCGAGGCCATGCACACGGCGGACGACTTCTACCTCGACCTCGTCGCCCAGGTGCGGATGGACCGCTGGACGACCGGGCGGGTCGCGCTCGTCGGGGACGCGGGGTACTGCCCCTCCCCGCTCACCGGCCTGGGGACGAGCCTCGCTTTGGTCGGGGCGTACGTGCTGGCCGGCGAGCTCGGACGGCACGCGTCGGTCGCAGAGGCGTTCGCGGCGTACGAGGAGCGGATGCGGCCCTACGTCACGCAGGCCCAGCAGCTGCCGCCCGGCGGGATCAAGGGCTACGCACCGCCGACGGCACGGGCGATCCGCCGGGGGATCCTGACGATGAAGCTGATGGTCAGCCGCCCCCTCCGCGGCCTGACGAGGCGACTGTTCTTCAGCAAGGCCGAAGCGATCGACCTCCCCGACTACCCGGTGCTCAGCGGAAGTCGTCGGGGGTGACCTCGTCCAGGAACTCGCGGAAGTCCTCGAGCTGTTCCTGCGGCGGGGCGTCCGCACCCTGGGGGAAGAGGTCGTCGGTGGGTTGGCCGACCTCGTCGAGGATCTCGTCCGCGACGCCGATCGCGAGGCCCTCGCGGACGGCGACGGCCAGGGCGTCGCTCGGCCGCACCGACACCCGGACCTCGGCCGCCTCGGCGTCGCGCAGGACCAGGTCGGCGGAGTAGACGCCGTCGACCAGCGCGGTGATCTCGGCCCCGACGACCCGCGCGCCCAGCGCCCCGACCACCGGGACCAGCACGTCCTGGGCCTGTCCCTGGTCCTCCGCCGCCACCCGCGGCCCGACGGAGATCACCTCGGCCTGCTGCGGTCGCAGGAAGACCGGCAGGCAGCGGGAGCCGCCGATCTCGCCCAGGACCAGGACCGGCTGCCTGCTCTGGGCGTGGACGACGAGCCTGATCATCCGCATCGGGCGCATCCGGACAGTGTGCTGGGTCACAGCCGGGCCCGGTGTCTCAGATCGAGACCGCTAACGACGGCCCGACCGGAGCCGAGTCCGACGGCATGAGCACCGTGGCGGACGAGGCCCGCGCGATCGCCGACGCCTGGTCCGCACCGGGGTCCCCGCCGGACTGGTGGCTCACCGCGGCCCTGTTCACCGCGGTCGCCGAGGACGAGGTCCTGCTGGAGATCGGCGCCGGGATCCCGCCCGACCGCAGGCCCGCGCTGCTGCTGTCCGCGGCGGTCACCGCCGTCGTCACGTCCGGCGCGGACCCGGTCCGCCGGTACTTCCCCGTCCCGGGCGGCCCCCAGCCCCCCGACGACGGCGGGTTCCGCCCCGCGTTGAAGGCGCTGGTCCGCGGGAGCCGGGAGGCGATCGCCGCGCTGTGCGCCGGGCACCGCTACCAGATGAACGAGGTCGCCCGCAGCGTCGACGTGCTGCCGGTGCTCGGCGCGGTCGCCGCGGAGACCGGGCGGCCGCTCGCCCTCGTCGACCTCGGGACCGGGGCCGGCCTGGGCCTGCGGCCGGACCGGTACGCCTACTCCTACACGTTCCCGGACGGATCGGTCCGCACCGTCGGCTCCGGGTCGATCGAGCTGCGCTGCGCCGTCCGCGGGTCCGTCCCTCCCCTTCCGGAGAGGCTGACGGTCGCCGCCCGGGTCGGTGTGGACGTCGAGCCCTCGGACCTCGACGATCCGGCCACCGCGGCGTGGCTCGCCGCCTGCGTCCCACCCGAGGCGGGCGCGGTCACCCGGTTCGCCGCGGCGGTCGACCTGGCTCGGGCCGAGCCCGCGGAGATCGTCCGCGGGGACCTGCTGGAGGTCCTGCCCGCGGTCGTCGCGGGGCTCCCCGCGGACGCCGCGGTCTGCCTGGTGGACACCTACGTCCACGTCTTCCTCGGCCCCGAACGGCTGGCCCGGTTCGCCACGCTGATCACCGGGCTGGGCCGCGACCTGGACTGGATCTCGGTCGATCCGCTGGTCCCCCTCGGCCCCGAGGCCACCACCACGGTCCAGGGCCTCGACGTGCCGCCGCACTGGCTCGCCGAGAACCGCGACGGCGGGGTGTTCGGGGTGATCGGGCGGGTCTCCGTGCGCGACGGCGTGGCCTCTGCGCAGCTGCTCGGGCGTGCTCATCCGGGCGGTTCCTGGCTCGAGTGGGGTTAGTCTCCCCGATGTGCGACACGGTGGTCGGGCTCTGTGGTTCGTGGTCTTCGCGGTCGCGTACGGGACGAACGTGCCCACTCCGCTGCTCCTGCACTACCGGGTCGATCTGGGCCTGTCGCCCACCGCGCTGACCGCGGCGTTCGGCGTCTACGCCGCGGGCCTGGTCCCCGCGCTGCTGCTCGCGGGACCGCTGTCGGACCGCGTCGGGCGGGCGAAGGTGGTGGCGCCGTTCGTGGTGCTCGCCGCGATCACCTCGCTGGCGTTCCTGGCCGTGCCGTCCGCGGTGTGGACCCTGTACGCCGCGCGGTTCCTGCAGGGCGCGGTGTCCGGGGTGGTGTTCAGCGTGGGCACCGCCTGGCTCGCCGAGCTGTGGCCGGACGGACGCGCGGCGCAGGCCACCGCCGTCGCGCTCGGTGGCGGCTGGGCGCTCGGGCCGCTGGTCTCCGGGCTGCTCGGGCAGTGGGCACCGGGGCCCGCGGTGCTGCCGTACCTCGTGCACGTCGCGCTGCTGGTGCCGGCGTTGGTGCTGGTCTGGCGCATCCCCGAGACCCTCACCCGGCCCCGGCCGGGGCCGCTGGTGAACCTCGGGGTGCCCGCGGGGGCCCGGCGGGCGTTCGGGCTGGTCGTGGTGCCGATCGCGGTCGGGGTCTTCGCCTACGCCGCCACCGCGGTCAACGTGCTGCCGCTCGAGCTGGAGCCGGTCATGCCCGGCGTCGGCGTGGCCGTGACCGGGGTCGTCGCCGGGATCACGATGGGCACCGGGGTCGCCGTCCAACCCGTCGTCCGACGGCTGGGGACCACCTGGTCCGGCGCGATCGCCCTGACCCTCGGCGCGGTCGGCACCGCGGTCGGGCTGCTCGCGGACGCGAGCGGGGTCTGGCAGCTGGTCGTGCCGGTCTCGGTGCTGCTCGGCCTGGCCTACGGGATCTGCCTGGCCACCGGGCTCACGCTCGTCGCGCGGCTGGCCGATCCCGCCGCCCGCGGCGCCCTCACCGGCACCTTCTACGCCTGCTCCTACCTGGGCTTCTTCGTCCCGCTCCTGCTCGCGACGGTCGGCGGCGGGCGGTTCGGGCCGGGGCTCGCGGGCCTCACGGTCGTGTCCGCGGTGGTGGCCGTGTGGCTCGCGAGCCCCGCGGCCCGACGACTGGTCAGCTCGCCCACTCCGACAGGTCGTCGCGCCGCCGCAACGCCCGACGTGCCGCGCTCGGCGACTCCCCCACCACCCGCGTGAACGCCCGGCTGAACGCCGCCTCGGACCGGTAGCCGAGCGCGGCGGCGATCCGCGCGACCGTCTCGCCCGCGCCCAGCCGGTCCATCGCGACGTGCATCCGCCAGCGCGTCACGTACGCCATTGCGGGCTCCCCGACGAGCTCGGTGAAGCGCGCGGCGAAGGCGGAGCGGGACATCGCGACCTCACCCGCCAGCGCCGCGACCGACCAGTCCCGGGCCGGGTCGCGGTGCACGACCGCCAGGGCCCGGCCGATCTGCGGGTCCGCCAGCGCCCCGATCCAGCCGTTCCGTGGCGCGGTCTCCAGCCAGGTGCGGATGGCCTGGATGACCAGGACGTCCGCGAGCCGGGTGATCACGGCCTCCCCGCCGGGCCGCAGCTCCTCGACCTCCAGCGCGATGAGGCGCAGCGTGTCCTGCAGACGGCCGGTCAGCGGGGAGACGGGCACGTGCACCAGCTCCGGCAGCAGCCCGACGAGGGTCTTCGCGGCGGGATGGTCGAACCGGACCGCCCCGCACACCATCGTCGCGGGCTCCCCGCCGCCGCCGTGGCGCAGCAGCGCGTACCGCTCGTCGATCTCGTGCGGGATCGCCGTGATCGACGGCGCGGACGCGGCCGGGTCGCTGCGCATGAGGTGCCCCTCGCCGCGCGGGACCAGCACGAGGTCGCCTGCCCCCAGCTCCCGCACCTCGTCGCCGGCCTCCAGCAGGCACCGCCCGGACGTCACGACGTGGAACCACAGGCAGCCGGGCATCGCGGGCAGCGTGAAGCCCCACGGTGCCGTCAGCTCGGAGCGGCAGTAGAAGGTGCCGCTCATCCGGAGCACGTGCAGGGCCTCGCCGACGGCGTCGGACCGAGTCCAGGGCGGGTGGGTCACGGGTCCCAGCGTCCACCCTCGGCCGACCCGAGGTCCAGACCGTCTGGACGTTCGAGCATCGAATCCGGATCCGCAGCCATTCTCCGTCCCCACCTCGGCCGCCAGGCTGGACCCATCGACGAGAGAGGGAGCTCGACATGATCACGATCCTGGGAGCCACGGGGAACACCGGCGGACGGGTCGCGGCCCGGTCGGCCGAGGCGGGCGGGACGGTCCGGGCCGTCTCCCGCTCCGGCCGCGAGGTCCCGGGCTGCACGGCGGTGCGGGCGGACGCGAACGACCCGGCCGCCCTGGCCCGCGCGTTCAACGGGGCCGGGGCCGCCTACGTTCTGCTCCCCTTCGCACTGTTCGACGCCGGCTACCACGCCCACCAGGACCGGCTCGGCTCGGCGATCACCGCAGCCCTGCGCGCCGCGGAGGTGCCGTACGTCGTCGCGCTGAGCTCGCTGGGGGCCGAGGTCGAGACCGGCACCGGCTACCTGACCGCCCTACACCGCCAGGAGCAGCGGCTCGCCGAGCTGGACGCGGAGGTGCTGTTCCTGCGCCCCGGCCTGTTCTACGAGTCCTTCCTGCACAGCCTCGACGCCCTCCGCGCAGGCATGCACGTCGACACGATCGACCCGGACGTCCGGTTGCCGATGGTCGCGACGCAGGACATCGGCGACGTCGCCGCGGAGGCCCTGCTCGCCCGCCGGGAGACCGGCGTGCGGGAGGTCGTCGGGCCGGAGGACCTGACGGTGCCCGAGGCCGTCGCGCACCTCGGCGCGGGGTACACGCGGATCCCGGACGAGGCCCTGTGGGGCGGGCTGAGGGAGGCCGGGATGCCGCCGGACGTCGCGGACCTGCACCTGGAGATGAACGCGGCCTTCAACTCGGGCCTGGTGCGGGCGCACGGGACCGGACCGCGGTCGTCGACGACGATCGCGCAGTGGGCGGGCGCGCTGGGACTCGGCGTCTCGACCGACAGCGCTCCGGGCGCCGCCTGCCGGCCTGCGGACGCGGGGCGGTCGGCGTGAACGCCCTGGTCACCGGCACCGCGATCGGTGCGGGCCTGCTCGGCGGCATCTTCCTGGCCTTCACGATCGCGGTGATGCCCGGGCTGCACGACAGGCCCGCCGCGGAGGCCGCGGGGGCGATGCGGGCGATCAACCGGGCGATCGTGAACCCGGTCTTCGGCACCCTGTTCGTCGGCACCGGCCTCGCCGCGGCGGCGCTCACGGTCTGGGCGCTGTTCGCCGGGTCCTGGCTCGTCGCGGCGGGGGCGGCGCTCACGGTCGTCGGGGCACACCTCGTCACCGTCGGCGTGAACATTCCGCTCAACGACCGGCTGGACCGGGGCGGGGAGTGGGAGCGGTTCGAGGGGCCGTGGAACCGGGCGCACACCGTGCGGACGCTGCTCACCGTGGCCGGAGCCGTACTGCTCGTGGTGTGAGCGGATGGGGGGTGGCCCGGGAGGGGTGGACCAGGCATCGTGGAGAGCCGGTCCGCTTCCCCCGGGCCTCGTCCATCCGTCCAGCACGACCCTCGGGGGAACCGGTGCACCCGTACGAGCGCCGCCGCCATGCCGCCCTGCGCGCCGACCAGGAGACGATCGGCCGCGCCGCGGCCTGGCTCCGACACGACGCGATCCAGGCGGGATACGCAGGCCTGACCCATCCGGAGTACGCCTTCGGCCTCGCCTCGATCCTCGACGACATCGCCCTCCGCTCGGGCGAGGACGACGCGCTCCGCGACCACGCCGTCCGGGTCTGCCGGACCATGCTCGGCGACCGCATGGACATGCCCGCCACCCGCCGCACCCGCCGCCGATGAGTAGTCCACAGGCTCATCCACAGCTGTGGATCGAACTAGTGTTCGAGATCCGCCGGGCCCTCGTGGACCTCCAGGCCCAGCTGGGTGGCGACCTGGCCCATGATGTCCTGCACCGCGACCGTGTCCGCCAACGGCATGACGGCGCTCTCCACGCGTCCGGCCCGGATGCCCTCGGTGACCTCGGCGATCTCGTGGGAGTAGCCCACCCCGAGCGGGGGGAGGGAGAGCTCCTCGGGCTCGTGGCCGTTGCGGTGCACGCGCAGCGAGACGGGGTGGTGGAAGCGCGGCGGGACCTCGATCCAGCCGCCCGTCCCGACCACCCGGGCCATGCCCGGCGTCTGGCAGAGCAGGGAGGCGAACAGCGTGGCGGTGCGGCCCTCGGGGTGGGTGAGCAGCACGGACTCCTCGACGTCGACCCCCTCCGGGGCGAGCCGCCCGTGCGCGACGACGGTCTCGGGCGTGCCGAGCACCATCTGCGCGAACGAGATCGGGTAGACGGTGAGGTCGAACAGCGCACCGCCGCCGAGGGCCGGGTTGAAGAAGCGGTCCTCGGGGTCCGCGTTCTGCTGGGCGCCCAGGTCCGCCTGCACCGCGCGGACCTCGCCGATGGCCCCGTCGGCGAGCAGCTCGCGCAGCTTCACGACGGCGGGCTGGAAGCGCGTCCACATCGCCTCCATCACGAAGACGCCGTGCTCGGCGGCCGCGGCGGCGATCTCCCGGGTGGCCTCGGGGGTGACCGTGAAGGCCTTCTCGACCAGGAGGTGCTTGCCCGCGCGGATCGCGGCCAGCGCCATCGCCCGGTGCTGCGGGTGGGGCGTGGCGAGGTAGAGGACGTCGACCGCCGGGTCCTCGAGGATCGTGCGGTAGTCGTGCACGGTCGCGAGGCCGAACTCGTCCGCGAAGGCCTGCGCCCGCTCCTTCGAACGGGACGCGACCGCGGTCAAGGAGGCGGAAGGGACGTGGACGAAGTCCGCGGCCACCTTCCGGGCGATGCGCCCCGGCCCGACCACACCCCAACGAGTCACTTCACACCCTCCATCAGCCGCCTGAGCAGCGGCGTCGACAGCATCACGAGCAGGCCGACCGCGATCGCGACGGCCCCGAGGATCCCGAAGTACGCCGTCTCGGACTCCTCGCTGTAGAACCCTGCCAGGGTCCCGGACAAGGCGCTGCCCAACGCTACGGAGAGGAAGAACAACCCGACCATCTGCGCGCGGAAGGCCTCCGGCGCCAGCTTGGTGGAGATCGACAGGCCGACGGGCGAGATCATCAGCTCGGCGATGGTGAACACGAACAGGATCCCGACGAGCCCGAGCAGCGGTGCGCTGTTCGGCCCGCCGCCCGCCATCGGCAGGAACAGCAGGAACGCCACGCCCATGATCGCCGCACCGAGCCCGAACTTGACCGGGGTGGGCGGCTGGCGGCTGCCGAGCTTCGTCCACAGCGCCGCGAACACCCCGGACAGGATGATGATGAACACCGGGTTGATCGACTGCACCCAGCCGACCGGGAACTCCCAGCCGAACAGGTTCCGGTCCAGGCGCTGGTCCGAGTAGAGCGTCACCACGGTGAACTGCTGCTGGTAGAGCGACCAGAAGGCGGCGCTCGCGATCCACAGCGGGATGAACGCCAGCACCCGGCGGCGCTCCACCGCGCTGACCTTTCCGCTCGTGAGCAGCAGGGCGAAGTAGCCGACGGAGGCCACGATCGTCACCAGGATGACGGCGAGATCGAGCCGGTCCGCGCTGAGCACACCGGTCAGGGCCAGCACCACGATCACGACGAGCGCCGCGCCCGCGAGCCCGATCATCCGAGTGCGTTCGCGGGCGGCCAGCGGCGAGGGGATCTCGTGCGCCGCCGCGGGCAGGTGCTTGCGCCGGATCGAGTACTGGACCAGGCCGACCGCCATCCCCACGGCCGCCAGCCCGAACCCGACGTGGAAGCCCGCGACGTCCGCCAGCCACGCCGTGAGCAGCGGCCCGACCAGGGCACCCAGGTTGATGCCCAGGTAGAACAGGGAGAACCCGGCGTCGCGGCGCTCGTCGTCGGGCGCGTAGAGGGTGCCGACGAGCGCCGTGGCGTTCCCCTTCACCCCGCCGCTGCCCAGTGCGATCAGCACCAGCCCGACGCCGACCCCGAGCATGCCCGGCAGCACCGACAACGCGATGTGGCCGACCATGACCACCACGGCCGAGAAGAAGAGCGTGCGTTCGGCGCCGAGCACGCGGTCCGCGAGCCAGGTGCCGATGATCGTCGAGAGGTAGACGAGCCCGCCGTAGGCGCCGACGATCCCGGTCGCCGTGGCCTCGGAGATGCCCAGCCCGCCCTGCGCCGTGGAGTAGTACAGGTAGATCAGCAGGATGCCCTGCATGCCGTAGAAGGAGAACCGCTCCCACAGCTCGACCCCGAACAGCGCGGACAGCAGCGAGGGCTGCCCGAAGAAGCTCCGGTCGGCGGACGCCTCGACAGGGCGTGTGTCGCTCATGGACTCAGCCTGTCAGCGCAGGTCGAAGCCGTCATGACCCCGAACCGATGAGTTTTCCGCGACGGTACGGTCCACCTCGCGACGACACTCCACGAAAGGGGCCTCCGATGGCGACCACGACAATCTTCGTCAACCTGCAGATCTCGGACGTCGCCACGACGCGCGCCTTCTGGTCGGCGCTCGGCTACTCGATCAACGACACCTTCTCCGGCGAGCAGTCGGTGGCCGTGGAGATCGGGACGGGCATCACCGCGATGCTGCTCACCCCGGACCACTTCACGACCTTCACCACGAAGCCCGTGGCGTCCGGGACGACCGAGGCGATCCTCGCCCTGGGCGTGGAGAGCCGCGAGGAGGTCGACCGGATCGCGGACGCCGCGCTGGCCAACGGCGGCGGCAAGGCGCAGGACCCGCAGGACCACGGCTGGATGTACGGCCGCTCGTTCCTCGACCCGGACGGCCACCACTGGGAGGTCGCCTACATGGACCCCTCCGCCGCGGGCTGAGCCGCGCCGCGACAGGGCTGCACCCCACCCGGGGTGCGGCCCTTTCTCATATCCGCCGGTAGCCGGGGTGGACGCCCGGGGTGAGACCCTGCTTCTCGGCGAGGACGGTGAGCAGTCGCTGCAGGGTGGCGTGGTCGGCCGCGTCGAGCCCCTCGGTCAGGGCCTGCTCGTGCGCCCTGCCGACGACGGCGATGCGACCGAGCAGTTCCTCCCCCGCCTTCGTCAGGTGCAGGGCGTGCAGCCTGCGGTCCTGCGGGTTGCGCCTGCGCTCGACGACGCCGCGCTCGTCCAGGCCGTCGACCAGCGCGACGAGCCTGCTCGCCGGCATGCCCAACCGCGCGGCGACGGCCTGCTGGGAGAGCCCGGGTTCGCTCGCGACCAGCCGGATCAGGCCGGTCTGCGGCGGGGTCAGGTCCAGCTCGGCGATGCGCTCGGCGAACTGCGCCGCCGCGTGCACGCCCAGCTGGGACAGCAGGAAGGCGACGTTCACGGCAGCAACCGTATCCCTTGACAAATGGTGCCGGCAAGAGAACCGTTCTGATTTGTAACGACTTCGAGGAGGAACGATGATGACCTCTCCCCGGGGCGGCCCGCCCCTGCCGGTACCCGCCCTCGCCTTCGCCGGACTGACCGTGGCCGGGGCCTTCCTCGGCGGGTCGGGCCCGCGGCCGTCCAGCACCGCCGCGGAGGTGCTGGCCTACGCGAGCACGCACGGCACGCTGATGAGCCTCGGCGCCGCGCTCCTGCTCGGTTCGGCCTTCCCCCTGGTCGTGTACGCCGCGACCGCGCTACACCGGATCGGCGGCGGTGCGCCCGGGCCGCTGATGGGGTTCGGCGGGGCCGTCCTCGCCGCCGGCGGGCTCGTGCTCAGCGCACTCGCGGCGTGGGCGGCCGCGCAGACCGCCGGGCTGGGGGACGCGGAGCTCGCAAGGCTCCTGGCCACGCTGTGGTTCGGGGCCGGGAGCGTCGGGTTCACCGCGCCGCTGGGGTTGCTGCTGCTCGGGCTGGGCGTTCCCGTACTGGTGCGCGGGCAGGCACCGGCGTGGCTGGGCTGGGCGGCGGTGGTCGTCGGCGCGATCGGCCTCGTGACGACGTTCGCGCTGGTCACCGACCTGCTCTACCCGTTGATCCCGGTCGCGCGGTTCGGTGGGGTGCTCGTCCTCGTCGGCCTCGCGGTGACGCTGCGGGCCGAGGTCCGGGAGGCGGTCCGATGAGCAGGGCGTTCCGCTTCGGCGTGGTCGCGGCACCCCAGGGCGGCGGGACGAGCTGGGCCTCCCGGGCCCGGCGGGTCGCGGACCTGGGCTACTCGACGCTGCTCACCCCGGACAACCTCACCCTCAACGATCCGCTGCTCGCCCTCGCGACGGCCGCCGCCGCGGCGCCGACGCTCCGGGTCTGCCCCTTCGTGCTGGCCGGGCCGCTGCGGCCGCCGGGGGTGACCGCGCGGGAGGCCCACACCCTCACCGCGCTCACCGACGGCCGCTTCGAGCTCGGGATCGGCACCGGCAGGCCAGACGCGCGGGGCGAGGCCGAGGCCCTCGGGCTGCCGTGGGGCACCGGGCCGGAACGGCTCGACCTGGTGCGCGAGGCGATCCGCAGGCTCCGCGCGCTCGACGGGCCGGAGGTCCACACGCCCGTGCTGATGGCCGCGTCGGGTCCGCGGGCGCTCGCGCTCGCTGCCGAGGAGGCGGACGTCGTCATGCTGGCGGCGCAGCCCGCCACCCCGCGCGACGAGGTGGGCCGGATGGCCCGCGACCTGCGGTCCGCGGGCCGCGATCCCGAGGTGGGGATGAACGTGTTCGTGGTCGGCGACGAGATCCCGGACTGGGCGGTGCGCTGGGCTGGTCCCGGCGCGGCCGAGGCCATGCGGTCCACGGACACCCTCGCCGTCCTCCGCGGGTCGACCGCCGAGATGGTCGACGAGCTGGAGCGTCGGCGAGAGACCCTGGGCGTCAGCTACTTCGCGGTGAGCGAGGCGTTTGCCGAGGCCCTGGCGCCGGTGGTGGAGCGCCTGGCGGGTCAGCCAGCCAGCGTCCAGGTGCCGAGGGGTTCGTAGACCGGGCCGGGGGTGCTGCGGAACAGGACGATCTCCGCGGCCCGCCAGTCCGGCCCTTCGAGCCGCTCCAGCGCTCTGAGCAGCGTCGTCAACCCTCCGCGCCGGTAGCCGAGCGTCAGGTGTGGCGTGTAGGAGCGGCGCTCGGTCGCGATCCCGACGTCCGCCGCCGCCCGCGCGACCTCCGCGGCGAGCAGGCGCAGATCCTCGACGTCGCCCTGCACCCCGGCCCACAGCACCCGGTCGCCGAACCGCCCCGCGCCCCGCAGCGCCAGGGTGATCGGCGGGGTCCGGGAGGCGACGGCCGCGAGGCAGGCGGACAGGCGCTCGACCCGGTCGTCCGGCACCTCGCCGAGGAAGCAGAGCGTGACGTGCCACTGGGCCTGTCCGGTCCACTGCACGTCCGGCGCGGCCGGGAGGCGCGCCGCCAGAGCGGCCACCGCGTCGGGCGGCGGCACGACCGCCACGAAGAGCCTCACCTCGTCATCATCGACGAGCACGGTCGGTGAAGGGCGGTTCACCCGTAAGCTGGTCGCGTGTCGCTGGTGGTGAGCTCCCTGAACCGCTACCCGGTCAAGTCCTGCCGGGGTGAGTCGGTCGGCGAGGCGGGCGTCGAGCCGTGGGGGCTGGTGGGCGACCGGCGGTGGATGATCACCGACCCGGAGGGCACCTTCGTCACCGCGCGGGCGCTGCCCCGGCTCGTGCTGGTCCGCCCGGTCGTCGACGACGAGGGGCTCACCCTGCACGCCCCGGGTGCGGCGCCCCTGCGCGTGCCGGTCCCGACCGTCGAGGCCCTCACCGACGTCGTCGTGTGGCGCAGCCGGGTCAAGGCCACGTTCGCCGGGGACGGGGCGGCGAACTGGCTCTCGGCCTTCCTGGGCACCGAGGTCCGGCTGGTGCACCTGGACGACCCGACCCGCCGCCCCGTCGATCCCGAGTTCGGCACGGCGACCGATCGCGTCTCCTTCGCCGACGGCTATCCCCTGCTGCTCACCGCCGAGGCCAGCCTCGCCGCGCTCAACGGCTGGATCGCCGAGGGCCGCAACGCCGCGGAGGGCCCGGTGCCGATGGTCCGGTTCCGGCCGAACGTCGTGGTCTCGGGGTCCGCGCCGTGGGCGGAGGACGACTGGTCGCTGCTGCGCATCGGCGAGGCCCGGTTCCGCGCGGTCAAGCCCTGCGGGCGATGCGTGCTCACCACCGTCGACGCCGAGACCGGGGTGAAGGGCCGCGAGCCGCTGGCCACCCTCGCGAGACACCGCCGACGGGGGTCGATGATCGTCTTCGGCACGAACCTGATCCCCGACTCCCCGGGCGCGGCGCTGCGGGTCGGGGACGAGGTCGAGCCGCTCGCCTGACCGGACCGCCCGCTCGTCGCCTCCGGTGAACCCCGGCGGGCGTGCGGCCGTGTTCCCGGGTGCGAGGCAGCAGGGCCTCGCGCGGTCGCGAGGAGGGCTGATGCAGGGATCCGAGTCCCCGAGGTCCGCACCGGGCGACGGTGAGCGCACGATTCGTGCGCTCACGTCGGTCGTCGTGGACGGGCGAGAGTCCGGCCGGGGGACCGAGGTGCCCGACTCGCGTCCGCGTCGGGGCGGGCGGTCGCGCGTCCTCTCCGCGCTGCTCACGGCCGGGGCGGCGGTGCTGGTGCTCGGGGCGCTGGTGGTGCCCTCCGAGGTGGCCCAGCTCGTGCCGGAGGCGTTCCTGCGGCTGCCCGTCGAGGCGCTGCTCGGGGCGGGGGTGCTGCTGGTGCTGCGCGGCCGGGCCCGCAGCGTCGCCGCGCTCGCGGGCGGGGCCCTGGTCGGAGTCCTGCTCATCGTGCGGATCGCCGACCTGGGGTTCCGCGCCGTGCTGGCCCGCGGCTTCGATCCCGTCCTGGACCTCCCCCTGCTCGGCAACGCCGCGGACTTCCTCACCGAGTCCTACGGTCGTGCCGCCGCGATCGGGGCGATGGTCGCGACCGGCGCACTCGCCGTCGGGGTGCCGGTGCTGACGGCGTTCGCGGTCCGTCGGCTCGCCGGGATCCTGCCCGGCTTCCGGGCGCTCGGGGCGGTCACCGCCGTGTGGCTGGTCTGCGCGGTCACCGGCGCCAGCCTCGCGCCGCCGGTCCCGCTCGCGAGCCGCAGCGCCGCGGCGCTGGCCTACGCCGTCGGTCGTCAGGTGCCGGTCAGCCTGCACGACGAGCAGGAGTTCGCCCGGATCTCGGCGAACGACGCCTTCCGCGACACCCCCGCCGACCAGCTGCTCACCGCGCTGGCGGGCAAGGACGTGGTGGTCGCCTACGTCGAGAGCTACGGGCGCAGCGCCGTCGAGGACCCGCAGTACGCGCCCGAGGTCGGCGCCACCCTCGACGCAGGCACCAGCACCCTCGCCCAGGCCGGCTTCGGCGCCCGCAGCGGCTGGCTGACCTCGCCGATCGCAGGCGGCGGCAGCTGGCTCGCGCACGCCACGCTGCTGTCCGGCCTGTGGATCGACAACCAGCAGCGCTACCGCAGCCTCACCACCAGCGACCGGCTGACGTTGAGCAAGGTGCTCCAGAAGACCGGGCGCGAGACCGTCGGGGTCATGCCCGGGACGACGGAACCGTGGCCGGAGAGCCGCTTCTACGGCGTAGACAGCTACTACGACGCCCACGGCCTCGGCTACCGCGGACCCGGTTTCGGCTGGTCACCGATGCCGGACCAGTACGCGCTGGCGCAGTACGAGAAGCTGACCGAGGGCCTGGGCCCGGTGGGCGGGGACATCACGCTGACCTCGAGCCACACTCCGTGGGTCGCGGTGCCGACCCTGCGGCCGTGGGACGAGATCGGGGACGGGTCGACCTACGCCTCGGACGTCGATGGGCTCGACAGCCCGGAGACGATCTGGGAGGACCCCGACCGCGTCCGGACGAACTACCGGGACTCCATCGAGTACTCGCTGAACTCGCTGGTCTCGTGGGTGCAGAGCTACGGGGACGACGACCTGGTGCTGGTCGTGCTCGGCGACCACCAGCCCGCGCCGATGATCACCCACGACAGCCCGAGCAAGGACGTCCCCATCTCGATCGTGACCCGTGACCGGCAGGTCCTCGACCGGGTCTCGCAAGCCTGGTCGTGGGAGCCCGGGCTGCGTCCCGGCCCGGAGGCGCCGGTCTGGCGGATGGACGCCTTCCGGGACCGCTTCCTCGACACGTTCCGATAGCCGCAGGCCGCGCGCTTCGCGATAGCCGCAGGCTGCACGTTTCGTGCTGTCAGCGCTGGCCGCACGTTTCGTGCTGTCAGCGCAGGCCGCACGTTTCGTGCTGTCAGCGCTGCTGCACGTTTCGTGCTGTCAGCGCAGGCTGCACGTTTCGTGCTGTCAGCGCTGTTCGGGCCGCGCTGAGAGCACAGAATCGGTGATCTTGCCGCGCTGAGCGCACGAAACGTGGTCCCGGGGCTCAGCGCGCCAGCAGGTCGAGGTGCGGGACCACCGCGCGCAGGTCGGGGTCCGCGAGGCGGCGGCCCAGGTAGGGCCCCGCCTGCGCGGACAGCCCCGGGTCGTGGTCGCACGCCGCGGCGAGCCAGCCCCGCAGCCACTCCTCCAGCAGCGGGCCCGCGGTCAACAGCCAGGGCGACTCCGCGGTCTCGACCCGGGCCCCGCGCGCCCGGAACGCCTCGGCCGCGTATGCCCCGCCGTCCGGGCCGAGGAGGTCACCGCGGCGCTGGTGGGCGTCGAAGGCCGCGGCGAAGGCGGCGTCGAGCGGGTCGACGGGATCGAGGGTCGCGCCGCCGGTGACCGAGAGCGTGAACAACGCCGCCGCGCCCGCGGAGACGCAGAGGTCCGCGAGCCGGTCCACCTCGGGCGCGGTCAGCAGGTCCAGCAACGCCGAGCAGGTGACCAGGTCCGTGCCCTCGAGCGAGTCCAGCGCGGCGAGGTCCCCCCGGACCGGGACGCCGCCGTTGCGCGCGGCGATCTCCAGCAGCACCGGGTCGCGGTCGTGCAGGTACCAGGTGCCGGTGGGCAGCAGCGGGCGCAGCCAGCGGCCCATCGACCCGGACCCGCAGCCCAGGTCCCGCACGACGCCGATCGGATCCCCGCGCAGTGTCTCCACCAGTGTCTCCACCAGCCCGGACGCCCGGGCGGCGGCGTCCGCGGGCTCGCGCAGGGCCAACCAGTCCGGCGCGCAGACGGGGTCGCCGGGAGTGCTGAAGCGGGCATCGACGGCGGGGGTGTCCACCCCCCGACCGTAGGCCGCCGCGACAGGGGAGTGAACCGTTCGGGGCCAGCGTCCGTGTGGGGAGTGTGTACCTCCCGACCCCCCTGACGGCCGCCGCCATCGGCACGCCTGCCGACCGCCAGCAGGCAGGCGCAGGCCTGCTCCAGCTCGCCCTGCTCGGCACCCTCGGTGCGGCTGTGGGCCTCGGCCCCGTCGGCTGGCTGGCGGGCGCGCTCTACGCGATCGGCCTGCAGCTACTGCTCGCCGGCGCGGTGCGGACCGCGGGCGCGACCGCGCTGGGGCCCGCCGACCTCGTCACGCTCGGCCGGGCCGTCCTGGTCGGCGGGGTGACCGCGCTGGTGGCCGACGGCCTGTGGACCGGCACCACCGCGGTCTCCGTGCTCGTGCCGCTGGCCGCCGTCGCCCTCGCGCTGGACGCCGTCGACGGCCAGGTCGCCCGCCGCACCCAGACCGTCAGCGAGCTGGGCGCCCGGTTCGACATGGAGACCGACGCGTTCCTGATCCTCGTGCTCAGCGTGGCCGTCGCCGCCGGGATCGGCCCGTGGGTGCTCGTGATCGGCGGCCTGCGGTACGCCTTCGTCGCCGCGGGCTGGGTGCTGCCGTGGCTCACCGGCTCGCTCCCCGTCCGCTACTCCGCGAAGGCGATCGCCGCGGCGCAGGGGATCGTGCTGATCGTGGCCGCGAGCGGCCTGCTGCCCCTCACGATCGCGGTGCTGCTGGTGGGCGCCGCGCTGACCGCCCTGGTCTGGAGCTTCGCCCAGAGCGTGCTGCTACTGGCGCACCGCGCGCAGGCCCGCTGACGCGAGGTCGGGCACCGCGCGCCCGACGGTCTCGAAGCCCTCGCCCACCGTCTGCCCCGCCACGAACCGCGCGTGGATGCCCTCCGCGATCACCGCGATCTTGAAGTAGGCCAGGGCCAGGTAGAAGTCCCAGTTCACGATCTCGCGGCCCGCCGCCTGCGTGTAGCGGGCGACCAGCTCGTCCGCCCCCGGGAGCCGCGTCGAGGTGGCCGCCGCGCCCCCGGCGAGCACCGGGTCGAAGGCCGGGTCGGAGTACACGATGTGCAGGGCGAGGTCCGAGAGCGGGTCGCCGAGCGTGGACATCTCCCAGTCCACCAGCGCGCGGATGTCCGCGGCGTCCGTCTTCCCGACGATCGCGTTGTCGATCCGGAAGTCCCCGTGCACGATCGACGCCCCGGACTCCTCCGGCGTGTGCTCGGTGAGCCAGCCGTGCAGGTCCTCGACGTCGGACAGCGGGCGGGTGGAGACCCTCGTCCACTGGTCGTACCACCGGCGGACCTGCCGCCCGAGGTAGCCGGCGGGCTTGCCGAACGAGCCCAGCCCGACCGACGCCGGGTCCACCGCGTGCAACGCGGCCAGCGCGTCGACCAGCGCGTACGCGCAGTCGTGGACCTCGGCGTCCGACAGGGTGTCCAGCTGGTCGCGGGTCGCGATGGTCCGCCCCGGGACGAACTCGACGATCGCGAACGGCGCCCCGATGATGGTGGTGTCCTCGCTCTGCGCGATCGGCTTCGCCACCGGCACCCCGTGCCCGTACAGCGCCGCGACGACGGTGTACTCGCGCTTCATGTCGTGCGCCGACGGCGTGAGCCCACCCAGCGGCGGGCGGCGCAGCACCCAGGTCGACGTGCCGTCGGTCAGCCGGTACGTCAGGTTGGAGCGGCCGCCGTGCAGCAGCTCAGCGGACAGCGGGCCCGTCCCCGGCACGGTCTCGTCGACGTAGGCCTGCAGCTTCGGCAGGTCGAGTCCCTGGACGGCCACGCTGTCTCCCCTGTGAGTCGGCTAATGCTCGCTAGCCATCGGACCACACATCAGCCGAACTGTCACGTGCGACGGCTAACGACTGCTAGCCTCGCGCCCGTGACGACCGGCGAGGCGATCCGCGAGGCCGCGCTGCGGTGCTTCGCCGCCCGCGGCTACGAGGCCACCACCATGGCGGACATCGGCGCCGCCGTGGGGATCCGTGGACCCAGCCTCTACAAACACGTCGCCTCGAAGCAGGACCTGCTGGCGGAGCTGATGGTCCGCACGATGAGCGGCCTGATCACCCGCCACCGGGAGGCCCTCGCCGGCACCGCGGACCCGGTCGAGCGGCTGCGCCGGGCCGTCGACGCGCACGTCCGGTTCCACGCCCGCCACCGTGTCGAGGCGTTCGTCGGGGCCAGTGAGATCCGCAGCCTCGACGACCCGCACCGCACGACGGTCCTGGGCATGCGCGCCGACTACGAGAGGCTCTTCCGGCGCCTGGTCGAGGACGGCGTCGCCGCGGGCCGGTTCGACGTCGGCTCGGTCCGCCTCGCCTCCTACGCGATCCTCGACCTCGGCATGGGCCTGGCCACCTGGTACCGCGAGGAGGGCGAGCTCAGCGAGAACGAGGTCGTCTGGCAGCAGGTGGACTTCGCCCTGCGGCTCGTCGGCGCAGGGCCCGCAGCGGGATGATCGACCCATGCCCCGCGCACTGATCGTCGTCCACGAGACCGACCCCGTCCGGCAGCGCCGGGTCCCCGGCACGATCCTGCCCGCGTTGTCCGAACTGGGGTTCACCGTCGAGATCGACACCCACCTCGGCGAGAACACCGTGCGGGGGGACGCCGACCTCGTCGTCGTCATGGGGTCGAGGCACGCGGCGTACGACGACACCCTGCCCTGGCTCGCCCCCGAGCTGGACTTCCTGCGCCGGATGGACGCGGCCGGGACCCCGGTGCTCGGGGTCTGCTTCGGCGGGCAGGCGCTGTCGCGGGCGCTCGGCGGGACCGTGGGCCTCGCACCGCGGCCGGAGCGCGGCTTCGTCGACCTCGACGGCGACCTCCCCGCTCGGCGGTGGATGGAGTTCCACTACGACGCCTTCACCCTGCCGCCCGGCGCGGAGCTGCTGTCCCGCAACGAGACCGGCGTCCAGGCCTTCCGCAGCGGCCCGCACCTCGGCCTGCAGTTCCACCCCGAGATCACCCCGGACGTCTTCGCGACCTGGCGCGAGTCCTGGTCCCCCGAGTTCGCCGCCGCCGTGGCGGCCGAGGTGGACCTCGACGCGATCACCGCGGAGATCGAGTCCCGCGCCGAGCAGCTCGCGGCGCAGTGCCGGGAGCTGGTCGGGCGGTTCGCGAAGGGGGTGGCGGACCGAGTCGGCTGAGCCGCCGGGCTGAGCCGCCGGTCTGAGGTGCCTGTCTGAGCCGCCGGGCTGGGTCGACGAGGTCAGCGGACGAAGACCGGGAGCTTCTCCACGCCGTAGACGATGCTCGCGTCCCGGTACTCCAGCTCCGCCGCCGGGACGGCCAGGCGCAGGTTCGGGAAGCGGCGGAAGAGGGCGGGGTAGGCGCTGCGGAGCTCCATCCGCGCCAGCTCCGCGCCGATGCAGCGGTGGATGCCGTGGCCGAAGGCGTAGTGCGGGCCGGGGACCCGGTGGGCGTCGAAGTCCGTGCCGCCGTCCCGGTCCGCGGCGAGCAGCGAGCAGATGACGCCGTCGCCCTCCTTGATCAGGGTGTCCCCCACCTGGACGTCCCGGCGGGCGAAGCGGGGGAACGCCACCTGCACGACCGTCAGGTACCGCAGTAGCTCCTCGACGATCGGGGCGGAGTCCTCCTCGATCACGATCCGGCGCGCCTCGGGGTCCTCGATCAGCGCGATCGCGCCCAGCGCCAGCATGGAGGCGGTGGTCTCGAACCCGCCGGTGAGGACGCCGTCGGCCAGGCCGGCGAGCTCCTCGTCGTCCACCCGGTCGCCGTGGTCGCGGATGATCATGCCGAGCAGGCCGTCCGTGGGCGCGTCCCGCTGCTTCTTGACCTGCTCACGCAGGAAGACCAGCGAGTCCGAGATGGCGCCGAGCGAGGCGCTGGCCCCGCCGAGCAGGTCGAACCGCGCGGTCGCGACCTCCTGGAAGGCCTCGCGCTCGGAGTACGGCACGCCGAGCAGCTCGCAGATCACCAGCGAGGGGATCGGCAGCGCGAACTCCTCGACCAGGTCGACCGGGCCCGCCGCCGCGGCCATCCGGTCCAGGCTCTCCGCGACGATCTCGTCGATGCGCGGGGTCAGCCGGGAGAGCCGACGCATCGTGAACTCGGGCGTGAGGACCTTGCGCAGGCGGGTGTGGACCGGCGGGTCCGAGAAGCCGAGACCGCCGGGGTTCTCCGTCTCGGCGATCCCCACCTGGCGGGCCAGGTGGTTGAAGTCCGACGAGTAGTCGTCCACCGAGGACAGCACGGACCGGACCTCGTCCCGGCCGGTGACCAGCCAGACGTCGATCTTCAGCGGGAGGTCGAGCTTGGCGACGGGCGGCCCGGCGGCGAGCTCCGGCACCGGGTCGAGGCCCGTCCGGCGCAACGGCATGAGTGCGGAGTCGGGGAGCAGGGACCCGAGGTCCAGCCCCTTGGCGTTCATCCGGGCCAACTGCCGTCGGACGAACCAGGACGCGATGCGTGCGCGGAGCGAGGGCACGACACCGACCCTACCGACCGGGCCCGACTCGAACCCAGCGCGACCCGTGGATTCGCGCCGACGGTGCGGCGCTCCGGTCGGCGGACTCGCTCCCCCGTGGGTGCGACCCCGGCGCGGAAGCCGGGGTCGCACAGCCGTGCCTGCGACGCCCGTACCGACCCCCCGACGGAAGCCGTCCGCTGCGGGCGCGTGCCTGCGCGGCAGTACCACAACCTACCCGGCCCGCTGTGCTGGACGAGCCGTGCCTCGCCTGCCACGTCACCCGGCGCGGGCGCCGCCGCGCCGACGAGGAGATCTCTTTCCGTCGCCACCCTGGCCCCGGCGAACCCGGCGCCGACCCGGACCAGATCTGCACGGCTCAGGGCACCCGGTCGTCCGTCCGATAGTCAGACCGATAATCACTGTCCCGGGCGTCCGTGACCAGCATGTGCCCGGGGGCGTGCGCGATCGCGAGCTCCGGCCGGACCTCGACGACGGCGGCCTGCGGCGTCACCCCGCAGCCCCAGAACACCGGGACCTCGCCCTCGTGGACCGGCACGGCGTCGCCGTAGTCCGGCGCCGCGAGGTCGGCGATCCCCAGCTCACCCGGGTCGCCGACGTGCATCGGGGCGCCGTGCACCGCCGGGTACCGCGCGGTGACGGAGACGGCGGTCTCCACCAGGTCGGCCGGGATCGGCCGCATCGACACGACGAGCGGGCCCTGCATCACCCCGGCGCCGCGGCACCGCCGGGAGGTCCGGTACATCGGCACGTTGCCGCCCGTCTCGAGGTGACGCACCGGCACGCCCGCGGCGAGCAGCGCGTCCTCGAAGGTGAAGCTGCACCCCACCAGGAAGGCGACGAGGTCCGCGCGCCAGGCCGCGCGGGCGTCCGGCACCTCGTCGACGAGCTCGCCGTGCCGGTAGACGCGGTAGAGCGGGAGGTCGGTGCGGACGTCGCCCGCAAGGATGGGCCCGTCGACCACGCCGGGCTCCAGCACGTCGAGCACCGGGCACGGCTGCGGGTTGCGCTGGGCGAAGAGCAGGAAGTCCCAGGCGAGCTCGCGCGGCAGGGCGATCAGGTTGGCCTGGGTGTAGCCCGGGCACCAGCCCGCCGTGGGGGTGACGAGCCCGGCGCGGAAGCGGGCCCGAGCCTCGGCCGGGTTCACGTGAACCGCACCCGGACGGGCTGGCCGGGCCGGACCTGGCTCGCGCGGTCGACGTCGGCGTCTCGCAGGACGGCGATGACGGGATAACCGCCGGTCACGGGATGGTCGGCCAGGAACACCACCGGCTCGCCGCCGGGGGGCAGCTGGATCGCACCGCGGGCGATCCCCTCGCTGGGCAACGAGCCTCCGCCCGCCGTCGTCTCCAATGTGCCGCCGAGCAGTCGCATCCCGATCCGGTCGGTCTCCCCCGAGGCCTCCCACACCGTCCGGACCAGGGCGGACGGGTCGACCGCGGCGTCCGCGTGCGGGCCACGGACGGCGTGCAGCGTCACCGCGTCGGCCGGGGGGACGGGCACCGGGGCGAGGTCGACGAGCGGCCAGTCCGCGGGCTCCGGGCCCACCGCCAGCTCCGTGCCCTTCTCCAGCGGCGCGGGCCCGATCCCGGACAGGGTGTCCGTGCTGCGCGAACCGAGCACCGGCGGGAGGTCCAGGCCGCCCCGGACACAGACGTACGTCCGCAGCCCCGACGGCGGCGGCCCGAGCCGGACCTGCTGCCCCTCCCGCACGGTGACCACCGCTTGGTGCCCGACGGGCCGCCCGTCGACCGTCGCCGGGGCGGGGGCGCCGGTGAGCGCGACCGTCACGCTGCGGTGGGCGACGAACACCAGGCCGCCGAGCAGCACCTCGATCCCCGCCGCGTTCTCGGAGTCGTTGGCCAGCAGCCGGTTGCCCAGTCGCAGCGCGGCCCGGTCCGCCGCGCCGGACCGGCCGACGCCGATCGCCGCGTGCCCGGGTCTGCCGAGGTCCTGGACCAGGGCCTGCGGGCCCGTCTCACGAATCTCGAGCAACGAACCTCACCTCCGCCCCCGGTTGCAGCAGCGCGGGCGGGTCGCGGTCCAGGTCGAACAGCACGACGTCGGTACGGCCGATCAGCTGCCAGCCCCCGGGCGACGACCGCGGGTAGACCCCGCTGTACTCCCCGGCCAGCCCGACCGACCCGGCGGGCACCGTGGTCCGCGCCTTCTCCCGGCGCGACACGACCAGCCGCTCGTCCCCGCCCGCGAGGTAGGCGAACCCGGGGGCGAACCCGCCGAAGGCCACCCGCCACGGGGTGCCGGTGTGGGCCGCGACCACCTCGTCCGCGGAGAGCCCGGTCAGCTCGGCGACGTCGGCGAGGTCCGGTCCGTCGTAGACCACCGGGATCTCGACCGACGCGACGTCCGCCGCCTCGACCGCCCCCACCTCCAGCCGCTCGACGGCCGCGCGGAGGCCCCCGAGGTCCGTGCCCGGCTCGGCGACCAGCAGCACCGTGCGCGCGGCGGGCACCACGTCCAGCACCCCGTCGAGCGCCGCGTCCCGGCAGGCTTGGGCGAGCGGCAGCACGTCCTCGGTCTCGACCAGCAGCGCCGCGTCCCCGTACGGGAGCACCCTCACACGAACCCCCTCAGCTCCACGCCCGCGTTCGCCAGCCCCTCGCGGACCGCGGCCGCCATCTCGACCGCGCCCGGGGAGTCCCCGTGCACGCAGGCGGACTCGGCGGCGACCCGGACGTCGGACCCGTCGACGGCCCGCACGACGCCGTCGGACAGCATCCGGAGCAGGCGTTCGGTCACCTCGGTCGGATCGTGCAGCAGGGCGCCCTCCTCCCGCCGCGGCACCAGCGACCCGGACGGCGTGTACCCGCGGTCCACGAAGAACTCCGGGACCGCCCGCAGCCCGCGCTCGGTGGCCGCGCGCAGCAGGGCCGAGCCGGGCAGTCCGAGGACCGGCAGCGCGGCGTCGTACTCCGCGACGGCCTCGACCACCGCCCGGGCCTGCTCCTCGTGGTCCACCGTGGCGTTGTAGAGCGCCCCGTGGGGCTTGACGTACCGCACCGCCGTCCCGGCCACCCGACACATCGCCTCCAGCCCGCCGAGCTGGTAAAGGACGTCGGCGGTGAGGTCCGCGGGCGCCACGTCGACGAACCGGCGCCCGAACCCCGCGAGGTCGGCGTACGCGACCTGGGCGCCGACGACCACCCCGTGCACCGCGGCGGCGCGCACGGTCCGGCGCAGCGTCGTCGGGTCGCCGGCGTGGAACCCGCACGCGACGTTCGCGCTGGTCACGACGCCGAGCATGGCGTCGTCGTCGCCCAGGGTCCAGCGGCCGTAGGACTCCCCGAGATCGGAGTTCAGGTCGAGCCTCATACCCACAGCGTCCCCATCGCCGACCTCGGAGGCCACTCGGGGCGGGCGACGGATCTCACCGGCCTGCGCGCCACGGATGCGCGATCCTGGGAGCAGGAGAACTCCGGGAGGGACGACCATGCCGCGCGTACCGGCCCTGCAGACCGCCGACGGCCTCGGGCAGCAACCCACGGGTGCCGAGTGGCTGCGTACCCGCGGGGACCGGCCGGTGGTGCTGGTCGGCCACGGTTCGGCCCCGGTCGACGCGGACCTGCTCGCCGCCCTGTCGAACGTGCGGGCCGTCGTCGACTCGGTGGTGCTGGCGCACATCGGCGGTGCGACCGTCGGGACCCGGCGGGCGATGGCGGACCTCGGGCCTGCGCACCTCGCCCGGTGGGTGGCGGACGGCACGGCCCGCACGCCGATCCTGTGACGGGCTGGCAGCTCGGGTTCCTGTTCCTCGCGGGCGTCGGCGGCGGGCTGACCGGCTCGATCGCCGGGCTGGCCTCGCTGGTGTCCTATCCCGCGCTGCTCGCCGTCGGGCTGCCGCCGGTGGTGGCGAACGTGACCAACACCGTGGCGATGATCGGCACGACCGTCGGGTCGGCGGCGGGCTCGCGGCAGGAGCTGCGGGGGCAGGGCCCGGCGCTGTGGCGGCTGTGTGCCGTGACGGGGGTCGGCGGGGCGGTCGGCGGCGCGGTGCTGCTGCTCACGCCGGGGGACACGTTCGAGGTCATCGTGCCGTGGCTGATCGCGCTGGCCTCGGTGCTGCTCATGGTCGCGCCGCGGCTGCGGGCCTGGGCGCTGCGCAACGCCGAGGCGGGCGCCACCGGCACCCCGCTCGGCCCGCTCACCCTGGTGGCGTCCTTCGCCGTCGCGCTCTACGGCGGCTACTTCGGCGCCGCCGCAGGCGTGATGATGCTGGCCCTGCTGTCCGTGGCCTGGACGCAGAGCCTGGCCCGGTCCAACGCCGCCAAGAACCTGGCGGGCGGCGCGGCCAACGTGGTCGCGGCCGTCGGGTTCGCGTTCCTCGCGCCGGTGGACTGGGCCGCCGCGGGCGTGCTGGCGGCGGGGCTGCTGATCGGCTCCCGGATCGGCCCCTCCATCGTCCGCCGGGTCCCCGCCGCCCCGCTGCGCATCGCGATCGGCCTGGCTGGCCTGGCCCTGGCCGTGAGCCTGTGGGTCGACCGATGAGTCCCGGGGCGGATGGCGGTCCACCCTGACATGGCCACGATCCAGCCCATCCTGATCACCACCGACCTCGCCCGCCTGCAGCGGTTCTACACCGACCTGCTGGGCGGGAAGGAGATCCGGCGCACCCCGGCGGAGGGCGAGCCGTTCTTCGTCGGGATCGACGTGGGCGGCGCCGAGCTCGGGTTCGTGAACGACGCGGACGCCCCCACCGCCCAGGGCCGGGTCGTGCTCTCGATCGACGTCGAGGACGTCGACGCCCTGCTGCCCCGGGTCGCGGAGCTAGGCGGGACCGCGAACGAGGCCAACGACATGCCCTGGGGCCAGCGGGTCGCGCACATCCAGGACCCGGACGGGAACGCCGTCAACCTCACCCAGACCCTGTCCCCCTGATCGATCGCGTGGCAAGGACGGGGCATGCCCCGTCTCACGGCGCTCGGCCGGTCGGTCGCCGACCGGGTCGTCCTCGGGCTGTCGGCGCCGTACCCCGTCGGCGTCGCGCAGCGGGTGGCCGACGAGCTGATCGACTGACCGCTCGCCCGCCCGGCGTGGGACCTGAGAGCCCGACTGAGAGCGGGTGGCCGTCTGCGCTGCTCCAGCCGGAGCAACCCGCGGCCGCTCACCTCCGCTCCGGCGCGGATCGGCGGAGGGCAGGCAACCTCCCCTCAGACTCGCGCGTCCCCGGGGTCGCCGGGACCTACCGTCTCCTGTCGTGCCCGAGAGGAGACGTGTCATGCGGTCGAAGTCCCTGGTCCTCGCCGCGTTGGCGGCCGGAACGCTCGCCCTGACCGCGTGCGGCTCCGGCACGCAGGAGCAGCCCGTCGCCGCGGCGGCTCCGCAGGCCCAGGCGATGGACCACTCGTCCATGGGCGGCATGCACCACGGCTCGGGCGGACTCGAGCTCTGGGCCGTGCAGACCGGCCCGCTGGGCACGGTCGTCACGAACGCCGAGGGGCACGTCCTGCACCGGTTCGACGGCGACACGGCCAGCCCCTCGACCTCCACCTGCACGGACACCTGCGCCGCCCAGTGGCCGCCGGTCCTGCTGGAGGACGGCGAGCAGCCCGAGCTCCTCGGCGTCGACCCGACCAAGGTCGGGGTGCTGCAGCGGGCGGACGGCACGAACCAGGTCACCCTCGCGGGCTGGCCGCTCTACATGTACGCCCAGGACGACGGCTCCCTGACGACGACCGCGGGCCAGGGCACCGACGGCAAGTGGTTCGCCGTGGCCCCGGACGGCACGAAGGCCGCTACGCCCGCTTGATGTCCTCGGCGACCTGACAGGCGTTGCCCTCCACCTGGACCGTGGTCGCCAGCCGGGCGAGCAGCTCGCGCAGCTGGTCCCGCTCGGCGGCCTCCAACGGCGCGAGCAGGTGCTCCTCGACCTCCCGCAGCCGCCGCTCCAGGTCGCACAGCTGCGCCCGCCCGGCGACGGTGAGGTGGATCTGGCGCGCGCGCCGGTCCGCCGGGTCCGGCCTGCGCTCGACCAGGCCCTCGGTCACCAGCTCGTCCAGCAGGTAGGTCATCACGGTCCGGTCCAGCCCGAGCTTGCGCGCGAGCGCGAGCTGCGTGGGCGTGCCCTCCTCCGCGGCCGCGAGCACCTGGTAACCGCGGGGTCCGCCCGGGATCCCGGACAGGACCTGCTCGACGATCTTGATGTGCGCGCGGGTGACCTGGTGCAGCGCCCAGCCCAGATCGGCTTCGACGCGCTGCGGGGTGGTCACCGTCTCAGGATACGCAGGTGGCGCTACCGTCTGCCCGGGAGATAGTCTGTGAAACAGAACATCTTCTCCGCCGCACACAGGGAGTCTCCCCATGAGCCTGTTCCGCCTCGACACCAGCATCCGCACCGAGGGCTCGGTGAGCCGCGAGGTCACCGACACCCTGGAGAAGGCCTACCTCGAGCAGCACCCGGGCGGCACCGTCGTGCGCCGCGACCTGGGCACCCAGCCGCTGCCCTCCGACCTCTGGGCCACCGCCGCCTTCGCGGGCTTCACCCCGGAGGAGCACCGTTCGGAGGCCCAGAAGGCGGCCGTCGCGCAGGCCACCGAGCTGGTCGACGAGCTGCTGCGCGCCGACTCGATCGTCGTCGGCGCGCCGCTCTACAACTTCGGCGTGTCCCAGCACCTCAAGACCTGGATCGACGTCGTGATCACCGACCCGCGCTTCGCCGCGGGCACCGTGAACCCGCTGGGTGGGCGCCCGGTCGCGATCGTGGTGGCCCGCGGCGGCGGCTACGGCCCGGGCACCCCGCGCGAGGGCTGGGACCACGGCATCGGCTGGCTGACCCGCATCTTCGCCGACGTCTGGGGCGCCACCGTCACCGTGGTGGAGGCCGAGCTGACCCTGGCCGAGAGCGTCGAGGCGATGGCCTCGCTGCGCCCGCTCGCCGCCGAGGTGCGCGAGAAGGCCCACCAGCACGCCGCCGCCACCGGCAAGGAGTTCGCCCAGACCGCCGCCTGAGTCCGGCGGTCAGGAGTCGGGCGGGTCAGGGGATCGACAGCACCCAGTCGCCGAGCTCGTCGGACCACTCCATGTCCACGAGCCCGCGAGCGCTCGCGGCCCGGGCGAACGCGAGGAAGCCGCCAAAGCCGTAACGCTTCTCGCTGAAGTCCGGGCTGCGCTTGCGCAGCTGGTCCTTCAACCCGGACAGCTGCGGCCGCCCCAGCGCCGCGACCACGTCGGTGAGCAGCGCGAACGCGCTGGAGTCCGGTCCGTGCTCCGGGAAGTCGACGGCCGGGTCGCCCTGCGCCGAGCCCTGGGTCAACACCACCACGCCCTGCTCGGCCAGCCCGCGCAGCAGCTCGCCGAAGCCGCGGTAACCGTGGTCGGACTCGTCGAACGTGGGGTCCTTGCGCAGGATCGCGCGCTTGAGCCGGGAGCCGAGCACGGGCCCGTCGGCGGTGCGCTGCAGGCCGGCGAGCGTGCTCGCGACGAGCTTGGCCACGTCGACCGCCTCCGCGGGCGGCTCCTCCTCCGGCTCCGGCTCGACCACGGCCACGGGCTCCGGGGCGGACGACGCCGCCGACGCCGAGGACGCGACCGTCGGGGCCGTCGGGGCCGCCGACACCGCCGCGGGCCGGTGCCTGCCGCGCCGTGGCACCGGCTTGGCGTCGACCCCGGGGAGCCGGTCGTAGAAGAGGAACTCGTCGCAGGCGGGCGGGAGGAGCGCCGAGGTCGAGGACTGCACCCCGATCCCGATCACCCTCTTGTCCATCTCACGGAGCTTGTGGACGAGCGGGGTGAAGTCCGAGTCCCCGGTGCCGATGGCGAACGTCGTGATGAACCCGCGCTCGTAGGCCAGCTCGATCGCGTCGACGGCCATCTTGATGTCCGCGGCGTTCTTGCGGGCCGCGCCCATCCGCTGCGGCAGCTCGATCAGCTCCACCTGGTGCCGGACGAGCAGCCTGCGGTCCTCGTCGAAGTAGGACCAGTCCGCGTACGCCCGCCGCGTGACGACCCGCCCGCGCTCGGCCAGCGCGTCCGCCACCGGGCCGAGGTCGAAGGGGGACACCCCCAGCCCGTCCCGCGCTCCGATCGCCAGGTTCTCGTAGTCGAGGAACAGGGCGATGCGTTCGTCGTCGCTGGTCACCCGGTGCAGCCTACGAGTCGGCGAGGCTCTTCCCCGACCGCACCCACCAGAGGGCCGCCGCGCCCACCACACCGGCTCCGACGGCGGCGACCCCGCCCACCACCTTCGCGGCGTGCGTGGCCTTGGCGACCAGGCGGGCGCGGAGGGCCTGGAGACCGCGGTCGAGGTTGTCCAGGCTCTCCGCCAGCTCGTCGCGGGCCTCGGCGACCTTCTCCTCGCGGCCGTCCTGCAGGGCCTTGATCTGGGCCCGCAGCTCGGCGGGGGACAGCACCGTGCCGTCGACGACCGGGCGTCGCTCGGTGATCTGCAGCGGATGGACCTCGCCCACGGCGGCCTCCTCGGGTTCTGCGGTCCATTGTCCGCACGTCTCCCCGGGCGTGCCACGTCCGAACGGGCAGGCGTCACACGATCCGGCGGCGATCGGCGGTGAAGCCCACCGACAGCGACGCGGCGGGGCCTGCCGCCGACAACGCGGCCGACGCCCACACCGAGACCCGCAGGGCGCGCCCGTCGCCGACCGGGGAGGTCACCGCACCGCCTCGCGGACCCGCCGGGCGGCCTCCGCGGGGTCCTCGTGCTCCCAGATCCGCACGCTGCGCCAGCCCGCCTCGGCCAGCTTGGCGTCGGTGTCCCGGTCCCGACGACGGTTGTCGCTCACCTTCTGCGCCCAGAAGTCACCGTTGGTCTTGGCCACGGTGTGGTGCTCGGGGCAGCCGTGCCAGAAGCAGCCGTCCAGGAAGACCGCGACGCGAGCCCGGGTGAACAGCAGGTCCGCGGTCCGGCGCACACCCTCGAGCGGCCGCGCGTTGACCCGGTAGCGCAGCCCGAGCGCGTGCACGGCGGACCGCAGCGCGAGCTCGGGCTTGGTGTCGCGACCCTTGTTGGAGCGCATGCTCGCCCGCACACCCGGCGAGGAGGCCCAGGACATACCCGCAGTGTCCCGCACCCGCAGATCCGGTGCGCACCTCGGCGGGTCCAGGTTCACGCAGGCAAGGCAACCGTGCAGGGCACTACCGTCGCACGACCTTCGCCGTGGTGACGTGCAGGATCACCACTCCGATCGACTCCACGATCAGCGTGGTGAGGGCCAGGTCGTAGTCCAGGCTCGACTGGATGCCGAACAGGCCCACGGTCAGCGCGAGGACCAGCGCCAAAAGCGTGCCCGCCAGGAAGAGCAGGCCGAGCACCGTCGCGATCTGCAGCAGCCGGCCGTGGGTCACGAGGATCGCGATCGCCAGCACCAGCCCGCCCAGGCCGTTGAGCGAGAACAGCACGCCGAGGATCCCGCCCGTGCCATGGAACACCAACCACACGTGCAGCCCGCCCATGGCCAGCAGCGCCAGCGCGCTGAGCACCTGCCACACCATCGTGGACCGTCGCGCCGCTATCGAGGACATGTCGCCCGCCTTCCACTCACACCGCCGCCTGCCCCTGACACGGAGAAGACCCGCCGACGGTTCACTCGGATACCGCGCTCGTCCGACGGATGCCAGACTTCCGGTGATCCGCTTGGGGGGCCGATGTCCGCGCTCGTCGTCATCATGCTGCTGCTGCTCGCCTGGGCGTTGGTCGCCGGGCGGCTGGCGCGCTTCAGCGTGACGATGCCGCTGGCCATGCTCGCCGCGGGCGTCCTGCTCACCGCGGGCTCGGACCCGATCTTCGTCTTCGACGTGGACTTCGAGTCCGGCGAGCACATCGTCGAGGGGATCCTCGCCCTGCTGCTGTTCACCGACGCGACCGAGGTGAAGGGCGGGGTGCTCGGCAGGGAACCGCGGCTCACCCTGCGGCTGTTGCTGATCGCGTTGCCGCTGTCGCTCGGGCTGGCCTGGCTCGCCGGGTTCCTGCTGTTCCCCGGCGCGGGGCTCTGGCTGCTGCTCGTCCTTGCGACGATCGTGATGCCGGTCGACCTCGCCCCCGCCGCCGCGTTCGTCCGGGACCGGAGGGTGCCGGAGCGGCTCCGGGGGCTGGTCAACACCGAGAGCGGGCTCAACGACGGGCTCATCGCGCCGCTGTTCCTCGTCGCGCTGGCCATCGCGACGGCCGCGGGCGGGGACACCGTCGTCGAGGCCGCGGTCGACGCGGTGCCCGCGTTGGCGCTGGCGATCCTGATCGGCGGCGTGGTCGGGGCGGCCGCCGCCTGGATCCTGCGCCGGGCGCTCGACGCGGGTTGGACGCAGCCGTCGGCGCTGCGCATCGGCGTGCTCGCGCTGCCCCTGCTCGCCTACGGCGGCGCCGTGCTGGCCGGCGGCAACGGGTTCGTCGCGGCGTTCGTGGCGGGCGTCTTCTTCGAGCCCGCGGCGCGCCTGCTCCCGGCCGGGACCCTGCACCTGGTCGAGGACGTCGGCGAGCTGCTGTCGCTGGCGCTGTGGTTCATCTTCGGCGCGATCGTCAACCAGACGCTGGCCGACGGCGCGATCACCTGGCAGATCGTGGTGTTCGCCCTAGTGGCGCTGACCGTCGCCCGGATCGCGCCCGTGGCGGTGTCGCTGGTGGGCACGACGGTGCCCGCGCGGGACCGGTTCGTCGTCGGCTGGG
>Ga0070671_100000312_pt1 | contig 33022 bp, 35 predicted proteins | sample KBSS73metaG_FD_65341 | JGI IMG/M metagenome (GOLD analysis project Ga0070671, IMG submission 65341) | Switchgrass rhizosphere microbial communities from Kellogg Biological Station, Michigan, USA - KBS S7-3 metaG | ecosystem: Host-associated > Plants > Roots > Rhizosphere > Soil ...
TGAAGACCGCATGCTGGTCGAGACGGATTCTCCCTTCCTCGCGCCGGTTCCACACCGCGGACAGACGTGCGAGCCTGCGTTCGTCGCTGACACGGCAGCGTTCGTAGCCGCTCTTCGCGACGAAGAACCTGAGGCTCTCGCCGAGCGGACAACCGCCAATTTCTTCAGTCTCTTCAATCGGGCGGCCGCTTGAGGATACGAATTCTTGGGTGCGGTACGTCGTTCGGAGTTCCGCGCATCGGGAATGATTGGGGCGATTGCGACCCGAACGAACCTCGCAACCGCCGTTTGCGTTCGTCAATCCTGATAGAAAGCAACGGGAAACACCTGCTAGTCGATTGCGGTCCGGACTTGCGCGAGCAGTTGCTCGCAGCAGACATTTCGACGCTCGACGGCGTCATCATAACCCACGATCATGCCGACCATTGTCACGGCATCGATGAGCTTCGCGCGATCGAGCAGGTCCTGCGACGGCCGGTACCGCTCTACGCGCGTTCGGACGTCCTCGAAGGCCTGCAGAAACGCTTCGGCTATATTTTCAGGAGCCGGAGCTTTTACCGAGCGGTCGCAGAGCCGATCGAGCTTCTGGATACGATGCTTTTGGGGAAGGCCACGATCCGCTTTGTCGATCAGCCACACGGCGGCATTACCTCGGTAGGAATGCGCATTGAGGAGCACGATCGCTCAGCCGTCTATTCGATCGATTTCAATGATCTGACCGATGACATGCGGACGCTCTATCAGGACGCTGACGTGTGGATCAGCGATTGCCTGAGCCGACGACCGCACCCTACGCACACGCATCTGGACGCCGTTCTCGCCTGGGCGCAGGACTTGAATGTCGGGCAGGTCTTTTTATCGCATCTTAACAACAGCATGGATTACGCCACACTCGTCGCCGAACTGCCCGGGTGGGCGGCGCCGGCGCATGATGGGCTGGAGATCGAGCTGGGATGACCGACAACCACGGCCCGTACGTGATCTATTATGCGATGGCCGCCGTGATGGTCGGAAGCTCGCTTCTTGCCATGCGTCTGCAATTGGCCAAGGCGCTCAAGATGTTGCTAGCCTGGGTCGCCATATTCGGCGTGGCCTTCCTGATCTTCGCGTTCCGGGACAACTTTTCTGGATTGGCGCAGCGCGTCCGCGCCGAAGCGACCGGCGCGGCCATTCAGGACGGAGAATCCTTGCGTATTCCAGTGGCCGAGGATGGCCATTTCTATGTCGACGCGAAGATCAACGGGCATGATGTCCGATTTCTTGTCGATAGCGGAGCGTCCGTGACCACTGTCTCGCAGAAGGTCGCGCAAGACGCTGGAGTGGCGGTTGGGACGAGGAGGGCGGTGGTAAACACTGCCAATGGGCCAGCCGCAGTCGTGCAAAGCTCTGCCGACCGTTTGCAGGTCGGATCCATCGAGCGCACCGATTTTCCGGTGGACGTCAGCGGGCAGGAAGACTTGAACCTTCTCGGCATGAACTTCCTGCGTTCGCTGCAGAGCTGGCGTGTTGAAGGCAATTACCTGGTGCTCCAACCGTGACCAACAGCCTCATGCTCGGCGGCGTTTACCTGCTGATGGCCGTGATGCTCGTCCTCGGCACCCTGATGTCGCGACGAGAACCGCTCGCACGTCTGCTGACCGCCTCATTGGCCTGGATCGCAATCTTTGCTGGCGGATTCGTCGTTTTCACCTTCCGCGATGACTTGACCTACGTCACGCAGCGCCTGAAGTCCGAGGCGACTGGTGCGCCGGTTATCCAGGGCGAAGAGATACGCATTCCAATGGCGATCGATGGGCATTTCTGGGTCGATGGGCGGGTCAACGGAGAAGAGGTGAAATTCCTAGTCGACAGTGGCGCGACGATGACGACGGTCGGCCGCGAAACCGCGGCGAAGGTCGGAATGCAGGTCAGTCCGCAACGGAACCAGGTTGTGCGAACCGGAAACGGGCTCATTCACGTTGCAACTGGAACGGCAAATACGCTGACGGTCGGATCGATCGAACGCGATAATGTTATGGTACACGTCGCGGACGACGAGGATTTGAACGTGCTTGGAATGAACTTCCTGTCATCGCTGCAGCGATGGGGCGTGGAAGGGCGTTGGCTGATCCTCGTCCCGTAACTAGAAGTAATTTACATAATGCATATTATCATACTTACAGATATCGCGCAAAAGAGGCCCTCTTGAGCTTGGATCGCCTCGTCGAGATGATGAAGCGCCTGCGCGATCCCGTCAGCGGTTGCGAATGGGACAGCGTGCAGACATTTGCGACGATCGCCCCGTACACGATCGAGGAAGCTTACGAAGTCGCTGACGCCATAGCACGCGATGACATGGAGGCGCTCGCCGATGAGCTCGGCGATCTGCAACTCCAGGTCGTGTTCCACTCGCGAATGGCCGAAGAAGCCGGCCATTTTACGCTGGATGACGTTCTCAGCCGGATCTCCGACAAAATGGAACGCCGACACCCGCACATTTTCGGCGACGCCGACCATGGCGGCCATCATCTTTGGGAAACCATCAAGGCCGAGGAGCGCGCAAACAATCCCGACAAAAGCGCGCTAGCAGGCGTGGCGCTAGCATTGCCCGCCCTCGAGCGCGCCGCGAAGCTCCAGCGAAGAGCGGCCCGCGTTGGGTTCGATTGGCCGGACGCCTCAGGTCCGCGAGCAAAGATCGACGAAGAATTGGCTGAGCTCGAGCAAGAGACTGATCATGATCGGAAGCTGGTGGAACTCGGCGACTTGCTATTCGCCGTTGTAAACCTCGCACGCCATCTCAGCATCGAACCGGAAGCTGCTCTTAGAGAAGCGAACCGTAAGTTCGAACGGCGTTTTCGTCAGATCGAGCAGGAGGCTGGCTTCGCAGAGATGTCCCTCATGGAAAAAGAGGAGCTTTGGCAGCTCGCCAAAAAAGCTCAGGCCGATTCCATCGCCTGAAAGCGGGCCCAATTGTCGGCCGAAAGCCTGACGTCCACTTCGATGTCGTTTCCGTCCATTCGCTGGTCGAGGACTTCCCCACGTGAATGCAGCCACGCAAGCTTGCTACCCTCGGCTGCATCCAGCCGGATCCTGTAAACCTGCGTGCCCCGTTGCAGCGACCGCGAAATTGAGCCCCTGAGGCTGTCCAAGCCCCATCCGGTCAGTGCCGAGATCGGAATAACGTCCTCGCGACGTTCGGCTTCGGACAGAAGCGCCTGTCGTTCATCGTCTTTTAAAAGGTCTACCTTGTTCCAGGCCTCCAGGCGCGCCGGGCCTTCACCCTCCCCTATGCCCAGCGACGTCAGCACATCTTCCACATCCTGGGCCTGCGCTTCCCGGTCCGGATGCGCCATGTCCCGAACGTGGATCAGGAGGTCGGCCGACGCCACTTCTTCGAGCGTAGCCCGGAAGGCCGCGATGAGCTCGGTCGGCAGATCTGAAACGAAGCCGACGGTGTCGGACAGGATGGTCTTGTCGAAGCCGGGTATTTTTATATTCCGCATCGTCGGGTCGAGCGTTGCGAATAGCATGTCTTCGGCAACGACCGCATCACCTGTCAGCGTGTTGAAAAGCGTGGACTTCCCGGCATTTGTGTAACCGACGAGGGCAATGACGGGCCAAGGCGCTCGTTGTCGACGGCCGCGATGCAGCGAACGAGTGCGTTTTACCTGATCGAGCTCGCGGCGGATGCGGGCCATGCGATCTCGGATAAGTCGCCGGTCGGCTTCGATCTGCGTTTCGCCCGGTCCGCCGAGGAAGCCGAAACCGCCGCGCTGCCGTTCGAGGTGAGTCCAGGTCCTGACCAGCCGGCCTGCCTGGTAGTCGAGGTGCGCGAGCTCGACCTGGAGCCGTCCCTCAGCAGTTGCGGCTCGCTCACCGAATATCTCGAGGATCAGGCCGGTCCGGTCGATAACCTTCACACCGGCCTGCTCCTCCAGCGATTTCTGCTGAACAGGTGTCAGCGAGGCATCGACGACGAGCAATTTGGCCTCATTTTCGCGCGCGAGCTCTGCAATCTCCTCGACCTGCCCCTTGCCGAGCAAAGTCGCGGGTCTCAGCTGGCGAAGCCGAAAAGCGCGCCTTGCGACGACATTGACCCCGATGGCCTGAGCAAGGCCCGCTGCTTCGTCAACGCGAGCTTCGGTCGATCTTCGGGCGCCGTCCCCAACCCGCTCGGGCACGATCACTAGGGCACGTTCGCCCCGTGCTACGTCGCTGACTGGATCATAGGAGGCGTTCACTCATCGCCTCCGTTCGAAGCATTCTGATCGCCAATTTCAAGCGGATGCGGCGGCTGGAGCGTAGAGATTGCGTGCTTGTAGACGAGTTGCATTTGCTCATCTCGTTCCAAGACCACGCAAAATTGGTCGAAACCAGCGACATGTCCCTGAAGCATGACTCCGTTCACCAGGAACAGCGTCATTGGAGCCCTCTCCCGGGCCGTTGCCGCGAGAAATGCATCCTGGAGGCTAGCGCGAGCCCCGCCCGATGCCCCCACGAAGTCCTGCAGATCGATCGCAGGTGGTCGTACGGGCATGATCGTCGAGATTGCATGCTTGTAGATCAATTGCGATGTGGAATCCCGCCGAAGAAGCAACGAAAAGGCATCAAACCAAGTAATTACGCCCTGAAGCTTTACACCTTTGACAAGAAAGACCGTCGCCGGCGCTTTCGACCGGCGAACGCCGTTCAGGAACTGATCCTGCAAGCTTAGCGGTTTATCGGTCATTCGTTGCGCGAGTTCACTCGTCTCCATCGCGCTTGTCGGCAATGCCCAAGGCTTTCAGCTTCCTGTGCAATGCCGAGCGCTCCATGCCGATGAACGATGCCGTGCGGGAGATGTTGCCGGAGAAGCGCCGGATCTGAATCTTTAGATATTCTCGCTCGAACGATTCTCGTGCTTCCCGGAGCGGACTGCCCATGATCGTCAGAGTTGCACTGGACATCCCCGCCGACCCCTGATGGTCGAGCACCTCGGAAGGCAAAAGGTCAACGTCGATACAGCCGACGCGGTCACCGGGCGCCATGATGATCGTTCGCTCGATGATATTACGAAGCTGCCGGACGTTGCCCGGCCAGTCATGCGCCTGCAGGGCAGCAAGCGCTTCTTCTGAGAACGTCGGCGGCGGAACCCTGCGCTCCGCCGCAAAGCGGGTTAGGAAATGATTGGCCAGCTCCGGGATGTCCTCGCGCCTCTCGCGAAGCGGCGGGATCCGGACGGGCACGACGTTGAGCCGGTAGTAGAGATCCTCACGGAATCGACCCGCAGTGATTTCGTCTGACAAGTTGCGAGCCGTAGCCGACAAGACGCGAACGTCGACCTTGATCGGCCGCTGCCCCCCTACCCTGTGGTAGCTCTGGTCGGTGAGCACGCGCAGGATCTTTGCCTGCGTGGTCGCCGGCATGTCGGCAATCTCATCCAAGAAAAGTGTGCCGCCGTGCGCCTGCTCAAGAAGGCCGGGACGCGCAACACCGTCGGACTCGCTGCCGAAAAGCTCTTCTTCCACCCGATCAGGGCTCATCATCGCTGCGGAAACGACAATGAAAGGCGCCTTCGCGCGCGGGCTCCATTGATGGATCATCCGCGCAGCAATCTCTTTGCCCACACCGGCGGGACCGGTGATCAAAACCCGGCTGCCCGTTGGGGCAACCCGCTTAAGCGTAGCTCTCACGTTGTTGACGGCGACGGACGTGCCGTGAAGCTGGTCATCGGCGCCGACCTGTTGACGGAGGTTTTCATTCTCCTTGCGAAGGCGGTCCGTTTCGGTTGCGCGACCGACGAGGTGCACCAGGCGATCCGCTTCGAAAGGCTTCTCAATGAAGTCGATCGCACCTTCGCGAACGGCGGCAACCGCAGTGTCCAGATTGCCATGTCCGGAGATCATCAGAACGGGCAAGGTCGGATCGCGGCGCTTGACCTCCTGGAGGATCTGCAGGCCGTCCAATCGTGAACCCTGAAGCCAGACGTCGAGAAGAACGAGCGACGGCCGACGGTCCTCTATGGCTTCGAGCGCCGCCGAGCTGTCGGCCGCAGTGCGCACCGCATATCCTTCGTCCTCCAGGACACCGCTGACGAGGTCGCGGATGTCCGCTTCGTCGTCGACCACGAGCACCTCAAGCGCCATCCGTTACTCCACTCTCGCTATCGCCCCGTTCGTCCCCCGAGGTTGCGGCCGCTGCCGCTAATGGCTCGCCTTCTTGCGTTTCAAGCGCAGCCAGATGCTGCGCGTCGAACGAGATGCGGACGTGCGTGCCGCCGCCTGGTCGATCGAGAAAGGCAATCTCGCCTAGATGTTCCTCGACGATCTTCTTCACGATAGCGAGCCCGAGGCCCGTACCGCGTATGCGCGTCGTCATATATGGTTCTGTCAGCCTTTCCCGCTCCTCCGGCAGGCCAACGCCGGTGTCGATCACGTCAATGACCAGCTGGCCGTCCTGCCGCTGCAATTTCAGGTCGACGCGGTCGCCGGCGAGATTGTGCTCGCCACGGCTTCGCCTTGCCTCGATCGCTTCTACGGCGTTCTTGACGACATTACTGAGCGCCTGGCCCAGCTGACGGCGGTCGCAGACCATCTCGAAATCGCCCTGCGGCGGCTGAATTAAGAACGTCACCCCGGGATGCGCAACCTCGTGAAGGAACAAAGATTGCCGAGCGATCTCATGAACGTTCGCTCGGCGGAAGATCGGCTTGGGCATCCGCGCAAAATTAGAGAATTCATCGACCATCCGCCGCAGGTCGCCGACCTGGCGAACGATGGTTCCTGTCAGCCGCTCGAACGTCTCGGGCTCCGACGTTACTTCCTTGGCAAATCGCCGCTGAAGCCGCTCCGCAGCAAGCTGGATTGGAGTCAGAGGATTCTTGATCTCATGCGCGATCCTTCGCGCGATGTCGGACCATGCGGCTCGCCTCTGGTCGCTAAGCTGGTCCGTGATGTCGTCGAATGTAATGACCGCGCCATCCTGGTAGCGCACGCGCTTTGCCGCCAGCGTTCGTTGCCCCGACCGAGCGGATACCAGCACGTCGGCCTCCCTCTGCTCACCAGCCATGAACTCGTCGAGCTCGGGCGAGACCTCGGCGAGGGCGGATCCTTCCAAGGTCTCCTGCTCGTGCTGAAGCAGGGTCTCAGCAGAACGATTGATGAGAAGGATGCGCTTTGCCGCGTCAACGGCGATCACGCCGGCAGTGACGCTGGAAAGGACCGCCTCCGTGAAGGCTCGTCGCGCGTCCAGCTGCGTATTCGCGGATTTGAGCGCACCCGTCTGTTCTTCGAGGCGCCCCGTCATCCGATTGAACGCGCTCGCCAGGGTCTGGACCTCATCCTCGGTCTTCTTGACCGGGACCCGAACGGAGAAGTCGCCTTCCTCGATCCGTCCCGCGGCGGCGACGAGGTGGGTTACGGGGCGAACGATCCGATCCGCCATGTTCAGTGCAGCGAGGATTGCCAGCGCCACGATAACGAGCGAGCCCAGCAAGAGCGCACCGTTGAATCGTAACTGGTTGATCCGGGATCGTTCAAGGAGCGCCCGATAATCGTCGAGCACCTCATTGGCGCGCCTGATCTGAATGGCGATCTCAGGATCCACCCATCGCGCCGCGTACAGATAGCTGTCGGGTCCATAATTCAGCCGGGTGAGGACGGAGATCCGGTTTGGCGTGTTCGCGTCGACTACAGTCTCCGGGCCGGTGCCCTTCAGCTTTGCGACAGCGGACTTGAGGCGTCGCTCGTCGATCATACCTTCGTAGGCATTCACCACTCCGATGGTCTGGAGTTGGCTGTTTGGCTCGACCTGGAGGATAGCCGCCTCGTTTAGCGAGCGCAGATAAACCTGATAGGCCAGGGCCTCCTTGAAGCGCGGATCCTCCCGCGAGACTTGCTGAAGCATCTCCGCAACGTTGCCGGACATTGCCGTGGCTTCGTTGCCGACCCGACCCAGCTCGATCCGATAGGTAGACTGGGCCACCTGAACGGTGTTTTCGAGCATGCCTCGCGCGCGGTCGGAGAACCAGAACTCCAGACCACTTTGAAACAGCAGCGACGCGAAAATGACCACGAATACCGTCGGAACGGCCGCCAGAACCGAGAACAAGGTGACGAGCCGTGCGTGAAGCTTGCCACTTCCAAGCCCTTCCCTCTCGGCGCGGCGACGCGCGACCCGGCGCGAAAACAACACCATCAGCGCGATCGCGGGGATCAGGTTCGCGACGAGAAGACCGGCGATGGTCGGCGGCGAAAGCAGCGAGCCCGGCTCGGCACCGCTGGCGAGGACCCAGATGCTGAACGCAGCGGTGACAATGAGGACCGCCGTTACGCCCCAGGTCGCATAACGCGACACTCGACCGGTCGCGCGATTCCGGGCGAGCCAACTGGAGAAAGTATCCGGGTTCAAACGTGATTCGGCTGAAGGCGCGTCCACAGCCGGAGGCCTAGCACGGCAGTTGCACGAAAAACACAGTTGCTGACACGGACCGTGTCGTTTTTTACGCGGCCGCCTTCGAGAGCCAGGGGGAGTAGAACTCCCGCAACATCGTCATGACAACTATTGGATCATCCTGCTGGTTCACCTTGTTGCGAAGCTCCGCCGAACCCGGAAGCCCCTTCGTGTACCAGCCGATATGCTTGCGAGCGAGGTTCACGCCCGTGTGCATACCGTACAGCTCGAGCATCTCCTCATACTGCTCGATCATCGTCGCTAGCTGCTCGTCGAGGTCCGGGTCAGGTCTGGTGCCTCCCCCGCACAACGCCGCCATCGTTTGGCCGAGCAGCCACGGACGACCGTAAGCGCCGCGTCCGATCATGACGCCATCGGCACCGGACTGCTCCAATGCGATCGTCGCGTCATTGATGGAGCAGATGTCACCGTTGACGATAACCGGCACGGTCACCGACTCTTTCACGCGCCTAACGAACGCCCAGTCGGCTTCACCCTTGTACATCTGACAGCGAGTGCGGCCGTGGATCGTAATCATCTGGATGCCAAGGTCCTGGGCGATCCTGGCGAGCTCCGGCGCGTTCAGATTCTCATGGTTCCAGCCCATGCGGGTCTTAAGGGTGACCGGAACCTTCACGGCTTTGACGGTCGCCTCGATCAGCCTGGCGGCGAGCGGCAAGTCACGCATTAGCGCCGAGCCAGCCTCTCCATTGACCACCTTCTTCACCGGGCAGCCCATGTTTATGTCGATGATCGCAGCGCCGCGCTGCTCGTTCAGCCTGGCTGCGTCGGCCATCACCTGCGGGTCGCAGCCGGCGAGCTGCATGGAGACCGGCTCTTCGGCCGGATCCCACATTGCCTTTTGCAGCGACTGGCGCGTTTCCCGGACCATTGCTTGGCTCGCGATCATCTCGCTGACCGTCAATCCAGCTCCATAGCGCTTGACGATCCGACGGAACGGAAGATCCGTGACAGCCGTCATCGGCGCCAGAATGACAGGCGCTTCGATTCGGACTGGGCCGATCGAGATGGGCTTCAGGACGGTCATGGGTCGAGCGCATGTAGGGGAACAGCCCTTGGCGGACAAGGCAAGGGGTCCTAAGGCCGCCGCCTCATGACCGTTAGCGCTCTCATCGTTGCAGCCGGCAAAGGCGAACGCCTGGGCGGCGACGTTCCAAAGCAATATCGACCGATCGGTGGAAAGCCGGTTCTACGGTGGGCCGTCGAGGCGATGGCTGGCCACCGCTCAATCGATCATGTGCGCGTCGTGGTCGGCGCGGGCCAGGAGGCAATCGCCAAGACGTTGCTAGAGGGGCTGCCCATCGGAGAACTGATCCGAGGTGGTGCGGAGCGGTCAGACAGCGTGCTCAATGGCCTCCGGGCAATCGCTGAGGGGACCGTGCTCGTTCATGACGCGGCCCGGCCCTTCTGTCCGCCTGCAGTGATCGATCGCCTGCTGACCGCGCTCAAAGACAGCGACGGTGCCGTTCCGGTCCTTCCGGTAGCCGACACTCTGGCTTTCGGTGATGGCACTCTCGATGCGCCAGTCGATCGCAAAGGCCTGCTTCGGGTGCAGACACCCCAGGCATTCCACGTGGAAGACCTTATCTACGCCTATGAAGAAGCTGGACGCGCGGCGGCAACGGATGAATCGACAGTGATGCTTGCGGCAGGATTGAAAGTGACGACCGTCGAAGGTGATCCGATGCTCGAAAAGCTAACGACGCAAGCCGACTGGAATCGCGCCGAATCCATCATCGCGTCGCGAATGGTGCCCCGGACCGGCATGGGCTTCGACGTTCATGGATTCGCAGGCGAAGGCCCGATCATGCTCGGCGGAATCGCAGTGCCGCATTCGCGCGGTCTTGCCGGCCATAGCGATGCGGATGTCGTCCTGCACGCGATCACCGACGCGCTACTTGGCGCGGCTGGGCTCGGCGACATCGGCGAGCATTTCCCGCCATCGGACCCCCAGTGGAAAGGCGCATCTTCGGACCTCTTCCTTTCGCGCGCGGCCGCCCTCATCTCAGAGCGCAATGGAACAATCGACCATGTGGACTGCACCATCGTCGCGCAGGAGCCCAAAGTCGGTCCACATCGTTCAGCAATCCGTGAGCGAATTGCCGCGATTCTCGGACTCAGGATCAATCAGGTGAGCATCAAGGCAACCACGACAGAAGGGCTCGGATTCACGGGACGCCGTGAAGGAATTGCCGCACAAGCTGTCGCGAGCATCCGGATGATGCCCAATGCCTGAGACACTTCTTCCCGAGGAGCTTGTCGAGAAGGCGCGCAAGGTCGTCGAGGCCAACCGCGCCGCCGGCAAGCGCATCGCGGTCGCAGAAAGCTGCACTGGCGGGCTGGTCAGCGCCGCAATAACCGAAATCCCCGGCTGCTCGGACGTGTTCGAGGCGGGCTACGTCACCTACTCGAACGCGGCGAAGATTGAGGATCTCCACGTCAGCCTGGACGTGGTCGAGACCTTCGGCGCAGTCAGTGTTGCAACCGCCTGGGCCATGGCGCGCGGTGCGCTTCAGGCATCTGAAGCCGACACCGCCGTGGCTATTACGGGCATTGCCGGCCCCGGCGGAGGGACACCGTCAAAGCCGGTAGGAACCGTCGTCTTCGCTCGTGCTGAGCGTGGCAAAGACCCTTCGCAAATCTCTGCTGATCAAAGGTTTTTTGAGGCCGAAGGCCGTGGAGGCGTTCGCCTTCAGGCGGCGCTTTGCGCGCTCGAATTGCTGATGCCATAAAGCACGGCTGCACGTTCCTCGAAGGCCCGCGTCATGCGCCGTAGGGCACGGTCGAACATCTGGCCTGCCAAGGTTTCGAATATTCTCGACCGGAAAGCGAAATCGACCGAAAAGCCAACGTTCGTTCCTCCATCCGCAACCGGCTCGAACTTCCACTCATTGTGCAAATACTTGAGCGGCCCTTCGACGTAATCCACACAAATGCGCCCTGGCTTCTCTTTTACAACGCGGCTCGTGAAGCGCTCTTTGAAGGCGTTGAACCCCACGACCAGGTCCGCCACCGTCTCGGTGGGACTTGAAGATCGGACACGCACAGCGACGACCCAAGGCAGGAACTCGTCATACCGGGCAACGTCGGCCACAAGGTCGAACAATTGCTCCGGACTATAAGGGAGGTGCTTCGTCTCGCTGTGACGCGGCATCAGCCGTTGGCTCGCTCCAGCTGGGCGTTCCGGTTCGCCTGCATCTTCTTGAAATCGTCGCCGGCGTGATAGCTCGACCGGGTCAGCGGCGAAGCGGCAACGAGCAGGAATCCCTTGGCCCTAGCGATCGCCGCATAAGCATCGAACGCCTGCGGAGTGACGAACTCTTCCACCTTCGCATGACGAGGCGTCGGCTGGAGATACTGGCCCATAGTCAGGAAATCGACGCCGGCCGAGCGCATGTCGTCCATCACCTGGTGAACCTCAAGCCGCTGCTCACCAAGGCCGACCATTACGCCGGATTTGGTGAAGATATGCGGCGCTTGTCTCTTCACGCTCTCCAGCAGCCGAAGCGACGCATAGTAGCGCGCGCCCGGGCGGATCGTCGGATAAAGCCTCGGCACAGTTTCCAGATTGTGATTGTAGACGTCCGGCCCCGCCTCGACGATCGCCGCTACCGCGGCTTCGCTCTTGTTGCGGAAGTCGGGCGTCAAGATCTCGATCGTAGTGTTCGGTGTGTTGCGGCGAAGCGCTTCGATAACCTTTACGAACTGCGAAGCTCCGCCGTCCGGCAAATCGTCGCGGTCCACCGACGTCACGACGATATGTTCGAGGCCCAGCTCGGCCGCCGCAATGGCCACATGTTCCGGCTCCAGCGGGTCGACAGCACGCGGCATGCCCGTTTTCACGTTACAGAAGGCGCAGGCCCGAGTGCACGTGTCCCCCAGGATCATCACTGTCGCATGCTTCTTGGTCCAGCATTCTCCGATGTTCGGGCAAGCCGCCTCTTCGCAGACGGTCGCTAGGCCAAGATCCCGCATCAGCCTGCGCGTCGAATGATAGCCCGGGCTGGTGGGCGCCTTGACGCGGATCCAGTCCGGCTTTCGCTGGCGCTCTTGCGTCTTGGGAACTGCAGCAGGGACGTTCATGCGGGGCAGATAGCGACTGGACCGTCGGCTTGCCACCCCTGCCCTGCTCCGGCTAGCGCGCGGCCATGACTTACCTCAGCCAACTCATCGAAGGATATCAACGTTTCCGTCAGAGCGACTGGGCTCGCGAACGGGAGCGCTGGTCGGAACTCGCCGAGGGTCAGAGCCCCAAGGTCATGATCCTCTCCTGCGCCGACAGCCGCGTAGACCCGGCTCAAATTTTCGACGGTCGCCCCGGGGAAATGTTCGTCGTGCGCAACATCGCCGCTCTCGCTCCACCGTATGAGACCAGTCGCGGTTTCCACGGTGTCTCGGCTGCGCTCGAGTTTGCAGTCACCCAGCTCAAGGTTGCTGAAATCCTTGTCATGGGTCACGGATTCTGCGGAGGTTGCGCTGCAGCGCTCACCGGTCAGTTCGACGAAACGGAACCGGGCGAGGGCCATTTCATAGCCGATTGGGTCCGGATGTTGAGCAGCGCCCGCGAAAAGGTGAATTCTCGCCACTCAAGTCTGGATAGGGGAGCGTTTCTCGACATGGAGCGCGAAGCAGTGAAGATCAGCCTCGCCAACCTGCGGACCTTCCCCTGGATACTTGAGCGTGAAACAGCCGGCGAGCTAAAGCTGCACGGAGCACACTTTTCGATCTCGGAGGGTCGTCTCTATATGCTTGACGAGGCGGAAGGTGACTTCCACCCCGTCTAAGCCTCATGCGCTAACTAATTAGCAACGCGTATTATAATCGTAGACCGGACGGCCGTATTGGTCGACGTAGTAGCAATAGCCGCGAGTGTCGCGGTAATACTGCTTTCCGTTGACTACGGCGCCGAGCACACCGCCAAGCACCGCACCGGCGACCGCGCCGCCGATGGGGCTCACGCCCGGGATTACGGCACCGGCAACTGCACCTGCAGCGCCGCCGATCGCAGCGCCCGTCGCAGCGCGGCGAGCCTGATCGTTATTGCCGCTGCCGTAGTACGGATCGTTGTACCCGTACGGATTGGTTGCGCAGGCGCTAACGCCAAGACTAGCGGCAAGCACTGCGGTCAATGCAACTTTCTTCATGACTGATCCTCCAAGCCCGTTATTCCTCCCAATGCGGGATTCAGTGCACGAACAAGCGTTTCGTTCCCGCGATGATCAGTTAAGGCCCGTAACGATGAATGGAATTGGAACATGATGGAGCGGCAAGACGAGCGGGAAGACAACATCGCCTTGCTGATCGATGCCGATAATGCCAGCCCGGACCATTTTGACGAAGTGCTGCTGGTCCTTGGAGAGCTTGGCACGATCAACATCCGTCGCGCATACGGCAATTGGGCTAAGGTAAGCCTCAAGGGTTGGGGAAATCTGACCGGCATCCATTCAATCGTGCCGATGCAGCAATTCGACGTCGCAAAGGGAAAAAGCGCAACGGACATGCGGATGACGATCGATGCGATGGACCTGCTCTATCGCGGACACGTCGACGGCTTCGGAATCATGTCGAGCGATAGCGACTTCCTTCCCCTCGCTCAGCGGATCCGTGAGGAGGGCCTACCTGTCTACGGATTCGGCACGGCGAAAACGCCTCTGGGCTTTCGGCAGGCATGCACTCGCTTCTTCGACATCGCCGCGCTTTCGATGAATGACGAAGAGCAACAAGCCGACGAGCCGACGGAACTCACGCTTCAGCGGACAGTCGACGACGACCTGATCGACCTCATTGGGAGCGCCTACAAGGCATCGAAGCGCGACGAAGAAGGTTACGCATCCCTCTCCGAACTTGGACAGCGCGCAACGGCAGTCTCGAGCTTCGCGGCCCGCAACTACGGCTTTACGCGTCTCTCCGACCTCATCCGAGCCATTCCGAACTTCGAGGTCAAATCGGCCGCCGATGGCAGCTTGCTAGTCAAGCGACTTCGTTAATCTGCGCTGTTGCCACCGCGACACAGGCGTGTACCGAAAGGGGAAGATTCACATAAGTAAGGAACCCCGCTTCCGACGGGCGGTTCAAGCGGGAACTGCAGGACCGAGCTCCGAATCATTATGATGGAATCCACTCGACCCGAGGAGCTGCTCAGCACCGCTCTGTCTGCTTTCGAGGCCGGAAACGGCTACGCGACCGCGCTCGATCGGCTGCCGGTCCCGATATATGCGACAGATGCTGAAGGCCTGGTCACTTATTGGAACCAAGCCTGCGTCGACTTTGCGGGACGGGAGCCACAATTAGGACGCGATCGATGGTGCGTCAGCTGGCAGCTCTACACCATGAGCGGCGAGCCCCTGCCGCATGACGAATGCCCGATGGCTAGAGCTATCAAGGCGAAGCGATCGGTTCGCGATGAAATCGTAATCGCGCTACGACCTGACGGCAGCAGGGTCGCCTTCAGACCCTACCCCACTCCCCTTTTCAATGACGATGGCAAGCTCACCGGAGCGGTAAATCTGCTGGTCGATATCAGTGAGGGGCAATCTAAGGCACTCAAGGAGCAAGCCGCGCGATGCCGCCGCCTTGCCAGGTCGACGAACGACGCGCGCGCTTCCGATATCCTGAAAGCCATGGCGAGGGGCTACGAAGAAACTGCAGCCGCACTCGATCAGGACTGATCAGAGCACATCCAACGTAATCGTGATCTCATCGCCGGCAGCAAGCCCGGCCTTGCGGCGAACCTCCGCCTTGATCGGCAGCAAATAGCCTCCGCGATTCAGCGGAAAGACTGAGGTGCGCCAGATGACGTCACCGATACACGCCTCGACCTTCACCGAGCCGAAGCCGCGCGGATTGCCGAAGGCCTGCGCCCGGATCTCCTCGGATTGCTCCTCCGGCACGGTCACGAAATACCAGCGCCCCGCCGCGTCCGACCCTTTCCAGATCCAGAGCAGCGAGGTGACGGTGATCACGTCAGCGCGTGAGCCTGCGGTAGGTCGTCCGGTGTGGCCGGGTGGCTTCCTCGCCCAGACGGCGGACCTTGTCCTCCTCGTACGCCTGGAAGTTCCCCTCGAACCATTCGACGCGGCTATCGCCTTCAAAGGCGAGAATGTGCGTTGCAAGGCGATCCAGGAAGAAGCGGTCGTGGCTAATCACGACCGCACAGCCGGCGAAATTCTCGATCGCTTCCTCGAGCGCGCCGAGCGTCTCGACGTCGAGGTCGTTGGTGGGCTCGTCGAGCAGAAGCACGTTGCCGCCGCGCTTCAACATCTTAGCGATGTTGACCCGATTGCGCTCGCCGCCTGACAGCTTGCCCACGTTCTTCTGCTGATCCTGGCCCTTGAAGTTAAAGGCGCCAACGTAGGCGCGCGTCGATTGGTCGTGGCCGTTGACCTTCATATAGTCGAGGCCGTCCGAGATCTCTTCCCAGACATTGTGCTTGTCGTTGAGGTGATCACGACTCTGGTCGACGTAGCCGAGATGCACGGTCGGGCCGATATCGACTTCGCCCGTGTCCGGCGTTTCCTGACCGGTAATGATCTTGAAGAGCGTCGATTTACCGGCGCCGTTCGGACCGATCACTCCGACGATTCCGCCCGGCGGCAAAGTGAAGCTCAAGTCCTCAAACAGCAGCTTGTCGCCGTAGGCCTTGCTGACGTTCTTGATCTCGATGACCTTGCCGCCAAGGCGCTCAGGAACCTGGATGAGGATTTCCGCCTTGCCGGGAATCCGCTTTTCCTGCGCCGCGACGAGCTGATCGAACTTGGCGATACGAGCCTTGGACTTGGTCTGGCGGCCCTTGGCGCCCTGCCGGATCCATTCCAGCTCGTCCTTGATCGCCTTCTGGCGCCCGGACTCCTCCCGCTCCTCCTGCTCCATCCGCTTAGATTTCTTCTCGAGGTAGGTCGAGTAATTGCCCTCGTACGGAAAGTACTTTCCGCGATCGAGTTCCAGGATCCACTCCACCACGTTGTCCAGAAAGTAGCGATCGTGGGTGATCATCAGCACCGCACCCGGATATTCCTTGAGGTGTTGCTCGAGCCATTGGACGCTCTCGGCATCGAGGTGGTTGGTCGGCTCGTCGAGCAGGAGGATGGTCGGCTTCTGAATGAGCAATCTAGTAAGCGCGATCCGGCGCTTCTCACCTCCTGACAGGCTCTCTACAGACCAGTCCGACGGCGGACAGCGGAGCGCTTCCATCGCGACTTCGAGCTGGTTGTCGAGCGTCCAACCGTCCACAGCGTCGATCTTGCCCTGAAGTTCGCCCATCTCCTCCATGAGAGCGTCGAAATCCGTGTCATCCTTGGGATCGCCCATCTCCGCTGAGATGGCGTTGAAGCGGTCGACCATGTCCGCGACCTCGCGCGCGCCGTCCTTCACGTTCTCAAGGACGTTCTTGGTCGGATCGAGCTGCGGTTCCTGAGGCAAATAGCCGACCGTGACGTTCTCGCCCGGCCAGGCCTCCCCCTGAAATTCCCTGTCGATGCCGGCCATGATCTTCATCAGCGTCGACTTGCCGGCACCGTTCGGACCGACGATACCGATCTTGGCGCCATGATAAAATTGCAGGTTGATGTTGCTGAGCACCGGCTTCTGCGCGCCGGGGAAGGACTTGGTCATGTCCTTCATCACAAATGCATATTGGGCGGCCATGGGGTCGCTATCAATCCTTCAGGAGAGCGGGAATTGAACGCGAGTTAGGCGATGGGACGCCTAATTTCCAGCCCGGTCAGCTGCGGCCGACCATCTCCTGGGCATCGGCGAAGCGATAATCCTTAAAACGCTCACGCAATCGGAGCTTCGACAGCTTGCCTGTGGCCGTATGCGGAAGCTCTTCGACGAACTCGATCGCATTCGGCACCCACCAGGATGCCACATGTCCGCGTAGATGACTGATGATCTCGTCGGCCGTGATGTTGCTGCCCTCGGCGCGTACGACGCAGAGCAGTGGTCTTTCGTCCCACAGCGGGTGAGGAATGCCGATCGCGGCCGCCTCGGCGACCCCGTCGAGCCCGACAGCGGCGTTTTCGAGGTCGATGGAGCTGATCCACTCGCCGCCGGACTTGATCACATCCTTCGAACGGTCGGTGATCTGCATCGTGCCATCTGGATGCAGGCAGGCGACGTCGCCCGTGTCGAACCATTGCTCATCGTCCGTCGCGTCCTCATCGGCCTTGAAGTAGCGCTTCACAACCCAGGGACCACGGCACTGCAGCCGGCCTGACGACTTGCCGTCGCGTGGCAGAACGTTTCCCTCGTCGTCGACGATGCGGAGTTCCATGCCGAACGGCACCCTGCCCTGACGAGCGATATATTCGACCTGGTCCTCGTCACTCAGCTCGTCGAAGCCGTTCGGCGGAGCGCCGCAGGTGCCGATGGGCGATGTCTCGGTCATTCCCCAGGCATGACCGACTTGGATGCCGCGCGCACGAAGCCATCGGATCATGGCTCGGGGGGCAGCCGAACCGCCGATCGTGACCTGCTTCACCGGGCCGAGCTCCGCGCCCGTCCGCTCGATATGGTCGATCATGGTTAGCCAGACCGTCGGAACGCCCGCGGAGTGGGTGACCTTCTCGTCATGGAAGAGCTGGCACATCCTCTCCGGACGATAATCGGCCGAGAGCACGAGCTTTGCACCGGTCGCGGGGGCCGCCCACGGAACGCCCCATGCATTGGCGTGAAACATCGGGACGATTGGAAGCACGACCGCCTGCTTAGAGAGTCCCATGATGTCCGGGGTACACTGGGCCAGCGTGTGGAGCATCGTCGAGCGATGCTCATAGAGCACGCCCTTAGGGTTGCCCGTCGTCCCGCTGGTGTAGCAGAGGCCGATCGGCTCACGCTCGTCGCCGTCCACCCAGGTGTAATTGCCGTCCTCCCCGTCGATCCATTCGCGGAACCCGGGCTGGCCCGGGTCCGGATCGAAGCAGATGTAATGCTCGATCGTCTTCCACTTGGGCCTCATGCGTTCGACGATCGGCGTGAACGCTCGATCGTACAGCAGCACGCGATCTTCCGCATGGTTCGCAATGAATTCCAACTGGTCGTCGAATAGCCGCGGATTGATGGTGTGGAGGACGCCCCCCATCCCCGTCGTCCCGTACCAGGCGATCAAATGATGCTCGTGGTTCATCGCCAAGGTAGCCACGCGGTCGCCACGCCTGATACCTAGCCGCTCAAGCGCCTGCGCCATCTTTCGCGCGTCGCGGGCAACGTTGCGCCAATTCGTCCGCGTCGTCCGCCCGTCGGGCCAGGCCGTCACGATCTCCATGTCGCCGTGCTCGCGCTCGGCATGATCGATCAGCCGCGTAACGCGCAGCGACCAGTCCTGCATTGCCCCTAGCTGCACCGTTCTCTCCCTGACACGGCCATCCAACTGTGACGAGGGCGAGTGGCGGAGACAACTCGTTTATGTTTGCTACGGAACGACGCGAACTTGCGAGATGATGACAACTAGAACGGAAGCTTCATCCCCGGCGGAAGCGGAAGGCCGCTCGTCACCTTCTGCATTTCGGCATTCGCGGCTTGGTCGGCCTTCGCGCGAGCATCGTTGATGGCCGCCGCAATCAAATCCTCAATCATCGATTTCTCGGAGGGCTGAAGCAGGCTTTCGTCTATCGAAACGCCCAGAATCGTGCCCTTTGCAGTCGCGCGCACCTTCACGAGCCCACCACCCGAAACGCCCTCCACCTCGATCTGATCGAGGCTTTGCGTGGCCTTTTGCAGCTCGTTCTGGGCGTTTTGCGCCATTTCCATGAGCTTGTTGAGATCGAGGTCGGGCATCTCAGGCGCCTTTCGTAGCGAATGATTCAAGTGACGCGTCGGGGAAGGCCTCGAACGCAGCACGGACTGTTGGGTCGGCCAGCACTTCAGAACGAACGCGCTCCTCGGCGATTTTCTCCTGGTCGAGCAGGGACGGCTCGCCGGCCTCGTCGGACAGAGACACCTGCCATGACGCTCCGGTTGAAGTCTTGAGGGCCGCGGCAAGATCGCGCGGCCAGTCGCCTCCGAGTGGACGCGTGGGCTTCAGGACTAGCTCCGGCGGCGCAAAACGGACGAGACCCACCTGATCGTGCAGCTGAACCGCCAGTTGATGCTTGCCGCTCTTTTCCAGCAAGGTGATCAGCGCCGGAAAGTCCACAGGAAATTGGGCAGTTGGGCCCGCAGGCTTCGATGGAATGCCAGCTGCAGCGGGAACAAAGGTTGAGTCGGCGGACAAGCGTGCGAGCACCATCGCTGGGTCCGGTAGGTCGGCCGCGTGGATGAGACGCAGTAGCGCCATCATCGCGGCCTCGTGCGGATCCGGCGCAACTTGAACGTCGGCGAGTCCCTTGAGAAGCATCTGCCAGATGCGGTGGATTTGGCCCCAGTTCAGCTGATCCGCGAACCGCTCAGCTGCTTCGCGCTGCTCAGCCGGCAGAGCCCCCGTCGCAGCGCCGGCCTTGGTGCGCGTCGCGAGATGAAGCTCCTCCATGAGGCCTCGGATAAGCGAACCGGGATCGACCCCGAGGTCATGAGCATCGTCCAAATCTGCAAGCGTGGCTGCGGCGTCGCCGCCAAGAACATGTTCGAGCAGACGACGAATTCTGCCGCGATCCGCCAGGCCGAGCATATCGCGTACCTGGTCAGCGGTAACCGAGCCTCCGCCATGAGCGATCGCCTGGTCGAGGATAGAAAGCCCATCACGCGCCGAACCCTCGGCGGCGCGCGCGATCATGCGTAGCGCATCCTCTTCGACCTCGACGCCCTCAGCCTTCGAAACCTCCGCAAAATGCGCCGCGAGCTTATCGGACGGGATACGACGTAGGTCGAAGCGCTGCGTCCGCGACAGAACAGTAAGTGGTACCTTGTCGACTTCGGTCGTCGCAAACAGGAACTTCACATGCTCAGGTGGCTCCTCAAGAGTTTTCAACAAAGCGTTGAATGCACTCTTCGAAAGCATGTGCACTTCGTCGATGATGTAGATCTTGTAGCGAGCGCTGACCGAGGCGTAGCGGACGGCATCGATGATCTCGCGGACATCGTCCACACCAGTGTGTGATGCGGCGTCCATCTCGATCACATCAATGTGTCGTCCCTCGGCGATTGCCAGGCACTGTTCACAGACGCCGCACGGAGAGATCGTAGGACCGCCCTGTCCATCAGGTCCGATGCAATTTAGCGCCTTGGCGACTAGACGCGCTGTGGAGGTCTTCCCGACCCCCCGGACGCCAGTCAGCAAAAATGCGTGCGCAATACGTCCGCGCTCGATCGCATTTGCGAGGGTCTTGACCATCGCATCTTGTCCGATGAGCTCGGAAAAGTTCTGCGGCCGGTACTTTCTTGCAAGCACGCGGTACGGGGAGGCGGCAGCCTTGTGAGGCACCTCAGGCAAGTCGAGGCCTAGGCCAGGCGATTCGGGTTCGTCCATCGACTGTGACTTAGGGGGTGAGCCGCCTCCTTTCCACAATCCGAGTTTCGCGCCTTACCGGTTCGCTTCCAGCGCAGCATTCAGCCGGGCAACCGCGCCGCGGACTTGCTGTTCGATCAGATACTCCTCGGTGAGGTGCAAAACCTTTCCGGACGAATCGCCGAGCCACAACGACTTGAAATCAGCTGGCGCAAAATAGGCAGCGGCAAACTGCGGCGCGTAGACGAGCGCCGCCGCGAACGCCAAGTTCCAATTGTCGTCTCCGCTCTTCGGTTCGAACCGAAGGTACTTGGGTAGCTTGACCACGTCCGAGACTTCGATGATCATTCCCTCTCGCGGATCGTTCCATTCTTTCTTCTCGACCCGGATCTGCGGTGGCGGGAGTGTCGGCTCGAGCGGTGCCTGCCCGCATATGTATTCCCGCCACGATCCACGCTCGTAATCGTCTCGGCTTGAGTCGAGACGGAACTCACGTCCACCGAGACCGAGAAAAATCCTGCCGTCGGTTCCAGCCCCGCTCTGTTTTCCAGTGATGACCTGACAAAGAATGCCGGTGACCTGCGCCATTGCGCGTCTCCCATCCAATCCAAGGATCGGGTCAGAGGAGATCACTCACCGAGCAAAGTGCTCATAGCCCGTTTGATCTATATCAGGATTGGGGCGACGCAGATAGCGGTCGCTAGGGCTCATGATGAAAGGTGGGAGCCGGAACGACCCGAAGCGATATCGTTGTGGCTGCTTCCTTCCGGACCTGACCAGGTTGGCGACTACCTCGTCCGCCCGACTCCCGCGGCGCATATGGGTGAAGACCCAGGGACACGCAAGTTCGCCCATATCATGCCCTTCATTGACCATTCACGCAGCCTGCCGGATGTCGCGGTGGCCGAGCCGGAGACTGCCTGCATGCTCTTTTTCGCCGTGATTCCGCTTCTCGCTTCCGCCGCGCTGGCGCAGGAACCGCCGAGGCCCATCACCGTCACAGGATTTCGCTGGGCGCCGTTCGTCAGCCCGATGGGTGAACCGTTTCGCTCACGAACGCCGGATGACGATCCGTTTGCACGCTGGTTTCGTCAGGCCGACGGCAACCAGGACGGGATGCTGACAGCCGACGAGATGCGTGCCGACGCCGAACGGTTCTTCGCGACGCTTGATATTAATGGAGACGGTAGGATCGATTCCGAGGAACGCATGATCTACGAATCGAAGATCGCGCCGGAGGTTCAATCCAATTCAGACTGGAAGCGCACTCGGCAGGAGACCGCCGCCGAACCGCGTTCGGTCGAGGATCCGGATCGTGGCGACCGGCGGCGACGCGTTAACACCATCGACGGATATCAACTGGACGGCTTGCAGGGCGCGGCCCGGTACGGCTTGCTCAATCTCCCGGAGCCGGTTGCAGGTGCCGATGCCGATTTCGATCGATTCGTCTCGCTCGACGAATTCAGGGGCGCCGCCGGCTACCGGTTTCAACTGCTCGACAGCGATCACACAGGCAGACTCACCTTCCAGAGCCTCGAAGTACTGGTCCCTTCCCGACCCAAGGAGGGCCGGCGCATCAAACGTCCCAAAAATGCCGTCGACACGAGAGTCGGTCTTCCGCTGCCTAAGGGGTACTAGGTCCAAGCCTTGCGCCGACGTATCGGCTTCCGTCAGCCATAGAGCCAGTTCTTCGCGCCGGCCGGAATACGAACGTCCAAGGTCTGCATATCTTCCGTGAGGACAATCTGACAGGCAAGGCGCGATGTCCGCGTCGCATGCGCGGCCAGATCGAGAAGGTCTTCCTCCTCGTCATTGGCACGCGGAAGCTTCTCGAAATCCGCCTTGTCGACGATCACATGGCAGGTTGAGCAGGCCATGACGCCCTCACAAGCGCCCTCGAGCGGTTGCTTCGCCGCCCAGGCAACGTCGAGCAATCGCTGACCGGCTTTGGCTTCGACCTCCTTGTCGAGCGTGCCGTCGGGTTTGTGGAAGCGGACCTTGATCACGCGGCAAGCCCCTGCTGGGCGTTCGCGGCCGCGCCAATGCGACGGACGGCGGAGACCAGCTCCTCTTCAGTCGTATAGCGCCCGAAGCCGAGGCGGATCGACGACCGCGCCTCGCGGTCGGTCAGGCCGATTGCGCGAAGAACGTGGCTCGGCCTGCCCGAACCGCTCGCACAGGCACTTCCCAAGGAAAATGCGATGTCTCGAAGATCGGAAATCAGGCGCGTAGCATCGAGCCCTTCACGGCGAATGTTCAGATTACCGTGATAGCGGTCATCCAAGCTGCCGTTGACGATCCAGTCAGGTCCGAGTTCATCTAAGGCCGCATTCCAAAGCTGCTGGACATGCTCCCGGTCGGCGTCTCGACGCTCTGACGCCAATTTCGCAGCTTCGCCGAACCCAGCGCACGTCATGGGAGACAAAGTGCCCGAGCGGATTCCCATTTCCTGTCCGCCGCCGTGGATCAGTGGCGAAGGCTCCGCTCCTTCGCGCATCCACAGCGCGCCAATGCCCTTCGGCCCGTGGATCTTGTGCGCGGAGACAGCGATGAGGTCGGCACCGTTCGGTATCAGGACCCTCCCGAGACCCTGGACTGCGTCGCAAAGCATGAGCGCACCAGCATCGTGAGCGAGCGCGGCGACCTCGGCAATCGGCTGAATGACGCCAATCTCATTGTTGACCAGCATCACCGCGACGAGTGCGACGCTCTCGTCCAGAGCTTGACGCAATTGATCGAGGTTTAGCCGCCCATCTAACCCGACCGGCAGGCGCGTGACGTCATAACCACTACCCCCCAGCCATTCGCACGTGTCGAGGACGGCAGCGTGCTCCGTCGCTACGGTAACGATGCGGTTTCGGCCTTTCTGAGCCTTCTCCATCGAGCCTTTGATCGCCCAGTTCAGAGCTTCTGTAGCGCTGCCCGTAAAAGCAACGTTTCCGCCATCCAGTCCTATGGCCTGAGTAACCTGTTTGCGCGCCACCTCGATCGCCGCGGCCGCTTCCCTGCCCCACCGTGACGGCGAGTGCGGATTGGCGAACTTCCCCTCGATCCACGGTTTCATCGTCTCGGCCACTTCCGGTGCGACCGGTGTCGTGGCCTGATAGTCGAGGTAGATCATGCTGCTCTCGAAGCGGCTCGGTCGCGAATCCGGCACCATTCCGTGACGAAGCGGTCCACGTCGGCCTTGTTCGTATTGGGACCGAAGCTGACCCGCACGAAGTAGCCTGCTATCTCATCAGGCAAGCCCATCGCTTCGAGTACGACGCTCGGCTTCATGCTCCCGGAAGAACAGGCGCTGCCTGCGGAGATGGCTATGCCGACGAGGTCGAACTGTACCAGCTGGCTGGAACTCGCGACGCTGGGCATGGCATAGGAACCGATGGTCGCAATCCGTGGGCTTTCGCCGGCGACGATCCTTCCGCCTGCGGAAGCGATCGCCTCGTCCAGGCCGAAGCGAAGAGCACCGAGCCGCTCCATGTCGTAGGGATGAGCGGTTAGAGCGGCAGCAAAACCGGCAGTGGCCGGAGCATCCTGAGTTCCCCGGCGATAGCCCTTCTCCTGCCCGCCGACGGGCTCGAGCGTCGCTAGGTCCCTAACCAGCAGAACGCCCACACCCGGAGGCCCTCCGAGCTTGTGCGCGCAGGCAGCAATGAAGTCCGCATCGGGAAGCTGCATCTTTCCAGCGCTCTGAGCGCAATCAGCGAGAAGCAAAGATCCCGCCTCGCGGATTCGCTTAACAATGTGATCCAGCGGCTGGATCACGCCGGTTTCATTATTCACCTGCTGAATCGCGACCAGTGCCGGGCCTTCAGCCAGTGCAGAATCCAGCGAGTCCTCATCGATCAGGCCGTTTCGCTGAACAGTAATAACCTTGGAATTTGGCCCCATGGCGTGAGGCACGATCGCGTGTTCGCTTGCGCCGTATGCTCGGCCCTCGATCCTGGCCCTTCTTGCAGCAATCTCGACCGCTTCGCTGGCGCCGGAAGTGAAGATGACGTCATGGCGCCAGCCAAGGACATCAGCGATGTCCCTCCGGGCTTTTTCAAGGATTGTTCGTGCTTCCCTGCCCTCGGCGTGAGGCGAGCTCGGGTTCGCCCAAGTCTCGAGCGCATCAGCGATTGCGGACCGCGCCTCCGCGATCACAGGCGTGGTTGCAGCATGGTCGAGATAGAGACGGTCAGCCCGGTTCAATTGTCGCCTTTTCCTGCCGATTGCCAGTTGAAGCGCCGCACCTATATACGGTGCGCCGCTGCGGTGCATCCGCACCAGCGGCCGTTTTCATTGTGCGAGCATCCGGAATTCCATGCCCGAAGTCATTTTTCCCGGCCCCGAGGGGCGTCTCGAAGGTCGTTTTCACCCGGGCACTCGCCCGCGCGCGCCTGTTGCGCTGATCCTCCACTCCCATCCGCAGGCCGGCGGCACGATGAATAACAAGATCGTGCAGCTGCTCTACCAAACCTTCGTCAAACGCGGATTTGCAACGCTCCGGTTCAATTTCCGCGGCGTCGGCAAGAGCCAAGGCACGTTTGATAACGGCATTGGCGAGCTCTCGGACGCGGCTTCGGCGCTCGACTGGGTGCAGCAGATCCATCCTGAAGCGGAGACGACGTGGGTCGCCGGTGTCAGCTTTGGAGCGTGGATCGGAATGCAGCTTCTCATGCGTCGGCCGGAGATTCGCGGATTCATCTCGATCGCGCCGCCGGCGAACATGTACGACTTCAGTTTCCTCGCGCCCTGCCCGTCGTCAGGGATCATCGTTCAGGGTGAGGCAGACGAGGTTGTGACCCCGAGTGCCGTCCAGAAGCTGGTCGACAAGCTTCGCACCCAGAAGCACATCACGATCCATCACGATACGATTCCGGGCGCAAACCACTTCTTCGCGAACGAACTCGATCTACTGATGAAGAGCGTCGACGAGTATCTCGACATGCGTCTCGCGACAGATCCAAAGCGGCCGCTGACCATCGGGAAGCGCTAAAGGGTCCAAATCAACACGTTAGCGACGAGCACCACCGCGGCTCCAATCATCAGGATGCCGCGGCTACGGTATTCCGTTTGCCATGTAAGTCGAACTCCGCCGATCACGAGCAGGAATGCCGCAATCCTCACGATCGCCATCACTGCCGACCCGAGACTTCCCAGAATCCCCTCCGCATTTCACGAACGCTTAACTGCTGCCGCCATATAGCGGCACCATGGCCATAGCTGAGCAACAGGCGCGCCTTGAAGAGGCGTTCGACAGGATTGAGGAAACTATCCTGCCATGCATCGCCATGATGCTCGAATCCTTGCTCGATGCCTCCGAAGAAGTCGGCATGATCGATCCCAAGGCGCTCGCCGCCGAATTGAAGATCCTGGCCGCCGAGCTTGAAGAGCTTACTCGCGCCGTCGAGCGCAGCAGTCCGGCCCACTTGGAACCCGGCGAATATAAGACTGCAGCTGCCTAAGCTTCCTCACTAACGATCCGCTCGTGCAGCGCCGGGTCCACGTTTCCTCCAGACAGTATTACGACCGTGCCTTCGGCAGGCTCGATCTTGCCTGCCAAAACCGCAGCCAATGCGGCGGCGCCGCCAGGCTCAACGACGAGCTGGTGCTTTTTCCACGCCCAGCACACTGCGCTCCTCACCTCGGAATCGCTGACCGAGAGCGCTACCGAGGCGCGTTTCTGCAGAATTGCAAAGGTTATCGGCGAAACTCGCGGCGTCTGCAGCGCGTCACATAGTGTCGGCGGCGCGTCGACCCCGACGGGCACAATTTCGCCAAGCTCGAGAGATCGCTGCATGTCGTCCCAGCCAACGGGCTCGACGACGACGATCTCCGCATCAGGACAGGCTAGCGCGATGCCCGACGCCAAGCCGCCTCCGCCACACGGGATGATGATTCGCCTCGGGGGTTCAGGCATCTGTTCGAGTATCTCCAGGCCGGCTGTCCCCTGCCCTGCGACGATATGCACGTCATCGAAGCTGGGAACGACCGTCGCTCCGCCCTCGGCCGCGAGCTTCGCCGCAATCTCCTCCCGGCTCTCGCGATAACGGTCGTAGAAGACGATCTCGGCGCCTTCAGCGCGCGTTCCTTCCACTTTCACCCTCGGAGCGTCGGACGGCATCACGATAACTGCGCGAATCCCCAACCGCTTGGCGGCGATTGCTACGCCGCGGGCATGGTTGCCCGAAGAGAAGGCGACTACGCCTCGCTTGAGCTCTTCATCGGACAGTTGAAGCAGCCGGTTGGTCGCGCCGCGGAGCTTGAAGGCACCTCCGGTTTGTAAACATTCGCATTTCAGCCAGATTCGGACCCCCTCGATCTCGATTTCGATCAAAGGTGTACGCTCCACCGAACTCGAAATGCGGTTGGCGGCCTCTACGACGTTAGCGCGGCTGACGGTGGGTGTTATGCTCAACTCTGATTTCCTTGCGTTCCGATCAACCGTTGCACGACGGCGACAAAAGTTCCGGTTTTCTGCCTTAACCGTCCGGAAAAATCTTTACTTGAGGATGCCCCGTACATATATCGCGCGTCCGCTGCCCCATGGGACTTCCAACCGCAAGGCAGCTTTTCGTCAACGTATGCCGACTGGCACTTGGAGGTCCCTTGAATTGCACAAGCATCATCGCGCGCTGGGGCTAGCTGCCACCCCGACCGGCAACCCGGTTGCCGACATCGCAAATAGCCGTCCGGTCCAGCCGGTAACGCTTCTTCGACCGCACGCTGCACGGCGCGCGGCCCGGTTCTTCACGGAGAGATTTCCGGGTCGGTCGCTTTATGCGGTGAAGGCCAACCCATCTCCCGATCTGCTCACGATTCTGTGGGACGAGGGCGTAACGCATTATGACGTCGCGTCGATCGGCGAGGTTCGCCTCGTTCACGAGACACTGCCGGAGGCGGTGCTGTGCTTCATGCATCCGGTGAAAGCCGAGGAAGCCATCGCCGAGGCCTATTTCGAGCATGGCGTGAGGACTTTCAGTCTCGACACCATCGAGGAGCTGGAGAAGATCGTCCGCGCGACGTCGAAGAACGGCGTTGCGGCGAGCGATCTCAACCTTCTTGTACGCCTGTCCGTCAGCAACCAGCATGCGAAGCTAAGCCTCGGCGCGAAGTTTGGCGCTGCGCCCGAGGAGGTGAAGCCGCTTCTGTTCGCGACGCGTCAGGCGGCAGACGCAATGGGCATTTGCTTCCACGTCGGAAGCCAGGCGATGAGCCCGTCGGCTTATGCCGACGCAATGACACGGGTCCGCGATGCGATCGTGGATGCGGCAATCACGGTGGATATCGTCGATGTGGGCGGCGGTTTCCCGTCGACCTATCCTGGCATGGAGCCGCCGCCGCTCGAGGCTTATTTCGGGGTCATCCACTCGACCTTCGAAGCGCTGCCGATCAGCTACTCTGCCGAGCTCTGGTGCGAGCCGGGACGTGCGCTCTGCGCCGAATATGCGAGCCTCCTGGTTCGCGTGGAGAAGCGCCGCGGGAATGAGCTGTACATCAACGACGGCGCCTACGGCGCGCTTTTCGACGCGGCTCACATCGGCTGGCGCTACCCCGTGCGTCTTGTAAGTAAGCACCACACGATGGTCCGTCCGATGGACTTCAGCTTTTACGGGCCGACCTGTGACGACCTCGACCGAATGGCCGGGCCGTTCCAGCTCCCGGGCGACGTTGCCGCCGGCGATTATATCGAAATCGGCATGCTTGGCGCTTATGGATGCGCAATGCGCACTGCGTTCAACGGCTTCGGCGCTGAGCGCACCGAAATCGTCGACGATGAGCCGATGGCGACACTCTACGCCCACCATACGGATCGCTCGAACGTCGTGACGCTGTAGAAATTCTCCCTCCTGCGCGTCCGGAGGGAGCATTCACGGGTGAGGCTGTCCCCTGCATCGCAAATGACATGCCCTTTTCCGCTGTCGAGCCTATAGGCGCGGCATCCATTGGAGCATGAAATGACGACCGATACGCTGAACAAGGTTCAGGACGCCGACCGCATCAACGACACGCGGAAGGCCGAGCTTCTATCGACGCCGATCGAGCACATCGACATCACCAGCTTCGATGCTCGTCCGATCGTCGATTCGATGGGGAAGATGAGCTTCACCAGCCGCGACCTCGCGCGCGCCACCGGCATCTACAACATGATGCTCGAGGACCAGAACTGCTCGATCATCCTGGTGATCGCGGGCTCGACCTCGGCTGGCGGCTGCATGGATCTCTACGCCGAACTGGTGAAGTCGAACATGGTCGACGCAATCGTCGCCACGGGGGCCTCGATCGTCGACATGGATTTCTTCGAAGCGCTTGGCCACAAACACTACCAAGCCAATGAAATTCCTGATGATGATACGCTGCGTTCGCTTTACATCGATCGCATCTACGACACGTACATCGACGAGCAGCAGCTGCAGGATTGCGACTTCACGATCGGCAAGATCGCCGACGGCCTGGAGCCCCGCGCCTACTCGAGCCGCGCCTTCATCCGCGAGATGGGGAAGTGGCTCTCAGAGGGCAACGCGAAGAAGCAGGGCAGCCTCGTCCAGCTCGCCTACGAGCATGACGTGCCGATCTTCTGCCCGGCCTTCGTCGATAGCTCGGCCGGCTTCGGCCTCGTGAAGCACCAGGTCGACGCGATGAAGCGCGGCGGTCACTACATGGTGCTGGACGCGATCGCTGACTTTCGCGAGCTGACGGATATCAAGATCAAGGCGGGTACGACCGGTCTGCTGATGATCGGCGGCGGCGTTCCCAAGAACTTCACGCAGGACACGGTCGTTTGCGCCGAGATCCTCGGTCACGACGATGTCGAAGTGCACAAGTACGCTGTGCAGATCACGGTCGCCGACGTCCGCGACGGCGCCTGCTCTTCCTCGACGCTTCAAGAAGCTGCGAGCTGGGGCAAGGTGTCGACTGCGATGGAACAGATGGTGTTCGCCGAGGCGACCAGCGTCCTCCCGCTGCTTGCCAGCGACGCCTGGCACCGCGGCGCGTGGCGCAATCGCGAGAAGAGGCGTTTCGCCAAGCTCTTCGACTGAGTTCAGAACAGACTCGCGACTAGTGGATTGCCAAGCGTAACGAACTGAAGCAGCCTCTCCCTGAGCCAATCAGGGGGAGGCTTTCATGAACTACAGCCCAATTCTTGCGCCCGTCGTGGCGCTTGTCGCCTGGAGTTTGGTGATGCTCGTCTGGCTTGCGATAGCGCGACGCCGGGCCTTCGCGGCGATGGGCATCAGCTGGGGGACCATTCCGCGCGGCTCTCGAGGCGCGAATCTCGACGGCAGGGCGCCCGACGAGGCGCAATGGCCGTCCCACAACTACAATCACCTGATGGAGCAGCCGACCTGCTTCTACGCGATCGCGCTGACGTTGGCGCTGATGGGCATGGGAACCGGCATCAACTTATGGCTGGCGTGGGCTTACGTGGCCCTTCGCATCGTCCACAGCATCGTGCAGTCGACCGTGAACATCGTGGCGATCCGATTTACGATCTTCTTTCTGGCGAGCCTTTGCCTGCTAGGCCTGACGGTTCATGCCGGAGCGCGGATCCTGCACGATTGCGGATTGATCTAGCGAGAAAAGGCGGCAGCAAGCTCGACATGGGTCGACCAGCGGAATTGGCCGACCGGCCTGACCCATTCGAGTTCGCAACCGCCCTCGACGAGTAACTTGGCGTCGCGGGCGAAGGTCGCCGGATTGCAGCTAACGTAGGCGATTCTTCGGACGTGCGACTCCGCCAGCGCGATTACCTGCTGCTCCGCGCCTGCTCTGGGCGGGTCGAGAACAACGGCGTCGAAGCCCTCAAGCTCGTTTGCATCCAGCGGGCGGCGGTACAGGTCCCGATGCTCCACCGCGATCGCCGGCGCCGAGCGCTTAAGGGCAATCACTGCGTCGCGCGAAGCTTCTGCTGCGAAGACTTTCCCGGGCAAGGCCAGGGCAAAGGTTCCCAACCCGGCAAAGAGATCAGCCGTCCGCGCGGCAGCTTGGGTCGCCTCGCGAACACAACCTGCCAGGACCGCCTCCCCGTCCTCCGTCGCCTGGAGGAAACCACCCACCGGAAAACTGACGGGGAAACCCGAAAGCGTGATTGTCGCGGATACGGGCTGGAAGATTGTCTCGGCACCCAGGCCCTGATCGATCGAGAGCCGAACGAGCCCGTGACGTTCGCAGAACGCGGTGAGGGTCTCCATCGCCTCATAGCCCTCGGGCTCGACGCCCTTCAGCAAGACATCGACGCCCTGATCGACAAGCGTGAGTTGCACCTCGGCAATTCGCTTGGGCTGCAGGATCGCGGCGAGCAGGCCGCGTAGCGGCCCCACCAGGCTGAAAATCTCGGGACGAAGGACACAGCATTCCCGCATGTCCACGATGCGATGGGACTTGGCCCCGTTGAAGCCGATCACCGTGGCCTTCCCGACTCGCAGAGCGCGCAGGCTCGCCCGTCGACGACTGTTCGGAGGCGAAAGGTATGGGTCTCGAATCTCGGTCGTCAGCCCGTGTTGTGCGAGCGCGGTCTCGACACGCGACCGAAGGTATCCGCGATAAGCCTCGTCATCGACGTGCTGAAGCTGACAGCCGCCGCACTCGGGAAAGTGACGGCATGGCGGCACTTGATGGTGAGGCCCAGCGACGAGCGTCCCGTCCTCGGCGATCGTGTCCCCGGGGACACCAAATGGGACGGGCTTGCCAGAGGCGGTGACTCCGTCACCGCGGGCTGCAATGCGGATAATCTCTTCAGGCATCGAGAAGGGCGAGTGCCTCAGGAATGGCCGAAGCGAGGTCGTCCGCGATCATCCGTGGGCCTGCAATCTCCGCCGCTCGACCATGCAGCCAGACCGCCGCACAAGCGGCGTCGAACGCTTCCAGGCCGCTGGTCCTCAAGGCCGCAATCATGCCCGCGAGGACGTCCCCTGTTCCTGCGCTCGCCAGCCAGGCGGGCGCGGGAGGTGCGAAGCCCAAGCGTCCGTCCGGCGATGCCACCAGCGTGTCGGGCCCCTTGTAGACCACCACCGCACCTGAACGACGGGCGGCGTCCACCGCACGATCCGCCTTCGAACCGGGCAGCTTGCCGAAGAGACGCTCGAACTCGCCCTCATGCGGCGTGATGATCGCGTCCTGTCCCCGCAGCCTTTCCGGCTCCCCCAACTGCGTGATTCCATCGGCATCGATGACCTTCGGCGCTTTCGATGTCAGCGCAAGCGTCAGTACCTGCGGCGTATCTCCCATGCCGGGGCCAACAAGCAGGCAGCCAATGCGCTCATCGTTCACTTCGGCATTGTCCACCTGGACGATTGCCGACGGGAGGTTCTCGATCGGCTTAGAAGTACTGACCCGGACATAGCCCGCGCCGGAGCGCGCTGCTGCCCTGGCTGCCAAGGCAATCGCGCCCGGCATCTTGCCGGCGAGAACGTGAACAAGCCCACGGCTGTACTTGTGACCTCTCGGATCCAGGACCCGCAGGATGGGCGCGGCAATCTCGAACCAACCGCCCGAGGCGTCGACGCCGATGTCGGCAAGGACAACGCGTCCGCAACGGTGCAGCGACGGCGAAAGCCGGTGAGCGGGTTTCAGGGCGCCGAACGTCACCGTCAAGTCGAAGTCCGGAATCTTGCTGAGTTCAGCGCCATTGTCGCTGTCGACGCCGCTGGGCAGGTCGCACGCAATCGACAGCTTAGCTTCGTCTGAAAGTTTCAGCAGATGTTTCTCGACCGCCGCTTCCAAGCCTCTCTTGAGACCTGTTCCGAACAATGCGTCGATAAGGACCGGCGCGGTCGCGACTTTGTCGCTGAGCGGCTCGACTGCTCCAGACCATTGGCCGCGCGCGTTCTTGGCAGCCGAGGATCGTGGCTCGCCCAAAGTCGCTACGCGTACGCTGACGCCTCGTTCGGCCAAATGGCGGGCAGCGACATACCCGTCGCCGCCATTGTTTCCCGGTCCGCACAGGATCAGCGCGGGCAGCTTGCCGGCATAGCGGTACGTCGCCTCCGCAAGCGCCGCGCCCGCTCGCTCCATGAGCGTCTCGACGCTCGTTCCAGCGTCGGTTGCGCGCTGTTCGGCAGCTCGCATTGCTTCAGCGGACAAGATCGGTCTCACGAGCGCGCTTTAGCGCAGAAAAGTCGCGAGCTTCCACCATTCGCGAGGAACTGCGAACTCGGCTTCGTCGCGCGCCTCCTCGCTTTCGAACAAGGCGAAGCAGGTTGCGCCCGATCCGGACATGCGCGTGGC
>Ga0070671_100000314_pt1 | contig 32932 bp, 32 predicted proteins | sample KBSS73metaG_FD_65341 | JGI IMG/M metagenome (GOLD analysis project Ga0070671, IMG submission 65341) | Switchgrass rhizosphere microbial communities from Kellogg Biological Station, Michigan, USA - KBS S7-3 metaG | ecosystem: Host-associated > Plants > Roots > Rhizosphere > Soil ...
CCGCAAGGCCGAGGAGGGGCCGATCCCGGGGTTGGATCGGCGCCGACGAGAACGCCGCGGGGCGCCGCCTGGGGCCTCGCAGGCCGGCTGGAGATCCACCAGACACCCCCTAAGGAGCGCCCCCGGGCTCACCGTCTGCGGACGGTGAGCTCCTGGGTGATCCGGCCCGCGTGCCCGTCGGCGTCGAACAACAGACCCGAGACGGTCCCGGTGCCGGTGGGGCCGACGACGGTGCTCGCGTCGATGCCGGTCCACTCGCCGGTGGGCGGGCGGTGCAGGTGGACGCTCAGCTCGGTGTTGAGGAACAGCCAGCCGCTCATCGGCAGTGGCGCCGCGACCCCGTTCGCGGAGTCGGCCACGGCGGCGAGGCGCTGCAGGTCGCTGGGCTCCTCGCCCTCCACCACGGGGACCCGCAGGCGACCCCAGGCGGCACCGGGCCCCAGCTCGTCGAAGCGGCCCGCGACCCAGCGCCAGTCGACGGCGTCGAGGTAGCCGGGCAGCCAGCCGGCGGGCCTGCCGACCTGCGGCTCGACGGTGTCCGGGCCCGGAATGGGTTCGGCGGCGCCGCTGGTCGCGTCGGCGGTGTCGCCGACGGCGAGCCGCCAGGCCCGAGCGCGCAGCACCACGCGGCCGCTCGCGCTCATCTCCGCGGCCAGCAGCTCGATGGTGCGGCCGGGCCGCTCGACCCAGGCCTTCACCGCGACCTCGCCCGCGGGCACGGCCCCGAGGATCTCGATGGTGTAGCGGGCGAGCTGGAGCGGGGGAGCGTCCGGCCTGCTCGGCGGGACCCGCTCGAAGGCCCGCACCAGCAGGGCGGACGGCGGGCCGAGGTGCTGGGCGTCGGCGAACCACGGTCCGGTCGTCGCGGCCGTCGCATGGAAGAGGCCGGCGGCCGGGTCGGCGGGATCGGCGGCCAGCGGACGGTAGAAGGGCTCCTCGCTCACGCCCCGATCATGCCCCCTGCCCCCGCGGACGGCCCGAGGCCGGAGTGCGCTCTGCTCGCGCATCCGCAGCCCGCTCAGCTCGCAGCGGCGCCGAAGGGGACGGTCGGGGCCTCGCCGCGCAGCTCCGGCCAACCGGGGTACGGCGGGGGAGTGCCCTCCCAGGCCGGGCAGAGCGCCTTGTGGTCGCACCACGCGCAGCCCGGGCCGCGGTGGGGGCGGAAGTCGCCGGTGCGGTCCGCCTCGACGATCGCCGCCCAGATCGCCTCAAGGATCCGCTGGAAGCGGCGCAGCTCGGCGGCCTCCGGGCGGTAGGTCAGCTCCTCGCCGCCCCGCCCGAGGTAGACGAGCCGCAGCAGGTCCGGGACCCGGCCGCGCAGCTCGAGCAGCGCCAGCGCGTAGAACTTCATCTGGAACAGGGCCCGCGACTCGCCGGCCTCCCGCGGCGCCGACCCCGTCTTGTAGTCGACGATCCGCAGTTCGCCCGCCGCGTCGACGTCCAGCCGGTCCAGATAGCCGCGCAGCGGCACCCCGGAGGCCAGCTCGGTCTCCACGAGCAGCTCCCGCTCGACAGGTTCGAGGGCGCGGGGGTCCTCCATCGCGAAGTAGGTGTCCAGCAGGTCCGCGGCGCTCGCGAGCCACGCCCCGATCCGGTCCGGTGTGGCCTGCGGCTCGGACCTCGGCTCCGACGCGAACGCCGGATCGGACGCGTGCCCTGACTCCAGCCCCGACTCCGACGCGGGGCCTGACGCGGACCCTGACTCCGACGCCGGCTCTGACTCCGGCGCGGGACCTGACGCGGACCCTGACTCTGGCGCGGGCTCTGACTCCGGCGCCGACTCGGGCTGGGACTCTCGCTGCTCCGGGACCACCGCGACCAGCTCCGGCGCCTCGGCGACGATCTCCGCCCACACCGCGCCCAGCAACCCCTTCGCGGCCTCCGGAACCCGCTCGCCCGCGGGCAGGTCGAACAGCCGTTCCAGCACGGCGTGCACCAGGGTGCCGCGCAGTGCGGCCGGGCTGGGGGACTCGGGCAGGCGGTCGACCACCCGGAACCGGTAGAGCAGGGGGCACTGTCGGAAGTCCGCCGCCCGGGACGGGGACAGCGCGGGCCGACGGCGCTCCTCGGCCTGCAGCTCACCCACGCCCGGAACAGTAGGTGACCGCACCGACAGTCCCGCGCGGCCGGGGAAGTAGCGTTGCGCCCCGTGCCCGACTCCGATCTCCGCACCGTCGACGCCTCCGCCGAGCCCTCTGCCCAGCCCTCGGCCGGCCCCGTCGAACCCGCCGTCGCGGACGGGGCCGAGGTCGAACACGACGCCCCCGAACACGACGGCCCCGAACACGACGCCCCGGAACACGACGCCCCGGAAGACGACGGCCCCGACCACGACGACCCGCGCGCCGCCGAGCCGACCACGGACCCCGACACGCCCGAGCCGGACGCCGATGCGCCGAGCGGCGAGGAGACCATGCGAGCGCGCGGCGGGCCCTTCCGGGCGGGCGACCGCGTCCAGCTGACCGACCCCAAGGGCCGCAAGTACACCGTCGTGCTCGAGGCGGGGGCGAGCTACCACACCCACCGCGGCTCGATCTCGCACGACGAGCTCATCGGGAGACCCGAGGGCTCCGTCGTCCACTCCGCGGCGAACACGCCCTACCTGGCCCTGCGTCCGCTGCTCGCCGACTACGTGCTGTCGATGCCGCGCGGCGCCGCCGTCATCTACCCCAAGGACGCCGCGCAGATCCTGGTGTGGGGCGACATCTTCCCGGGCGCCCGCGTCCTGGAGGCGGGCGCCGGGTCCGGGGCGTTGACCTGTTCGCTGGTCCAGGCCGTCGGCCCGTCGGGTTCGGTGGTCTCCTACGAGGTGCGGGCCGACCACGCGGAGCACGCCGATCGCAACGTGCGACGGTTCTTCGGCGACGCGCCACCCAACTGGACGTTGCGGATCGGCGACCTTAACACTCACGACGGCGCCGCCGAGCCCTTCGACCGCGTCATCCTGGATATGTTGGCGCCGTGGGACTGCCTCGAGACGGTGCGCGACACCCTGATCCCGGGCGGCGTGCTGGTGACCTACGTGGCCACGACGACCCAGCTGTCCCAGGTCGTCGAGAAGCTCCGCGAGATGCAGTGCTGGACCGAGCCGCAGGCCTGGGAGTCGCTGGTCAGGCCCTGGCACGTGGTGGGTCTGGCGGTCCGTCCCGAGCACCGCATGATCGGTCACACAGCGTTCCTGGTGACGGCCCGGCGGCTGGCCGAGGGCGTCGTGCCCCCGAGGCAGCAGCGCAGACCGACCAGTCGCTGAGGGCATCCGGTCGAGTACTCCCTTCCGGCCGATTACGGGAACCAGACATCCCGATGGCGTCAAGGTGCCGTCCGCGTGAGTGACGGATCACCGAATCGCCTCACCACGATGGGCGACGCTTGCGGGTACCGTATGGAAACGGAGCACGGAGGGAGGATGCCGTGAACCCTTACGACGATGGTCCCGGCACTCGTGAGCCAGGCGAAGGCGGGGCCCTGACCCCGGCTGAGGCTGCGGCCCAGATCCGCTACCTCGAAGAAGAAGTCGCGATGCTGCGGCGCAAGTTGTCCGAATCCCCCCGGCACGCGCGTCTGCTCGAGCAGCGTCTCGCGGAGTCCGCCAGCAGGCTGTCCCAGCTGAGCGCGCGCAACGAGAAGCTGACCGAGACCCTCAAGGAAGCGCGGAGCCAGCTCGTCGCGCTGCGCGAGGAGGTGGACCGCCTCGCCCAGCCACCCAGCGGGTACGGCATCTTCCTCACCGCGTACGAGGACAGCACGGTCGACGTGTTCACCTCGGGTCGCCGCATGCGCGTGGCGGTCTCCCCGGCGGTGGAGATCGACGCCCTGAGCAGCGGTCAGTCCGTGCGGCTGAACGAGGCCCTCACGGTGGTCGAGGGCTGTGACTGGGAGAAGATCGGCGAGGTCTGCGGGCTCCGCGAGGTCCTCTCCGAGCCCACCGAGAACTCGGCGGGGCGCGGTCTGGTCGTCGGGCACGCGGACGAGGAGCGGGTCGTCTGGCTCGCCGCGCCGCTCTTCGACGACACGGTCGAGGACTTCGTGGCCCTCAAGCCCGGTGACTCCCTCCTGGTGGACACCAAGGCGGGCTACGCCTACGAGCGGGTCCCGAAGGCCGAGGTCGAGGACCTCGTGCTCGAGGAGGTCCCGGACGTCGGCTACGAGGACATCGGCGGTCTGTTCCGGCAGATCGAGCAGATCCGGGACGCGGTGGAACTCCCCTTCCTCCACGCCGAGCTGTTCACCGAGTACGAGCTGCGGCCCCCGAAGGGCGTCCTGCTCTACGGTCCTCCCGGCTGCGGCAAGACGCTGATCGCGAAGGCGGTCGCCAACTCGCTGGCCAAGAAGATCGCGGCCCAGCGCGGCGACGACCCGAACGAGGGCCGGGCGTTCTTCCTCAACATCAAGGGTCCCGAGCTGCTCAACAAGTTCGTGGGCGAGACCGAGCGGCACATCCGGCTGATCTTCCAGCGCGCCCGGGAGAAGGCGAGCGCAGGCACCCCGGTGATCGTGTTCTTCGACGAGATGGACTCGATCTTCCGGACCCGTGGCTCGGGTGTGTCGTCGGACGTCGAGACCACGATCGTGCCGCAGCTGCTGGCGGAGATCGACGGTGTCGAGGGTCTGGAGAACGTCATCGTCATCGGCGCCTCCAACCGCGAGGACATGATCGACCCCGCGATCCTGCGGCCCGGCCGACTCGACGTGAAGATCAAGATCGAGCGTCCGGACGCCGAGGCGGCCCAGGACATCTTCTCGAAGTACATCACCGACACGCTGCCCATCAGCGAGGACGACCTCGCCGAGTTCGCGGGCAACCGCAAGGCGTGCGTCGACGCGCTGATCCAGCGCATCGTCGAGCGGATGTACGACGAGTCGGAGGAGAACAGGTTCCTCGAGGTCACCTACGCCAACGGTGACAAGGAGACCCTGTACTTCAAGGACTTCAACTCCGGCGCGATGATCCAGAACATCGTCGACCGCGGGAAGAAGTCGGCGATCAAGGCCGTCCTGGAGACCGGGCAGAAGGGCCTGCGGGTCCAGCACCTGCTCGACGCCATCGTGGACGAGTTCGCCGAGAACGAGGACCTGCCCAACACCACCAACCCGGACGACTGGGCGCGGATCTCCGGCAAGAAGGGCGAGCGGATCGTCTACATCCGCACGCTCGTCACCGGCAAGAACGACGCCTCGAGCCGCGCGATCGACACCGCGTCGAACACCGGCCAGTACCTGTAGGACCCGCTCGCCTCGTCGAGGCCCCACCCGGAGTTCCGGGTGGGGCCTCGACGCCGTTGCGGGGCCTGGCCGATCCGTTCAAGACCGGGTGCCCGGCGCGCCGCTAGCGTGCTCGCATGGGTTTTCGCAGCACCGAGACCGTCATCGAGATCGTGACCGCCGACCTGGGCAAGGCGCTGGCCTTCTACCGGACGCTGGGGCTCGAGGTGCCCGCGGGCGTCGAGGACGCGCCGCATGTCGAGGTCCCGCTGCCGGGCGGCAACCGGCTCGCGTTCGACCCCGAGTCGACCATCGCGAGCTTCACCGAGGACTACACGCCGCCGACGGGGGAGGGCCGGGTCGCGCTGGCGTTCGGCTTCGAGACCCCCGCGGAGGTCGACGAGGCCCACGCCGCGCTGGTGAGTGGGGGCGCCCCGAGCGTCCACGAGCCCTTCGACGCCTTCTGGGGCCAGCGCTACGCCACGGTCACCGACCCCGACGGTACCCACGTCGACCTCTTCGCCGCCCTCCCGACCCGAGCCCGCGGGTGATGATCACTCAGGGCCGCGGAGGGCCGAGGCGGGGACTCCGGCCAGGGCCTTGACCTCCCGGGCCAGATGGGGCTGGTCGGCGTAGCCCGTCACGGCGGCGACCTCCGCCGGGGCGACGCCCGCGTGCAGCAGGTTCCCCGCCCGGCGGAAGCGCAGGATGCGGCGGAGGGTCGCGGGGCCGTAGCCGAAGACCGCGGTGCACTGCCGGGTCAGCGAGCGGGGGGACCAGCCGAGCTCGTCGGCAAGGTCCTCGACCCTGGCGCCGCCACCGAGTCGCCGCGTGACGTGCGCGAGCGCCGGCAGCGACCACGGCGCGGTCTCCCGCTTCTCGGGCGCCTCGGCCACGAGCCGAGCCACGGCGTCCAGCATCAGGTCCGGTGCCGTCGCCGCGGGATCGCCGACCGCGGGCCCACGAGCAGTGCCGCGGCGGCGAGCACGCCCGCCCGGTCCCGCGGAGGCGCCTGCCGAGCGAAGGGGCTGGACCAGCGAGGCCGGCCCCGGCGCGATCGTCTCGACGGGCGCGCGCAGGTCACGCACCTCCACCGCCGGGACCCCGAGCAGCCGGGGGAGGGCGCCCGGGTGGAACCGCACCCCCGCCGTCCACTCCGCCGAGCCGGTGACCACGAACGCGGCCGTGTCCGGACCCGCGACCGAGACGGTGCCGTCGGGGGACAGCAGGAGGTCCATGCAGCCGTCGGGCAGGACGCGGCCGCCGGGCCCGCCGGTCGTCGACCAGGCGCACTCCACCAGGCCGCGCAGCGCGGCCGGTGGCGGCGTCTCCCGGTACACACCACCCACCGTAGACACGCCGCGGGCCCGCCCACCACCGGTGGACGGGCCCGTAGGCGACGGATCAGGCGGTGCGAAGCACGGCCTCGATCTCGAGGGTCAGCTGGACCTTCTCGCCCACGACCACGCCGCCGCCGTCCATCGGCATCGAGATGTCGACGCCGAAGTCGTTGCGGTTGATGGTGGTGGTGGCGGTGAAGCCGGCGCGGGTGCCGCCGTATGCGTCCGGGCCGAAGCCGCCGAGCTCCAGGTACAGCGAGACGGGCTTGGTGACACCCTTGATGGTCAGGTCACCGTTGAGCTTGTAGTCCGCACCGTCCGCGACGATGCCGGTGGACACGAACGTCCACTCCGGGTACTTCTCGGTCTCGAAGAAGTCGGCGGACTTGATGTGTCCGTCGCGCTGCTCGTTGTTGGTGTCGATGGACGACGCGTCCAGGGTCGCGGTCACCGACGAGTCCTCGAAGGTCTCGCCGGTCACGATGGTGCCACCGAACTGGGCGATGCGCCCCTTGACCTTGCTGACCATCATGTGGCGCACGGAGAAGGAGACGTCCGAGTGGACCTGGTCGATGTCCCACGTCCCGACGACGTAGCCGGGGATCTGCGTGGCGGTGGTCATGCTCACTCCTGGGGAAGATTTTGTTGAACTCTCAGGTGTTGAAAGTGACCATAGTCCTAGTAGATTGAGTGTTCAACGATAGGGATGGTGACGTGGAACACACACGCTGGCTGGACGACGACGAGCAGCGGACCTGGCGGGCCTTCCTCACGGCCAACCGGCTGCTGTTCGAGCGCGTCGAGCGGCAGCTGCAGAACGAGGCCCGGATGCCGCACGCCTACTACGAGATCCTGGTGCGGTTGTCCGAGGCACCGGGCCGCACCCTGCGCATGAGCAGGTTGGCCGACACGTCGCTGTCCAGCCGCAGCAGGCTCTCGCACGCGGTGGCGCGCCTGGAGGAGGCGGGCTGGGTCGAGCGCACGGCCTGCGAGACCGACCGGCGGGGCGCGTGGGCGCGGCTCACCGACGCCGGGCTGGCCGCGCTGGAGCAGGCGGCGCCGGGTCACGTCGAGACGGTCCGGTCCGTCCTGTTCGACGCCCTGACGCCGGCGCAGGTCGCCGCGCTCGGGGACGTGAGCGCGGCACTCGTCCGGCATCTCACCGACGGCCCGATCTGGCCGGCGGAGGGCGACGCGCAGTGTCCGGAGGCCGGCTGACGCTGTGGCCCCGGTCGCAACGCCGACCGGTTCCGACGGGCGGGCCCGCGGCGTCCTAGGCTGGTGGCATGTCTCGTTTCGACGTCGTCGTTCTCGGTGCCGGTCCTGGTGGTTACGTGGCAGCGATCCGCGCTGCGCAGCTCGGCAAGAGCGTCGCGATCATCGAGCAGAAGTACTGGGGCGGGGTATGCCTCAACGTCGGCTGCATCCCGTCGAAGGCGCTGCTGCGCAATGCGGAGCTGCTGCACATCGTCACCAAGGAGAAGAAGACCTTCGGCTTCTCCGGTGAGATCACCGCGGACTACGGCGTCGCGTTCGACCGCAGCCGCACGGTCGCGGACGGCCGGGTCAAGGGCGTCCACTTCCTGATGAAGAAGAACAAGATCACCGAGTTCGACGGCAAGGGCACGTTCACCGACCCGCACACCATCGAGGTCGCGCTCACCGACGGCGGCACCGAGACCGTCGAGTTCGACAACGCCATCATCGCCACCGGCGCCACGACGAAGCTGCTGCCGGGCACGGAGCTGTCCGACCGCGTGGTGACCTACGAGGAGCAGATCACCACCCGCGACCTGCCCGGCAGCGTGATCATCGCCGGGGCGGGCGCGATCGGCGTCGAGTTCGCCTACGTGCTGAGCAACTACGGCGTGAAGGTGACCATCGTCGAGTTCCTCGACCGGCTGCTCCCGCTCGAGGACGCCGACGTGTCCAAGGAGCTGCTCAAGCAGTACAAGAAGCTGGGCGTCGAGGTGCTGACCGGCACCAAGGTCGAGAAGATCGACGACTCCGGCGAGCAGGTCACCGTCACCGTCTCGGACAAGAAGGGGACCCGGGACCTGCAGGCGGACAAGGTGGTGCAGGCCATCGGCTTCGCCCCGCGGGTGGACGGCTTCGGGCTGGAGAAGACCGGTGTCGAGCTGACCGAGCGCAAGGCCATCGCGATCGACGACGTCATGCGCACCTCGGTGCCGCACATCTACGCGATCGGGGACGTCACCGCGAAGCTGATGCTCGCGCACGTCGGCGAGGCGCAGGGCGTGGTCGCCGCCGAGACCATCGCAGGCGCCGAGACCATGGGCTTCGGGGCGACCGAGTACGCGATGATGCCGCGCGCGACGTTCTGCCAGCCGCAGGTCGCCAGCTTCGGCTACACCGAGGCGCAGGCCCGCGAGCTCGCGGAGGAGAAGGGCTGGAAGGTCCAGGTCGCCACGTTCCCGTTCACCGCGAACGGCAAGGCGCACGGGCTGGCCGAGCCGTACGGGTTCGTCAAGCTCATCGCGGACGAGACCTACGGCGAGCTGCTCGGCGGGCACCTCATCGGCCCCGAGGTCACCGAGCTGCTGCCGGAGCTCACCCTCGCCCAGAAGTGGGACCTGACCAGCCACGAGCTGGCGCGCAACGTGCACGCGCACCCCACCCTGTCCGAGGCGCTCCAGGAGTGCTTCCACGGCCTCACCGGCCACATGATCAACTTCTGAGCCAGTACTCCGCGAGGATCCTGCTGTCCGGCGCGAACGGGCCGGGCAGCAGGGCGGCGAGCTCGTCGCGCGTCATCCACCGACCCTCGGCGACCTCAGAGGGCTGGTGGACGACCGGACCGTGCCAGCTCGCCGTGTAGCCGAAGAGGTGGCAGCGCAGGCCCTCCGGCCCGCCGAGGCCGGGCCCCGGGCCGGACTCCCAGGCCGTCGACAGCAGCGGCGAGAGCTCGACGCCGTGCACCCCGAGCTCCTCACCCAGCTCCCGGACCGCGGTGTCGTACGGCGTCTCGCCCGGGTCCACGACCCCGCCCGCGACGCAGTCCCACAGCCCGGCCATCACCGCCTTGGTGTCCGCCCGCCGGTGCACGTAGACGAGGGGACCGCGGGTCAGGATCACCCCCGCACTCCCGTGCCAGAGTGACCGTGCGTAGATCTCCGCTCGCGGAGCGGAGCCGATGACCTGTCCGGCGGCGTCGTAGAGCGCGATGATCTCGGGCACTGCCCCATCCTGCCGATGTGATCTGCGCCATAGAAGCGTAGGGATGGAGGCATGGGTGGAAATCGGATCGTCGTCTACAAGGAACCCGGTGTCGTGGAGATCGAGGACCACGACATGCCGACACTCGAGATCCCGGCCGACGTCGCGTCGGCCATGGGGATGGAGCGCAAGGCACCGCACGGGGTCATCCTCAAGTGCGTCTCGACCAACATCTGCGGATCGGACCAGCACATGGTCCGCGGCCGCACCACCGCTCCGCCGGGGCAGACCCTCGGCCACGAGATCACCGGCGAGATCGTCGAGAAGGGCTCGGACGTCCAGTTCCTCGACGTCGGGGACATCGTCACGGTGCCGTTCAACATCGCCTGCGGGCGCTGTCGCAACTGCCGCGAGGGCCACACCGGGGTGTGTCTGAACGTCAACCCGGCGCGGGCGGGCAGCGCGTACGGCTACGTCGACATGGGCGGCTGGGAGGGCGGCCAGGCGGACTACGTCATGGTGCCCTTCGCCGACTTCAACCTGATCCGGTTCCCGGACCGCGACCGCGCGCTGGCCAAGATCCGGGACCTCACGATGCTCTCGGACATCTTCCCGACGGGCTACCACGGCGCCTACACGGCCGGGGTGACCACGGGTTCCACGGTCTACGTCGCCGGTGCGGGCCCGGTCGGCCTCGCCGCCGCCTACTCCGCACAGCTGCTCGGGGCCGCGGTGGTGATCGTCGGGGACCTGAACAAGGAGCGCCTGGAGCAGGCCCGGTCCTTCGGCTGCGAGACCGTCGACGTGGGGCAGAGCGCCACGCTGGAGGAGCAGGTCGACCAGATCCTGCACACGAACGAGGTCGACTGCGCGGTCGACGCCGTCGGCTTCGAGGCGACCGGCCACGGTGGCGGTGAGGAGCGTCCCGCCCAGGTGCTCAACGACATCATGACGATCACCAGGGCGGCGGGGCGCCTCGGCATCCCCGGCCTCTACGTGACCGGCGACCCCGGGGCGTCCGACGCCGACGCCAAGGAGGGCACCCTCAAGGTCCGGCTGGGTCTGGGCTGGGCCAAGAGCCACAGCTTCACCACCGGCCAGTGCCCGGTGCTGCGCTACAACCGCGGCCTGATGATGGCGATCCTGCACGACAAGGCGCACATCGCCGACGCCGTCAACGCCACCGTCATCCCGCTGGAGGACGCGCCGCGCGGCTACCGCGACTTCGACCGCGGCGCGGCGCAGAAGTTCGTGCTCGACCCGCACGGCATGGTGCCCGCGGCGTAGCCGCCCCGGAGTCCGCCCGGGAGTCCCGCCCCGGCAGCCGCGACGGCGGCTGCCGGGCGGGTTAGGCTCTGGGGATGCACTCCCAGGAGGTCTGCGCGTGACGGCTCGCCGCATCATGGGTACCGAGGTCGAGTACGGCATCTCCGTGCCCGGTGACCCCACCGCCAACCCCGTCATCACCTCCACCCAGATCGTGCTCGCGTACGCGGCCGCGCAGGACATCCCCCGCAACCGCCGCGCCCGCTGGGACTACGAGGTCGAGTCGCCGCTGCGGGACGCGCGCGGCTTCGACCTCTCCGCGCCCTCGGTCTCCAGCCACGGCAACGAGTCGGAGCTGGACGACCTCGGCGCCGCGAACGTCATCCTGACCAACGGCGCCCGGCTCTACGTCGACCACGCCCACCCGGAGTTCTCCACGCCCGAGGTGCTCAGCCCGCGGGACGTGGTGGTCTGGGACAAGGCGGGGGAGCGGGTGATGGAGGAGGCCGCCGAGCGCGCCGCCACCGTCCCCGGCGCGCCGCGGATCCAGCTCTACAAGAACAACGTCGACGGAAAGGGCGCGAGCTACGGCTCGCACGAGAACTACCTCATGGCCCGCCAGACCACGTTCCCGTCGATCGTCGGCGGGCTCACCCCGTTCTTCGTCTCCCGCCAGGTCGTGACGGGCGCGGGCCGGGTCGGGATCGGCGCCCAGGGAGACGGCGAGGGCTACCAGCTGTCGCAGCGCGCGGACTACATCGAGGTCGAGGTCGGCCTGGAGACCACGCTCAAGCGCGGGATCATCAACACCCGCGACGAGCCGCACGCGGACGCCGACAAGTACCGCAGGCTGCACGTGATCATCGGCGACGCCAACATGAGCGAGTACTCCACGCTGCTCAAGGTCGGCACGTCGGCGCTGGTCCTGGACATGATCGAGAAGGGTGTGCGGTTCGACGAGCTGCGCCTCGCCGAGCCGGTCCGCGCGGTCCACCAGATCAGCCACGACCCGTCGCTGGCGCAGAAGGTGGAGCTGACGGACGGGCGCAGGCTCACCGGCGTCGAGCTGCAGTGGCTCTACCACGAGAAGGCGCTCAAGCACGTCGAGAACACCCAGGGCGCTGAGGTCGACGCGGACACCGCGGAGGTCCTGCAGCTGTGGGGGGAGATCCTCGAGGACCTGTCCGAGGACCCGATGAAGACCGCGGACCGGCTGGACTGGACCGCCAAGCTCCAGCTGCTGGAGGGCTACCGCCGCCGGGACGACCTGGAGTGGGGCGCGGGCAGGCTGTCGCTGGTCGACCTGCAGTACACCGACGTCCGGATGGCGAAGGGCCTGTACAACCGGCTCGTCAGCCGCGGGTCGATGAAGCGCCTGGTCACCGAGGACGAGATCGAGAGCGCCATCCAGAACCCGCCGGACGACACCCGGGCCTACTTCCGGGGCCGCTGCCTGGAGCGCTACCCGTCCGCCGTGGCCGCCGCGAGCTGGGACTCGGTCATCTTCGACCTGGGCCGCGAGTCGCTGGTCCGCATCCCGACGCTGGAGCCGCTGCGCGGCACGCGCAAGCACGTCGGGGAGCTCATCGACCGGTCCGGTACCGCCGAAGAGCTGGTCACGGCCCTCACACAAGGCTGAGTCATACGTTCGCAACCCGCGAACCATGGGCGCGCGGGGGTCCCGCCAAGTAGTGTTGGGCGCATCGGACCTCGGGTGTCCACCTGGCACGACGGTGCTGTGGTGGGCCGGGGACTCGGTGACGAGGAGGGTCATGTCCCAGGAGCAGACCAAGCGCCAGGGCGGCGGCGGCGGAGACGACGACGAGGGTGCGGACGCCTCGGCGGCGGGCCAGGAGCGCCGGGAGAAGCTGGGCGAGGACGTGGACACGATCCTCGACGAGATCGACGACGTCCTCGAGGAGAACGCCGAGGACTTCGTCCGCGCATACGTGCAGAAGGGCGGCGAGTAGCCACCCTGCCCGAGTGACGGGCCGGACCCGACCGGGTCCGGCCCGTCACCGGTATCCGTGCCCGTTCACGGCACCCGTTCACAGCACCCGTTCACGAGCCACACCGATGAGGAGAGGCACGCACCCCACCATGGAGTTCCGCGAGGGCATCCCCGGGCCCCGTCAGTTCGGTCCCGAGCCGCAGCCCGGGAGCCGGCTCGGCCACCGTGCGGCGTTCGCCGCGCTCGGCGAGACGTCGTTCAGCAACTACGTCGCCGCCACCCAGCCGCACCTGCTCCCCGCGGCTCGGATGTTCGACGCACCTCGCAGCGGTGCCTCCCCCGCGAGCCCCGAGGCGTTGGGCGTGCCCCACGGCACCACGATCGTCGCGCTGCAGTTCAACGAGGGCGTGGTGATCGCGGGCGACCGGCGGGCCACTGCCGGGAACGTCATCGCGCAGCGGGACATCGAGAAGATCTTCCTGACCGACAGCCACTCGGCGGTGGGCATCGCGGGCTCCGCGGGCATCGCGATCGAGATGGTCCGGCTCTACACCGTGGAGCTGGAGCACTACGAGAAGATCGAGGGCGTCCAGATGTCCCTCGACGGCAAGGCCAACCGCCTCGCCGGCATGGTGCGCGGCAACCTCGGCGCGGCCATGCAGGGCTTCGTGGTCGTGCCGCTGTTCGCGGGCTACGACGTCGAGGAGCCTGACCCGGCCAAGGCGGGCCGGATCGTCACCTACGACCCCACCGGCGGCCGGTACGACGAGTGGCTCGGCTACCACGCCGTCGGCTCCGGGTCCGTGTTCGCCAAGTCGTCGCTGAAGAAGCTGCACCGCACCACCAACGACCTGGAGACCACGGTGCGGGTCGCCGTCGAGGCGCTGTACGACGCCGCGGACGACGACACCGCCACCGGCGGCCCCGACCTGGTCCGCAGGATCTGGCCGGTCGTCGTGAGCATCACCGGTGCGGAGGGCGCGGTCCGGCGCTCGGAGGACGAGCTCGCCGCGGTCGTCGAGCGGATCGTCGCGGACCGGGCGGAGAACCCGGGCGGCTGAGCGTGCCGCTCGCCCCCCGGTAAGCACGAGATCAGGAGCGTTCCCCGATGACGATGCCCTTCTACTCCTCCGTCGACCAGCTGCTGCGCGACCGCTCGGAGCTCGCCCGCAAGGGCATCTCCCGCGGCCGCAGCGTCGTGGTCATCTCCTTCGCGGGCGGCGTGCTGTTCGTCGCCGAGAACCACTCCAGCGCGTTGAACAAGGTCTCCGAGATCTACGACCGGATCGGCTTCGCCGCCGTCGGCCGGTACAACGAGTTCGAGGGCCTGCGCACCGCGGGCATCCGGCTCGCCGACTCCCGCGGGTTCTCCTACGACCGCCGGGACGTCACGAGCCGGTGGCTGGCGAACACGTACGCGCAGTTCATCGGCGCCGCGTTCGTCGAGCAGCAGAAGCCGTACGAGGCCGAGATCTGCCTCGCCGAGGTCGGCGAGACCCAGGAGCAGGACCAGCTCTACCGGATCACCTACGACGGCTCGATCACCGACGAGCCGGGCTACGTGGTGATGGGCGGCAGCACCGAGCCCATCTCGGCGAAGCTCAAGGACGTCGTCGACCCCACCCACGACCTGGCCGCCGCCCTGGCGACCGCGCTCGAGGGCCTGCAGGTCCCCGGCTCGGCCCCGGGCAACGGCGCGGCCGAGGCGCGGGTGCTGGGGGAGAGCGCGCTGGAGGTGGCGGTCCTGGACCGCGGCCGCCCCGGTCGCACCTTCCGCCGCATCACCGGCCCGGTCCTGCGCGGCATCCTCCCCGCGGCCAACCGCGGCGAGGCGGCGGAGGAGCCCGAGGTCCGAGGCGGGGACGACAACTCCGCAGGCAGCGCCGAGTGACCGCACACGCGTGAGGACGGGCCGGGCACGCACTCGCGTGCCCGGCCCGTCCTACGCCGGTCCGTAGGTGCGCAGCTCCACGCCGGTGCCGTCGGGGTCGCGGAGGTAGATGCCGCGGCCCACGCCGCGGGCGCCGAACAGGTCCGTCGGGCCCGGGACGCCGTGCTGGGCGGCGAGGGCGTCCAGATCGGCGTCGACCACCAGGGCGAGGTGGTCGACGTTGGTACCGGTGCGTTCACCGCGTTGGACGTCGATGATCGTGTCGGGGGACAGGCGCAGGGAGGCGAAGGGCACCTCGCCGCGGCGCCACTCCTCGAGCCGCACGGGTTCGAGGCCGAGGGTCTCCCGGTACCAGGCGATCACCCGTTCCGGGTCCTCGCTGACCAGCACGACGTGATCCAGTCCCTGCACGCGCATGCCCCCAGTGTGGCGCCCTGCGCTTCTCCGCGGTGGACGGAACCGCCCTCGACGGGGAGCTGGTGCAGCTCGCTCAGAGCGTGACGCGCTCGGGGTGCGTGTAGACGTTCCCCCCGCCGCCGCGCAGGAAGCCGAGCAGCGTCAGACCGGCCTCCTCCGCCAGCTCCACGGCCAGCGAGCTGGGGGCGGACACCGCGGCGAGGATCGGGATCCCGGCCATGACCGCCTTCTGCACGAGCTCGAACGAGGTCCGCCCGGAGACCTGCAGGACCGTGTCCGCCGCCGGGATCCGGCCCGCGAGCAACGCGTGGCCCAGCACCTTGTCGACGGCGTTGTGCCTGCCGACGTCCTCGCGCACCACGATCGGGGTGCCGTCCGCGGTGAACAGGCCCGCGGCGTGCAGTCCGCCGGTCGAGTCGAACACCTTCTGCGCGGTGCGCAGGCGGTCGGGCAGCGTGGTGAGCACCGACCACGGCACCGGGCCGCCGCGCGGCGGGAACCGGGTCTTGAGCCGCACGGCGTCGAGCGAGGCCTTGCCGCAGACCCCGCAGGAGGAGGTGGTGTAGAAGTTCCGCTCGAGCGACGCGTCCGGCGGCTCGACGCCCGGCACCAGGGCCACGTCGAGCACGTTGTAGGTGTTGCGGCCCTCGGCGTCGACCGAGTCGCAGTAGCGCGCGGTGGCGAGGTCCTCGGCCGTGCCGATCACGCCCTCGGTGAGCAGGAACCCGTGGGCGAGCTCGACGTCGTGGCCCGGGGTGCGCATGGTGACGCTCAGCGGCCTCCCGTCGACCCGCAGCTCGAGCGGTTCCTCCACGGCGAGGGAGTCCGGCCTGCGTCGCGTGGAGCCGTCCGCGGCGATCCGGAGCACGGGGCGCCGAGCGGTGAGCCGTCCCATGGCGCCGAGCCTACGCCCCGACCACGCCGAGGGCCTGGTCACCGGCCTGGACACCCCTGGGTGCCGAGGGCCTGTCCCGGACGGCGCGGGTGAGCCTGAGCCGTTCCCCTCGACACGGTGCGCCAACCCGATCCGCCCAGCTATGGTCAGCCTGCCCTTACCGAGAGGAGCTTGTCGTGCCGGTAGTCACCGGAGACGTCGATCTCGACGTCGTCGCCACCCGTCGGCTCTCGCCGAGCCTCGTCCGCATCGACCTGCGGGGCGCGGTGCCGTCCGCGGGTTTCCCGGACGAGGCCTGCGTCCTGCAGTTCCCGGACGCGGCAGGCGAGCCCATCGCGGAGAACGGCCGCTGGTACACCGTGCGGCGGATCGACGAGGCGGGGCTGACCGTCGACATCGTGCTGCACCCGGGCGGCGTCGGCGGCGAGTGGGCCGCGGTCGCGAAGGTGGGGGACCGGCTGCGGCGCACCCACGGCAACAGCTGGTTCCGCAGGCCCGAGGGCGCCGGGTGGCAGGTCCTCGCGGGCGACGTCACGGCACTGCCCGCGATCGGGCGGATCGTCGACGAGAGCGCGGCGCGGGTCCGGACGATCGTGCACGTCGAGGTCCCGGACCCGGCGGACGCCCAGGAGCTCCCCGGCGCCGAGGTCACCTGGCACCACACGCCGGACCTCGCCCGGGCGAGCAGGCTCGGGGAGATCGTCGCGGGGATCACGTTCCCCGAGGGGCCCGGGTACGTCTACGTGGCGGGGGAGGCGTCGGCGACCCGGACCGCGCGCACCCACCTGCGGTCCCTCGGGCTGCCCCGCGGGTCCTACGGCGTCGTCGGCTACTGGCGTGCCGAGATCGAGAAGTGGAACGCGCGCCTCGAGGCCTCGGGCGTCGACACCACCGCGATCTACGAGAAGGCCCTCGCCGAGGGGCGGGACGAGGAGGAGGTCCGGGCCCTCTACGAGGCCGGGCTGGCCGCGGCGGGCTTGTAGGCGAGCACGCAGTACCGGTTGATGCTGAAGAAGTAGTCGCCGCCGAGCACGTCCGCGTGCCAGGCGTCGGTCTCCTCGGCGCCCAGCAGGCCCCGCACGTACGTGGCGATGGTCCGCAGGGTGTGGACGCTGTAGGTCTCCGGCTCGGGGGCCGGGTTGAGGATCGGGATGACGTGCTGCCCGGTCACGGTCAGCCCGGCCTCGCCGAGCCTGCGCGCGAGCGTCACCGGCAGGTGCGGGTCGACCAGGTGGCCGTCCCACGCCGCCATCACCCTGCGGTGCCGCTCGCGGTCCACGACGGCCCAGACGACGGAGTCCCAGTCGGTGTCCAGGACGAGGACCCGCCCTCCCGGCCGCAGCACCCGCGCGACCTCGGCGAACGCGCCCGCGATGTCCGCGACGTACTCGTAGACCTGGGTGGAGACGACGGCGTCGAACTCCGCGTCGGCGAACGGCAGCGCCTCCGCGCCGCCCTCGACCAGGGCGACCTGGGGCAGCTCCGCGCAGCGGGCCGCCGCCACGGCGTTCATCGGGGGGCTGGGATCGAGCCCGCGCACCGCACCCTCGGATCCCACCGCCTCGGCCAGCTGGGCGAGCAGGAAGCCCGGGCCCGAGCCGACGTCGAGGATGCGCTCGCCGGGGGCCGGGGCGAGCAGGTCGAGCGTCGCCGCGCGCTGCCGGACCACGTCCGGGGTGAGGTAGGCGCGCTCGATCGCGCGGGTGCCCTCGTCGTCGAAGGAGAGAGTCATCGGGGGAGGGTAGCGAGGGCATAATGTTGAGGGCTCAATCGTTGCGGCTACCATGACGGACATGGTGGAACTGGGGTTGGACACCTTCGGCGACGTGACGGTCGGCGCGGACGGGGAGCGCACGCCATACGCGCAGGTCATCCGGGACGTGGTGGAGCAGGCCGTGCTCGCCGACCGGGTCGGGATCGACGTGTTCGGGGTGGGCGAGCACCACCGCGACGACTACGCGATCTCCGCGCCGGACGTCGTGCTCGCCGCCATCGCGGGCCGCACCGAGCGGATCAAGCTCGGCACCGCGGTGACCGTGCTCAGCTCGGACGACCCGGTGCGCGTCTTCGAGCGGTTCGCCACGCTGGACGCCGTGTCGAACGGCCGCGCCGAGATCACCCTGGGCCGGGGCTCGTTCACCGAGTCGTTCCCGCTGTTCGGCTACGACCTCGCCGACTACGAGACGCTGTTCGCCGAGAAGCTCGACCTGATGACCCACCTGCTCGAGGAGGGTCCGGTGACCTGGGAGGGCACTATCCGGGCCGCGCTCAAGGACCAGCAGGTCTATCCGAAGACCGAGTCCGGTCGGATCACGACCTGGGTCGGCGTGGGCGGCAGCCCGCAGTCCGTGGTCCGGGCGGCGAGCTACGGGCTCCCGCTGGTGCTCGCGGTGATCGGCGGCGACCCCGTGCGGTTCGCGCCGTACGCCGAGCTGTACCGCAAGGCGCTGCGGGAGCTGGGCAAGGAGGAGCTGCCGATCGCGGTGCACGCGCCGGGCTTCGTCGCGGAGACCGACGAGGAGGCCGTCGAGACGCTGTACCCGCACGCCAAGGTCATGCTCGACCGGATCGGCGCGGAGCGCGGCTGGCCGCCGCTGACCCGCGCGCGGTTCGAGGCCGACGTCCGGGGCGGGGCCCAGCACGTCGGGTCGCCGGAGACGGTGGCCCGCAAGATCGCGCGCACGGTGCGGGCGCTGGGCCTGCAGCGCTTCGACCTCAAGTACGCGACCGGACCGCTGCCGCACGCGGAGCTGATGAAGTCGATCGAGCTCTACGGCACCCGGGTCGCCCCGCGGGTCCGCGAGCTGCTGGCCGAGGAGGCCGCCGCCTGACGCCCAGCGGGTGGGATCACCCCTGGAAGGGGCGGTCCCGCCCCGTCCACCGCTCCTCGTCCCGGCGGTAGATCGGGATCGGGTCCTTCGCCACCCGGAAGGTGTAGCGGCCCGCCTCCTCGACGACCTCGCCGTCGGTCGCGAGCATGGACGGCACCTCCAGCTCGACGTCCAGCTCCGCGACCTCGGTCTGGTGGTAGACCCGGCTGTGCCCGAGCGCCCCGAAGATCAGGGCGCCGATCACCCGCAGCCGGGAGAACCGCACGTCGGCGCGCAGCCACCGGACGTCGGGCAGGCCGGAGTCCAGGGTCGGCCGCCACGCCGGGACCATGCCCCGGGGGTGGTAGGGCCCGTTGCCGACGAAGATGAACCAGACCTCGTGCCACTCGCCGCCGAACTTGACCCGGACCCGCTCCGACCGGTGCAGCACCGTGACCAGCGCGGCGGCGAACGCGGGCCACTTGCCCCAGCGCGGCTGCCACTTCTCGCGCAGCCGCACCAGCTCGGGGTAGGAGCCGATGCTGGCGGTGTTGAGGAAGTACCGGGTGCGGATGACCGCGGGGTCCTCGGGATCGTCGCCCTCGCCGGGGTGGGCCTCGACGAGCCCGAGGTCCACGGCGACGGCCTCGCCGGACTGCGCGGCGTCGACGGCCTCCTGCAGGTCGTAGACGCCGACGTCGCGGGCGAAGTGGTTCAGCGTCCCCGCGGGCACGACGACCAGCGGCAGGTGGTACTCGTCCGCCACGCTGGCGGCGCTCGCGACGGTGCCGTCGCCCCCGGCGACCCCGACGGCCCGCACCCAGTCGCCCAGCTCGCCGATCGTGTCCTTCAGCTGGTCGTCCACCCGGGAGTCGTGGCTGACCCGCAGCAGCCGGGCGGCGGGGAGGGCCTCGGCGATCTCGTCGCTCACGTCGTGGTCCGGGGGACCGGAGAAGGGGTTGGCGATGATCACCAGCCCGTCGCCGAGCGGGAGGTCCGGGACGGTGTCGACGGGCCGTGCACGGGCCTCGTCGCTGCGCCGCACCGGCCACCAGCGCTGGGTGGCGAGCGCGACCGTGGAGCCGACGGCGGCGCCCGCCAGCACGTCCGACGCCCAGTGCACCCCCACGTGCACCCGGGAGTAGGCGACCGCGGCGGCCAGCGGCACGACCGCGGGCGCCACCCGCGGGTTCTCCAGCACCACCGCCGTCGCGAACGCGGCCGCCGAGGCCGCGTGCCCCGACGGGAACGACGACGACGTGGGCGGGTCGGTGATCGTCCGGTACGCGGGCAGCTCCGCGGCGGCGGGCCGACGGCGGGGGAGCAGCGGCTTGAGGATCCCGTTCGCCAGCCCACTGGACAGGGCGATGGCGAGCAGCCCGCGGCCGGCCGCCTTGCGCCCGGCACCCCGCCGCACGGCCAGGATCCCCGCGACCACGATCCAGAGCGCCGAGTGGTCCGCGGAGCGGGTCAGCCTGCAGATCATGGCGTCGAACCGGTTCCGGGGCTGCGCCGCGATCCAGCCGGTGACGGCCCGGTCCGTGTCCGAGACGGCGGCCAGGCTTCGATCCACACGGCGAGATTTCCCGGCGACGCGCCGGAACCAGTCGGTCACAGGCGTGACCTTATGGGGCCTCCTGCGCTTACGCTGGAGGACATGCAGCGTCGGATCTTCGGGGTCGAGACCGAGTTCGGGGTCACGTGCACGTTCCACGGGCAGCGCAGGCTGTCCCCGGACGAGGTCGCGCGGTACCTGTTCCGGCGTGTCGTGTCCTGGGGCAGGTCGTCGAACGTCTTCCTGCGCAACGGGGCGCGGCTGTACCTGGACGTCGGGTCCCACCCGGAGTACGCGACCGCCGAGTGCGACACCCTCAGCGGGCTCGTCGCCCACGACAAGGCGGGGGAGCGGATCCTCGAGGACCTGCTCGTCGACGCCGAGCGCAGGCTCGTCGACGAGGGCATCGGCGGGGACATCTACCTGTTCAAGAACAACACCGACTCGGCGGGCAACTCCTACGGCTGCCACGAGAACTACCTCGTCGCGCGGCAGGGCGAGTTCGCCCGGATCGCGGACGTGCTGCTGCCGTTCCTGGTCACCCGCCAGCTGATCTGCGGCGCCGGCAAGGTGCTGCAGACCCCGCGGGGCGCGGTGTACTGCCTGTCGCAGCGCGCCGAGCACATCTGGGAGGGCGTGTCCTCGGCGACCACCCGCTCCCGCCCGATCATCAACACCCGGGACGAGCCGCACGCGGACGCGGAGCGCTACCGCCGCCTCCACGTCATCGTGGGCGACTCGAACATGTCCGAGACCACGACCCTGCTCAAGGTCGGCGCCACGCACCTGGTCCTCGAGATGATCGAGGCGGGCGTGCAGTTCCGGGACTTCACCCTGGACAACCCGATCCGCGCGATCCGCGAGATCAGCCACGACCTCACCGGCCGCCGGACCGTCCGGCTCGCGGGCGGACGCGAGGCCAGCGCCCTGGACATCCAGCGCGAGTACCACTCCAAGGCCGTCGAGCACCTCGCCGCCCGGGGCAGCGAGGACCGCTCGCTGGAGCGGGTCGTGGAGCTGTGGGGCCGCACGCTCGACGCCGTGGAGTCGCAGAACCTGTCGATGATCGACCGCGAGGTGGACTGGGCGATCAAGCACCGGCTCGTGCAGCGCTACCAGAACAAGCACGACCTGGACCTGTCCAGCGCCCGCATCGCCCAGCTGGACCTGGCCTACCACGACATCCGGCGCGGCCGCGGCCTGTTCGACCTGCTGCAGCGCAAGGGCCTCGTCGAGCGCGTGACGGACGACGGCGAGATCGAGGTCGCCAAGGACACCCCGCCGCAGACCACCCGGGCCAAGCTGCGCGGCGACTTCATCGCCGCCGCCCAGGCCGCGGGTCGGGACTTCACCGTCGACTGGGTGCACCTGAAGCTGAACGACCAGGCCCAGCGCACGGTCCTGTGCAAGGACCCCTTCCGCTCGGTCGACGAGCGGGTGGACCGGCTCATCCAGTCCCTGTAGTCCTCATCGTCCCGGGAGGTACCGGCGCCCCCGCCCGCGCGGGGGCGCCGTCCCGCCTACTCGATGCCGGGCATCATCTTCTTGCGCAGTGCCGCCAGCTCGTCCTGGACGGGCGCGGCCGCGGGCCCCGCGTGATCGGGCGCGGGCTGGATGCCCATGGCCAACAGCAGCGCCTCCGCGGCGGCCTTCGGGTCGCCGGTCTCACCGAGGACCGGGTGCAGCCCCCCGTCGGCGAGGTGGTGGAAGACGAGGTTGACCACGCTCCACGGGTTGAACGTCTCGGCCTGCTCATCGGTGTTCCCGGTCACATGCGTCAGCGTCATCCCGGGTGATCGCCGGGTCAAGACGTGCGGGTGTCGCTTCCTGAGACACGCCTTCCGCGGGGCGCCCACGCCGTTCGAACGGTTGGTCGTATGCTCCCTGCGTGTCCTCCGCCCGTGCCGAGCGCCTGGTGAACCTGGTGCTCTGCCTGCTGTCGACGCGCCAGTTCCTGCCCGCCGAGCGGATCCGCGCCACGGTCCCCGGCTACGCGGACGCGCCCAGCGACGAGGCCTTCTTCCGGATGTTCGAGCGGGACAAGACCGAGCTGCGTGAGCTGGGCGTCCCCCTGGAGACCGGCAGGCAGTCCGCGTTCGACACCGTCGAGGGCTACCGGATCGCCCGGGGCGACTACGAGCTCGGCGAGATCGACCTGGACGCGGAGGAGGCGGCCGCCGTCGCGCTCGCCGGGTCGCTGTGGGACTCCCCGGAGCTCGCCGGCGCCGCGCACGGCGCCCTGCGCAAGCTGCGGGCCGCCGGCGTCGAGGTGGACGAGACGCGGGGCTCGGTGCAGCCGCGGGTCCGGGCCGCCGAGCCGACCTTCGGCGCGGTGCTCGCGGCGGTCCAGGCCGGGCAGGCCGTGACCTTCGACCACCGGCGGGGCGGGCCCACGGGCGAGATCGTCCGACGGACCGTCGAGCCCTGGGGCGTGGTGTCCTGGCGCGGCCGCTGGTATCTCGTGGGCCACGACCGCGACCGCGCGGACGTCCGCTCGTTCCGGCTGTCCCGGGTGATCGAGCCGGTCAAGACGGTCGGGGACCCGGGCGAGGTGACGGTGCCGCCGGGGACGGACCTGATGGCGTCGGTCCGCCGGAACTTCGACCACGGTCCGGTCACCGGCACCGCACGCGTCTGGATCCCGGAGGGACACGCCCACGGGCTCCGCAGGCTGGGCACCGTGGTCGAGAGCCGCGACGGGGGAGACGTCCTGGAGATCGAGCTGCGCAGTGAACGCACGGTGGCGCGGTGGCTGGCCGGGGCGGGGCCGGACGTCGTCGTGCTGGAGCCGCCCGCCCTCGCCGCCCACGTCCGCAGGCTGTGGCAGGGCGTGGTGGACGCGCACGCCGAGAACGGGGCCCGGACGTGAGCGGGGTCGCCGACCGGCTGCCGCGGCTGTTGTCGCTGGTCCCGTACCTGCTGGCCCGCCCCGGCATCCCGATCGCCGAGGCCGCCGCCGACTTCGGGACGACGCCGCGCCAGCTGCGTCGCGACCTCGAGCTGCTCTGGATGTGCGGGCTGCCCGGGTACGGACCGGGGGACCTGGTCGACCTCTCGTTCGCCGGGGACACCGTGACCGTCACCGAGGACGCCGGGATGCGCAGGCCGCTGCGGCTGACCACCGCGGAGGCGACCGCCCTGCTCGTCGCGCTGCGCACGCTGGGGGAGGCCCCCGGCGTCGTCGACACGGCGGCCGTGCAGCGGGCCACGGCGAAGATCGAGCAGGCGGTGGGGGACGCAGGCGTCGCGGCCGTCGCCGTCGACCTCAGCCGCGAGGAGGAGGCCACCGCGAGCGCCGTGCGCGGTGCGTTGGACCGGCGGCGCGCGCTGCGGATCCTCTACTACACCGCCGGGCGGGACTCGGTGTCCCGCCGGACCGTCGACCCGATGCGGATGCTGCTGGTCGAGGGGCACGGCTACCTCGAGGCCTGGTGTCGGGAGCGGGAGGGCGTGCGGCTGTTCCGGCTGGACCGCGTCGAGGAGGTCGAGGAGCTGGCGGAGGCGTCCGCGCCGCCGTCGGACGCCGAGCCCACGGACGTCTCGGCCGGGCTGTTCTCCCCGAGCGACGAGCACCGCACCGCGGTGCTGGAGATCACCCGCGAGGCCCGCTGGATCGCCGAGTACTACCCGGTGGACGAGGTCGTCGAGCATGCGGACGGCTCCGGGTCCGCGCGGGTGCTGCTGCGCTACGCCGACCCCGCCTGGCTGGTCCGGCTGGTGCTGGGCCTCGGCGGCGCGGCGCGGGTGGTGGAGCCGCAGGCGCTCGCCGCCGCGGTGACGGAGCGGGCGCGCGCGGCGCTCGCCGGGGCAGGGGGTTGAGATGGGCTTCTACTGGATCCCGGTACTGGTCGGGGCGCTGGGCGTGGTGCTGTTGCTCGCCGTGGCGGTGGTGGCCGTGTCGCACCTGCGCCGGTTCACCCAGACACTCGACCGGGCGCGCACCCGCACCTCGGTGGCCATCCGACCGTTGACCACACAAGCGACGTTGCTGAGGGAGCGCCGCTGACCCGCGTACTATCGCGTGCGAAACCGCTTCGGTCGGCACTGGTCGGCTGCGCACGCGTCGTCTCCGGCGAAAGGACCCCCCATGCCAAGCCTCGGTGGGTGGGAGATCGTGATCCTCGTGGTCGTGGTGCTCCTGCTGTTCGGCGCCAAGAAGCTGCCCGACATGGCCCGCTCCGTGGGCCAGTCCGCCCGCATCTTCAAGGGCGAGATGAAGGGCATGAAGAACGACGACAAGTCGGCCGACACGCAGGCCTCGCCCGCACCGCCCACCCAGGCTCCGCCCGCGCAGCTGCCGCCCGCCCAGGTCCAGTCGACCGAGGCGACCAGGGCGGAGCAGCCCGAAACGCGTCAGTAGTCTCGCGGAGTGGTGAAGCTCCCCGGCCGTCGGCGGAAGAACGCCGACGGCACGATGACGCTCGTCGAGCACCTGTACGAGCTGCGCAACCGGCTCGGGATCGCGCTCCTGGCGATCCTGCTCACCACCATCATCGGCTACATCTGGTTCGAGGCCTCCTTCTTCGGCTGGCCGAGCCTGGGTGAGCTGCTGAAGGACCCGTACTGCTCCCTGCCCGCGTCCTCGCGGGCGGTGTTCACCGCGGACGGCTCCTGCACCCTGCTGGGTACCGGCCCGTTCGACCAGTTCATGCTGCGGCTCAGGGTCGGCGCGGTCGCGGGCGTGGTGCTCGCGTGCCCGATCTGGCTGTACCAGCTGTGGGCGTTCATCGTGCCGGGCCTGTACGCCAAGGAGAAGCGGTTCGCCCGCATCTTCGTGGCCTCGGCGGCGGTGCTGTTCGTCGCCGGTGCGGTGCTCGCCTACCTCGTGGTCGCCGAGGGACTCGGGTTCCTGCTGACCATCGGCTCCGAGATCCAGACCACCGCGCTGACCGGCGAGAGCTACTTCGGTTTCGTCATCGCGTTGCTGCTGATCTTCGGCGTGAGCTTCGAGATCCCGCTGCTGGTCGTGATGCTCAACCAGGTCGGGATCCTGTCCTACGCGCGGCTGCGGAAGTCCCGGCGCGGGATCGTGTTCGGGCTCTTCGTGTTCGCGGCGATCGCCACGCCCGGCCAGGACCCCATCTCGATGACGGCACTGGCGGCCGCGCTGACGCTCCTGTTCGAGCTGGCGATCCAGATCGCGCGGGTGCACGACAAGCGGGCGGCGAAGAAGCGCGCCGCCGAGGGCTGGGACGACTGGGACCCCGACGCCCCCAGCCCCATCGACACCACCCCGAGCCGGATCGACGACCCGGACCCCGTGCCGACCCCCGGAGCCGAGCCGTCGCCGCGCAACGTCGACGACGTCACCTGACCCACCCGCCGAGATGAACCTCAGTGCTGTTCTGGCCATGATCGAACAGCACTGACGTTCATCTCGGCGGGTGTGGGAGCGGGGCGTGAGCGGGGCCACGGGGTAACTCCACGGCGAAGTGTCGGTGAGGTGTGACAGCCTGGGGTGGTGGCCAGCAGCACACCGGCCCCGGCGGACGCGTACGCGGCGTCCCGGGCCCGCGCAGCCAGTCCCCAGCTCACGGAGTTCTCCGGGGCGCTCCCCTTCGGGCTGGACCCGTTCCAGCGCGAGGCGTGCGAGCGGCTCGAGGAGGGCCACGGCGTCCTCGTCTGCGCGCCCACCGGGGCGGGGAAGACGGTCGTCGGCGAGTTCGCGGTGCACCTCGCCCTCGCCCAGGGCCTGAAGTGCTTCTACACCACGCCGATCAAGGCGCTGTCGAACCAGAAGTACGCGGACCTCGTCGAGCGGTACGGGGCGTCCGCCGTCGGGCTGCTCACGGGGGACACCAGCGTCAACGGTGACGCCCAGGTGGTCGTGATGACCACCGAGGTGCTCCGGAACATGATCTACGCCGAAGGGTCGCCCGCGGGCCCGAGCGACGGCAGAGCGTCGCGGAACCTGGACCAGCTCGGCTACGTCGTGATGGACGAGGTGCACTACCTCGCCGACCGGTTCCGCGGTGCCGTGTGGGAGGAGGTGATCCTCCAGCTCCCCGAGCACGTCGCGATCGTCGGGCTGTCGGCCACGGTGAGCAACGCCGAGGAGTTCGGGGACTGGCTGGTCGCCGTGCGCGGGGACACCGCCGTCGTCGTCGACGAGGTGCGGCCGGTCCCGCTGTGGCAGCACATGATGGTCGGCAACCGCCTGCACGACCTGTTCACCGAACGCGGCGGCGAGCTCGCCGTCGACCCGGAGCTGCTGCGCGAGACGCGTGAGCTGTCCCGGCAGGACAACATGGCGAACTGGGTCACCAACGGGCGCGGCCGCGGACGGGGTGCGCCGCGCCAGCGCAGTGGCATCCGTCCCGCGTCCCGGGTGACCGTGATCGACCGGCTGGACCGGGCGGGGCTGCTGCCCGCGATCACGTTCGTGTTCAGCCGCGCGGGGTGCGACGCCGCCGTCGGGCAGGTGGTGCGCGCGGGCCTGCGGCTCACGACCGAGGCCGAGGTCACCGAGATCCGGCGGATCGTCGAGAAGCACACCGGAGACCTGCCGCAGGCCGACCTCGGGGTGCTCAAGTACTGGGAGTGGCGGGACGCGCTGGAGCGCGGGATCGCGGCGCACCACGCCGGGATGCTGCCCGCGTTCAAGGAGACCGTCGAGGAGCTGTTCGTCTCCGGGCTGGTCCGATGTGTGTTCGCCACCGAGACCCTCGCGCTGGGGATCAACATGCCGGCGCGCACGGTCGTGCTGGAGCGGCTGGTCAAGTGGAACGGCGAGGCGCACGTCGAGCTGACCCCGGGCGAGTACACCCAGCTGACCGGGCGGGCCGGGCGGCGGGGCATCGACGTCGAGGGGCACGCCGTCGTCGTCTGGGCGCCGGGGGTGGACCCGGAGCAGGTCGCCGGGCTCGCGTCCACGCGGACCTACCCGCTGCGCAGCTCCTTCCGCGCCGACTACAACATGACGATCAACATGGTCGAGCGGCTCGGCATCGAGAAGGGCCGCGAGCTGCTGGAACAGTCCTTCGGACAGTTCCAGGCGGACCGTTCGGTGGTCGGCATGGCGCGGCGGATCGAGCGCAACACCGAGACACTCGCGGGCTACGCGGCGTCGATGGAGTGCCACCTCGGGGACTTCGCCGAGTACGCGCGGCTGCGCAGGCAGGTCTCGGACCGCGAGCGGTCGCTGCGCAGGCAGGGGTCGGCGGAGCGGCGCTCCGAGGTCGGCGACTCGCTGCTCGCGCTGCGGCCGGGGGACGTCATCGCCGTCCCGGGCGGGAAGCGCTCGGGGCTGGCCGTCGTGCTGGTCCCGCCGGGGGACGCCGAGGACCCGCGGCCGCTGGTGCTCACCGAGGACCGCTGGGCCGGGCGGCTGTCGGCCGCCGACTTCCCGGCCGTGGTCACGGTGCTGGGGCGGATGCGGCTGCCGAAGCAGGTCGACCACCGCTCGCCGCGGGTCCGCCGAGACCTCGCCTCCTCGCTGCGCAACACCGGGATCATCGCCCCGAAGCCCGAGCGCAGGCGCGACCGCGGCGGCGCGGCGGACGACGCCGAGCTCCTCGCGCTGCGGCGCGCCCTGCGCAACCACCCGTGCCACGGTTGCGACGACCGCGAGGCCCACGCCCGCTGGGCCGAGCGGCACGCCCGGCTGGAGAAGGAGACCGAGCAGCTCCGGCAGAAGGTCCGGGCGACCACGCACTCACTGGCCCGCGGGTTCGACCGCATCCGGGCCCTGCTGACCGAGCGCGGCTACCTCGACGGCGAGACGGTCACCGACCACGGCAGGCGTCTCGCCCGGCTCTGGGGCGAGTCCGACCTGCTCGCCGCGGAGTGTCTGCGGCACGAGGCCTGGTCGGGCCTGGAGCCCGAGGAGCTGGCCGCGGTCGTGTCCGCGCTGGTCTTCGAGTCCCGGCGCGACAACGCTCCCGTCCCGCGCGTCCCGGTCGGGGCCGTCACGGACGCGCTCGCCGAGACCGTGCAGATCTGGTCGCAGCTCGCCGAGGACGAGCGCAGGCACCGGATCGACCGCACCCGCGAGCCGGACCTCGGCTTCGCCTGGCCCATCCACCGCTGGGCCCGCGGCGAGTCCCTCGCCCAGGTGCTGGAGGCCGCCGACCGCAACGGCCAGGAGCTCTCCGCGGGCGACTTCGTCCGCTGGGCGCGCCAGGTCCTCGACCTGCTGGAGCAGATCGCAGGCGTGGCGGGCCGCACCACCCCGATCGGCCGCACCGCCGCGAAGGCCGCGGGCGCGGTTCGGCGTGGGGTGGTCGCGGCGGGGGTGGGCTGAGCGGCTCCATCCCGGGCGCACGGACCGCCAGAGCGGCTCCCGCACCGTCGGGACCGTGTGGCACCGGCGGCCGCCGCGCGGTGTGACAGGGCCGGTGGCGGCCGGAGCCCGGCGGGGGTCGGCGTCGTCGACCCCGTGATCGGGCCCGTTCCGGCCTGCGCGCGAGGATCGTGCACCACTGCTCTCACTCCCCGCGACGACCGGTGCGCGGGCGGTCACGGTGACTCGCGCGGCCCCGCGGCGAAACCCCCTGAGGCGCACCGCGGATCGGGCCCGTGTGCTTGGATCGATGGCCGACGGCACGACGACGGCATGACAACGGCACGACGACGGCACGGACCACCGCACGCGACAGGAAGGCCCCGATGAGCACCCCACAGGACCCGCACGGCGGCGACCGGGACTGGGGCCGCCCGCCCGCGGGCGGTTGGGGGGCGGTCGGCCCCTCGGATCCCACGGCCGATCCACCCACGCCCGCGTTGGGGACCCCCGCGGTGTCGGCCGGGGCCGATGTCGAGGGATCCGGGACCGCCGAGGGATCCGGTACCGGCGCCAGGACGGCGAACCAGGGCTGGGACCCGACGGGCTCGGAGCCGCAGCGCTCGGCGGCCGGTCCGAGCCAGGAGGACCCCTCCTGGCGTCCGGGCGGGGCGTCGGACTGGGCGCCCGGCGGTGACCGGGAGCGGACGGGTGCATGGGACCGCTCCGGCTCGGCGTGGGACGCGGACGGCGGCACGGACGGCCGCGGCGCGGCCCCCTGGGTCCAGGGCGGCGGGGACACCGGACAGGACGCGCAGGGCTGGGACCCGGCGGGCCGCGCACCGGGTCGCGGCGGCTGGGACCCGGCCGCCGGCAGGCACGGTGACGGGCAGCAGGGCGGTGGCTCCGCAGGGCAGGGCGGCTGGGACCCGACCGCGGCGCGGCACGGTGGGGGAGAGGCGGGCGCGGGCCAGGGTGGCTGGGACGCCACCGGTGGGCAGCAGACCGGCTGGGACCCGCGCGGCGGCGCCCCCGACAACGCGACCGCCGCGACGACCGCGGTGTCCGCGGTGCGCTCGCGGCACTCCGGTTCGGGAGGCGGCGGGAAGAGCAGGCTGCCGCTGGTCATCGGCGGGGTCGTGGCCCTCGTCGTCGTGGCGGCGGTGCTGGTCGTGGGCTTCTGGAGGCCCGGGTACTTCCTGGTCGAGCAGTTCGACCAGCAGGCCCTGCAGAGCGGCGTGACCCAGGTCCTCAGCCGGGACTACGGGTTGGAGGTGACCGCGCTGAGCTGCCCCGAGGGCCAGGAGGTCACCGCGGGGGCGTCCTTCACCTGTGCGGCGACCGTCGACGGCGAGAACGTCACCGTGCCGATCACCGTGCTCGACGACCAGGGCACCTACCAGGTCGGCCGGGTCTGACCCGCCGCCGAATCCCGATGACACGGCCGCCGATCCGGGTGACGATCACGACGTGAACCCGTCGACCACCCCACCGCAGGTCCGTGTCCTCGAGGCCGGGGAGCTGCGTGCCGCCCACACGCTCTTCGGCCGCTCGCTGCACCTCGGGCCCGTGGACGACGAACGGTGGGCCCGCAACACCGCGCTCTACGAGCCGGGCCGCACCCTCGGTGTGGACGGCGACGGCGGAGCGCTCGCCGGCACCGCGATGACCTTCGGCTCGCGTCTCACGGTCCCCGGGGGCGAGACCGTCCCGATGGCCGCCGTGACCCGGGTCGGTGTCCGCGCCGACCACACCCGCCGCGGACTGCTCCGGGCTCTGATGACCGCGCAGCTGCGCGACACCGCCGAGCGCGGCGAGGTCGCCGCCACCCTGCGTGCCAGTGAGGCCCGGATCTACGGCCGGTTCGGTTACGGCGTGGCCAGCCGGGGCCGCGACCTCGAGGTCAGGGCAGGCGCGACCTTCCGGCCCGACGCCCCCACCGGCGGCCGGGTGCGGCTCCTCACCCTCGACGAAGCCACCACCCTCCTCCCGCCACTCGCGACGCACCTCCGCTCCCGGACCGCGCGTCCGGGTGCGATCGAGCGGACCCCGGGCTGGTGGGAGCTCTTCCTGCACCGGCCCGCCGCCGACGCCGCCCGCGGGATCGCCGTGCACACCGGACCCGACGGGGACGACGGCTTCGCCACCTGGACCGTGACCCACAAGGGCCCCGGGTTCGCCGACAACGAGCTGCAGCTCAGCGACCTGCAGGCGGCGACGCCCGCCGCCGAGGCGGGCCTCTGGCGGTTCCTGACCGGCATCGACCTCCTCTCGACCGTGACCGCGCACCTGCGCCCGCTGGACGACTCGATCGACCTCCTCCTCTCCGATCCACGCGCGTGCGCCACCTCCGCGGTGTCCGACGAGACCTGGCTGCGCCTGGTCGACGTGCCCGCCGCCCTGGCGGCACGCGCCTGGGGCGACGCGGCCCCGGTGCGGATCCGGGTCCGGGACCCCCTGCTGCCCGCCAACGACGGCGTGCACACCGTGGGGGACGAGGGCGCCACCGATCCGACCGGTCCGGCCGAGCTGGACTGCGACGTCGCCGGCCTGGCGATGGCCTACCTGGGCGACCGCCGCCCCTCCGAGCTCGTCGCGAGCGGCTGGTGGACCGCCCACGACCCCGAGGCGGTCGCCCGCGCCGACGCGCTCTTCGCGGTCACCACCAGGCCCTGGTGCGGCACCTTCTTCTGAGCCACCGCACCCGGCCGAGCGGCCCGCACCGGGCGCTCGCACCACCGACAGCGCGGCCGGACCACGCGACCGGACCACGCGACCGGACTACGCGACCGGACTACGCGGCCGGCGGCTTCGGGCGGGTCAGCCCGTGAGGGCCTTGACCAGCCGCTCCAGGGAGCTGCTCAGGCCCCAGCGCTCGGCGAGGGCGACGAGGGCGTCCGGGTCGGCCGGGGTGTCGGGCAGGACGTCCGAACGCGACAGGTCGACCCTGGCGTCCTGCACCACCCGCACCACCGGCTCGACGACCGACAGGTAGTCCGCGGCCTTCGCGAGCTTCTGCCGGGCCGAGGAGGCGAGTCGGGTGTCGGTGGGATCGTCCACCGCGGCCACCAGCTCCGCCCAGGAGCCGAAGCGGCCGACCAGGGTGGCCGCGGTCTTGGCGCCGACCCCGGGCACGCCCGGCAGGCCGTCCGAGGGGTCACCCCGGAGCATCGCCATCTCGGCGTAGGACTCGCCGGCGCGCTCCTGCGGGACGCCGTACTTCTCGGCCACCTCGGCAGGCCCGAGCAGCTCGGCCTTGGCCAGCCCGCGCCCGACGTAGAGCAGCCGCACCGGGGTGGGCTCCTCCCGCACGATCTGCATCAGGTCCCGGTCCCCGGAGACGCCGAGGACCGGGTCGGTGGCCTCACGGTGCGCGAGCGTGCCGATCACGTCGTCCGCCTCGCAGCCCTCCGCGCCACCGGTCGCGATCCCGGCGGCCGCGAGCACGTCGAGGATGATCGGCACCTGCGGCGCCAGGGTGTCGGGGACCTCCTCCGGGACTCCCGCGGGCGCGGTGGCGGGACCTTCTCCCACCGCCCCCTCGATCCGGTGCGCCTTGTACGAGGGCAGCGCCGCGACTCGGAACGCCGGCCGCCAGTCCAGGTCCAGACAGGCGACCAGGCGGGCCGGACGGTACTCGGTGACCAGCCGCGCGATCATGTCGGTGAAGCCGCGCACGGCGTTGACCGGTGTCCCGTCCGGCGCGGTGATGGACTCCGGCACACCGTAGTAGGCGCGGAAGTACATGCTCGCCGAGTCGAGGAGCATGAGCGAGCCTGGCAGCACCTTCACGGGGGCCTTCACGGGAGCCGTCACGGTGCGCCAGCATGCCAGGCCCGGAGGATGCGCAGGGTGAGCGCCCTACAGTGACTCCATGACCCACGCCGTCCCCACCGAGCTGCTCGCGGACCGGCTGCGCCGGGCCGGCGAGGTGGCCGCCGCGCAGGGCGATGACGTCCTGTTCATCACCCCCGGAACCGACCTGCGGTACCTGATCGACCACAGCGGTGAGTCGCACGAGCGGCTGACCTGTCTGGTCCTGCCCGCGGCGGGTCACCGGGCACCGCCCGCGCTCGTGGTGCCGCGCCTCGAGGCCCCCGGGTTCGCCGGGGTGCCGCTCGAGGAGCTCGGGATCGAGGTGCTGACCTGGACCGACGGTGAGGACCCCTATCTGCTGGTCAGCGACCTCGCGGGCGGGCCGACCCGG